>Ga0070712_100001745_pt1 | contig 13294 bp, 11 predicted proteins | sample LARL81metaG_FD_71396 | JGI IMG/M metagenome (GOLD analysis project Ga0070712, IMG submission 71396) | Corn, switchgrass and miscanthus rhizosphere microbial communities from Kellogg Biological Station, Michigan, USA - LAR L8-1 metaG | ecosystem: Host-associated > Plants > Roots > Rhizosphere ...
CTGGTCGAGGCACGCATCGATTTTTCCGACGAAGCCGATGTGCCGGAGGACTTGATAACCCCAGCGCTGAAAATCGCGGGGGGGCTGCGCGATGAAATTGCCGCCGCGCTGGCCGACGGCGGCCGCGGCGAGCGGCTGCGCGACGGGCTCATCGTTGCCATTGCCGGGCCGCCGAATGCCGGCAAGTCGACGCTCTTCAACCGATTGGCGCGGCGCGAGGCAGCGATCGTTTCACCGTTCGCCGGCACCACCCGCGATGTGATCGAGGTCCATCTCGATCTCGATGGCTACCCCGTGACCGTCTTGGATACCGCCGGCATTCGCGACAGCGCCGAGCCGGTGGAGCAGGAGGGCGTGCGCCGCGCCCGCGCTCGCGCCGCTGCAGCCGATTTGATTTTGTGGGTCACTGACGTATCGGTCGAAGGCCGAGCTGGTGCGCAGCCACCGGGACTGAAAGGCGATGCGCCGCAATGGATCATCGAAAACAAAATCGATCTGCTCGAAGCGAGCGCAAGCAGCGGATCGCTTGCCCGTTCGTGTGGACATCCAGAAAGAGATGAATTTGAATTCGCTTTTTCGATTTCAGCGCAGCGCAGCGAGGGGCTCGACGCATTGTTCGGCGCTTTGGCCGAGTTCGCTCGAAAATCTTTTCCGGTTGGCGAAGCAGCGGTCGTAACGCGAGCGCGCCACCGGGGCGCACTTGAGGACACTGCCGCCGCCTTGGACCGCGCCGTGGCGGAGAGCACTGCACGGACGCCGCGCGAGGAGGTAATCGCCGAAGAACTGCGGTACGCCGCCTGGGCCCTTGGCCGACTGACCGGCCGCGTCGATGTCGAAGACGTGCTCGACAAGATCTTCCGCGACTTCTGCATTGGTAAATGAATCGTTAATCGGGTGTTGTTTCACGTGAAACACCGTTTTGACCGGTGCTAGTGCATTCACTAGAACGGCACCCGGATTTGGTGACGCAATGGATCGTCCCTTCGATGTGATTGTGGTTGGCGGCGGCCACGCCGGATGCGAGGCGGCGGCGGCGGCCGCGCGCCTGGGCGCGCGCGTGGCCCTTGTCACGCAGCGCTTCGCGAGCGTTGGCGCGATGTCGTGCAATCCATCGATCGGCGGTCTTGGCAAAGGCCATCTGGTGCGTGAGATCGATGCGCTCGACGGCCTGATGGGCCGCGTCGCTGACGCCGCCGGAATTCAGTTTCGTATGCTCAATCGCCGCAAGGGGCCAGCGGTGCGCGGTCCGCGCGCCCAGGCCGACCGCAAGCTCTACGCCGCGGCGATGCAGGAGGCGATCCGAGCCACGGCAAATCTCACCGTGATCGAGGGCGAAGTCGACGATTTGCTCGGTAGCGAACGGGCAACGGGCGTTCGCCTGGGCGATGGCCGCGAGTTTCAAGCCGGCGCCATCGTCCTGACGACCGGCACGTTTTTGCGCGGCCTCATTCATATTGGCGAGCGGCAGATTCCCGCAGGCCGGATGGGCGAGGGGCCGGCGCTCGGACTTTCCGCCACCCTCGAGCGTCTAGGTTTTCGACTCGGTCGATTGAAGACCGGCACGCCGGCCCGGCTCGACGGCACGACCATCGACTGGGGCTGCGTCGAGATGCAGCCGGGCGACGATCCGCCCGAGCCATTCTCTATGCTCACCGAGCGGATCGCGAACCGCCAGGTCGAATGCGGCATTACCCGCACCACCGTGGCGACCCACGCCATCATTCGCGCCAATGTGCATCGCTCGCCGATGTATTCCGGTCAGATCAAGAGCCGCGGTCCGCGCTACTGCCCCTCAATCGAGGACAAGATCGTGCGCTTCGGCGAGCGCGACGGTCATCAGATTTTTCTTGAGCCGGAGGGGCTCGACGACACCACGGTCTACCCCAATGGCATTTCGACCTCGCTGCCAGAGGATGTGCAGGCGGCGCTGATCTCGACTATCCCCGGGCTCGAACGGGCGCGTGTCGTTCGCCCCGGCTATGCCATCGAATACGACCACGTCGACCCCCGCGAGCTGCATCCAAGTTTGGAGACCAAGCGCCTGCCAGGCTTGTTTCTCGCAGGCCAAATCAACGGCACGACCGGCTACGAGGAGGCCGCCGCGCAAGGCCTTGTCGCTGGCCTCAACGCCGCGGCTTCCGCTGCCGGCGCGGCGTCGGTCCTGTTCGACCGGGCCGAGGGCTATCTCGGCGTAATGATCGATGACCTGGTCACGCGGGGTGTCAGCGAGCCGTATCGAATGTTTACGTCGCGCGCCGAATACCGGCTGACCTTGCGCGCCGACAACGCCGATCAACGGCTGACGGGGAGGGGGATCGCACTTGGTTGCGTCCGGAGTGTGCGCGCGGAAGGCTACCGCGCCAAAATGGCAGCCCTGGAGTCGGCGCGGACCATGGCGCACTCACTCAGCCTCACGCCGACTCAGGCCGCGCGCCACGGGCTCGCCTTGCGCAGAGACGGACAGCGCCGTTCGGCTTTTGAAATCCTGTCCTATCCAGAAATCGGTATCGCCGATCTGGCGCGGATCTGGCCGGCGTTTGGCGAATTCAATGCCAAGATCGCCGCGCAGCTTGAGATTGACGCGAAGTATCACGTCTACCTCAGTCGCCAAGCCGCCGACGTGGAATCCTACCGCCGCGACGAGAGCCTCATCCTGGGCGAGGATCTCGACTACGCGACCCTGCCCGGCCTCTCCAACGAGGCGCGCCAGAAATTGCAGCTGCATCGCCCGCGCACGATCGGACAAGCAGGCCGCATCGATGGCGTGACGCCTGCCGCGTTGACGCTCTTGGTGGCGTATCTGCGCCGCGCGCGCGGCAGCGCGGCGAGCAAACCAACACGTGGCGCGGCCTGACCTCACCGCCGATCGCGCCCGGGCGTTGGCGCTCGTTCCTGTTTCACGTGAAACAGCAGCGCGTCTCGATAGCTTTGTCGCGCTGCTGCTCGACTGGCAGAGCCGGATGAATTTGATCGCGGCTTCGACCGTGCCGACGCTATGGACGCGCCACATTGCCGATTCACTGCAGCTCATCACCATCGCACCGCGGGCTCGTAAATGGGCCGATCTGGGCTCTGGTGGTGGATTCCCCGGCGTGCCGATCGCGTGTGCGTTGGCTGAGCAGGAGCCAGCAGAAGTCCATCTGATCGAGAGCAATAAAAAGAAGGCCGCTTTTCTGCGCGAGGCCGTTCGCGTCACCGGCGCGCCGGCCATTGTTCACGCCGAGCGCGTTGCCGACTTCGCGGGGGGATTTCGCGGCGAGCTTGACGCAATAACTGCGCGCGCGCTTGCGCCATTGCCGGAATTGCTTTCGATCGCATATCCGCTGTTGAAAAGAGGCGCCCGGGCCCTGTTCCCAAAGGGACAAGATGTGGAAGCCGAATTGACCCAAGCGACTAAATGTTGGAGCATTCAGGCCTCTTTAGTTCCGAGTCGGACTGATCCAAAGTCGCGGGTAGTGGTGATTCGCGAGGCTAAGCCCAAGCGGAAATAGCCCAGTCTTCTGCTATCTTAAGTTGTATAGAGCACGTAGCGGTTGCGAAAAGCCAAATGACAGAAGCTGCCCTATCGTCGCAAGTGGCGGATTTCTCCGCGCCCGACCAGGCGCGGTTGGCGCTCGCGACCAAGCCGCCGCGGGTGCTCGCCGTCGCCAACCAGAAGGGCGGCGTCGGCAAGACCACGACTGCGATCAATCTCGGTACTGCGCTCGCGGCGATCGGCGAGGACGTGCTCGTCGTCGATCTCGATCCGCAGGGCAACGCTTCGACCGGACTTGGTCTTGACCGCCGCAGCCGGCGGTATTCGACCTATGACGTACTGACCGCGCAGGCGACGCTGCGCGACGCGATCGTGCCCACAGCGGTGCCGCGGCTACAGATCGCTCCGTCGACCCTCGATCTATCCGGCCTTGAGCTCGAGATCGGCCAGGCGCGCGATCGTGCGTTCCGCTTGCGCAACGCGCTCGCGAGCTTGAATGCACAGGACGGCACGCGTTTCACTTACGTCCTGGTCGACTGCCCGCCGTCGCTCAATCTGCTGACGGTCAATGCCATGGCGGCCGCCAACGCGATCGTCGTTCCTTTGCAGTGCGAATTCTTCGCGCTCGAAGGATTGTCGCAACTTCTCAAGACCGTCGAGTCGGTTCGCGCCCAGCTCAATCCGGAGCTGACGATCCATGGCGTCGTGCTGACCATGTACGACGCGCGCAACAATTTATCGTCCCAGGTGGTCGCGGACGTCCGCGAATTCATGGGCGCGAAAGTCTACGACACCATCGTTCCACGCAACGTGCGTGTCTCGGAAGCGCCGTCCTACGGCAAGCCTGTGCTGGTCTACGACCTCAAATGCAGCGGCAGTGAAGCTTATTTGCGGCTCGCGACCGAGGTCATCCAGCGCGAGAAAATACTGTGCGCACGATGAGGCGTTGCCATGAGCGCTAATCCGGGAAAACTGGCCGAAGACCATGCTCGATCGCGATTAGGCCGGGGGCTCGCCGCCTTGATCGGCGACATGGCCGCTGAAACATCGGTCGATCGGCCGCGCGGTCAAAGGCGTCTGCCGACCGCTGCCTTGCGGCCCAATCCGCGCAATCCGCGCCGCGCCTTTCTCAATGCCGAGCTCGAAGAATTGGTTGCTTCGCTGCGCGAGCGCGGGATTATTCAGCCGATCGTCGCGCGGCCGGTGCAGGGCGCCGCCGATGTCTATGAGATCATCGCTGGCGAACGCCGCTGGCGGGCGGCTCAGCGCGCCGGCTTGCACGAAGTGCCGGTGGTCATCATCGAAGCCAACGACGCCGAGGCGCTGCAGCTTGCGATCATCGAAAACGTGCAGCGTACCGATCTCAATCCACTCGAAGAGGCTGAAGGCTATCGCGCTTTGATCGAGGAGTTCGGTAACAGCCAGGACGAGATCGCCAAGATCGTCGGCAAGAGCCGCAGTCACGTGGCCAACACGCTGCGGCTTCTGAAACTGCCCGAAACGATCAAAGCGTACATTCATTCCGGCAAACTTTTCGCCGGACACGCGCGGATGCTAATCGGCCAGCCGGACGCCGAAAGACTGGCCGAAGAAATCGTCGCGCACGGCCTCAATGTGCGTCAGGTCGAAAATCTCGCACGTGAGGCGGCCGAGCGCGGCGGCAAATCCCGGGCCGTGCGCCGCGCTGCGAAAAATGCCAATTTGGTCGCGCTGGAAAAACGCATATCGGATGCGCTTGGCCTCGCGGTCAGCATCAATGAAGCCAAGCGCGGCGGCGTTTTGACCATTCGCTACCGCAGCCTTGATCAGCTCGACGATGTGCTGCGGCGTTTGGAGAAACGCTAGCGTCTCATCGTTAGCTACGGGCAAACGAAAAGCCGGCCGCTCGGGCCGGCCTTTTGCTTTCTGAAACTCGCGACGGGTGCGCGTTAGCGGCGCAGAGCAATCTTTGCGCAGACCTTTGGAAGACTACTCCGCCGCGGCCTGGCCAGAGGAAGATCCGAATCGGCGCTCGATGTAATTGACGACGATCTTCTGGAAATCAGCGGCCAGCGTCGGACCGCGAAGCGTCATGGCCTTTTTGCCGTCGATAAAAACCGGCGCGGTCGGCTGTTCGCCGGTACCCGGCAGCGAAATGCCGATATCGGCATGTTTGGACTCGCCTGGGCCGTTGACGATACAGCCCATCACCGCGACATTGAGGCCTTCGACGCCCGGGTAACGCGTCTTCCATTCCGGCATCGAGTCGCGGATGAAGCTCTGGATGTTGGCGGCGAGCTCCTGAAACGTCGTCGAGGTCGTGCGGCCGCAACCGGGACAGGCCGCGACCAGCGGCACGAATGTGCGCAGACCCAAGGTTTGCAGCAATTCCTGAGCGACCTTTACTTCGAGCGTACGATCGCCATTCGGCTCAGGCGTGAGCGAGACGCGGACGGTGTCGCCAATACCCTGCTGGAGCAACACGCCCATCGCGGCCGACGACGCCACGATACCCTTTGAACCCATGCCCGCCTCGGTGAGGCCGAGATGCAAGGCGTAATCGCAGCGCCGCGCCAGCTCGCCGTAAACCGCGATCAGATCCTGGACGGCGGAGACCTTGGCCGAAAGAATGATTTTTGAGCGGGGCAGTCCGATCTCCTCGGCGCGTGCCGCCGATAACAAAGCAGACTGCAGCATCGCCTCACGCGTCACGTCGCGGGCATCGACCGGCTGATTGGACCGCGCGTTCTGGTCCATCAGATGCGTGAGCAGCTCCTGATCGAGCGAGCCCCAATTGGCGCCGATGCGCACCGGCTTGTTGTGGCGAATTGCTGTTTCGACAATGGCGCCAAACTGGCGATCCTTCTTCTCCTTGAAACCGACATTGCCCGGATTGATGCGGTACTTGTCGAGGGCCTCGGCACAAGCCGGATGATCGGCCAGGAGCTTGTGGCCGATGTAGTGGAAATCGCCGACGATCGGCACGTCGACATTCATCTTGGCAAGCCGCTCTTTGATGTGGGGAACGGCGGCGGCCGCTTCGTCGCGATCCACCGTGATGCGCACAATCTCCGAACCGGCGCGCGCCAAGGCCGCCACCTGCTTCGCGGTGGCCTCGGCATCTGCCGTATCGGTATTGGTCATCGACTGCACCACAATCGGCGCTCCGCCGCCGACGGTTACGCCGCCGACTTTGACGCCGATCGTGCGATGCCTGGGGACCGGACCGGGAAACGCGATCATGATAATTCCTTCAACGAATACAGTGGTTTAGAAGAGAGCTCCAAGGCTGCGGACATGGGGCCCGCAAGGCGCCGACGCCATGCATATAACCTCACCGGGGCCGATTGACGAGGAGGAGCCCGGCGGCGACCAGCGCCACTGCGACAGCAAAGGCCGGGGTCAGTGGCTCGCCAAGCACAAGGTGGCCCGCCGCCACTCCAAAAAGCGGCGCCAGAAAAGTGAAGACCGACAGGCGCGCGGCCGAATAACGCACGACCAAGACAAACCAGATCGTAAACGTGATGCTGACCACGTAGACGGTCTGATAGGCGAATGCGCCGAGGGCGACGGCGGAAGGCGTCGCCGTGATCCGCTCGCCGAAGACGATCGCAGCAAGGCCCAACAGCGGCGCCGAGACCACGAGCTGATAGAGTAGGGTCTTTTCCGCGCTGATCCGGTTGAGGGCGCTCGCTTTGATGGTGAGCGTGGTCGCCGCCCACGCGGCCGCGCCGCCGACCAGCATGAGATCGCCAAGGACTTGCCGGGAATCGGCCGCTGGCGTCGGCAGGCCGAAAGCAATCACGATGCCGACGAAGGACAGCAACAGGCCGAGCCATTGCGAGAAGTGGAAGTGATCGCCTGGAACCAGCCAACGCGATCCAATGACAACAAAGAACGGCGCAAGGTATAGAAACAGAACGCCGCGTGTTGCGGTCGTCCAGACCAGGCCGCGATAGATCAGCAAAAATTCCAGCGCGAACAGAACGCCGGCGAAGATTCCAGCACGCAACGTACCGTCACGCTTGAGCAAAGGAATTCCGCGCGCCTGCGTCCAGGCGCCGACCAGGAGCGCCGCGATGAGCGAGCGTGCCGCGGACTGAATCAGCGGCGGAATGTCATGGATGGCGAGCTTGATGGCGACATTATTGAAGCCCCAGCTCAAGCAGAGTCCGATCGTGACCGCAATGGCAGCGGCATCGAGCGGGCGCGACGAAGGAGGGGGCGGCACTGCGGTTAGTCGATTTGCGGCCGCTTATCGTTCACGGCAATGCGCACAAATGCCGGCGATTTCGACCAACGGACTGCGTGGCGAAAAGCCGGCCGCGCGCGAAGAGGCTTTGAGCGCCTCGGCAGCCGCGCCTCCCGGTGCTTCGCCGACCGCGCCACAGCGTTCGCAGATCAGGAAAATGACAAGATCGCCGGTGCCATGATTGTGCACGCAGGCGACGAAAGCGTTGCGGCTTTCGATGCGGTGAGCCAGACCGTTGTCGCACAGAAATTCGAGCGATCGATAAATCGTGATCGGCGCCGGCCGCGTCTTCTGCTGCATGCGGTCAACGATTTCATAGGCACCAAGCGGGCGATGGCTGCTCAGCAAAACTTCAAGCACTTGGCGCCGCATCGGGGTGAGTCGTTGCGCGCGCGCCGCGCACTGCGCTTCGGCATGGGCAATGGCAGCGCTGGTGCAGCGCTGATGGTCGTGGTCGGGCGCGGGGAAAATTGCGGGCGACATGATGGCCTGATGCTTGGTCCGGATCGGCGCCGGCGCAGCGCCTATGCATTAGTCTGTGCTGGTCTGTTTTGCACTAGCCTAATTGATCGCCGCTCGCTCGAAAAACGTCTCCCGCAACGCGCGCAATTTGATATTGCACTGCAGCAAAAAGCGGCCCACATTCCTTGGCAAGCTCCGGCCCTAGGGCTGTCCAGTCCGACACCACATTCATCGGAGATCCGCATGTTGCAGGGAAAATCAGCGCTGGTGACCGGTTCCACGTCCGGAATCGGTCTCGCCATCGCCCGCGCGCTGGCCGCGCAGGGCGCCAATGTTACGATCAACGGCTTTGGCGACAAGGACGCGATCGAGAAAGAGCGGGTCGCGATCGAGAAAGATCACAAGGTCAAGGCGATCTATTCGCCGGCCGACATGAGCAAGCCCGCCGAGATCGCCGACATGATCCGCACCAGCGAGAAGACGTTCGGGTCGCTCGACGTTCTCGTCAACAATGCCGGCATCCAGTTCGTGTCGCCGATCGAGGAGTTTCCGATCGAGAAGTGGGACCAGATCATAGCGATCAATCTGTCCTCAGCCTTTCATACTATGCGCGCCGCCGTGCCCGGAATGAAATCGCGAAAATGGGGCCGCATCGTCAATACCGCATCGGCGCATTCGCTGGTCGCCTCGCCATTCAAGGCCGCTTACGTCACGGCCAAGCACGGCCTTGCCGGCTTGACCAAGACGGTCGCGCTCGAAACTGCGACCTTCGGCATTACCTGCAATTGCATCAGCCCGGGTTACGTATGGACGCCGCTCGTTGAAAAGCAGATTCCCGACACTGCGAAAGCCCGCGGCATAACCGAAGAACAGGTCAAGCGCGACGTCCTGCTGGCGGCACAGCCGACAAAGGAATTCGTCACCGTCGACGAGGTCGCCGACCTTGCCGTCTATCTTTGCTCGGATGCGGCCAAGTCGATCACCGGCGCAAATCTTTCGATCGACGGTGGTTGGACCGCCGAGTGATGCCGCGAGTGCCGGCGCGTCTATTGCCGTGACTACTGAACGGATCGGATCGCGCCAACGGCGCTTGCATATTTTATCCGCGGTTTTCAGCACGGTCGCCTGAACACCAAGAAGGCCATCCGCAATGAAGAACGTCCTGGCCTCGCTGATGCCTGCCCGCGCGGCGGAGAAAAAGATCTCGGCGACCACCAAACGCATCAATCTGGCGCTGCAAGGCGGCGGTGCGCACGGCGCCTTTACCTGGGGCGTACTTGAGCAAATTCTCAGCGACGAGCGGCTCAGCATCGAGGGAATTTCCGGCACGTCGGCCGGGGCCGTTAACGCGGTGATGCTCGCCGACGGGTTGTGCCGCGGCGGGCGCGAGGAGGCGCAGAAGCGGCTCGCCGATTTCTGGCGCTCGGCATCGAGCACCGGCAATCTTCCGGCATTGCAGCGCACGGTCATGGAGCGGTTGCTGTCGTTCACCCCGCTCGAGGGCACGCCGGTACAAGCTTGGGTCGATGCGGTGTCGCGCTATTTTTCGCCCTATGACGTCAATCCGCTCAATATCAATCCGCTGAAGGATTTGATCGAGCGCTTTGTCGATTTCGAAACATTACGCGCCAATACCGATCTGCCACTCTTCATCTCGGCGACCAATGTGCAGACCGGGCGTGTGCGGATTTTTCCCCGCGATAAGATAACGGCAGACGCGGTCATGGCGTCGGCCTGCCTGCCGTTGTTGTTTCGCGCTGTCGAAATCGATGGCGTGCCGTACTGGGACGGCGGCTATCTTGGCAATCCGGTGATCTTTCCGTTCTTCCGCACGACCACAACCGAGGATGTGCTCGTGGTGCAAATCAATCCGCTGGTGCGGCAATCGACGCCGATGTCGTCGAGCGAGATCATGAATCGTATCAACGAGATCACGTTCAACTCGTCGCTGATCGGCGAATACCGAGCCATCGACTTTGTCGCGCGCCTGATCGATCAAGGCAAGTTGCCGCGCGGCATCGGCCCGGGAGAGTATCGCCGCATCAATGTGCATCGCATCGTGCTCGACCGGTTCGGCACGCATTTCGACACATTCAGCAGGCTTTCGACCGATTACGATTTCTTCGACATGCTTCACGTCAGCGGCAAGCGCGCGGCGCGGCGGTTCCTCGACGAGCACTTTGACGATATCGGCGTGAAGAGCACGGTCGATCTGCGCGCCGAAGCGCAAGCCGAATGGGCGTGATAAACTCGGGGCGTGCCTGCGACGATCGCCAATATCGCCTCGCTTGCCGCAGCCGCAATCGGTCCGGCGCGGCTTGACGTCTGCGTTGCCGATATCACGACGCTTGCCGCCGATGCCATCGTCAACGCCGCCAACCGGACGCTCCTGGGCGGCGGCGGGGTAGACGGCGCCATTCACCGCGCCGCCGGACCGGACCTGCTGGCCGAATGCCGAACGCTGGGCGGCTGCGAAACCGGTTCGGCAAAAATCACCCGCGGCTATCGTTTGCCGGCGAGGCACGTCATCCATGCCGTCGGCCCGGTCTGGCGCGGCGGACACGCCGCAGAGGAGGAGCTGTTGGCGTCCTGTTATCGCATCGCGCTCGACCTTGCAGCGGCGCATCGCCTCGGATCGATCGCCTTTCCGGCGATATCGACCGGGGTCTATGCTTTTCCCGCCGATCGGGCAGCGCGGATCGCGGTCGGCACCGTCGCCGCGGAACTTGGCGCCTCTGACCGCGGCATTACCCACGTCGTGTTCTGCTGCTTTGCCAAAGGCGCCGCCGATCACCACCTGAGCGCATTTGCCGACCTCGGTCTGACCTGACCGGCCCCTCTCCCCCCAATCGTTTGGCCAAATAATAAAGAGCGGCGCTTATGAACGCCGCTCTTCGACTTACATCGAGCAATTGAGGCGAGTTTACTCGGCCGCTCCGCCAGCCGCGGCTTCGCGCGCTTCGCCAGCTTCGGCTTTTTGCTTGGCTTCGAGATCCTCGCCGGTCTGCTGATCGACCACCTTCATCGACAGCCGCACCTTGCCGCGCTCGTCGAAGCCTAAGAGCTTCACCTTCACCTTGTCGCCTTCTTTGACGACGTCGGTGGTTTTCTGCACGCGCCGCGGCGCCAATTGGCTGATGTGCACCAGCCCGTCCTTGGCGCCGAAGAAGTTCACGAAAGCGCCGAAGTCCATGACCTTGACCACGGTGCCCTCGTAGATGTGGCCGACCTCGGGCTCCGAGGCGATCGACTTGATCCAGTTGATCGCCGCTTTGATCGATTCCGCCTTCGCCGACGCAACCTTTACGGTGCCATCGTCGGAGATATCGATCTTAGCGCCGGTCTTCTCGACGATCTCGCGAATAACCTTGCCGCCCGAGCCGATGACCTCGCGGATCTTGTCGACCGGGATCGAGAACACCTCGATGCGCGGCGCGTGTTCGCCAAGCTCGGCGCGCGCCGACGTGATCGCCTTGCCCATTTCGCCAAGAATGTGCATGCGACCGTCCTTGGCTTGGGCAAGGGCGATCCGCATGATTTCTTCGGTGATGCCGGCAATCTTGATGTCCATCTGCAGCGAAGTGACGCCGCGCTCGGTGCCGGCGACCTTGAAATCCATGTCGCCGAGATGATCCTCGTCACCGAGGATGTCGGACAGCACCGCGAACCGCTCCTCCTCTTTGATCAAGCCCATGGCGATGCCCGCGGTCGGCCGCTTGAGCGGCACGCCGGCATCCATCAGCGACAGCGAGGTGCCGCACACGGTCGCCATCGAGGATGAGCCGTTCGATTCGGTAATCTCCGAGACGACGCGGATCGTGTAAGGAAACTCGGTGTGCTGCGGCAGTACCGGATGGATCGCGCGCCAGGCAAGCTTGCCATGGCCGATTTCGCGCCGGCCCGGCGCTCCCAGCCGGCCGGTCTCGCCGACCGAGAACGGCGGGAAATTGTAATGCAGCAGGAAAGTTTCCTTATAGGTGCCCTGCAGTGCATCGACGAATTGCTCGTCTTCGCCGGTGCCGAGTGTCGCGACGACCAGCGCCTGGGTCTCGCCGCGGGTAAATAAAGCCGAACCGTGCGTGCGCGGCAGCACGCCGACCTCGCAGTTGATCGGCCGCACGGTTTTAACGTCGCGCCCGTCGATCCGGGTTCCGCTGTCGAGAATGTTCCAGCGGACGATTTTGGCTTCGAGATCCTTAAAAACGCTGGCGACTTGCAGCGCCGGATATTTGGGCTCCGCGACATCGGGTGGGCTGAAGTGACCGATGACCCGTTCCTTGGCGGCGTCGACAGCCTTGTGGCGTTCCACCTTCTCGGGGATGGCATAGGCGGCGCGCAGATCCTTTTCGATCAGCTTAAGCATCTCTTTTTCAAGCGCCACATTGTCCGCCACCACAAGCTCGCGGGGTTCTTTCGCCGCTTTCTCGGCGAGCTTGATGATGGCATCGATCACCGGCTGAAAATGACGGTGACCAAACATCACTGCGCCGAGCATGATGTCCTCGGACAGTTCCTTGGCTTCCGACTCGACCATCAGCACGGCGTCTTGCGTGCCGGCGACGACGAGATCGAGCTGGCTTTCGCTCATTTCGTCGATCTGCGGATTGAGAACGTATTCGTTGTTGATGAAGCCGACGCGCGCGGCGCCGATCGGTCCCATGAACGGGACGCCCGAGAGCGTCAGCGCCGCCGAGGCCGCGACCATTGCCAGAATATCCGGATCGTTTTCCAGATCGTGCGACAGCACGGTCACGATCACCTGCGTGTCGCAGCGCCAGCCCTCGGCAAACAGGGGGCGTACCGGGCGGTCGATCAGACGGGAGACCAGCGTCTCCTTTTCGGTCGGGCGCGCTTCGCGCTTGAAATAACCGCCGGGAATGCGGCCTGCCGCGTAGTATTTTTCCTGGTAGTTGCAGGTCAGCGGAAGGAAATCGATTCCTTCCTTCGGCTGCTTGGCCGCGACTACGGTCGCGATCACTGTGGTGTCGCCGTACGAGGCGAATACCGCGCCGTCGGCCTGACGCGCGAGTCTGCCGGTCTCTAGCGTGAGTTGGCGGCCACCCCAGTCAAGTTGCACACGATGAATATTGAACATTGCGATTGTCTCTCTTGGTTTTCGCGAAAGG
>Ga0070712_100001758_pt1 | contig 13261 bp, 10 predicted proteins | sample LARL81metaG_FD_71396 | JGI IMG/M metagenome (GOLD analysis project Ga0070712, IMG submission 71396) | Corn, switchgrass and miscanthus rhizosphere microbial communities from Kellogg Biological Station, Michigan, USA - LAR L8-1 metaG | ecosystem: Host-associated > Plants > Roots > Rhizosphere ...
GCTGTCGCCTCGGCCAAGTGCGGCTGCGGGGAGAGAGCGCAGCCAAGCGGGCATTGGGCGGAGTCGCGCGCAAGACAAGTCGGAAAGAAAGCTCACGGTGCCTTCCAACTTCGACCGCTATCAGCGCATCGCGTGGGTCTACGACCTCATCGATCTCCCGTTTGAGTACGGACGTTACCGCAAAATCAGGCCACTGCTTTTTCGCGGACTTTCGGGGCGAATATTGGAAGCGGGCGTAGGCACTGGCCGGAACTTCCCGTTTTATCCATTGGGGTCCGAGGTCGTGGGCATCGACTTGAGCCCAGCCATGTTGTCACGCGCCGAACGCCGGCGGCACTCCGCAGCCGCACAAGTGGAATTGCGGCAAATGGACGTGACCCGCCTTGATTTTCCCGACCGCTCGTTCGACGCGGCGGTGGCTGCCTTCCTGTTCTGCACGCTTCCCGACGAGTTGCAGGTTCCCGGCATGCGAGAGCTGGGCCGGGTGGTGAAGCCCGGAGGCATCATTCGATGCCTGGAGTACACGCGACCAAGCGGCGGGCCTCGCCGCGCGCTGACCCGGCTGTGGGGGCCGTGGGTCTACTGGGCCTATGGTGCTGGCTTCGACCGTCAGACCGAAATGCACGTTCCGCAGGCCGGACTGCAACTGTTCGAATCCCGCTTCGTCGCCGATGAACTCATCAAGCTGCTCGGGGCGAGAGCTTAGCGCGCGATTTGCACAAGGCGGAACCAATTCGGTCTCGTGGAGTTTGCGGGACGTACAGTGCTCAGATGCCAGACCGAGACGAAAAATCCCGCTTGGCCGCCGCCGAATGTCTTGCTTTGGCTCGCACCACCGCGGACCCAAGCACGCGAGCTGCCCTGATCACAATGGCGCAACAGCTCCATGACCTAGCCAGCCGGCCCGCGATCGATTTCGAAGCCATCGTCCAAATTTTCAATGAAGGACAGATGAGCAAGCGCTAAGCCGCGCGTTTCTGCGTTGCCGCGAACGATTTGTGCGACAGCTCGGCGCAGCGACCTACCTGTCCCCTGGATTGACGCTCCTGCCTGCGGCTCTTCGTCCCCTCAGATCAGCATGCTGTTGCGTTCCATGCGCCCTTCCCACCGGCGTCGTCCCTCTTTGGAACTCACACGCAGACGAAACGTTTTTTGTGACGCAACTCTGCTGGGCATGCGGCGCGACCCGCGCGTAATGCCTTGACGAGAGAGGCACATTTCAAGCGGCCTCTTCGAGGAAGCAGGCCCGGGATGCTTGGATCAGCGCTGTATGACGTCACTGTCGTGCCGGTGAAGTAAGCCATGCTCACCACCTCCTGCGACCTCGTGAAAGGGGCGCCGAGACAATCGAAAATCTCCATACCTGCATTCGATCCCCAACGGGCATTCCCCGGTGCCGCGCCTTTGCGCGCGGCCATCGCTGCCCGTCTCGTCGGCTCGTTTGTGCTGTTGCCGCTGGTGATCGCCCAGGCTGCCGCGACGCGCCGCCGCGTGCCCCGCCTGCCGCCGGCGAGACCGCCCCATCACGGGCTGGTGCCCGGCATGGGGAAACCGATCCGGCTGCTCGCCGTTGGCGAATCGACTGTATGCGGCGTCGGACTGACGAGCGGGGAGGAGTCGGTGGCAGCCACAACCGCACGGGCACTGGCGCGCCTGACCGGCCGTCCGGTCGCATGGCGCGCGGAGGGGCTTTCTGGCGCAACCGTTAGTGACGCCCGCAAGCAGCTCCTGCCTCGCATCGCGCCAGAACCAGCCGACCTCATGCTCGTCGCCTTCGGCGTCAACGACGCAACCGCGTATCGTTCGCCGGCGACTTTCGCCGATGATCTCGCCGAGCTCGTGACAGCCGTGCGGACGCGCGTTGGCGACCCAGCAGTCGTCGTCGGCGGTGTCGCTCCCCTCAATTGCTTTCCGGCCCTCCCATGGCCCCTCCGCCATATCCTTGGCTGGCGCTCAGCCGCGCTGCAGGCGGCGGCCGATCCCCTGACGCAACGGTTGCCGCGTCTGGTTGTGGAGCGGATTTCAGCGTTGGAACCGGACCTGTTCGCGTGCGATGGATTCCATCCGAACCGGCGGGCGCATGCAATCTGGGGCGAGGAGATCGCGGCGCTGGCACTGCCGTTCGTTGCCTGATCGCCTGGCATGTCGGTGGTGAGCCAAACCGGGCGGAACCCGGGAGCATCGAACCTGATTAGGGAGGCGGCTCCCTCGCGCGTTCGTAAACGAGGATCAAGCCGGAGGCCCCGCTAGGTCCCTCGCGCGCGAGCCTAGCGTCCTTGGGCGGGGCCAGTGCGGGGGGCAGTATGGTCATCATCGAGATCTTCGCAAGAGGCTCCTGCGGCCTCGTCACCAGTTGCTATCCAAGCGGCCCAGGCGGTGTCTGGATGACCGCATTTTGCGCTATGGGCGTTGGCGGCTGCGCTTCGCAAGAACTGTAGCAAGCACTATCGACGCGTCGCCAACCGTTATGAGAAGCTCGGCGTCAACTTGGCCATGAAGTTCGCCGCGGGGCGAATTTGGCTATTGGATGAGAACAAATGATTTCAGCGGCTCTTCGGCAATGCGCTGACCAGAACGCCCGCCATGGCTTCGGGTGACGAGCTCGTTCGTCTAACCGCAACCCAGGCGGTGGCGCTGTTGCGCCAGCGCGAGATAACACCACTTGAGCTCATCGATGCGGCAGCGGAGCGTATTGCGGCGATCGATCGTGAGGTGAATGCGCTCCCGATCAGATTCTTCGATGCGGCGAGGGGGGCCGCGCGCCGACTTCCGGCCTCCGCGCCCCGCGGCAATTCCAATCCGGGCTGGCTCGCGGGGCTGCCTATCGTCGCGAAGGATTACAACGACGTCGCCGGGCAATTGACCACCTATGGTTCACCGATCTTCGCCAACGCGATAGCGAAGACAACGGACATCACGGTCGCGACGCTGGAAGCGAACGGAGCCATTCCGATCGCGAAATCCAACGTGCCCGAATTCGCGGGGGCCCATACGTTCAATTCCGTGTTTGGAGTCACGCGTAACCCTTGGAACCTGCGCAGGAGCGCGGGCGGCTCCTCCGGTGGATCTGCAGCCGCGCTCGCGTCAGGCATGGTGTGGCTGGCGATGGGCAGCGACCTCGGCGGCAGCCTGCGGATACCGGCGAGCTACTGCGGGATCGTGGGGATGCGTCCGAGCGCCGGGCGGGTGCCGCGCGGCGTCGGCCTGCAACCATTCGATACGCTGTGGGTCGAGGGACCGATGGCGCGCACGGTGGCGGATGTCGCTTTGATGCTCGATGCCCAGGCGGTTCAGTCATCGCACGATCCGCTGTCGTTTCCACGACCGGGCACGGCGTTCGTCGACGCGGTGCGCAATCCCCGGACTCCACGCCGGATCGCGTTCTCATCTGATCTCGGCATCGCGAAGGTCGATCCCGAAGTTGCTGAAATCTGCCGGGCGGCCGTGCACCGCTTCTCGACGATGGAGACTATCGTCGAGGAGGCATCGCCCGATTTCAGTGGCGCCATTGACGCGTTTCAGGTCCTGCGCGCGCTGCTGCTCGCAGCCGTGCATGGCGAGTTGCTCAAGCGTGAAAGGTCCCGGATCGCTCCCGATATCGTGTGGAACATCGAGAAGGGGCTGCATCTCTCCATCGACGAGATTCTCGCCGCCAAACGGGCGCGCACCGCGCTCTACCATCGCGTCGCGAATTTCTTCGAGAGGTACGACATTCTCGCCTGTCCAACGGTATCGGTGCCTCCGTTCCCGGTCGAGCAGCGCTTCCCGACTGAGATCGGTGACGAGAAGCTGACCACCTATATCGATTGGATGTCCTTCACGTTCGTCATCACCTTGACTACCTGCCCGGCGATTTCAGTCCCCTGCGGGTTCACGCGGAGCGGACTTCCCGTTGGGCTCCAGCTGATTGGCCCCTCGCATGGCGATTTCGCGCTCCTGTCGGCCGCGCATCTGCTCGAGCAGGAGTTGCGGATTGCGCACCAACTGCCGATCGAGCCACGTAGCTGAGGCTGCCACAGGGTGCGCGCGCCTTTACCCGCCGCCCTTGATGTTGGCGGCGCGGATCACATTGCCCCAACGCTCGATCTCGGCGCTGATCTGAGCACCGAACTCCTGCGGCGTGCTCACGACCGGCTCGACGCTGGCAGCGCGGCGGCCGCGCCAACATAGAAAAGAAACTGCCGGCGCGTGCGCATTACTGCATCCGCTGCTCGGCGTCGATGAGCTTTCGCAGAATCTGCTTGTAACGCACCGGGCCCACGTCGATCGCGAGAATGATCGGATCGACCAGGGTGCTCGCGGCCTCGATGAGCTCCTGTTGCGCCTCGATGACAGGCGCATCCTGCTCCTCGAATGCGAACCGCCGCGTCGTTGCTATCTTGTTCTGAATCTCCGCGTTCATCCGGTCATCCGGGGTCAGCACATTGAAGCGCACCGCCGTGAAAAAGTAATGGGTGGTCTTGTCGCTCTCCGGGGTGAGCATGTGGATCGCGTGGTAGCCGGTCCCAGTCTCGGGGATTGCACCCGGCATGCAGATCCCGGTCACCAGCCGCAAATTGCTGGGGGGCATCCAGCGCATGCGTGTGAACTTGTCCACGCGATCGGGTACCGAGGGCATCAGAATGGCGAACAGGCCGGGAGCGGTCGCGTTACCGGCGTGACGTCCGACGATCACGTCCTCGCCGTCCTGCTCGACGGTAATTTCGGATTCGACCGTTTCCGCGTTGCCGAGAATCCCGTCATGCAGATAGCTGGTGTGGCTCAGATCAAGCAGGTTGTCGATAATCAGCTCGTAGTTGGCCTTGATGGTGATGCGGTCGCGTTTGGTCGCGTGCATTTCCGGAACATTATCGAGCACGCTGAAATCCGGCACCTTTGCAACATCTGCGGGCTGCTCCCCCATCCAGATCCAGATCGCCTTGTGTTTTTCTGTCGCCGGATAGCTGCGCACACGGGCGCGCGGAGGAATGTTCCTGGTCCCATGAGGGTTGAGGACGCAAGCCCCTGACGTATCGAATTCGAGGCCATGATAAGGGCACTGGATACGATCACCGCCAACGACCTTGCCCATGTGCAAAGGGGCAAAGCGATGCGGACAGCGGTCCTGCAACGCAGCGACATTTCCATCCGCCTTGCGGAAAAGTACGATCGGCTCCTTCAGGATCGTGCGGCCGAGCAATTGACCTTCGGCGAGATCGTCCGACCAGGCGGCGACATACCAGGCGTTGCGCAGATAGGTTCCGCTGAGCATTTTTTTCTTGCTGTCGAGAAGCTCGGCAGCGGTCTCTGTCGTGCGTGTCATCGCAGCACCCTCCTTCGGCAATTATCGCGAAGTAGGGCGGATGAGCGCAAGCGCTATCCGCCGAAAGCGTCATCCGCCGAAAGCGCAGTCGGGTGGGCAAAAGGCGCGCGCCATGGCACCCTTCCCGGGTGGTCGGGAGCTCGTTATTCACCACATCATTGGCCGGTAAGCTTTACGAGCAACTCTCGAAGTGCGCCGACGAAGGGGTGGAAAGAAAAGCGCACGACATGGGCGCCGGATGGGACCACCACGGCACGGAAGATCGCATTGGCTTTCAGGATCTCAGTTTGCACTCCATCTACGCTCGCCCGCCACCAAGGATGCCAGACGTCGTTGAGGAGAAGAATGGCCGGCATGGGAGCGTCGACTGCGACCACCACCTCTGTGTTCCCGTAGTGCAGCAGGCGAGCGGCACCGTTCTCGCCCGCGGCATCAACCCGCGGCAATCCTGCGGGTCCATGCTCCAACAGGACGGTCCGCTTGGGATCGAGGTCGGGCCAGCCGGTACGAAGGACTTCATTGAAATCCGCCCTGCGCCAGTGGGTGAGCAACATTACGCGCGGCAGTGCGCTCGGATTCTCGTAGAGATAGGCGTCGCTGGTGCGCCCGATGAAGATGAGATCGCTGGGCTTGAGAGAGCCGTCGATTTCCTCGACCGGCACGCCGGTTGCAATGAACCGTAGCCCCAGAAGATCCGCAAATGCCGAATGGTAGGAGGGGTAAAGCGGAGAAAATGTGCGCTGGGAGGCGAGCGCGACGGTGTCGGCGACGTGAGTCGCCTCATAGAAGGAGCGCAGCCGCAGCGGGTTGTGACCAAAGACCCCGTCGAAGTCCTGGGCGAGCGGGAGATTCGGCCAGTGATAATCGATACCGATGAGCTCGACGCGGTCGCGCCGATCCGGTGCCGCCGCAGCGGCGAGCCGCGACCTGATCAGCTGCACCGTTGCATTGCCGGTATCCTGGCGCAACGCGTCGAACCGCGCGGGCGGCAACGCGGTTGAGACATGGGGAGCGTTGTTCCAGCCGAGGTCGGCACTCATGAAGCCGGCGATGAGCGCGACGGCAGCGAGAGGATGTGCGTTCACTCGTTGCGCCATCACCAGCACCGCGATACCCGCGCAAGTGAAAATAACGGCGGTCAGGATCGGAAGAAGAGCAGGCCGGACGCCGACTACGGAATGTGCAAGCAGAAGCGCGGCACCCACGAGGATCGGCGCACAGGCCATTTCGAGGGCGCACCGGAGCCGCGACGACGGTGGCACCGTGCCCTGGAGGCAACGATGCACCAGATACCCCGCTACCACCGCGAGGAGTGCGCCGAGGACGAAGCTTCCATCTGCGGGGCGCCGAAAAAGCGACACCCCGGGCAGGAGCTCGTACATCAGGCGAAATGCCGGCGTATAGCCGCCGAGCGTGTAGAGCAAAACGAGGACGGCTGCGATGCTGAAGAAGCGGATCTCGGGCGCCCAGGCGAGCCCGCGCACGAGGCCGAATGCCAGGATCACCGCAAAGGTAAGCGCGCCGCCATAAAGGAGGCCCATGTTCGGCGAGAGATAAAGCTCCGGCCAACCCCAGGCCGCGTTCCAGATCGGACTCTGCGGCGCCCAATAGTGTTCATTGGAGCGCATGGCCCCGTAGAGATCGGCGAACACGAGCTGGAGGAAATGCACGGGATGGAGCGAGCCGGCGGCAGCCGACTCGTAGCCGATGTGCGGCCGGTTCGAGGCCGCTGCGAGGAGGACGGTTTGAATGACAGGAAGAACGGCAATGCAGGCCGCCGTGACCGCAGCCGCGATTACCGCCGTGAGACTCAGACGCAGGCGCGCGCGCCAATCGGGTCCGGTGAGCCAATGGGTAAAAATGAAGGCGGCAATCACATAGAGCGAGAGCAGCGCAACCTGATCGCGGCCAAGAGCGAGCAACCCAATGAGCAGGCCCGCCGCCGCACCGGTGGGCGCTGATGCGCGATCAAGCGCGCGCGCGACTAGCCAGAGCGCGAGCGGCAGATAAGCGAGGCTGACGATCTCGATGGTGTGCTGAATGCGCGCGCTGGCGGAGCCGCCGAGCGCGAAGGCCATGGCCGCAACAATGCCACCCGCAGGATGCCAGCCGCGGTCGTGAAAAAACATGAGGACGCCGAGACCTCCGAGAAACAAATAGACGAATGTCACGGCGTCGAACGCCCGAATATCGACAGCGGGGCTTGATGCGGCCAGGAGAACATGAATCGGCGAGAACAACAGCGATTGCGGATCGGTAATCAGCGGCCAGCCGGCAAAGAGATTGGGCGTCCACCAGGGCCACTCGCCGCGCGCAATGGAGGTCGCAAGGAACTGCACCGGGGGGAAGAACTGCGACTTCGAATCCCACGGGATCGTCACCCCGCCCGAGAGCCATGGGCACGCAGGGAAGCAAAACGCCACAGCAAAAATAGCGATAGTGAGCGGCAATGGAATGGCTGCGCCCACTCTCATGTCTGCGCATTTCTTCTCTGCGCACTTCTGCAATGGGGTGCTCACGAGCGCCAGAGTGCGCCAATGCTCGGTTATGGATCGCGGCGCCCCGCAGCACTATCATGCGGCGCTAACCGGGTGGAGCACTCATGAACAGTTTCATGCTGCCGCGCGAGCGCTGCGAGTTCTCGGCAATTGTCGACCGGCCTGCACTCAAGCTGCCGGATGGTGCTCGGCTCGTATTCTGGACAATCGTCAATTACGAGGTCTGGGACATAGGGCGCCCGATGCCCCGTCAGGTCATTCCCGCGCCGACCGGCGCCTCTCTGCTTCCGGACGTGCCGCACTGGAGCTGGCACGAATACGGCATGCGCGTGGGCGCCTGGCGCTTCTTCGAGCTCTACGAGCGACTGGGTATCACGCCGACCCTGGCGCTCAACGCGCGCACCTGCGAGGACTATGTGCGCGTCGCCGAGCAGGCAAAGCGTCTGGGCTGGGAGTTCATGGGGCACGCCTACGATCAGATGCCGATCCACGGGATCGGGGACCAAGCCGGCATGATCGCACGCTCCATGGATATCCTCGAGCGCTTCAGCGGAAAGCGGCCGTTGGGGTGGCTCGGACCAGGCCTCACCGAGACACTCGAAACGCCGGAACTCCTGGCCAGCGCGGGAGTGAAATATATCGGCGACTGGGTCTACGACGATGAGCCGACCGTGATCACTACCGCAACGGGACCGCTGGTCACCTTGCCTTATACCGTCGAGATCAACGACATCACCATGATGATCGTCCAACATCATGAGAGCGAATATCTCCTGCGGCGTGCCATCGATCAGTTCGATCGTCTTTATGCCGAGGGCAGCAAGCGCGCGAAGGTCATGGCACTGGCGATCCATCCCTACATCAGCGGGCAACCCCATCGCATCAAATATCTCGAGGCGATCTACGATCATGCCCGCCGCTTCGACGGAGTGCTCTACTGGACAGGAGAGCAGATTTTCGACTGGTACATGTCGACGCGAAAAGCGCGGCGAACCGGTGCGGCAACCTGACCTTTCGTAGGGTGGGCAACCGCGGATGAATACTCTCTCAATTTGAGCGAAATTGCGCGGGCTGGCTCGTCGTGGGCGCGCGCCTTTTGGCCAGCTTACGGGACAGGCTTATCCTTCTCGCGTTTGAGCGTCGTGGTGAGAAGATTGCGCGCGGCAGCGTCACGCCGCTCGATGAGCGCGGTGAACTGGAGCGCCCGGACCTGACGCTCGCCGGCTGATTGCGGCCGTCCGGCCGTGATCAGGCGGTCCATCTCCCTCTGCACCGCCTCGCATTCCCGCCTCCATTCCTGAAACACGGTTCTCATCATCTCGCACTCCTGTACGCAACACGACTGTGCAACAATTTAGCGGAAATCTGGACCAAATTGTAGCGCCAGCGATGCGGGTGCATCGCCCGGAGATCGCGACGCGCGCGCGTCAAGCGGGAGTGGACACGATCGGGCGGCGCAACGCATCATCCGGGCTACGTCTCGTCCACGACCCGGTTGCGTAAAATGCCGATCTCCGGCACTTCGACCTCCACCACGTCGCCCGGCTTGAGCCATACTGACGGATTGCGATGGACGCCGGCTCCGGTGGGCGTCCCGGTCCAGATCAGGTCGCCGGGCCTGAGCGTCGCAAAGGTGCTGATGTAGTTGATCAACCACGCGAAGCCCCAGGTCAACCGGTCGGTGCTGTCCTCCTGCCGCAGCTCGCCGTTCACACGCGTCATCAGATGCAGCGGCTTGGCCGGATCGAGCTCGTCGGTGGTCACGATCCATGGCCCGACGCTGCCGGAGCGGTCAAAATTCTTGCCCTGGGTGACGTTGAGCGTACCGTGCCGCAGCCAGTCGCGCACGCTGCCCTCGTTGCCCAGGGTCAGCCCGCCGACGAAGGAGAGCGCGCTCTCCCGCGGGACATGCCGCCCCTCCTTGCCGATCACCAGGATCACTTCTCCTTCGTAGTCGAACTTCTCGGAGACCTTCGGGCGCACAATAGGCTGCTCGGTTCCGACAATGGACGTGGCAAACCGGCAGAACAGGTTGGGGTATTTCGGGGCCTCGCGGTTATCCTTGTACTCCGCACTGCGGTCGGGATAATTGATGCCGACGCAGATGTTCTTCTCGGGCGTCACGATCGGCGGCAGCATTTCAACATCTTTGATCTGGTAATCCGCCGGGGCATTCGCGACCGCGCGTGCTTCGGCGATGGCTTGCGCGCGGAAGACATCGAGCAGGCTCGGGTATTTCGGCAGCCTGCGGCCGAGATCGAGGATGCCGGCACTCGTAACTGCACCGTAGCTGTTGCGTTCATTTACGCTGAAGCTTGCAAGGCGCATGGGTCACCCGGTCCGAGGGATAACGTTGAGCCCTCTCTGCGCGGTCATGTCCGACTCAGGTATGCGGGTGCATCCCCGGATATCGCGGCGCGCCCGCATCAAGCGTGAGCGGAGCACAATCGATCGGTGCGTCGCTCATCCGGCTACTGCTGACCGCTGCATGATGAGCGCTCAGCGTCAAGGGGTGAGGACTATGAAGTCCGTGCCTGCGACGGTCTCGGGACTCAACCCCTGGTCCGAGATGATCACCGAAGCGCCCACAGAGAGCAGCTCGGAGATGCGCTCACTGGCTTCCGGCGGAACGCTCACGCGCTCCAGCGCTTCGGCGGCGCTCGATGGTCTTCCGACGGACAAGAGCTCGGCGCTCGGATCGCCGAAGCGGCTGCGGCTCGCCGGCTTGGCGGGCGCGGTTGGCACAGTCACCACGTTCCAGCGCATGCTGTCGTCGTCATTGGTGTCCAGCGCCGTGAAGACATGCGTTCCGAGCGGGCGCTCGGGCTCTCTGAAAGTGACGGGCGCGCTGAATACGGCATCGAAGCCCTTGCGCACGAACAGCTTGCCTTCCTTGCGGCTGATGAAGACCGAAATGGGGCCGGGATTGAGCGATCGGACCTCGGAAACTCCCGCAGCTCCTGATCGGGGTCGGCGCGATTTCGACAGATCGAAGCTGTCATAGGCGGATTTCACCACTTCCGAAGAGGTTGCGGGTTCCGCAGAGGGTGCGGGCGCTTGCCGGCGGTTCCCGCCTGCGTAGGCCATGGCGTCCAGAGCGGGATCGGCCCCTTTGGCTCGCAAGGCCTTGTGGGCGGAATCCACGATCTTGCCGGCGGATTCCTCCGATGAACGCTTTGGCTCGACCGGCTCGACCCTGCGCGCGAACAAGCGCGCGTTGGAAATCGCTGCGGGCGCAACTTCGCCAGGAGTGATGACGACACGCACGCCAGTCTTGGTCATTGCCCATAATTGACGGGCGAACGCTTCCGGCATGGCGATGGAACGTTGCGGTGCCGAGGCATTCGGGGTGGCCTGATAAAGCCCCACGCCCGAGCGCGTGATCTGTTGCATGTAATACATGGGAGCGTCGCCGGAGGAAGCGGAACGGTGCCAGCGGTCCTTCTGGATGATGCTGAACACTCCGGTCGGAGTCTGATGGCCCACAGTGACACGGGTTCGCGCAACCGCCACCCCATCGGAATAGACGGTCAGCTTCTGCTTGTTGACCGCAACGGCAATCGTGAGCACTCCCTTTGCCCGGGCGCCGGGCTCGGCGGGAGTCTCCTTCGCCGCTGCCTTTTCAGTGCCGCTGGAAGTCGCGCGCGATGCCGTCGCCGGATTTTCCCGTGGCTGCGTGGCGAGCGGCGCAGGCTTGGACTGGCGCACCGGGGCGCTGCGTCGCGAGACGCTGGGTTGCCGCGATGCGTTCCACGGCCAGTCGAAGAAGAAAGCTTCCGCGCTCGAGGAAAAGCCCGCGAGCACGGCAAAGCTCGCGGCCATCGCCAACAAAGCATTCCGATGACGTGAAAGCACGCCAGGACCCTGTCTGGGTCGTTTTTCGTTCTGCACGGTGCCCCCTTGTTTACCGACGCGACGCAGACCCATTCTGCCGGGTCCAATAGGCTCAAGGATTAGTCGCTTTCCTGCTCCGAAAGGTTCGACCCGCGGAACGCCTGAATTTTCAAGAAATTGGCCGCCGGATGTTCGGATTATTAGCCTTAATCAACGCGGGCTGCGCCCGGGCAGAGACGGCGCATGGGCTCGCAGGGCATCGGCGTCGCTTTGCGAGGATCGCCACGGCCCCGCGTCGAGCGCCCAGCGGCCGGCACCGTGCGCAAACAGCACGAGCAACCCGCCCCCGATGGCCAGATCCTTCTCGAAATGCAGGAGCTCGTTGCGATTGCCGAGCTTGATGTGAAACAACACGGCCGTGGCTATGCAAAAGCCGGCGAGCAGGAGCGCTGCCGGACGGGCGTAGTAGCCGAGCAGAATCAGAACTGCGCAGCCTGTCTCCAGTGCGATTGCAAACGGCATGAGCGCGCCAGGCACACCGAATGCTTGCGCGTAGAGGACAGCCGCCGAATAGCCCGTGAGCTTGCTCCAAGCCTCATGCAGGAACAGCGCGGCAATGAGGAGGCGGCCGGCAAGCGCCGCCGCCTCCTTCATCTGGACAGGCGGCACTCTCAGTTCACCTTCGCACTGCCGCCGCCGATGGCTTTTTCGAGATCCGCAAGCTCCTCACAGCCGGAGGGGCACAGCTCCTTCAGCCGCGCGACGTTTTGCTTCGCCTTATCGATCTGGCCGGTTTCGACGTAGAGCTCACCGAGGTATTCGAGCGCTCCCTTGTGGTTGGGATCGAAATCGAGCGCCTTGCGATAGAAGGTGTAGGCCTGCTGATAATCTCCGGTCTTGCGCAGAGCGAAACCCATCAGATTATAGACATCGGCGTGCTGATAGGTGGTGAGCATCGGGGTGAGCTCCGCCAATGCTCCTTTGAAGTCCCTGGCCTTGATCTTGGCGCGAACCGCGGTGAGGTCGGGTGCGTCCCGCGAGGTGATGGTGTCGACGGCGAGCGCGTTCGTAGCGAAAGCCGCGCCCGCGATGACGCTCGAAAGCAGCAGCGCAAATGCAGACGGTTTCATCACGATTCGCTCCGTTCAGGTCTTCATCAAAGTGAGCGCGTAGCCCGCGCCGTCCTTCTGGATGTGCCCTGCGGCCGGGAACGGGAAATGGTAGCCGCAGATCATCAATTTGTCGGCGACCACACGGTCGAGCAGCTTGCGGCGGGACGCTTCTGCCATGTTTGCATCCTGATCGTAGGCGCCGTGCCATTCGGGATGGGCCACCACGAGCGCCGGCACATAGGCAGTGTCGTTCGAGATCATGAGCTGGCTCGACCCGGATGACAGATGGAATGCGCGATGGCCCGGGGTATGGCCGGGGGAGCTCACGAAGCGGATACCGGGCGCGACCTCGGGCTCGCCTTCCACCTGGCGCATGTTCTTCCAGGTCGGAAAGACCTGTTGGATGCGACGTGCCAATCCTTTTCTCGCCTCAGGCAGCCGATCGATCACCGCCGGATCGGTCCAGAACTTGTACTCCGCGTCCGAAACGATGATCTCGACATCGGGGTAGACGG
>Ga0070712_100001762_pt1 | contig 13249 bp, 13 predicted proteins | sample LARL81metaG_FD_71396 | JGI IMG/M metagenome (GOLD analysis project Ga0070712, IMG submission 71396) | Corn, switchgrass and miscanthus rhizosphere microbial communities from Kellogg Biological Station, Michigan, USA - LAR L8-1 metaG | ecosystem: Host-associated > Plants > Roots > Rhizosphere ...
GCGAGCATGGCCAAGGACGAGGAGACCGTCTACGACTTCGTCTCGGAAATGCTGGCGACGGGCAGCGTCTCGGACCCGACGTTCCAGCGCGTCAAGGACGCCTTCGGCGAGCGCGGTGTCGTCGATCTCGTCGGTGCCGTCGGCTACTACAGCCTGGTGTCGATGACGCTGAACGTCGCGCAGGTGCCACTGCCCGCCGGAGTCACGCCGCCCCTGAAATAGAACCCCGCTTGGCACGGAGGAACGTCCCGATGGCGATCATCGATTCCCAAGTCCACTCCTATGAGGCGAACACTCCGAAACGGCCCTGGCACAGTGTCCCGAATTGGCCAGATCACGTCACCGGTGACGAGATGGTGGCGGCCATGGACATGGTCGGCGTCGACGGCGCGATCTTCATCTCTGCCTTTTCCATGTACCGCTACGATGCGAGCTATGCAGTGGAAGTGCAACGGGCTCATCCCGGCCGCTTCGCCCTCGTCAAGCCGGTCGATCCCGACGATCCGGCGATCGCCGATGTCATCGCGGACTGGAAGAAGACGCCGGGCACGGTGGGCATCCGTATCATGATGACGAAAGAAGCGGGGCGCGAGCCGAACGACCCGGGCCTCGACCGGATCCTACGCGCGGCGGTTCGCCACGACTTTCCGGTCAACATGCTGTGCTGGGGCAACCTGGACGCGGGAGCGGCCCTGATCGACCGCCACCCCGATACGCGATTCATCATCGACCATCTGGGCATCATGCAGCCCCGAACGCCGCCCGCCGCGCCGCAGCCATGGGCCGATCTGCCCAAGGTGCTGGACCTCGCCAGGCGCCGGAACGCGGTGATCAAGGTCAGCGGTGCCTGCACGCTGTCCCGCGAACCCTATCCTTTCCCGGACATCTGGGATCCCCTCGCCCGCGTGTTCGACGCCTGGGGCTTCGAACGCTGCCTGTGGGGTACCGACTGGACTCGCGCCTTCGCGGTCGTCAACTACGAACAGGCCGTCGAGCCCTTCCGCCAAACCCACCGCCTGAGCGACAGTGAACGCGCAATGCTGATGGGCGGTGCCTGCGCCAAGGCGTACGGCTGGTCTCCGAAAAAGGCGTGATCAGGGCGATGATTGCCTGGCGCTGATCCCGGCGCTATAAGAAAGCGCGGCCCTATACTTCAAGATCACGAGGAGCCCATGTCACGATTGGCTCGGTTATGCGCAACGCTGCTCGCCACCTTGCTCGCTGCCGCGCTGCTCGCCTCTCCGGCCGTCGCGCAGGTCCCGCGCGACGTCGTCGTGGTCGGCATGGAGGCCGAGCCGCCGGGGCTCGATCCGGGCCAGGCGCTCGGACTGCACACCTTGCGGGTCACGGCCGAGATCTTCGAGACCCTGGTCGCCACGCGACCGGACAGCACCGAGGTAATTCCCGAGCTCGCCGAATCCTGGACGACGTCGCCCGACGGCATGGTCTGGACCTTCAAGCTGCGGCGCGGCGTGCGCTTCCACGACGGCACACCGCTCGACGCGGCCGCCGTCAAGTTCACGTTCGACCGGGTCATCGACCCCGGGCATCCGCACGCCAAGAGCGGCAAGTGGTCGTTCGTGACGGGCTATCTCTCGAGCGTGAAGTCGGTCGACGTGCTCGATCTGCAGACCGTGCAGCTGCATCTGAAATATCCGACGGGCTCGCTGCCCGCGCTGCTCGCGCTGCCGAACTGCGCGATCGTCAGCCCGACGGCGTTCACGAAAGCTCCGGCCGACTTCGACACCAAGCCGGTGGGCAGCGGCCGCTACAAGCTCGAGTCGTGGGAGCGCGGCAATCGGCTCGTGCTGCGCCGCAACGACGACTACTGGGGTGTCAAAGGCAAGCCGCAGGCGCTCGTCTATCGCGGCATCCCCGACGCCAACACGCGCGTGTCCGAGCTCCTGACGGGCGGCGTCGATCTCATCCTGCCGATCCCGCCGGATTTCGTCGGGCGCCTGGAGAAGACGGCCGGCGTCACCGTGCACAAGGCGACCGGGCTCACCGTGTGGTACGCGGGCTTCAACGTCGAGAAGAAGCCGTTCACCGATCGCCGGGTGCGCCAAGCCTTCAATCACGCGGTCAACAAGGACGCGATCGTCCGCGACATCCTCAAGGGCACCGGCATTCCCGCCGTCGGCCCGCTGCTCCCGGGCACCTGGGCCTTCGAGCCGAACGTGCACAAGTACCCCTACGATCCGGGCGCCGCCCGGAAGCTCCTCGCCGAGGCCGGCTATCCTAACGGCCTCGAGGTCGATTTCTGGGTACCAGAGTCGGGCTCCGGCATGCAGGCCCCCGTCGAGATGTCGACGGTGATCCAGGCGAACCTGGCCGCGGTGGGCGTGAAGGCACCGCTCAAGACGTTCGAGTGGGGCTCGTATCTCGGCAAGGTGCGCTCCGACGCGCCCGCGATGTTCGCGCTCTCCTGGTTCTTGAAATCGGAGGACCCGGATCTCTCGATGTATCCGCTCTTCTTCTCGAAGAACCAGCCGCTGCCGAACCGGTCGAACTACAACAACCCAGAGGTGGATCAGCTCCTGGTCCAGGCGCGGCAGCTCACCGATCGCAGCAAGCGCGCGGAGCTCTATCGCAAGGCGCAGCGCCTCATCGTCGAGGACGCGCCGTGGCTCTTCGTGGACCACGAGGTCCAGGTGGTCGCCACGCGCGCCAACGTGAAGGGCTTCAGCCTGCATCCCAGCGGCTTCGACCTGCGGGTCGAGAACGTGACGAAGGAGTAGTCATGGACGAGATGAAAGCCGTCTAGCCCTCTCCGGCGGCGTCCGCCGCGCTCTGCAGCGACCCCTACATCTTCACTCGCTGGCATCTCAAGCCAACTCCTCACCCTCGCCGTGGCTCACCGGGAACAGCGCCGAGTCGTAAAGTTCCCAACACAGTATCAGCCGATAACTGAGACCGTCGGTTCGCACCGATAGGAATGATCGTAGGAACAAAGGACGGGGACGTGTAGAAGTTACATTTCGCGTGCCCAGTCACAGAAATCGGACTGAGCCTCTCCAGCCGCGCAACTCCATGTAGATCAAGCAAGCACGGTCCGCCGTGGTCTTCCGTCCTCACCGCACCGCGTAGGCACGGTTCATGCTCTCCCCCACGGCCCCAGCCGGTCGCAAAGGCGCAGCCATTGGTGGTCTCGTGGGCGCCGGCGGCGGCACGCTCTATGGCCTGAACGAGCACAAGCAGCATGAAGAGCACTACCGCAAGGCCTATCCGGCCTCCATGCGGTCGCGCGGCTACACGAGGTAGCGGGCAGAAGGGGGTGCGAACCATGAAACGCGCAGCGATCGCCGCCGCCGCCGACAATCCTGGCCAGGACGAGAGGCTCGACGAGGAGGAGACCATGGACCTTCTGTGCGTCTGCGGAGCGAGGATGCCGTATCTCTTCGACGCCTTCGACTGTCTCACGTGCGGGCGGGCGTGCTGCCCAGACTGGGCGATGCTCATAGAATCGGCTTGGTACTGCACCCGGTGCTCCGCGTCGTTGCTCGAGGTAGGCCATCCCGCCGTGGGTCGGGGCTGGCTGGCGTGACAGGCGGAGCCTAAGAGGCCCTTAGTCGAGGCGGCGCAGGCGGTGGCCTATCGGATCTTGGTTGTCGAGGATGAGGCCGATCTTCGCGAACTCCTCGACGTCACGCTGCGGTGGGCGGGCCACCATGTCGAAACCGCAGTTGATTCCTCCACCTACCGTCGTGCGCGAGACTTCGTCAACTGCTAAGGCCGTTGACCGTACCCGCAATTGCAATTCCTTAGGAAGTAGATCGCACACCAAAGCTTGTGTTGCATGGGCGTTTGGCGAACCGCGCAGAATGAACAATGCGGCTGGGTGTGCGCGTGGTCGAACGGAAGGTATTCGGCATCTTCACTCTCCACCTCTCCGATCGCAAAGAGTGGGGAGCCGCAGTCACACATCGGACGGTCAATGCCAGGCATCAAGGTGATGGTTCGGACGGCCCAACAATTGGGACAGGCGAACTGATAGATTTCCTTGTCGTCGTTGTGGTACCGGGGTGCCGGCGTGCTCATGGCTGTTCCTCCCTGAAACCAAGCGGAGCAACTCGCATGCCGGGGCCGGAACTACAAGTGCGGCAGGCACTTCCAAAGCCGTGGGTAATCGTTGATGGACGAAGATTGTCGGTCGAGAGAGCAGACTTTGCCACCATTCCCTGGGCGACCGGCGGGAGTTGACAACGATTCCCTGGGCGGGCGGGCTGCCCGGCCGAGGCTATGTGATGAATTGGCAACGAATGCGATGATCACGATCGAGGGCTCGTGAGAACCCTTCATCCACTTCATAACACCCGCCCGCACCCGCCGGCCTGTTGGGAAGGCGGCGAGCTAGCGTTTCCTCCGCTGAGACGTTATCCGGTCTCCATGGCTGGCCTCTCCCCTCTGCGGCGTTGACCGCGCGAGTGCTCTTGTGACGCACCATATGCCACCACGTCAAGCGAGAGGCCAGCCGCTTCATCCCATCTATCGTCGCGTCTGTCCCGCGCACTACAGCGCGATCATCAACGGGCCGATTTGATCCAACCCAGAGTAGAGGAAGTCTTCACGAGGCTTTAACAAATCGCCTCAGTGTAGAGAGCAGCGCGCCAATTGCGATTAGGAGCCCGTCGAGGGCTCGGGGACAGGCTGGGGTACGCCGCCCAAGGTGACTGTGGCAGGGGCTCCTGGGGCGGCCGGCGTCTGAGTCTGGCAGCTTATGTCGCGAGGACGAGGGTTCGCGGACGGGGCGACCGCCGTCGAAGAGCGCAAAAGTTGGCTTCGCTCTGGGCGACGTGATCCCGGGCGCGATTCCCCACTGGAAGACCGAGCTGGACGTCAGCGCCAGCGCGGGGGGCCTCAGGAGCGCGCCGAGGGCCTCCGTGCCGGTCCGACCGGAGCTTCGCCGCCGCGGACGACGCTCGGCTCGGTCATTGTCGCTGCCGCGATCTCGTACGATCGCAGGCGCGCTGACTGATCGTAGATGTGCGATACCACCATCAGCTCGTTGGCCTGGGTGCGTTCCACGAAATCGCGCATCTGCGCTGACACGGTGCCCGGCGAGCCAACAAAAGACACGCGCGAGCGCCGCAGCGAATCGGCGGGATCGAGCAAGTCGCGCTCCCACTCCTTCGACGGCGGCGGCAATTGGATCGGGTGGCCGGATCGCAGGCTGGCGAAGGACTGGCGTCCAGACGATGCCAGGAATCGGGCCTCGTCGTCGGTGTCCGCGGCCACCACATTGACCCCCAGCATCACGTACGGGGCAGGAAGCTGAGCTGATGGCGTGAAGCGCTCCCGATAGATGCCGATCGCGTCGAAGAGCATGGCGGGCGCGAAGTGCGAGGCGAACGCGAACGGCAGGCCGAGCGCCGCGGCCACCTGCGCCCCAAACGTGCTGGAGCCGAGAATCCAGATGGGCACCCGCAGGCCGGCGCCGGGCACCGCCTGCACGGGCTGACCGGGTTGAGGGTCGGCCAGGAACTCCATCACCTCGAGCACGTCGTTGGGGAAGTTGTCGGGATCGGCGTTCAACGTGCGTCGAAGGGCAATCGCGGCGGACCGGTCAGTGCCCGGGGCGCGACCCAGGCCGAGATCGATGCGGCCGGGGAAGAGCGACTCCAGCGTGCCAAACTGTTCGGCAATCTGCAGGGGCGCGTGGTTCGGCAGCATGATCCCCCCGGCGCCAATCCGGATGCGCGATGTACCAGCCCCCACGTGACCAATTAGCACGGCTGTGGCCGCGCTGCCGATGCCGGGCATGTTGTGGTGCTCAGCCAGCCAGAACCGCGTGTAGCCCAGCCCCTCCGCGTACTGCGCGAGCTCCAGCGTGTGGCGGAAGGCCAGTGCCGGCGTGCCGCCTTGGACGATAGGAGAGAGATCCAGGACCGAGAGCGGAATCATCTCCTCTAGGATACACGCTCGAGAGCGGTTGGTGGGCGAGCCAACCTTTACCCTCGACCCCCATGCGTCTTGTTCCGCGCCCCGACGAGCTTCCAGATCCTTTGCCCTGTGATTGTCTCCCGACCTTTGGGCAGTGATCCACAGGTCATGCCTTCCATGCGGCCTATCTGCTGCTCTCCTTTGGATCGATCTCGGGGGTTGCACGGGCCCGAAATCCTGAGAGTTTGACTTTTCCGGTTCGGTGGCGTATTCCAAAAAGCCGATGAAGCTCCGGGGTCTTCTGCTCCTGATCCTCCTTGTGACCATGGTGCCCCTGACGCCCATGGCCTACGCGAGTCCCCCTGATCCCGTCTGGGTGATGGGCTTCTTCGACGACGCCGACTTTGACGACGTGGTCGTCTTCATCACGTCCGCCGGCGCTACACTTGAACTGTTCCCGCTGGACAACCTTCAGCCTCTTCTCGTCCCCGTCACCTCCGTGGGAGCACAGGCTGAAGGGCACGTCATCGCTCGGCCGGCCACGCCGACCGAGGCCCGCGCGCCGCCGCTTCCTAGCCTTTCCTTCGTCCTGGCCCGCGGCTGAGCCGCGGCACATCCTCAGGAATCGCTGTCCCGGGGGGACGGATGCATGCGTCCGCCGTGGGCGGTGCCTGGGAGTGGCCATTGGTAGATAGTCTGGCCCCTCCGCCTGGCCGTTGACTGAGTCCGAGCGAGACGACGCGTTGCCATGTTGCCATCGGTGGAACCCCAGGACCGTGGACGTGGCGGGTACTAGGTCTGATAGCTGAAATTTGCGCCGCTAGGTCGTGACGGTGTCCGCACCGGGTGCACGGCCTGCGGGAAGGAGGAGCGGCGATGATCGGTTCTCAAGACCTGATCGTAGGTCTTGTCCTTGTGCTCGTCCTCTTTGGTGCAAAGAAACTACCTGAGCTGGCGGGCTCGATTGGCAAGTCGATGAAGGAGTTCAAGAAGGGGGTGTCTCAGGCAACCGAGGAGGAGCCCGTCAAGGCGGCCGATCCTGCGCTCAACCCGGCGACCACCGGCAAAAAGTGTGGGTCCTGCCAAACCCCCCTAGAGCCAGACTGGCAGCATTGCCCTCGCTGCGGGGCTGCCGCGCCTTCCGGCTAGAGCAGCGTCTGGCTACGCTTGTGCACGCATAGTAGCCGCTGGGCGAGACTCCCAGGACGCGGCACTGCGTGGCGGATCTCCCGCTCTTCGCGGAGCTGGGTCATGTGAGCGACCGCGCTGGGTCGCCCGCCGGGCTGTCCGCGGCTGGGAACTGAAGCTGGATCTTCAAGCCTGGACCATTGTCCCCCATTTCGATGTGAGCCCCATGCAGCTGAGCGACGGAAGAGACAAGACTGAGACCGAGGCCATTGCCCGGGCTGCTTCGGCTGCGCTCGATCCGGTAGAATCGCTTGAAGACGTGCTTGCGCTCCTCGAGGGGAATGCCAGACCCACGATCAGCGACCGCGATCGTGGGACCGTGGTCGTCGTTTCTCACCGTAACCTGGACATCGCCAGCCCCGCCGTGCTTGATGGCATTGTCGATGAGGTTGGAGATCGCGTCGAACAGGAGATCCCGATCGCCAAGGACGGGCACTCTCCCGCCGCTCTCGAACTTTACGCGACCGCCCATCTCTTCGGCCGCGGCGTCGAACAGCTCTGCGACCTCGCCGGCCAGCTGGTCCAAGTCGACGACGCGGAACGTCGCGCGAGGATCAAGCGCCTCGATCCGCGAGATCCGTAGCAGCGACGAAAACGTTCCCAACACAGCATCGAGCTCTCTCAGTGTATCGGCGACGAGTTCATGAGAGCGTTCGGGATCGAGCACATCATGATATGCCTTCTCCAGTCGCCCCCGCAGCCGAGTCAGAGGCGTCCGTAGATCATGCGCCACATTGTCGGACACTTGTCCGACTTCTCTCACCAGTTCTTCAATACGATCAAGCATGGCGTTGAGGTTTTCGGCCAATTGGTCCCATTCGTCTTTGGTCCCTCGAAGCGGTATCCGCTTGCCGAGTCCGCTGTGCATGATCGCTCGAGTGGTGGCGTTGATGGTTTCGATGCGCCCGACCGTGCGCCGCGTCACCGAGACACCGGCGACGGCCGCGAGAAGGAATGTCAACGTCGCCCCCCCGATCAGGGCGGTCTTGATGATCCCCACGAATCGATCGAGATCGTCGAGGCTACGGCCAACCAGGAGGTGAGATCCATCCGGCAGAGTCTCGTAGGTCGCCCTGAGCAGGGCGTGTCCTGACGCTTCCGGGGCCTCGAAGTTGGCCCATCCCTGTACGCCGCGGAGCGCCGCAGGCCAGCTCTTCAGACTGCCCGCCAGAACCGCCCCCGATGGATCAGCAAGCAGGTAGATCCCGCCTTCGAAGCCTCGGTCGGCGATACGTCGGTTGATGACGTTGACGAGAGCGTCCCGCCCGGCCTTTCCGTGAGCCTGAACCAGCAACGCGCGGTCGGCTGAGATGGCGCGATCGTACCCACTGCGGACGTAGTCCGTGGTCGCCCAGTAGACGTAGCCAAGCAGGCCAAAGACGGCACCGCTGAACAGAGCGACGCACACTAAGGCCACCGCGAACGTCGACGACTTCAGCGTCTTAGCAAGGAGCACGGAGGCAAAATCCGACGCCACGCACGGTATGAATGAGCGGGTAGGCTCGACCGCTGTCCACCTTCCGTCGGAGCCGTCCAACATAGACGTCGATGATGTTCGTCATCGGATCGAAATGCAGGTCCCAGACGTGCTGCAACAGCATCGCCCGGGGCACGACCTGCCCGGCGTGGCGAACGAGATACTCGAGCAACTGGAACTCCTTCGGCAACAACTCGATCGCGCGCCCGTTGCGCTGGACTGTGCGGCTAAGAAGATCCATCTCCAGGTCGCCGACGCGCAGCATAGTCTCTTTCACAACCGTCGCGCTGCGGCGGGCCAGTGCGTCGACGCGGGCCAGCAATTCCGCAAAGGCGAACGGCTTGACCAGGTAGTCGTCACCTCCAGCGCGCAAGCCACGAACGCGATCATCGACCTCGCCCAGAGCGCTGATGATGAGAGTCGGCGTCACGATCCCATGCTCTCTCAGGCGCTGGATGACCTCGAGCCCATCGACGCGCGGTAACATGCGGTCGACTGTCATCACGACATAATCGGCAGTCCGGCCAAGAGCCAATCCCCTGTCGCCGTCGGAGGCCAGATCGACCCTATAGCCGCTCGTTCGCAGGCAATCGACCAGCTGCTGTGCCGTATCCGGGTCGTCCTCGATAACGAGGACACGCTGCGCATTGGCTCCCATGGCAACTCGCCTCCACGGTTTGCAAGTACCCCCAAAAGCTTCGGCGCGGCAAGTAACATTTTAGTCAGTAAGTGACACGCATTTCATTTGCGGCGTCCGTTTCTGGCCAATAGTCTTTGGTCCACGGAGGCGGCGATGAGTAAGCCAGCGCGGATATGGGTGCTGGTCGTTGGGGTGATCGTGGTGCTCTTGGTATTTCCTGCCGCATCGAGCCACGCGTGGTCCCATCACGGAGGTGGCCGCGTATTTGTCGGGGTTGGGGTCATCGTGCAGCAGCCGCAAATATACATCCAGCACCCACCAGCGCTCCAAGCCGCCGCGACCTACTGGTACTACTGCCCGAGCACCAAAACGTATTACCTGGAGGTCCAAAGCTGTGTTGAGCCATGGATCCCGGTACCGCCGAGGAATCCATGACGGCGAGAAGGGCCGTGCTGCTGGTCACCGCCTGCTTGCTGCTGACGGCCTGCGCGACCGTGCCTACGGGGCCGAGCATTCTCGTACTGCCGGGCACCGGGAAGAACTTCGAGCAGTTCCAGGTCGATGACGCCGTGTGTCGACAGTGGGCGCTGCAGCAGACGGGCACGACGCCCAACCAGGCCGTAGTCGCCAGCGCCGTGACTGGCGCCGCGGTCGGCGCGGTGGTCGGTGGCGGGCTCGGAGCAGCGATCGGCGCCGCCGCTGGGAGCGCGGCCACCGGCGCAGCGGTGGGCGCAGGCGTCGGAGTCTTCGGAGGAACGGCGGTGGGTGCAGGCAATGCTTACGGTTCAAGTATCTCGGTACAGGGACACTACGACATCGGGTATGTGCAGTGCATGTACACCAAGGGTAATCAGATTCCGGTCAGTCGGGGATCGCAGTCGGCGTACACGTCGGCCGCTCCGCCGCCACCACCGCCCCCGCAGGGGCCGCCAGACGTGCCGCCGCCACCTGAGGGAACGCCGCCTCCACCACCGCCGGGACTTGTTCGCTAGCCGTCGACGTCAAACATCGGCGCTCAAAGAACGGACCCGGGCGATTTCGCCTGACGGCTAACGTCCCGCCTCTTGGTAGCCACTGAGGGCGAAGGGAGCAATCATGAAAGCGTTCATCAGTCTGATGCTCGTGGGTACGCTGGCGCTTACTGCTCCTGTTTACGCACGCGGTAACTCCCACGGACGAGGGTTTCACCACGGCGGGTCTCACCACGGCCATTTCCATCATGGGTGCTGCTTCAGCCCCGCGTTTTTTGTGAGCGGGGTCTTCGTCGGTGCACCACTTGCGCCATGGTACTACCCGCCCTATCCGTATCCATATCCCTACCCGGTGTATCTGCAACCGCAAGAGTACATACAAGCGCCGGAACGGGACGTTTGCTACGCTGGCGGATGCTATCACTTGAATGGAGACGGTGTGAATGTGGCCTATCAGTGGGTTTGGATACCCAGTGCTCCGTCAAGCCCGCCACCGCCACCGCCTCCATCTAGTCCACCCCGGCCATGAGCAATCTGATGCTCCACGCGGCCGATCTCGACCCGCATGCGCCGAGCAGAGCCTTAGGTTAGGCGACCTGACTGCCTGCTCAGGGAGGCCACATGCAAGTACTCCTGCTCTCCATGCCGGACTCGTTCGAGCACATGCCCTCCTTGGCGATTCGCATGCCCAACGGCGGGCTCACCTCGCTCGCCGGGAACCTCGACGCGCATCATCGCGTCGCCGTCGCCGATCTGATCCTAGTCCAGTCGCGTGTCCGAGAAACTCTGGAGCGACTCGTTCGCGAGTTCCAACCCGACGTCGTGGGGCTGTCCGTGATGACCTTCCAGCGACGCACTGCGTTGCGGCTGATCGCGCTCCTGCGCGCGCTTCGCCCGCAGACGCGGATCGTCGTGGGCGGCTATGACCCGAGCCTGGCGCCCGAGGCGTACACGAGCGCTCTTGAGGCGCCGGATTTCCTGGTTCGGGGCGAAGGTGAGATGACCTTCCGGGACCTGATCCGGGCGCTCGAGCGCAAGACCGACTACGCTAACATTCCAGGTCTTTCTTATCGCGGCGATGGCGGCTTTCTCCACAATCCCGACCGGCCCGTGACGAGTTTGGAAAGCGGTCGGATCAAGCGACCAAATCGGGATGCCCGCGTTCTCACGGGCTACACCATGATCGGCCGGCAAGTGGACGTCCTGGAGACATCCCGGGGTTGCACCTTCGATTGCAGCTTCTGCTCGATCGTCGAGATGCGAGGGCGTAATTTCCACACGTATACGTTCGATCGGGTCCTGGACGACATCCGCGATGCGCGCGCCCATGGGGCGCAAGCCATTTTTCTTGTCGACGACAACATCACGCTGAATGTCCGACGGTTCGAAGCCTTGTGCCGGGCCATCATTGCTGCCCGGCTCAACGGCCTGGAGTACATCGTGCAGGCGATGACGTCGGCCATTGCCAACCACGGCGCGACCCTCGCGCCCGTAATGCGTCAGGCGGGCTTCCGTTATGTATTTCTGGGAATCGAGAATGTTCTCGAGCGCGACCTCGAGTTCTTGCGCGCACGGGCCAAGAATACGGGGCGCGAGAACAGCCGGGGGGCAGCCAGCGCCACGATTCAGGCGATCAACTTCCTGCACGAGCACAAGATGTATGTGGTTGGCGGACTGATCGTGGGGAATCCGGACGACACTCGCGAATCGATCGAGGCGAATCTGGAGTTCGCGCGCCAGTACGTGGACTATCCGTATATCCAGCACCCGACGCCTTACCCGCGGACGCCGATGACCAAGGACTTTCGCGAGCGGAAGCTGATCATCAGCGAAGACGTCGAGGAGTACGACGGGACCACGGCCGTTGTGCGCAGTGAACACCTCACCGCCGAGGAGATCGAATTTCTCCGGTGGCGGGCGGAACGTTGGTTGAAGCTTCGCCACCTGCCGACCGCCCTGCTCCACAGTCCGGGCTTTGCGGTGCGCCACGGCATGAAAATGCTGGCGCATACTTTCCGGGGCAGCTCGCTCCGGTCATTGATGGGGCTCGAGGACGAGCGGAAAACCTTCGCGCGGTACCGGGCCATCCGAAGGGCGGAACGTACGTATGTGTGAAGACCCGTGGCAGCATTCCGGTTGATTCCGTTTCTACTGTCCTGGCGCCGGCTGGCCCTCCTTGCTGTCGCTGTCGTGACCGGGGTGCTGGGGTGGTCGGCCCTGACGCTTCGCATCGACCCCGGGGTCGAGTCGATGATTCCTTCGGGTCCCGGCGATCTGACTCGGCTCCAGGCGTTCCAGGCCCTGTTCGGCTCGGACGAGATCGTCGTCCTTGCGTTCCACTCCGAGCGGCTGTTTTCGAGAGAATCACTCGAACGGCTCGATCAGCTCACCCGGCGTGTCGCCGCGCGGCCCCACGTGGCCCGCGTCCTGTCTCCGACAAACGTGCGGGATCTGGACAGCGACGAACTGGGTCCGGTTCCAGTCATCCCGTATGGGCAGGTGACGGCTGGGAAGCTAACCCCCGAGGGGCTGGGAGAACGGCTGGGCTCGCATCCCCTCTTCGGCGGTCTTCTCGTGGCGAAGGATGCCCGTACCGCGGCGGTCCTGGTCGAGCTCGACGGGGCGCCGGGAGCCACGGATTCCCGCCGTCACCTCGTGGCTGACCTCCGACGCCTGGCCGCCCAGGCCGGCCTCGGATCCGGGGCGTTCGTCGCCGGGATTCCCGTCGAGAAGGTGGACGTGGCGACCTACATCGCGCGCGATCAGATGATCTTCGTTCCGCTCGTGTTCCTGATCCTGGCCGCGATGACGGCGGTGCTTTATCGTCATCCGGTCGGGATGCTGGTTCCCCTGACGACCGTTACCCTCGCCCTGGTCTGGACGCTGGGAGCTTTCGGGCTCGCGGGGCGGGCCTTGAACCCCGTCACCTCCCTCATGACGCCCGTCATCCTCGTGATGTCGCTCGAGGGGACTATCCAGCTCCTCAATCAGTACCTCATCGCTCGAGTGCACGGCCTGGCCCGGCCCGCGGCTCTCGAACAGGCCCATCGCCGGATGCGCCTCCCGTGCTTCAACGCGGCCCTGACGGCCGCC
>Ga0070712_100001763_pt1 | contig 13235 bp, 12 predicted proteins | sample LARL81metaG_FD_71396 | JGI IMG/M metagenome (GOLD analysis project Ga0070712, IMG submission 71396) | Corn, switchgrass and miscanthus rhizosphere microbial communities from Kellogg Biological Station, Michigan, USA - LAR L8-1 metaG | ecosystem: Host-associated > Plants > Roots > Rhizosphere ...
CAAACGAAACGGCAGGCAGCGTGTGACAAACGCGCTACAGGAGGTGGCAGGGCGCGTTGACATTTTCTTGACACTTCCCGGGCCCTACCTTACTCCCTGAAGATGAACGTATGGAGATTCAGGGCCGATATTATGAACTGAACCATGACTGGACCGGCGCCATTGGAGTCTACCGGCATCTCTGGCAGGATTTTCCGGATGACATTGAGTCTGGGCTAAAACTCGCTGCCGCCGAAATGTCCATCGGCGAAAGCAAAGAAGCGTTAGCAGTGCTCTCGAATCTACGGTCCCTTCCGGGACCGAGCGGAATCGATCCGCGCATTGATCTCACCGAAGCATCCCTTGCGGCGCGAGGGGCTGACTACAAACGGCAGCAGATGCTGGCAGAGCAGGCTGCCGCGAAAGCACAATCCACCGGTGCTCGGATTCTGCTGGCACGCGCCAGACTGGTCCAGGGATGGGCGCTCGACGACCAGTCACACCTTAAAGAAGCTGCTGAAGCGTACTCCAGCGCGCAGGAGATTTATGAGCACGCGGGTGACAGTGACGGAACAGCCACCGCCCTGAATGATCTGGGCATTGTACTGCAGAAGCAGGGGGACCTGGCCGCCGCGAAAGCGAAGCTTGAGCAGGCTAGAGTTGCTTTCCGCCAGATCGGAGATGAGAACGGTTTGGGCGGAGCTCTTACAAACCTCGGCGAAGTCTACCGCGCAGAAGGTAACCTGGCGAAGGCAGAAGGCCTTTACCGCGAGGCGTTGGAGATTTTCAGGAAGCTCGGACGAGTCGATAACGAGTACGCAACTTTGAACAATCTTGGCGGTGTACTTTATCAGCGCGGAGATTTTCGCGGCGCCAGGAAGGCTTTTGAAAACTTGCTCGAGGTACGAGAAGCTTCGGGCGACAAGAACGGCGTCACGCTGGCCCAAACTAATCTAGCGGATGTGCTGCGGGTTCAGGGAGAGCTGGACAAAGCGATCAGCCTGTACGAACAAGCCCGGGCGACATTCAAAGAAATTGGCGACCGCTCAACCGCCGCAATTGTCAATGTATCACTCGCCAAGGCTCTCATCAGCAAGCAGGATTTGCCTGCGGCCCGCGGAGTCCTGCTGGAAGCCCTTACAGTGAATCAGGACATCGGGGCGAAGGGCGACGCCGCATTGGATCGCGTCATGCTTGCAAGGGTGGCATTTCTCGAGCGACATCCGGAGCAGTTCGACGCATCCGTGAAGTCTTCCATCGAAGAACTCGGTGGCGAAAACCGCGGAGCGGATGAGATGGAAGCTCGGGCGATGGAAGCTGAAGCATTCATCGCTCAAGGCAAACTCGACGAGGCCGGAGATACTGTAAAAAGGGCGAAAACTTTGCGTGCGACTGACTGGCTGGCCAGGTTTCATCTCTCGGTCTCATCTGCTCGGCTTGAGAGGGCTCGCGGCAACGAAACAACCGCAAGACGTCAACTGGTAGCCACTCTGGCCGAAGCCCAACGCTCCGGGTGCGTGGTCTGTCAAAGCGAAATCAAAACCGTCCTCTCGCTAACCGAAACAAAACATATCGAATCCTCCAGATAGACGAGAGCCAAGCCATTCCGGAGCGTAATCGGCAAAATGCACCCCGAAAGTAAAGGTTCGAGGCTTTCTCTTTCGGCGTAGTTTGGCGCTTGCTCTGCAACCTAATCTCGTTAGGGTGAATGGCTACTTCTGTAGATCGACCCATTAGGTGAGGTCTAGGGAAGCTGACTTAGAACATCCGATACCGAAGAGTAAGGGGGAGAACCTAATCTCCCCCACCGAGAAACGAACTTACTGGAAAAAACCGCCGACCAAGACCGGTGCGCCGCAACCGGGGTTCGCGCGAAATGGTGGTCTTGCAGACTGACGCGCTACCAGGATGTCGCCCGCGTTGACGGTCGGAACGATGTCTCCATCGCGAGCCGACAATTCAACCGTGGCCGTACGAATACCACCCACTAACGCTACTTTCCCCACACCGAGCCGCATTGAGACACCATTTTGAATGAGACAGAATGCAACGGGAACACCAATGGGGACATTGATGTTTTCAAGCTCCGAGTTGAGGCGGGTTGGAGCGCTGTCAGCCCGGTAGTCCCCACGCAATTGGGCCTCGACACTGTTGATGACCTTGTTTCTGCGGACGACAAGCCGCGTAGACTGCGCATCTTGGCCCCACATCGAGCTGGTGCCAATCAGGACCACCATTAATGCCACCGCCAAACCGGCGAACCGAATGTTGCTGCTTTTCATGGATTTCCTCCCTGAGGGATTTAACGATCGCTTGCTATGACAAGAAATCCGGTGAGAGCAGAACAAGAAAATCTGCCGGCGAATCGGCAGATTCTGGCAATAGAAATAAGAAGCATATGGGATCTACCCACGAAAATATTTGTTCCGCGAACAACCGGGGAGTGTCTTACAGCACAGACAGAGCAGCGAATTCAAACATCAATCTCGCCGTCTGCTAAAGACCCGAACCGGAGATAGAAAATGTCAAAAGATTCGACTTGCGCGAAGCGCTCCCAGAATTCTCAAATACTCACACTGTTTGCCTTCACCACACTTCTGCTGACGATAGGGTGCGGCGGAAGCTCAACTTCGCAATTAAATTCTGGGTCGGGACAGGGAAATCCTCCTCCCCCACCGCCGCAGACTTCTTCCGCCCAATTCAAAATCGGTGACGCGCCGGCGGACCGAGTTCTTTCCTTCGAAGTGACGGTAGGACCAATATCAATGACGCCTACATCCGGTAGTACTGTGACGGTACTATCCGGGACAAGGCGGTTGGAACTGGCGCATCTTTCCGGGACCAACGAGCCGCTGACACTGCTTGATATTGCTCAGGGAACTTACAGCAGCGGTTCGATTGCCGTTTCGAATCCCGAGGTTACGTTTGTTAATAGCCTCGGTACGATTGTGAAACTGCAACCTGCATCGAGTCAGACTATCGTCGTCAATTTCAATCCTGCGCTGAGCGTTGGAAGCGGCTCGACGGTAGTCAGCATTGATCTGAACGTCGGCAATTCCTTGACATTCGATGCACAAGGCAACGTAACTGCGATCAACCTCAGCCCATCCTCTTTTACTTTCGGATCAGCACCGGTGGCAGCTGAGGACAAGCAGGGTCACGATGATGGCGAACTGGAAGACACCACCGGAATCATCACGGCGGTCAATGGAAGTTCCTTCACGCTCACTCTGGACCAGAGCGGTCAGTCGCTGACGTTCTCGACCGATGCGAATACAGAGTTCGATGACGGGGCATCCTTGGCGACCAACACAATCGTGACAGTCGAGGGCGTTACGAAGGCTGATGGAAGTCTCTACGCGAAAGAGATTGAGGGCATTGAGGATACCGAAGGCGCCGAGATCGAGGGGCTCATCACGCAGGTAAACGGCACTCAGATCACGTTCGTGGACGACCACGGGATCGGCAATGGTATGGACGACAGCAAATTAGGCGAGACTATCACTGCTGATTTGAGCAGCGCAAAGTACAGAGTCAAGAAAGGAAATATCGACACCATCGGACTCGGAGGGCTCCCTTCCTCGCCCAACTTCCCCTTCGATGCAACCACAATTCACGCTGGACAGCGAGTCGAAGTGGAAAGCGAGAGCCCCATGGATGTATCCAGCATTTCAGGCCATAAAGTACAGCTCCAACAGCAGGCATTGGTCGGAACCGTGTCGGGTCTCTCTGGCGCCACAACTGCGGGTCCGACAAGCTTCACCCTCACGGTAGCAAATGACTCAGCCTTCGCTATCCTGTCGGGGAAGACAGAGATTCATGTGTTCTGGCAGCCCGGAACGGACCTGCACAAGCTATCGAGCGTCAACAACGGCGACACTGTTCGGGTGAGAGGGCTCGTCTTCTTTACTGGAACGCAGTTCACCATGATTGCAAGACGTATCGATCAGTAGATCGACGAAGCGACAGAAAAGGGTCGAACCTGGCCCTTAGAAGAGCGCGGCGCCTCACGCCGCGCCCTCTTTCTGTTTCAAAGCGTCCGATATCTTTTTTGTTTTTTCTGTTCCAGGATGTGTCAGAGACGTGTCGTAGTAAATGTGTGGACGTAGTTTTTTCACGCAGTCAACCATGGGAGTAGGTTTCATGTGCGATGCGTTTTCAGCAGGACACGGTCTGTTCCTGACGCCGCTTCAGACTAGCGACATGGCACGGGGATCAGTTGGACCGGGGGCTATAATCGGCCCGATGGCTGTCGACCACCTCTCGGATGAGGAACTCGCGATAAAGTATCGGACGGCTGTTGGCTCTTCCGATCGCGAGCTTTGCATCAATGAGTTGTTTCGCCGCAACTTTACCAAAGTAGCGCGTTGGTGCCTCCGTTTTACAGACGACAGGGAAACAGCAGCAGACCTTTCGCAGGAAATATTCACTAAGGCGTACCAAAACCTTCCGTCTTTTCAAGGGGAAAGCAAGTTCTCTACTTGGCTTTTCGTTATCGCGCGGAATCACTGTCTAAACGCGATACGCTCCAACATTCGTCAGGCCACTGAACTAAAAGCTGAGATCGACGAGAACTTCCTGTCTGAGATACCAGACGAAACTGCAAGCCCGTACGACGAAGTGGAACGCCAGTCTACTGCAAAGCTGGTTTCTGAACTGTTGAGCGAAGGTCTCGAGGAGACTGAAAAGGTGGTTTTTACTCTTCATTACGGAGAAGACGTGCCATTGGACACGATCAGCCGGATGTTGCGTTTGGAAAACCGGAGCGGTGCCAAGGCTTATATCGTAAGCGCAAAACGAAAGCTCGCCCGGTTAGTGCAGCAGCGTTCTGCACGGAAGAAATAGCTGGATAAGAGGGTGGAAATATGATCGATCGATCCACATTGAATAGAGCGCTGGCTGTTAGACCAGAGTGTCTGTCACCACGAGAACTAGAACAACTGGCTGAAGACAGTTCCCGAAAGCATCCTCATTTGGCATCGTGTCCGCGCTGCCAGGCGGAATTGGCGATGCTGAAGGAATTTGAAGCGAGTGTGCCGCTTTCCGATGAGGGCGCCGCCGTCGCCTGGATCAGTTCTCACCTGGATCGGCAGTTAGATCGAATCAAGCATCCAGAAAACAATCGGGATCTTGCGAATGCGACAAATACGTGGTTCGCGCGGCTATTTAAGCGCGGAGCCGCTCGGTGGCTCGTACCCGTGGCGGCGTTCGCAGTTGTCGCTACGTTCAGTGGGATCTTGCTGCGCCCAAAAGCACCTGAGTTGAGGGCGGACCTAGGATCGGGTCCTGCGATATACCGTTCCCAGGAAGTCGTTGCAATTTCGCCATCTGGTGAATTGCCCAAAGCTCCCAAAGTCCTCCAATGGAAGGCGTTCGCGGGCGCAGCGCAGTACAAAGTATCGATTATGGAAGTAGACAGAGTTGCGCTTTGGTCGGGCACAACAAATTACACTACTCTGACAATTCCTGATTCAACGCGCGCTAAGATGCTTCCAGGAAAACCAGTGCTATGGGAAGTCACCGCACTGGACAGCCAGGGACGGGTGCTCGCCGTTTCCCAGATTCAACGCTTCTCAGTCGCTAGAAAAGCTCTGAGTTTCAAGTAGCGGTTTCCGCCGCACGATGGAGGTGTGTCGTGGGTCAGTCCTTTCTTGCTCGCAAATTCGGTAGATTTATAGCAAACTCCGTAAGCTGCATCCTCGCTTTGATGCTGGTAACTTCCGTTGCTGCAGCCCAAGCTGAATCGCCTGGACCGGTTTTTGTTGGCATCAGCCTCTCGGTTAAGGACGTCACAGTACCACCGGGAGGAACTCTCCAGATGCAAGTTTTCGTTACCGAGCCGAATCCGATTCTAAAAGGCAAGCAAGGCGTGGGACTCTCGAAGTCACTGGCAGCAACACATTCACCCGCTCTTGTGCTGGGCACGATTCGAGATGCCACACTATTTAGTCCCGGTGGTGACGTGAGTGGCGTGGCAGTTGGCAAGAATGGCGGAACACAAATCTTCTTCACTTCCCCGCTTACATCATTCGGTACGGATATCGACACACCCGTGATGACCATTCAGGCACCAGTTTCAACAGCGGCAACTGTCGGACAAATTGTTGACTTAACTCTCGATCCAAACAACGCGCTTTGGTACGATCCCAATTCGAATCTGTATCCGGTGGAGCTCAAATCCGGAACAATGACGGTGGGCGGAACCTTGTCGGTTTCCGATGTGAACCCCGGCTCGGGCACAGTGCAGGCTGGTGCTGTCATTTCAATTACAGGGACAGGATTCGACTCATCCTCGACGGTTGATATTAACGAGGCTTCAATTGCAACCACGAAGTTTATCAGTTCTACGTTGATGCAGGTTACGCTTTCTGCACCTTTTGAGATTCGAGGGAAGAGAATTCGCGTTACAAATGCCAACAAGGAGCTGGTGACCTACTATCCTTACCAGCGCACCAAGACCCTGGGCACGAGCACTCACGCCTTAGTTGCGTCGAGCATTCCCCTATTCGCGCAAACCACCTGGAGTGTGGGGTTTTTCCGGCCAACCGTGAACGGGACGATTTTCAGTGGGCTTGCGCTGCAAAATCTGAATCCGGTGAAAGCGAATGTCGTGCTGAGTTTGAGCAAGAACGGAGTCGTTCTCGGTACGCAGAAAGTCACGCTGGGAGTCAGCTCCAGTGGGGCCCGAGACCTGGCCGAAGTATTTCCGGGAAATATCGTCGGAACGGGCACCAGTTTGAAGGTCTCCTCCGATCAACCAATTCAGATGATGGGCTTGTTAGGAGACGACAGCACGGGAACGCTCCTCCCGATTAATCCGAGGTCTACTCCGTAAAAAGAACGCCGAAAAAATAAGGGTAATTAATCCCAACGACAGACCTATAAGTTCCGTCCACGACAGCACGAATCGGAGGGGACTCGCTCCATCCCCATTCAACACAAAAGCGGCCCACACTTCAGGATCCGCCAATCTTGATTCCGAATGCAGGAACTTTAGTTTCGTGAGTCGGAGTGCCTCCGCCTTTGGCATATGCTGCCGCAACGCGATGAAATAGAACTGCTGCATGAACTCCGACGTTTGCTGATCATCGACACGCCACAACGTTGTCAGCGATGAGGCGGCGCCAGCGGAGAGCAAAGCACGACTAAATGCCTGTAGCCCTTCGCCTCGAACGATCTTTCCACGTTCCGTATCGCATGCCGAAATGGTTGCCAACTGCGCCTGACGGAGGTCCAGATCGTAAAGCTCGCGCAAGAAGACATACTCGGGCTCGCCTCCGGCAGACTCTGGCGAAAAGAGCAAGCGGGAATTCTCAGGATTGTCTGCATCGGCAAACGCGTGAGTACTGACATGAAGCAAAAGGGCGCTGCCTGTTATAGGGCTTAAGAAAAGTTCCTTGCGGTCATTCTGCTGCAGAAAGAGCTTGCTGCGGCCTCGGGCCAACTTGGCAATATTCGAGATTTCCTGTCCCGAAAATCGTAAAGTCGACACCAAGTGGCCCTCGTCGCCCGTCTCAGATCTCTGCCCTGTTAAGACGGGATCACCGAACGCAACGAATTGATTGCTCCATGGAAAAAGCGCCAATGTTTCGTGAGGTGCCGGCTGGTTGAGCAGGGCTGCCGTTGGCAGATATGTAATGTCATAGTCCTCGATCAGAGCAGTGTTCGAATTCAGAGGTGCGCCTAGAAGGTCAAACGGGACATAGCTGATCCAACCATCTGGCACGATGAGGAGGTGGTGAATACCTTCAAGAAATTCCGGATCGTTGGGAAGGAGGCTGCTCAATAAATGAAACGCATTTTGCCAATTGACACTCAGGTTGTTCGGCATGGCTTCCAGGAGATCATGAATCTGTTTCATCTCTTCTACGGAAAACGTTCTGAGCATGCGTCCGGATTTGGTGCGAGTGCACCATATGAGACCGATCCGATTGCCGGAGGTCCAGTACTCCAGCAAGGCGGTAGCTGGGCGAAGTACCGTACGGACCTGTTCGAGATTCCAAGCCGGTTCGTGAGGAACGTCGCCCTTTTCACTCAGCCGGTCTTGAAAGTTACGCGCCCGGCTTCTTTCCAACAAGGAGAATGCGCCAGAAATGTCATCCTTCGAGAACGACAGCGCTATTAACGCATCATAGACTTCACGCTTGTCTGCGAAAAACTCTGACCGCAGAGCCGAGAGCTGAAGCTGGCGTCTGGTCTTTTCTACAATCGAGATGGCCTGGCGGTATTGTCTCTCGGCGGTGGATGTAGTGCCGCTTCGTTCCGCGATTCTTCCAAGCCCATAAAGGGACTTCCACTGCTCTTCGGCGGTTGCCAACTCAGAGGCGATTGATCCTGAGCGTTCAAAATCCACCTTCGCTTGCGAAAAGTCCCCAGTACGGAAAAGCGTCTCGCCCAAATAAAGATAAGCTTGCATCTCTTCCCGGCGGTTACTGGTCTTCTGTGCCAAAGTGATGGCAGAGCGGAAGATCTCTTCGGCCTTTGGAAGGTCTTCCATGTCGAGCGCATAGACAATGCCGATGTTCTTGAGCACGGTGAGTTCTCCGCCGGCGTCGTGCTGCTCGAAGTACATTTTCTGGGCCGCCCGGTACGTGTCCAATGCTTTGTAGGGGTCGCCTAGTCGCCGATATAGCGCACCGAGATTGGCGTAGAGGTGAGCACGGTCGCTGTGCGTCAAGTTCTTAGATGATTTCTCCACGTGACGATAGATCTGCAGAGCATTTTCATATCGACCCAAACGCTGGTACAGCGTCGCTTGGTTGAAGCTAGTGATCTGACGCCAATAATCGCTCCACTGGGCCGAGCTGTTCTGGTTGATCAGAATCATTGCTTCATCGTAGAGATGCATTGCCTCCGAATAGCTGCCCGGGAAGTAATATGAACTGCCAAGGTTATTGAGGACTTGCACCTCGTTTTCGCTGTCTTGTACGCGACGGCATAAGACCAGCGCAGTTTCGAGCGTCTTCTGGGCGGGTACATACTGTCCCATCTGGAGCTCCGCAATCCCCTGGTTGTTTAGAGAATGAGACTCGCCTCCCGAATTCCCAACGTGGTGATATACGTCCGCTGACTCTTTAGCAAGTTGAATGGCAGTTCTGTAGTCACCACCAGCGGCGGAGATCTTGCTTAGGCTGTTGAGGACGAATCCGAGTTGGCTCGACGGCGGATTACTGTGCAGCTGCGCAAGCAGGTTGTCAAATATCTTTTTGGATTCGGCCGTACGGCCTTCCGCAAAAAGTGCCGCGGCAGCTTGCATCTGATGATCTACATCATTTCGGGGCACCGTCTCTGACAGTAACGTTGCAGGCAGGAAAGGCCACAGGAAGAACATCAAAATGCCTGACCATCGTTTCATGAGACCTATTGTAGAGACCCGATCCCAGGAACAGAACCGGAACAAAAAGTCGAGAAATCTGTTCTACGGCTGGCCCTTCCACAGTCTCATTCATCGCGCGAGAGTTCTGCCTTCCGACATTCAATCAGAGGCATCAGGCTCAAGGTATTCTGGACTTATTCGGACCATGCTCAATGCTACGCCTCGCAGCCAATTGTCACTGCCAAAGAAGGACGAGCTCCTCATACTGCTATAATGATTACAGGGGCGGTTACGTTTTTCTCCTCTTTCAGGTCTTCTGACCTAAGCCAGTCCATCTGAAGTTCTCCCACCTTAGGCTTTTCAGCGAGTGAGCGGTCTGCCATGCCGGTTGGGGCGGGACTCGCCAAGAAAGGTCTCTTTATGGGCGCAACCAGTATTTTCCTTGGTCTGCTGATCGTGCTGTTCATGACGCTGCTGCTCCAGTGGACGCGCAAGTCGAAACCACAGGTTGCCGTATGTGGATCACAAAGGATGTGTCCGAATTGCGGATTGATTACGTCTCGGCTGAAAGCCCGTTGCTTGGAGTGTGGCGTAGCCAGCGTCTCAAAGGACAATAAGGCATGAAAAATATCAAATTTGTGGTGAAACCGACGCGGTGCTTGTGGTCTTCAATACGTTCAGCGTGTCGATCCGACACCAATCCAGACGACAACCAACCGGAAGCTGGCACTGCTGATGGGAAGACTCACTGCGGAAGACGCCGTTCAATCTCTGCAAAACTTGCATTGCGTACCGGAATTGAAGTCAGTGCAGGTCAGTGTCTAGTATCCGCGTTGAGAACGGTACGAGAATGCCAGCCAAGCAGCGATCATATTCAAAGGAGTAAACCACAATGAAACCAACAAGCTCCACAGCTATTCCGAATTCAAAACCAACAAAAGTGACGAAACCCACACCCGATATTCAAGAGCAAATTCGCCTTCGCGCCTACGGACTGTACGAGCAACGTGGGAGGGAGGGGTACGAACTAGATGATTGGCTGCAAGCAGAGGCGGAAGTGACTCAACAGAAGGCGAAGACCGTCGCAAAATAGAATTTCGTTCTGAAGGAACGAAGGTCTTTCGAAGCGTTCGCAACACTGCGATTCTATTGGCGGTGCTCGTGGCGACTAGATTTCCGAAGCCGATCTGAGAAAAACAAATGGGTCATGAAGTAGATTTGCAAACCGATGTGTGCCAAGGGAGACCATGGACGAAAAACCGAGTACCATCCTGCCGGGGACGGTTGAGAAAATCATCAAGCCCCCACTGCCCCGCATGCCCGAAAAGGCACAGATAACCGTTGAAGGCGGGGATCATTTGTGATCGAGAAATACGCATCGACAACACCCTGACGAATGACAGGGGCGAGGAAGTAAGCCTCAAACCGGGCGCGCACGTGGAAGTCAGCGTCGAAGCCGATTCTAAAGACACAACCCCCAAGAAATAATGCAGCCTCGTCATCGCCAATCTTGACGGATGCTTATTACAGCGGACAGCGTGACGACATCTATCCAGCGAGTATGTCTTTCAGAAAGTAGTATTCATCGAGGACTTCGAAGGAAACAGAAGGTCGCTCGATTTTCGAATCGAGAGTCGCAGCGTTCGCTGGAGATAATGCCGGGTTGTCATCGAGGAGTTGTTGTATTCGTTCCTCAATCTGGTTCCGCTCCTCGTCGGTCAGAGACTTCCTGAACCTCGCCCGTTCTGCATTCGCAGGTCGTTGCTTTCCTCTCGCCCACTCACGCATTGCCGGATCATCATGTTTGCGATTTGCGTTGATTCCAGCCTGCTGACTGTTCATGCGGTTCCGTGCTTCATTGAGTTTCGCTTTAAGAGCGTCATCCATATCATTGTCACTTGTGACCGTCGGACTGGGACAAATCCAAGTCAACGACAGAGCCCGATTCTAAATGCCGACAGCAGGCGCACTATGGTTCAGGCGTACTTGCGTTCTGTTAGCGGTTCAATCTCGTGATTGATTTTAAATCTCACTGGCATGCCACATGTCTGGCATATCGTTTGGTGTAAGCCGCCATTCAGGCTCATGGCTTCTAGTTTGTTGGGACGCAGGCACTTGGGACAAGTGATTATCAGATACCCTGCACTGTCTCTGGAGACGAAGAGTGGAGCTACATCACTCTTTCTTTTTTCGGAGCGAAGGGGAGAAGCAGCCAACAGCTTCCCCACTTGTTGAGAAAGCTCTTTGATGGTGTAGTTTCCTTTTTGCAGGAAAGCGTCCGCCAGAATTCCGATTGGCATTTCGCCGGCACTGTGGCCTCCACTCATCGCAATCGTGGCGATGTGGGGAAATCGTTCCCGAACTACCGCCAGGAATTCGAAACCGGACATTCGAGGCATATTCAAGTCGGAAATGATTAAATCAGGCAGTGCCTTGCTGAGTGCGTTTAGGCCATCCACCCCGTCTTTTGCTGTTAGAACCTCGTAACCCTCGCTTTCCAAACTCTGCCCTGCGACTTCGCATATCGAGGGTTCATCATCCACTACTAGGATGCGAAAGCGGAATTGAGTTGCAGCCTTCGCTTCGGCGATTAGCGGGTTGTCAGACGAAGCTGCGGCGGTTTCGCTAGATGGCGTAGTGTGTGGCTGCTTCTGCGATGAGACGGCACGATCCCCATGTGCTTGTTGGTAGGCAGGCATGAATGCCTCCCTTCACTGATGGAAACTTCGAGGAAACCAAATGGTATCCGGTGCGAACCAAGGCAATCTGCTCACTATTGACCAGTCGGGAAAACGTGGCTCAAAAAAGGGAAACGCAGGATAGCCGCCGTATTGATTTTCAGGGTAACGGAGGCGAGGAACTATTCGAGCGCGAGCGCGGAAGTTGTGATTGAGATCACAGACAAGAGTGACGTGGTTTGCACATAATCCCACCCCATCCGGGGCGTTGGTATCACGTGAGATATACGCGAATCATTGTCACGCACTACGGCGGGCCTGATGCCTTACAGCTTCTTGAAGAGGAGTGTCCCGAAGCGAAGCGTGGTGAAGTGCGGGTGAGAGTGCTGGCGGCAGGTGTGTCGCTGCCCGATGTGATGGCGCGTGAGGGTATTCACCCCGAGACGCCGCCAGTGCCCTTCACGCCGGGTTGGGACTTGATTGGCACGGTGGATCGGCTAGGGCCGAGTGTGACTGGAATCGTGCCGGGTCAGATAGTCGCTGCTATGCCGATCAGCGGTGCGTATGCGGAGTTTGTCTGCCTGCCGCAACGTGAACTGATTCCCGTGCCATCTGGGCTGGACGCCGCCGAGGGCGTCAGCCTCATATTGAATTACATCACTGCATACCAAATGCTGCATCGTTCCGCTGAGGTTAGAGCGGGTCAGCGGGTGTTGATTCACGGCGCTTCTGGGGGTGTCGGCACTGCACTATTGCAGCTTGGGCGGCTTATTGGGCTGGAGATGTACGGCACGTGTTCGTCGCGAGGGGCAGCAGCCGTTTCTGAGTTGAGTGGTATCCCAATTGATTATCAGCGGCAAGATTTTGTGACAGAAATGCAAAGCCTAACGAACCCCGGCGCAGACGTCGTCTTCGACAGCATGGGTGGCGCTCACATCTGGCGTTCCCGCAAGGTCCTCCGTCGCGGTGGAAAAGTAGTCGCCTATGGACTTACTGGTTCGCTACAGGGTGGACGATTGGCGTCAGGTCGGTCAGGCAGTCGGCACCGTTATCGCGCAATTGCCATCTTCGGTTTGTACATTGCTGGCAGCTTTCTTCTCCCCGGTCGCAAACGCGTTGTGCCCTACAGCATTCAAACGCTGAAGCGGCTAAGACCGACCTTGTTTCGACAAGATTTGACGGCGCTCTTTGAGCTTCTTCAACAACAGAAGATAAAGCCCAAAATCGCGCAGCGGTTTCCTCTTTCCGACGCCAGACAGGCG
>Ga0070712_100001765_pt1 | contig 13229 bp, 14 predicted proteins | sample LARL81metaG_FD_71396 | JGI IMG/M metagenome (GOLD analysis project Ga0070712, IMG submission 71396) | Corn, switchgrass and miscanthus rhizosphere microbial communities from Kellogg Biological Station, Michigan, USA - LAR L8-1 metaG | ecosystem: Host-associated > Plants > Roots > Rhizosphere ...
GATGTTTTCAGCGACCGCAGTTCGCTATGGAACGCCCATCCCAGGAAAAAATGTACTCGTGACCGCCAACTCGAATGGAATAGCGGACCGTTCCTTTGGGGAAACAACCGTCTGCAGAGCACAGGAGTGGATAGTGCCTGGGATCCTTAATTACGCCGGACACTGTTAGTGATTTCTGAGGCTCGACGATCACTGCTGATGAAGGCTGCTGCTGGGAAAAGAACTTCTCGCTAGAAAAAGTGCCGCTATCAAAGCAGTGCAGTTGTTGGATGTCGGTGACGTCTGTGCCTTTATCCGAGTGTTTCTTTTTCGTGCCTTTGATGCTGGCATGCACTAAAAGCGGCGATACTAGATGGCCGTCGACTGTGATTCCTCCTTGTTCAATCGTCAATTCTGCTTGCGTGTTGTTGATTATCGTCGTGGAATAGGCGATAAATTCCGACACGTCCTCTGGACGGACTTTCTCGAAACCCATCCGCGAGTTGATTTCTACATCCTTGTGTTTCAGCTTGAGTATTTCGGTACCCGTCAAGGGATCTTTAATCGTCGACGATATGGCTCCTGATGGCGCATCTTCTCCCCACACGAACGCGTTTCTCACTTCCGCTTTGAACGTGGGGACCTCTGTTTGGGGGAACGCTCGCAATCCCAGTATCAATGCAAAGAATGTCAATGCGGCCAAATTTTTCATCTGAGTGACCTGTGTAAAGAATGCAGACGGGGACATGCCCTTCCCTATTCTTCATCGGTCAGTTTGAAAAATCGCCTGTTGGAGATGTCAGCTGCAGACTATTGTTTCGTTTGGGCTGAGAGAAGAAATAATGCTGTAGAACACTAAAGAGTCGCGTTTTACCTTAGTCGGAGGATCGGGATTCACCTCGGCAGCAAACTCCATAACTCTTCCAAAGCCGAAACCAGGGGCTACGCGCGAGCCTCTCGTCGTGTCTTTGATTGGCGGCCGAGAGGTCGCTCGGACTCAATGGTCTAGTGTCGGGCGCAGCGAAAATGCGTTCGAGAAGCTCGATCTCCGCGATGATGTGTTCGGCGTTCATCCCTTCAAGTCTCTTCGACAGTAATTTTATACGCTATGAGCTGGCGCGCATGTCACTGGACGTACCTCCGGCAGCCGGAACATAGCATTTCAGTGAATAGTCCATCACCATACGGTCGGCGTTAAAGCGCCATCCTAGCGTACGAATAGTGCGCTTCATGCGCTTGATCCATCCCCGGGGCAAGCCATCGCGGTCGCGCTGATAGTAGAGCGGAATTACCTCGTCCCGAAGAGTTCGCATCAGGTCTTCTCCATCGCGCGAGTCGTGGACACTCATGTTTGAGTGAGTCTTGCCGCTACCTATGGCAAACCCATTGGCGCCATCGTAAGCCTCAGCCCACCAGCCATCAAGGATCGAGAGATTAAGCCCGCCATTCAGGACCACTTTTTGGCCGCTCGTGCCCGATGCTTCCAGGGGACGCCGGGGATTATTCAGCCAAACGTCCACTCCTTGAACAAAGTGCCGGCCTACATTGATGTCGTAGTCTTCCACAAAAACGAACTTGTCGCGGAACGTGGAATCACGCATCAACTCGGCAATTTTTTGCAGCATGCGCTTGCCAGGTTCATCAAGAGGATGCGCTTTGCCGGCAAAGACGAATTGTACGGGGCGATTAGGGTCGTTGACCATCGAGGCCAAGCGCTCGATGTCGGTCAGAATCAGATTCGCCCTCTTGTAGGTCGCAAAGCGGCGGGCGAATCCAATAGTCAGAGCATCCGGGCTCAGGACTCGCTCGAGCCGCTCCAGGACCTCTGTTGATTCTCCGCGGCGTTCGGCCTGTGCGACAGCGCGTCGCCGGACAAATTCGATCAGCCGCGATTTCAGATTGAGGTGGGTTTCCCAAAGCTCGCCGTCATCGACGTTCTCGATTCCCAGCCAGATCTTCGCCTCACTGCCGCGCTGATGCCAATCGGGACCGAGGTGACGATCGTAGAGACGAAACATCTGAGGAGCCAGCCAGGTCGGGACGTGCACGCCGTTCGTGATATGTCCGATTGGAATCTCGTCTTCAGGCTTACCTTTGAAGAGGCCGGTCCACATGGCACGAGAGACTTCACCGTGCAGGGCAGAAACCGCGTTGGCGCGACGCGAGAGGCGTAGGGCCAATACCGTCATACAAAAAAGCTCATCGCCATTGGTGGGATTTTCACGTCCCAGCCCTAGCAGACTCTCTTGGGACAGCCCCAGAGCTTCACGGAGCGGACCAATATGCTCTTCCACGAGCGCGGCATGAAAACGATCATGCCCGGCAGGGACGGGAGTGTGAGTCGTGAAAACAACTTCCCTGGAGACTCGTGGAACGGCAGCCTCAAAATTTATGCCTTCATCCTCCATGCGCATCCGAATCGCTTCAAGGACTGCGAATGCGCTGTGCCCTTCGTTGAGATGAAAAACTCCAGGTGTGATGCCTAATGCTTTGAGGGCACGCAAGCCGCCTACACCAAGAAGTAATTCCTGACGAATGCGGATACGGAGATCGCCCCCATAAAGACGCGAGGTGAGCTCGCGATCCTCGGGCGCGTTGCCTTCGACGTCGGAATCGAGAAGCAGCAAATCGCGGCGGCCGACTTTCGCACGCCAGACTTTCGCCTGAATGCGCCCGCTGCGGGTCTCAATCTCGACTTCCACCGGGCGCCCATCCTTGCCGATAGCCGCTTCCATCGGGAGCTGACTGACATCGGTCTCCAGGTACTCTTCTCGTTGCCATCCGTTGAGATCGAGGCGTTGGCGGAAGTATCCCTGTGGATAGAAGAGCCCCACGCCTATCAAGGGGATATCTAAATCGGACGAGCTCTTGATGTGATCACCCGCCAGGACCCCGAGACCGCCCGAATACACGGGCAGGGACTCATGCAATCCGAATTCTGCCGAGAAGTATGCGACCGGATGCGGGCGCAGAACTCCTGTGTGGCGAGTTCCCCAAGTGCGGTCGGCCTCAAGATATTCGAGCATGCGCCGGTAGGCGTAATTGACGCGGCTATGAAGCATCAGTTCTGTGGCGCGGGCTTCGAGTCTTGCGAGGGGAATTTCGTTCAGGAGCGCAATCGGATTGTGATTGACTTCATTCCAGCGGAGCGGATCGAGGTCGAGAAAAATGCTGGCGGTGTTCTGGTCCCAACTCCACCAGAGATTTCGCGCCAGAGCCCAAAGTCGCTCCTGCAAGGGAGCGATAAAGCGATCGAGTGTGCGCGCTTCGCTGACGATTGGGGCTACCTGATTGGCAGCCTCCGTTAGCATTCGAATGTCGTCGCTTGAGAAAACTCGCGCTTCGACCGTCTGCACGACGAGGACTCCCTGCAGGATGCCCCGCTCGATGATTGGGACACCAAGGAAGGACTGGTAGGCGTCTTCGCCGGAATCGCGAAAATACTTGAAGCGCGGATGATTCTTGACCTGGCTGACCGAAACCGCCTGTACCTGTTCGGCGACGAGGCCCGTGAGACCTTCGTGGACCGCCATGCGCAAGTTGCCGACGCATTCCCGGCGCAGTCCCACTGTGGCAGCCAAGACAAGGTTGGCACGATCAGGCTCCAACAGATAGGCCGAACAGACATCCGTTCGAAATCGCTTGGCAATCAATGCAACGACATTCATCAGCGTTTCCGCTGAATGGCCGCCTTCTACGGCCAGGTGGTCTACCTCCTCGATCGACAAAACACTCCGGTCTTCAATACGCACCGCTTGGTCCATATCGCCTGCTGTCTAGTATCCTTCCAATCAGAGTTGAAGCTGCGGCCGCCAGATGCGAACCGCTTCGGCCATCCTTCGATAATGTCACACTCGGGAGGGTTTCAACCATTGTACGAGGCGAAGGAGAATCGTGTGTGCCAAAAATCCACAGTCGTCCATCACAAAAGTCGTTTGCTTGCCTCAATCAGTAATAGTAAAATTTCGGCCAACCCAGCCAACCGAGGAAGGAATACGTCCACTTTCCAGGGCAAATAAGTGCATGCCTTGGAGCGGACGGTACTGGTGTTGTCGACAGATCTCCTGAAAGTTCCGGAATATATTGCACGTTGAGCCGGCATGACGAATGAAAACGCGACACGCTCGTCGGCATGCAAGCTACCTGCAGCTGGCGTGCCTGCCTGACCTCGACTCCCCTTGTGGATCCATTACCATCAGAACCGATGGCAGAGACCAGCCTCGCAACAGAACCTGAGTGGCCTCTCTTGCTTGCTGCCTGCCGTCCAGACAGAAGCAAGGCAGTTGAAGAAATTGGTTCGCTGCTTCAGTTTCCCGTTCGTTGGGAAACGCTGTTCGCACTCGCGGAGAGTCATGGCGTACTCCCTCTTTTACATCAGGCCTTAATGGCCGTGCGGGATTCAGTCTCTCCTGAGGCCCTCAATAAACTGGCTTCGAAGTATCAAACCAATCTTCACAAGGCGATGATGCTTTCGCGCGAACTGATCCGCATTTTGGATTCGCTCGCTGAGAACGAGATCGAAGTAATGCCTTACAAGGGACTGGCTCTTTCGGAGTCGGTCTACGGTGATATCGCGCTCAGACAGACTGGAGACATTGATCTGCTGATCCGCGCGAAGGATCTGTCGCGAGCTCGTGATGTTTTACGTAACTTGAACTTCGTACCGCATCTCGAACTGTCTGAGCGACAGGAAAACGCGTATTTTAAATCGGGATACGAGTTCATGTTTGATGCGCCCGCGGCACGGAACTTGCTGGAACTGCAGTGGGCAGTTCAGCCTCGGTTCTACGCCGTTGATTTAAGTGCCGAGAAATTATTCGAGCGAGCGATCCCGGTATCTGTTGCCGGCCGCATTGTGAAAACGCCATCGTTCGAGGACTTATTCATTGTTCTGTCACTACATGCTGCCAAGCACGTGTGGGCGAAACTGATCTGGATTGGCGATCTGGCGCGCATCATGGAACTCGACGGTTTGGACTGGGCGGAGATTGAATCCTGCGCCCGTGGTTTGCGGATCCGCCGAATCCTTGCACTGAATCTAACTCTGGCCAATCAACTACTGGGCGTGAGCATTCCCTTGGCTGCGCAGCCGATGCTGGAAGCCGGGATCGGAGACCTTGCCGAATTGATCAAAGGGTTCGTATCTAGCGGTGCTCCGTTCGATGTAGATTCTGTCGGCTACTTTCGCTTCATGCTGCGACTCCGGGAGGATCCGATCGACCGGATGCGATTTATTACACGCCTCCTTCTCACTCCTGGACCTGGGGAATGGGCTTCCGTCCATCTGCCAGATTCTCTATTTCCTGCGTATCGGCTCGTGCGACTCTCGCGATTGGCAGCAAGATTGGCGCACCTTTGAATGCACGCTTCCTGTAAATGCTAGACGGGCAAATCAGACTTTGAAGACGCGCGTAAAAAAAACAAGAACATCAATGCACATCCGAGCAGTGGGATGAGCAGACCGATTTTTATGGTGCCGAAATGATCGGAAGCAATGCCAACGGTCCACGGAAGGAGTCCGCCACCGATGTTGGACAAAGTAAACATGATGGAGCCGATCCGCGCGGATTCAAATTGCCTGGACAGCAACGAGATCGTGATGGGGTAAACGGAAGATAGCCCAAAACCTGCTGCGCATGCACTGAGAACGACGCCGAGCGACCCATGCGAAACAATGAGGCAAGAGCTGCCAAGAAAGGCGAGCAGCAATCCCGCCTGAGCGATCCTCACGTCTCTAATCCAGTTCAGCAGAAAGGGAGCAATCCACCTTCCCACCATCAGAGACACATAGAAGAATGACGGAGTCATCACCGCAAACTTCGGCGTCATTGCACGAAGCGCTTTAGAATACGAGGCGACCCATCCACCAAACGCATTTTCAGTCCCCACGTAAAAGAAAAACAGGCAACCCACTATCAGAAAAGCAAAGAAATTGGCGCGGATAAGTGGCATTACCGGTCCCGTATCCGTAATGGCACCTGACTGGACAGTTTCTGAGGGGAACAACGCAATCCCGGCAGCGATGAGAATCGAACAGGCAGCGACGCCGCCGAGAAATGAGGGAACACGATTCATGCTGATCGCGGCGGCGACCAGAAAAGGGCAGGCAACTGCTCCGACGCTCCAAAAGAAATTAAGAAGGTTCAAGGTGGCACTGCGGCGGGAAGGATTAGCCGCAGCGACCATCAGATTCGCCGCAGGCACAGCGACTCCGAGACCAGCCCCATAGAGGGCTATGCAGGCGATGCCGAGTTTTTCGGATCTCGTGGATACGAAAGCGAGACCCAGCGCCATCAGAATCAGGCCGGTCTTGATTGGGAAAAGAAATCCGCGGCGAGATGCCAGCACTCCGGATAACGCAACGGCGCACGTTGAAGCGACGTACTGAAAAGTGAATAAAGCGCCAGCCTGAGCATAGTTGAGCGACCATTGCGCCGATAGTGTAGGCAACAAAGGGCCCAGGAGCACGGTCGCGATGCCGATTGGCACAAACGATGCGTAAGCGCCGTAGGTAAGAAGGCGGGCCGATCCCCTCGCGGCTTGGGTATCCGTAATCGGCATGGATTGAGAGTGCAGGCGCTCGAAAACATGCGCCATCCGTAGGGATGCTAACAGGAGGGCGCGATCGGCGCTGTGGATTCTCTCACCACGAGTTCCGGCTCGATGGCGATTTCCGAAGGATATTCTTTCCTGCCTTCAATTCGGTCAAGCAGGCTCTGCGCCGCCACCTCGCCCATGCGGTTCAGGGGCTGACGAACGGTGGTCAGGCTTGGGCTGTGGAAGGCGGCACCGGGGATATCGTCAAACCCCATGACGGAGATGTCCTGAGGGACGCGCATTCCTTGCTCTTGAATGGCGCGGATCGCCCCAATGGCGGACATATCGTTATAGGCGAAGAGAGCTGTAAATGGCTTTTGCTTACTGAGGAGTTGTTTGGCGAATGGATAACCTAACCTTGGGGTCGGATCGTCAGTATCGATTTGAATGGTCAGTTCGGGATCGATGCAGAGCCCGAGTTGCGACGCGACGCGGCAGATTGCTTCCCAGCGATCCTTCGCATCTGAACTGACCGGATTGCCTTTCATGAAAGCGATGTGCCGATGCCCCAAGTCCTTCAAGTGCTGCAACGCGAGAGTCGCCGCCTTTTCGTGGTCAAGAACGATATTAGTGACGCCCTTTAGTTTCTTGTGACCAGCTATTGCGACGGTGGGCAAGGTCGGCGCATCCTGCACAGTTGTATCGACGGTGATGATCCCCTCGACGCCGCGCTCCAACAGCAATTGTGAGTATCGGCTCAGCAGAGACAGATCATGACGGTGCACGACCGTCAGGAAAAAATAGTTGCGCTCACGCAGGTACTGTTCAATGCCGCTGATGATAGGAGAGCTATAGGAATCGCCGATCTCTTCGGCGATCACGCCGATGGTGTAGGTGCGTTTGTTGCGCAGAGTGCGCGCAAAAAAGTTTGGGCGATAGTTCAGCTCTTTGGCGGCCGCGCGGATGCGGTTCTTGGTTTCCTGCGGGATCGACCGGGCTGAGGGAGAATCGTTAAGAACAGCCGAGACGGTCCCTGGAGTGAGACCCAGGTGCTGCGCGACCGCTTTCAGGGTAACCACCTCCGGCTTTTGGCCGGGTTTCTTGACGGGCACCATGGGATTAAATTTTCTTAAGTATAACTCGCATAACGACGCTATTTTCGAACTCCCGCTACGCCTTGGCGTAGCGCTCACTGTTAGGCTTCGAGCCGCTCAGTGCAAAGAACAGGATGTAGACATAGCAGATCACGGGTAAAAAGAATGCATGATGAATGCCGATCTGATCGGCGATCCAGCCCTGGGCTACGGGAATAATTGCCCCACCGACGATAGCCATGATCATGACTCCAGAGCCGTCTCCAGTTAGCGGGCCGAGTTCCGCTACGCCCAGAGTGAAGATGCTGGGGAACATGATGGAGTTGAAGAATCCGACGAGGATGATGCTATACATCGCTACGTGACCGTTCGTCAGCATGGAGATGGCTACCAAAGCGGCTGCGCATACTGCACAAAGACCTAGTAATGAGCCGGTCTTTATTTTTTGGAGGAGCGCAGACCCGAGGAATCGGCCAACCATGGCGCCACCCCAGTAGAAGGCTACGAAGCTCGCCGCCACTTTTTCTGTCAGCCCTCCGATTTCAGGCTGACTGAAGTAGTTCACCAGGAAGCTGCCGATTGAGACTTCAGCCCCGACGTAAACGAAGATCGCGATCGCTCCGAAAATCAGGTTTGGGTGCTTCCAGATCGAGTCTTGCACCTTCTGGCCGATTTGGTGCTGCGCGTGCTCTATTTTGGGGAGTTTGAAACTGCCGATGGCGATGGCAAGAACGACCAAAGCGATGCCAAGGCCCACATAGGGCATCTTCACGGTTGCGGCCTCGTGCACGCGAAAAGCCTGTAAGGCACCAGGCGCCAAAGCTCGAATCTCTTGCATGTTCGGGGCGGCAGTCAAGATGAACAAGCCGCCGAAAAACGGAGCGAGAAAAGTACCCAGTGAATTGAAGGCTTGCGTCAGGTTCAAACGGCTGGAGGCGGTCTCAGGTTTTCCTAATACCGTAACATACGGATTCGCGGCGACTTGAAGACAGGTGATGCCCGCAGCAAGAACAATGAGGGCAGCTAAGAATAAAGGATAAGAGGGAACGCTCGCGGCCGGCACGAAGAGAAAGGATCCCACTCCCATCGTCAGCAGGCCGACCACCATGGAACGCTGATAACCGATCGCATCGATGATTTTTGCAGACGGTATCGAAAAGATGAAATAGGCACCGAAGAAGGCGAACTGAATGAGCATCACCTTCGTGTAATTCAGGTCGAAGATGGACTTGAGATGCGGAACCAGAATATCGTTCAAACAGGTGAGAAAACCCCACATAAAGAACAAGGTGGTCACGGTCGCAAGTGGGGCACCATAGCTCTGTCCAGTGCCTGGAGCGATAGTCGAAGTACCAGTATTCGGGCTCGAAATTGCCATGTGTTCTTCCTCGACTCTGAGAAGAGCCTAAAATCTTCGGAACGCGTCATGATACATCGCCGGACAGGCCTTTTGACGATTTTTCTTCTGCCTGGCTGAAACAAAGGAGCCTAGAAAATCGTTTGGGTACGTATCCCGACGGATTTGAGATTCGCATTCGCCCGGATCGCGGAAACCGCGAATTCCAGCATGCACCTGCCCGCGTCATACAGCATCTGAGGTATTGTTTGCGGCTGCTCAGAAAAATACTTTCCGGTTATAAGCCCAGTGCCTGCCTCTCCGCTCCGAGACGCTGGAAAACCAAAGAGGAGGAACCAAATGCCGAACGAGTCAGTGCGCCAACTCTATATCGACGAGTTGCGGGACCTGTACAACGCTGAAACCCAATTGGTAAAAGCCCTGCCGAAGATGGCAAAAGCGTCATCGAGTGACGAACTTCGTCAGGCCTTTGAGGAACACTTGCGCCAGACTTCGGAGCATGTCTCGCGCCTGGAGCAGATTTTCGAGATGTTGGACGAAAAGCCCACGGGCAAGAAGTGCCTGGGCATGGAAGGCCTGGTCAAAGAAGCGGCCGAGACAATGAAAGAAGACTATGTAGACGCTGTCATGGATGCCGGCATCATCGGAGCTGCGCAACGCGTCGAGCATTACGAAATTGCCGGCTATGGCACAGTACGCACTTTGGCAGAACTCATGGGCGAAAACGAGCATGTCACACTGCTGGAACAGACGCTTGAGGAAGAGAAACAAACCGATCAAAAGCTGACTGAACTGGCAGAAGATGTTAATTCCCAGGCGAAGGAAACAGAAACAGGAGAGGAAGCGTCCGAGACACGATCGCGAACGGGGAAAGGTTCACCAAGGCGGGCGGCTTAAATCTGGCGTGGAAGGGTTCCGGACCCTTCCACACTTTCCAAAGTTTCCTATCGTTCTTAGATCTACTAGAATCACCTTATAGAAGTGCTCTGCCCCTAAGGATAACCTGCAATACGAATTCCGCCTTAGATTCATCCCGTGGAACACAGCACATGAGAAAACTACCTTCTGGCAGCACGGCGAAGCCTGGCCTCGCGTGGCAGGCTCTCTATGAGGCAGCGCTTTTCGAGACAGATCGCGGCAAGATACCTGCACTGATTGCCCAAGCCGAACAGGCGATTTTTGCTCGCATCAAAGAACTGTTCGCGGCGACTGGAGATCATATTGAAGAGGAGCAGGTCCTCGATGACGCACTCTACGCACTGCGTGCGCTGCGCAACTGCTCGATGACTGATGCGAACGCGGCCTGAGCAAACCTACGGAATTGGATGGGACTATATCCAAAATCTACAGGCATCTTAGGGAAAGGCGAGCGAACAACCTGCGTGCAACGCTGTATTGTTGCAGAGCTTCTGCGATTTTAGAGTGCTGAGAAACAACCATGAAAGTTGAGTTCTTGTGATGACAAGCAAAACTCCGGCACAACCTCTCCCGGTGACAATGAACCTGAAGCGCACGTTCGAAAACGCAGTTCGCGACATTTACCAGGCCAGCCTGCCGGGAAAACCCCCGCGATACAGAATGCCGATCGTGCAACGACGCAAGACGGTTTTAGAGTCTCAAGCCAATACCGAGAAGCGCGCTCTTTCCGACGCGGCGAGGGCTTTGGCGCAGCTTTGGAAAGTAACGCCTAGTTCCAGCCGCTAATCGAGTGGTGACGGCGTCGCAGCCACTGCATTGTCAATTAGCAGAAGAGACGGGTGTAACGGAAGCGGTGGCTGTTTCTCGGGCGCCGACTTTCTTCGCCATGTCACCACAGTGGTGATTACGATCATCGCGAGTAGCACGGTAAGCACCGCCGTCATAATCGCTTTTCCCGCATTTCGATTTCCGACAATCACGGAACGCTCCTAGCGCCGAATCGTCCGGCTCTTGTCACATCTAAAAGAAAGCGCTCCGAAGCAAGGCGAAGCCTCGGAGCACATATCTTGATGTCGAACTTACACGGCCTTTCGCAAGGTATCACTACTCTCGGTGCCGCGACTTGTAGCCGATTCGCCTGCGCAAGTACTGCATGACGCTACTGCCTGTTTTCTGCGTTCTCGCAGCCGACTCTGGAAGGTATCCCAGCGGTCGCCAAGCCCGACGGCGCTGCTATCGATGACTACTGAATCCACACCAGCTGGAACGGCTCGTTCGGTAGGTCTGGATGCTGCCTCCAAGTCGGCTCGTGAAGCACCCGTGGAAGCTGCCGGCATGCGCGGAGGGCGGTCGCCATGCGACAAGGCAGCTGATGCCTCGGAATCGTAGTTCCCGACCGTTTGATAAGTTGTGGGCGTAATATTGCGATCAGTCTCGGCTCGGTGCATTACCGGGTGAGCGACCCATTTGGCGCGGTACTTGCCTTCGTAATTATTCCACTTGCTTTCGGACTGCAAGTCCGATTCGTCATACGGCGGAAAACTTTCCACCTGCTGTTTTGTAAGATTCACCTCAAAATCGTCATTGTGTTTTGCGGAGGGGTGCAGCTGCTCAGCGGGCACGATGAACTTCTTGCTGGTCAGCCAGCCGCCGGTATCGACGACGACGTAGCGAATGTCCCCGGAAGCATGATCGAAAACCACGTCATCGATTTTCCCAAGTTTCTCGTCATTCGTTCCATAAAGATGAGATCCGCGAATGTCTTCCGCTGTGTTTGATACCGCTGTATTCCTCAATATTCCGTAATGCGCCATTCAATCCTCCTGAAATCCGACAATCCGTTGAATGCGAGATTCTTCCTTGGAGTATCCGGGGCGGGCGAACTCCGAACAATCGGCGGATCACTGTAGCGGCGTGAGTTCAGATTTGTCCCGGATCTTCAGGATCCGGTTCCCTTACAGGCACATCAGGGTTTTCCGGAGGATCGATGGGCTCCTGAATAGGAGGGATTACTGGTTCGGCTGGCGTCCGCAATTCGTAGCTGACCATGACATCAACTCCTCAACTTGCAGCCAAGACGAATGAGACCTTGATAGTGTGACCACTCAACGTTCCGGTGATGCGCGCTCGCTGCCCGGCGACTTTTCTGAGTGCCTCACGGTCCCCTTCTAGTGTGTACAGCGATTCGTCATGGACCAGCGCAAAATTCCCGCCCGCGTGGACGCACATGCGCACACACACAGTTGCCGGGCGGTTCAGCGAGGCAGGATGCTTGGCGCCACAGCTTGAGCACGTAATCATGCCCTCAAACGTTCTCTGCGCGGTCGTTGGCCGTGTGTCGCTGGTTTGAGCGGATTCACGATCGTCAGATGCTGCTCCAGCCGCGGCCCCAAGTGTCGCTAGCAGAAGCGCGAGCGCGAATGCCACCGCGGCACCCACCACGACGATTTCAATCCAAAACCTGTGAGACCTCATAAGTGCACGCCTCACCGATAGGCGACAGCGATGGATGCGGGTAAGGTTCAAACAGTTGGCCTCTTATGTCGGCGGCAATAATGTTGCCAATCGCGCTTGATGCAAACCCAAGCGACCAAGGAGGATACGGTGGTGGGTGGAACTTCAAGAAACCAATCAGGGGTAATAAATTCCGTTCAGGGTGCAACTTTGGAAAGAACGCGGTGCGCTCGCTCAGGCAGTGGCTACAGGTAGAAGCTTCTCAACGCTAGCGGCTTCCTGCGCACCTGTACGGCGGAGCAACTCAATCACTCGGTTTGCTTTGTCACCTTCCTTGCAACTTACGTAAATGAGTGCGCCGACATCGCATAGGCGATGACCAAGGCGTTTAGCGTCGTCTTGTGAAAAGCCTAAGCCAATCAAAGTCCGACAACCTTGGGATAGGGAAGGAACATTCTGCTCATTGAGAAGTGCCTGAAAATACGCTTGGGAGCGAATGAAGAGGCCCACCGTAGGAATGACCACGGCTCCGAACTTCGAAAACCATTCGATCATGCGCGCGCTGAGCGTATTGTCCGCTTCAGGCACAGTAAGCGCACTTGCATCATGGATAGGGGCCGCATCGGGATGCGCGGGCGAAAGGACCATGCAAATATCTTGATTCGTGAACCCCGCCTGGTTAAGAGCGCAGACGACTTCGGGCAATGCCACATGCCGAGAGTACATTCCGTAAGCCGCTGATCCGTTTGTCCTCATGTGAGAATCTCCAGTTGGGCTTCGCGGGAAAGAAAGACGTCCTTTTGAAACACGAACGAAATATTAGTTTGCCTAAGTTACAAGTCGCTATGGCCAATAGCACTAGGGTGAATCTGGTATTTGGATATCGCGTA
>Ga0070712_100001768_pt1 | contig 13229 bp, 3 predicted proteins | sample LARL81metaG_FD_71396 | JGI IMG/M metagenome (GOLD analysis project Ga0070712, IMG submission 71396) | Corn, switchgrass and miscanthus rhizosphere microbial communities from Kellogg Biological Station, Michigan, USA - LAR L8-1 metaG | ecosystem: Host-associated > Plants > Roots > Rhizosphere ...
CGACGATCCCAATCGGCAGCCCGCCACCTATGACCTTGCCGTAGGTTGCGATGTCCGCTGAGACCCCAAACACTTCTTGCGCGCCGCGGGGATGAATACGAAAACCGGTGACCACTTCATCGAATACCAGCGCTGTGCCGGAGCTGCCCGTAATCTTGCGCAGCGCGGTTAGAAATTCGCGTGGCTGCAAGTCCGGCCGTCGGCTCTGTACCGGCTCAACCAATACTGCGGCAAGCTCGCTCGCTTGCTTGGTTATCATCTCCAGAGCAGCGTCAGTGCCATAATTGAGGACAACGATATTTTCGGTCATGCTGGCAGGGATGCCGGGCGCGATCGGCTTGGAGCCAAGATCTCTCAGGCCGGGGCGAGCGAGGACTTCGTCGAAAATTCCGTGATAGGCGCCATCAAACATGACGATCTTATCGCGCCCCGTCACTGTACGTGCGATTCGGATAGCCGCGGTGACCGCTTCGGACCCTGTATTGCAAAAGGCGGCTCGCTGCATCCCCACCATTTCGCAAATCAGCCGCGCGACCTCGCCGGCCATTGGTGATTGCGGTCCGATCTCCACACCTCGCTCTAGCTGCTCTTTCAGCGCGCTTCGAATGAACTCAGGATTGTGTCCGAAAAACACGGAGCCGAATCCATTGACGAGATCGATGTACTCATTGCCATCCACATCCCAGAGGCGCGAGCCGAGCGAGCGCTCAGTCACAATGGGATACACAATCTCCTTCCAACTCTGGCGGAAGCCCGCAACCGAACGAGGATCAGCAAGATGAGGCCGGTGGTCCGAGGTCAGCTGCTTGGACTTGGCCGTCCGGTGGCTGTAGCGCCTCGTGAACTCGTCGAGGCTGCGTTGTTGGTCCGACGTGAGCCGCGTCTTGGTGTTTTGGGCGGGCGGGCGATAGGGGCCAAAGGGATTTTGCTCGCATTGGTCACCTTCATGCGCGATCGCCGACACAGAGGATTGGGCCACATCGGGCCTTGTCGGAGCCGCGGGGCGTGTGGATGCCTGCGAGGGCAGTGCCGGGATTGTGGGTGTGGGGATGATGCGCTTGACCAGGGTATCGATCGAGTTGCAGTCATTGAGCAGTTGGCGGAATGTGAGTTTCACCTTAAAACGTTTCTGTAGGGCTCCAATAGCTTGCGTCAGAACGAGCGAGTCAAGCCCAAGTTCGACAAATGGGAGTTTCGGATCAAGCTCCTGCGGGTCGAGTCCGGAGAGGTCTGAGAACAACTGCGTTAGGCTGCCCGTAAACACCGCATTTGAGTCGTGGGCCGTGTTATTAGGCGCGTCCTCCTGCTGGAGTTTCGCTGTCGGTTCTTCTCCCGCTTCGGCAGTTGGAGGCGCACTGAACCTGGTCGAAGTGACATCACCGAGATATGGAGAGCTGATCCAAAATCGGCGCTTCTCGAAGGGGTAGGTCGGCAATGAAATCCGGCGGCGCCCCCTTCCATTATTGAAAGCTGGCCAGTCAATTTGGATTCCAGAGCACCATAGCTGCCCGAGCGCCTTTAGTAGCTGCTCGAAAGTCGCGTCGGACCCCTCAGCGGGTAGTGACGCGATCAATACCTGCTCAGGCTGGCGGCCGAGGTGTTGCCTGACGAAGGTCCCAAGCGTCTGCCCTGGCCCGACCTCTAGCAGCACGGTGGACGGATCAAGGAGGTGGCGAATGCCGTCGGTGAAACGTACAGGCTGCCTTAGCTGCTGTGCCCAATAGTCGGGGTCGGTGGCCTCGCGATCGCTGATCGGCGCGCCAGTAAGGCTCGAGATCCACGGCAATTGCGGTGATTTGAGAGAACATAGTCGAACGACGTCTGCAAATTTCGAAGCAATCGGTTCCATCATCGAAGAGTGGAAGGCGTGAGACGTCCGCACCGGCAGAGTTGCAATATTTTCTTGCTGAAGCCGTTTCTGAAGATCACTGATCGAATCACGCTCGCCTGACACGACTACCAGCTTGGGCGCATTGAATGCAGCAATAGAGATCGCGGGGGATAGAAAGTCTGTTAGCTGCTCTGCCGAAGCCTTGATAGCAAGCATCGAACCTGCGGGAAGGGATTGCATCATGCTGGCACGACGTGCCAAAAGGCGCAGCGCGGAATCGCGATCGAAAGTGCCGCCAATACAAGCGGCCACATACTCGCCAACACTGTGGCCGATCATCGCTACAGGTTGCACGCCCCAGGACATCCACAGTCGCGCTAAAGCGTGCTCAATCACGAAGAGGGCAGGCTGTGTCACAGCCGTTTGCGTCAATGACCGCTGCGCCGTCGTTGTGCAGTCAGGCTCAGGAAAGAGAACATTCCTCAAATTTAAGCCAAGCAGGGGCGCGAGCTCTTCGCAAGATTCGTCAAGCTCGCGGCGAAATAGAGGCTCGGTTTCATAAAGCTCGCGCCCCATGTTAACGTACTGCGCACCCTGGCCCGGAAACATGAACGCGACGCCGTTAAGAGCGCTCGCACGCTTCGTATAAACGTTCTTCGGTTTGTTAACCTCGAGGGCCTCAATCGCTTCGACCCGATTCGCGCACACGACTGCACGCCGATGGTCGAAAGCGCGCCGACCGAGCTGCAGAGTGTAACCGACATCCGTCAGATCGATGGCTTCATCCAACAACATGCGGTCTCGAAGGCGCTGCGATGCTGCGTTGAGCGCATCGGCCGAGCGTGCCGAAATAACTAGAAGGTGGCGCCTGCGACCAGGCTCCGGAAAGGCCAGAGCGGGCGCTTCCTCCAGAACAACATGGGCGTTGGTGCCGCCCACGCCGAAGCTGCTTACTCCGGCGCGGCGCGGAGTCCCACGCGATTCCCATTCTTTGGTTTCAGCGCGGACGTAAAAGGGTGTATTCGTTAGCTCAAGCTTGGGGTTGGGGGCCTCGAAGTGGAGGGTCGCCGGGATCACTTTGTAATGCAGTGCCAGAACGGTCTTGATAAATCCGGCGATGCCAGCGGCGGCATCGAGATGGCCGATGTTAGTCTTAATCGAGCCGAGTTCGCAAAAACCGTTCGCGAGAGCTCCCCCGGTCCTAAATGCTTTGGTCAAACCCGCGACCTCGATTGGATCGCCCAGACTGGTCCCAGTTCCGTGCGCCTCCACATAGGAGATTGTGCTTGGATCGATGCCAGCGAGTGCCTGGGCCGTGGCAATGACCTGGGCATGCCCCTCGACGCTGGGAGCGGTGAAGCTCACTTTGCCACTGCCATCGTTGTTGAGTGCCGCTCCCTTGATTACAGCATATATCGTATCTCCATCAGCAACTGCGTCACCCAGGCGCTTGAGCACCACAATGCCAAGCCCATTGCTGAAGACGGTGCCAGCTGCCCGCTGATCGAATGCACGGCAGCGCCCATCCGGGGAGGTAATGCCTCCATCATGCCAAAGGTAACCCCGCCGTTGCGGAAGCATTACGGAGACGCCTCCTGCAAGAGCCAAGTCGCATTCGTGGTTCAAGAGACTTGTGACCGCGGTGCACACGGCCACCAGAGAGGTCGAGCATGCCGTCTGGATATTGATCGCCGGCCCTCTTAAATCGAGCTTGTAGGCGACACGTGTGGTTAGGTAGTCCTTCTCGTTTCCCATCATTGTGGTGAGCCAACCCACCACATCGGCTATGTCGTCGCGACAGAACACGTTCTGCAAGTAAGAGTTGTTGCTGGCACCGCCGAATACGCCGATCGGGCTTGCGAAGGATTTCGGATCGTAGCCGGCGTCTTCGCAAGCCTCCCACGCGGCCTCAAGGAAGAGGCGCTGCTGCGGGTCAAGAATTTCTGCCTCTTTCGGTGTGATGCCAAAAAAGGCCGCGTCGAAGAGGTCGACATCGTCGAGGATGCCCCTTGCGCACACGTAGTCGGCGCTCGCACGGTGTGCCGCGTCGAGGGGCGTTGACGATTCCAGTTCGTCGGGCTGGAAATGGGAGATCGTCTCGCGCCCCTCCAAAAGATTGCGCCACAACTCGCGCACGTTCCGGGCCCCAGGGAATCTGCCCGCCATACCGATCACAGCAATCCCCTGATCCGGACGGTAAGACTGCGAATAGACCATTGTCATCCTCATCTTGCGGGGGGTCGTCGGCGATCGAGCGCCTCACGCTGTCGTTTGGCCCGTTCAATGATTGCGGACGGATCGTTCGTGACGATCGATTGGCCGCCAAGGTAGTAAGCCAGTGTTCGAACGGTAGGATATTGCAGCAGGGCGACAATGGGAAGATCGGCGCAGAGCACGGATTTGATGCGCGCGTGGACGTGCAGCAGCAAAAGCGAGTGCCCTCCCATATCGAAGAAATTGTCGTCCAACGAGACAAACTCTAAGCCCAGAACCTCCTGCCAGATTGCAGCGATCGAGCGCTCGATTTCATTGGTAGGAACGGTTAAAACTGTCTTTGAAGGCTCGGAGTTAGGGGCAACGAGCGCAAGAGCCGCAGCCTTTGCACGCGTCGCGGCAGGGAGAACTTCAAGCACGTCGGCTACGGTCGACTCGTGCCGCTTCGCCATCATCTCAAGCACCATTTTAAGGTTCTGCGCGCATGTTTGAACGAAATGGTGCGATAGACGAGCAGGATCGTAGATGAGACGGAAGCGCAACTCTTCGGCGGGCAAGACCGCAAGCGTAAGGGCATAGTTTGTGTTCTCAGGGCTTGATATAGGAATCAGGCGCGCATTACGCCCAAGACGCAGCGCACCCTCGTTCACTTGGTAGTTTTGGAAAACGAGGAGAGTATCGAAGAGCCGATAGTGCAAGGGGACCTTGGTTAAGCTTTGAATGATTTCGAGAGGGGTATACTGATGTTCGATGAGATCGAACTGCTGCTCCTGAAGCGTGCGAAACCAGGTCGCTAGGTTGTGATTCGACTCAACTCTTACCCTCACTGGCACATTGGTAACGCAGGGACCGACCATGGTCTCGATATCGGGCAGCTCCGCTGGCCGTCCGGAGAAAGCAGCGCCAAAAACTACCTCGTTGGAGCCGTTGTAATGGGCGAGTAACAGGGCCCAGGCACCCTGCACAATGATACTAAGGGCTATCTGACTCGCACGCGCCATCGCCTGCAAGCTCGATGTCTCCTCGGATCCTAAACGCATGGTCAGCTCAGATGCCGCCCCGCTCTTGCCTCGCGGAGTATTCGACTCGGCACCAAAACCGACTAAGGTTGGAGCGTTGAGGCCCGACAGCGCTTCCGTCCAAAAATCTTCCGAATTGCGGGCTTCCCTGCAGAGCCAGGTCACGTATTGGCTGTAGGGCGGCGCAGGTCTGAGTTCATTGGGAGTACCTGTGTCCAAAGAATTGTAAATGGCGCCGACTTCTCGAAACACGATTGGCCACGACCAACCGTCAACGCAAAGGTGATGAGTGCTCCAGACAAGATAAAAGAGGTCGTCTCTTAGCTGTGCCAACGCCACGCGCATCAGCGGTGGGCGACTGAGATCGAACCCGATCGCCGCATCGGCGTTGAGCAAATCAGACAAATGCTTTTCTTGCTGAAAATTGCTGAGGGTTCGCCAGTCCTTCGCAGTCCACGGCAGTACGATCTCGGGTAACACAACCTGAACAGCATCGGTGTCCGAGGCGACAAACGCCGTGCGCAGGATGCTGTGGCGTGCAATGACTGCTTCGAACGCCTTGCGCAAATGCTCCTGAACAATTGACCCCTCGATACGGAAGCACCATTGCTCCAAGCCAATTTCAGAGCGCGAAGCATCCATGATAAAAAAGAGGCGCTGCATGGGAGTCAACTGGCAGACATCCTCGAAGCCGGGATAACGGTTCCAGAGGCGGTCGAGGGCTAACTGAGTAAGATTTGCTAGGGGGTAGTCGGAAGGTGTCCGTCCTCCAGCCAATGGCGATAGGCAGAGCGCAATGATCCGGCGTAGCGATTTGGTAAAGCCATGGGCCAATTGCTCCACGGTCGCGCGGGACAGCTGCTCGGCGCTCGAGGTCCATCTGGACTCTAGTTTGCCATCAAGTATCAAGCACACGATTTCTAGCTCGTGAGTTCGATGCGCTCTTGGGGAATGCCAAGGACCCGTCGGCTCGCTGGCAAAACGGAACAGTTTCGAAGTGCTTACGATCTGATCGAGCTGACCCAGGTAGTTGAACAGCACCTGTGGTCGCTGTGCCAATTTCAACGCATTAAGCTTTGCCCGATTATCGCCGAGGTACCGCAAGAGCCCATAACTGAGCCCTCGATCCGGCACTTTGCGAAGCTGCTCCTTGATAGACTTGAGAGCTGTTGTCGCATCCAGTGCCTTCTGCAACTGAAGCCGGACCGGAAACATGGTCGTGAACCAGCCGACCGTGCGGGATAGATCGATATCGTTTGCGACCTCCTCGCGACCATGGCCCTCGAGCTCTATCAGAAACGTCTCGCCGCCCGTGCACTCTTGAAGCGTCTGAGCTAGCGCGGTTAATAAGACATCGTTGATCTGCGTGCGATAAACGGAGGGAACGCGTTGCAGTAATGCCTCGGTTTCCGTCGGCGTTAGACAAGTAGTGAGCGTATCTGCGTGGCATTCTCGGTTGTCGGAGTCAGTATTTTGGATCGGCAATGGCGTCGCAGGCGATGCGGTCAACGCCCATGCGTCCAACGCAGCCTTGATGGCAGGATTTTGCGCGTAATCAGTCAGGCGAGCGGCCCAAGCCTTATAGGAGGTCGTTTTGGCCGGCAAACTCGGTGTCTGACCAGCTGCCAGGCTCATATAGGCAGCTTCGGTATCCTCGATGAGAATCCTCCAGGAGACGCCGTCGATTGCAAGGTGATGAACAACCAGAAGCAGTCTGCCTTGCTCGCGAAGTCCGAAAGAGAAATATGCTGCGCCCAAGACGGCATTATTCAAGTTCAGACTAGCTTGATGGTGGGAGGCGCGAGCTTTGATTAGAGCTGTGCGGCATTCCAACGACTCGTTCGACACGTCATAACGGGCAATGGTAATTGGAGCTGGCATCGCGGCAAGCTCCTGAGTCCAGCCCGCTTCGGTTTTACGAAAACTCAAACGCAGAGCATCATGATGAGTCGCCACAATTCCGAGGCTCTGTTCTAGGATAGCGAGGTCAACATCGGGAGGCACATGGAACAAGAAGGCTTGGTTCCAATGGTGGGGCTGCTCGAAGTCTTGCTCGAAGAACCAATGCTGAATCGGCGTGAGCTGTATTGCGCCGAACACCGGCGCCTCAGTTGCTGACTCGACAGCCGATACCGTTGAGACAAGGCCGGCGAGCTTGGCGATCGTCGGGTATTTGAAGAAGTCTCTCGCGGTAAGAGCTAGACCGGCGCGTCGGCATCGCGCGACCACCTGTATCATCAGGATCGAGTCGCCACCGAGCTCGAAGAAGTTATCCGTGACACCGATTTGGTTCAGTCGAAGCACTTCCGCCCAGACCTCGGCGATAATTCGCTCGACATCGGAGCGTGGCGGAACCACGGGCCTTGCGGTAATGCTTCGTGGAATCTGGTCGCCGCGCGGCGCCGGCAGAGCATTTCGGTCGAGTTTGCCATTTTCGTTGAGCGGCAGCGCGTCGAGAAGGACAAAGTGGGCTGGCACCATATAGTCGGGCAATTGAGCGGTAAGGGCCTTGCGCAACTCATCGACGAAGTCGGTAGGGCAGCCGATTGCCACCACATAGGCCACGAGGCACTTCTCTCCAGAAGTTTCTTCCCGTGCGATCACAGCGACATCGGCGATCCCATAGGAGCTGGCGATGGCGGCCTCGATCTCGCCGAGTTCGATGCGAAAGCCGCGGATCTTGACCTGCTGATCGATTCGGCCGAGGAACTCGATATCCCCATTGGGCAACCTGCGTGCGAGGTCGCCTGAGCGGTAAATCCTCGCCATTCCTGAGGGGTCGAAAGGGTCAGTGATAAAACGCGCGGCCGTGAGGTCGGGCCTGTTCAGATAGCCGCGGGCTACGCCCGCTCCGCCGATATAGATCTCACCTGGCACGCCGACCGGAACGGGCTCGCCTTGATCGTCAAGCAAGCGCATATACAGGTCGGGAATGGGCACACCGATGAGGCTGCCCTGCCTGCTTTCCACGTCATTCAATAAGATCGGGCGATAGGTGACATGCACAGTTGTTTCGGTGATTCCGTACATGTTGATGAGTTGAGGACGCTGATCGCCGTAGCGCTCAACCCACGGACGCAGATTGTGCAGCTCGAGCGTCTCACCGCCAAAAATGATGTAGCGCAGGGCATAGTCACCCGGGGTCTCAACGAGATCAGCCTGCAAAAGCTGCCGGAATGCCGAAGGCGTCTGATTGAGCACACTAACGCGCTGCTCGAGCAAGAGCTTGCGGAACGCCGTGGGATCACGGCTGACCCAATAAGGCACGATAACGAGCCGACCGCCGTAAAGCAGGGCACCCCATACCTCCCATACTGAGAAATCAAAAGCATAGGAGTGAAACAACGTCCACACATCCTCCGATCCGAACCCGAACCAGGCATTTGTGCTCTCGAATAACCGAGTGATGTTGGCGTGCGTGATGAGTACGCCTTTGGGTTTGCCGGTGGAGCCGGATGTGTAAATGGCGTAGGCGAGGTTGTTCGGTCCTGCGGCGGGCTCGGGATTGTGCTCGGGCGCTTCGATCGGCATGTCGATAAGGACAAGGCAGTTGCCACCCGCCCTGGCGAGTTGATCCGTGAGGTTCTGCTCAGTGACCGCGAGCCGCACCTGCGCATCCTTGAGCATGAAAGCGATGCGTTCCTGCGGATAAGCCGAATCCAGCGGTAGGTAGGCCGCGCCCGACTTCAGAATCGCGAGCATGCCCACGATCATGTTTAAGCCGCGCTCGGTGCAAAGCCCGACGAGGTCGTCAGGCCGAGCGCCGAGCTCACGCAGTCGATGCGCGACACGGTTGGCGCGGGCGTTGAGCTCCGCAAAGGTGAGTGTTTGCGCCTCGCACACCACGGCAATGCGATCACGATGCCGATCCGCCATTTCCTCAAACCGCGTGTGGAGCGGGACTGACGTCAGCCGGGAGGTAGCCACACGCCCAAGGTTGATAAGCTCGGACTTTTCCGAAACTGGTAGTAAAGATAGGCTGGCAATCCGGCGGGATTTGGCTGAGGCCGCAATCTGCAGGAGGAGGGTTTCGACGTAGCCGATCAGTCGCCGCGCCATGTTGTCGTCGAAGCGGCAGCGTGAATACTCGAGCCGAAGCAAGAGCCGCGCGCCGCCATAAACGATCAGCGCAACTGGATAATTGGTCTGCCCGATAAGTTGGACTCTGCGACCTTGCCATTCGCCACCTATGGCGCGCAGCTCTTCGTCGAGTGTGAGATTGTTGTAAACTAGGATGCTCTCAAAAAGGGGCTTAGTTCGCGCGACCTCACTCCATGAATGCACCTTGACGAGGGGTGTATGCTCGAACCTCCTGACCGCGAGACTCTGCTCGCGAATGCTCCCCAACCAGACGCCAAGTTCTGCCTCGGGATCGACATCTACGCGAACCGGTAAGGTGTTGATAAATAGGCCGACGATCTCATGCCCCTCCTTTACACCGGATCGCCTGCATGCACGTGTAGCGCCAAAAACGACGTCGCGTGCCCCACTGAGGCGTGAGAGCACTATTGCCCAGGCGCCTTGGAGTACACTGTTGACCGTCACGCCGAAGCTCGAAGCCGCGATTTTTAGTGCTTCGGTCTGTTCGGGCAGAAGCTCGATCTCAAACGCTCCGAAATCCGGCTGCTCGGTTCGCTCCAAGTTATCAAGACGCTCAACCCATAAAGTAGTTGGTTCATAAAATTCCTTAAGCGCGTTGCGCCAGTAGGACTCCGCAGATGCCAGATCGACGCTACGCAACCACTCGATGTGTGCACGGTAAGATTTTTTGGGCAAAGGGAGCGAGACTGTGCCGCCGCAACGCCAAGCTTCGTAGATATCAAACACTTCGCGGAGAACGGCACTAATTGACCGAGCATCCAGCAGAATGTGATGAAACGTCCAAACGACGGTCGGGATTCCTTCGGCTGTGCGCACAAGAGTGAGTCGCATGACCGGTGGGGACCAGAGCTCAAAGCCGCGCTTGCGATCAGCCGATAAAAACGTGCTTAAGCGGCTTTTGTGCTCATCTGTTGGAACCTCGCGCCAATCCAGAATCTCAATAGGAAGCTCTGCACAATCCCACACGTCCTGCACGGGCTGGGGCACCCCCTCCCAGCGAAAGGAAGTACGCATAATTGGATGTCGCTCGATCGCCTTCCGCCACGTGGCGGAGATCCCGTCTGGATCGATTGATTTGACGAGCGTTACAATCACCTGCTCGATGTCGATGCCAGAATTTGGATGCCTCAAGCTATGGACAAGCATGCCAGCCTGAGTGGGCGATAACTCATAACAATCGACCAATCTTAGTTCCTGGAGAGCTAACATATTTTTCAAGCAAGACCGCCTTCATAGCTTGAAGGGCGCGGAAGTAACCTGCTCTCCTTTTGTTGGTGCGTGGAGATGTTCTTTCAGCCGGTGCTACCTCATATCAAAACAAAGGTTTGTATGACATCAATAGACGCTTAAAACCGGCCCTAGCCTTCGATCTGCAGGCATTAAGCTTCGATCTGTAAAAGTCACCGAAGAAGGTCTTCCAGTTCGCTGCATTCACACCATTGATAGAGACTGTGATCGATGGAGCGAGAATTCGAGCAGTATGCCACCAACCTGCGGGCACAAATAGTGTCTCTCCCGGATACAGCTCAAATCGAAAACCGTCAGCGTGCCTAAAAAGCGGATAGCGATCGTAATCAGGATTTTCAATGTCGATTTGGGAAACGTTACTGCCGGGGTTTTGAGGATACACAAATCGCTCTGCGTCAGGAGGAAATGCGACATACTCCTTCACGCCTTCGATCTGCATGAGAAACGCATGGGTGTGCAAGCCGTCGTAATGCAAGACCGGAAATTTAGCCCCCGGACCTCCGATGTATGCCTCTATATACGTCAGCGGCTTTCGAGAAGGAAACCAACGGCTTTCGAGCCAGTTGGGTCGGGTGCAGTCGGGCATCGGCGAAATTTCAGCTTGAACCTCCGCGGGCCAAAGCTCCATTGGATGGTTGTGGAGGTATGGGGCCGGCCGATCCTTTGTGGAGGCAAGCACCTCCTCGATAAATTCACCGAGCTTTCTAGGACTGCCACCTACCGTAACCGGTAGGTCTTTATAATGATCACGCAAGAAATGTAGGTTCCATTTCCTGCGCGCAGGCCAATGATCAAAACCGCCTCGAATGATCACGGGCTTTAGTGCTAACACATACTCTCGATAATATCTGGCACTTCCGATCTCGGCCCAGCCGTGGCGATCGATGCCATCTGTTAATACGGGTCCTTTGCAGAAGGTCATTGGTGCCGTCTCATACATCGCTGCGCAAAAAGGCCCGCCGCCTCGACCACGTATCGCCCGGCGATCCGTTTTGTCATCTACAGGAGATCATCACCCAAGCGACCTATATTCACTGCGCGAATTCAATAGCATCACTATCGCGCAGGAACGGTTGGTATCAGAGGTGTAATAGAGCAGAGAAGAAAACGTCTCCCCGGTAGCTTTGCATCGCATACGGAATGTAACAGGCGTCGAACATGGCATCTAGGCCATCGGCATCAGTGAAAGGGTTGGCATGCTCGGCTAACGAAAAAGGCATTCCACCCGATGCAAGGCGCGAGACTCCCGCCAGTGACCGGACAGAACAAATCCGATGTCGTTTCCGTGGGCTGAGCCGACTAAATCTATGTGATCTGCAATCATGGATTGGCGCCAGACACGAAAGTCTGTTCCATCAATGTCCAATCGTCCCGCGCGGCGAAGCGTGATCTGACCGCGGCGGCGTCTCACCAATCGGTCCGGCCGCGGCTTCCTTCACGAACTCGGGACTCGTCACTAAAGCTGATGCTTTTTTGCGCTGCATGACGAAGACTTTCAGCGCGCCTCACCGCTGATTACAACCGCATCGGCTACACTAATCGAACCGCTCTCTGCAACAAGTTGCAATCGTTCTAGATCGTTTGTCCAAAAAATAACACGCGGTTGTCACGGACTCGAACCTCGTACTAAAGCTGATGCTTTTTTGTGCGCTGCACAACGGAACGTTCAGCGCGCCTCACCGCTGATCTTGCTCATCGTCTATTCGAATGTCACTGGCGGCGGCACGCTGATCGCCCAGGACGACGTGCTCAAAGTCGACACGGTGATGCTCACCGGCTTCGCGCCCGGCCAGCCGTTCTCGATCACCGAAGTCTTCGACTTCACTCAGGATCGTGGGACTTTTCCATTGGCGCCGCAGGGCAATGTCGGTGCGACAATCATGACCGATCCCCCGCCGGTGCCTGTACCGGGCCCGATCGCCGGTGCTGGCCTTCCTGGCCTGATCTTGGCGAGCGGCGGGCTGCTCGGCTGGTGGCGCCGGCGGCAGAAGACCGCCCGAACATTTGGCAGCGCAATCCGCGTAGGTTGGCAGGAGTGGCGGAGTTGCTACTGCTCGGCACTGCCGAAGGGGGTCTGGCCCGTGCCTGCCCTGCTTTACGCGATGGCTGGCCGGCAGACGCTGATACCCCCGCCGGGGCCGGAGACGGATGGCAGTCCGACAAATCGTGATGCGCGGTAAGCGCCCCGACCCGCCGATTTGTCAGGGACGGGCCATAGCCTTTCGTGCCCCAACGTAGCCGGGTGCTGACCTATCTGAAAGCCAGGATGGTCCAAATGGGGAGTTCTGTGGCCACATGGCTTGGATCAGGTGTGGATCATTCAAGAGAATGTCCCAGAGCCGACGTATCATCTCGCGATCAGTCCGCGACTGATCCGCAATGACAAGCTCAACGGCGCGCAACGTGAAAGCGATAAGTGTGTCGCCGCTGCGCTGCAACGCAGATCGTACGGTGGGCGAGTGGACAAATCTCCGTAACCGCGCGACCTTCGTGGCACCAGGAAGATCGTACGTGTGCCACAGCAAACGCTGTGCCGTCTTGATAGCATCGACGGTTTCGTGGTCAGAGTTCACGAGGCATAAAACGCACGCGGAACTCTAGTGTGCAACTGCTGATTTGGCTTGTCCAAAAAATAATCTTATTCGGCAAAGATGTTTCTAAACCGCGTTGTTCCTCACCTATTCGCGCTTTCCATACATTCCTTCGAGCGTACGTGACGCGCTTCTGACTCATCTACTTGTTCGAACGGATTACTTTGTTTGCTGATGCTTCCGGTTGGACAAACGTCAAGGCGATCTTGGCCTCAAGGAAAACGG
>Ga0070712_100001770_pt1 | contig 13223 bp, 11 predicted proteins | sample LARL81metaG_FD_71396 | JGI IMG/M metagenome (GOLD analysis project Ga0070712, IMG submission 71396) | Corn, switchgrass and miscanthus rhizosphere microbial communities from Kellogg Biological Station, Michigan, USA - LAR L8-1 metaG | ecosystem: Host-associated > Plants > Roots > Rhizosphere ...
GACCGCCGACGGGACGATTTCCCTCCATATAGGGGTACTTTCGGCCCGTCGGCAATTGAGATCACGGTTAAGCGGCATCCCGAGGGGCTCGTCTCCAACTTCCTGGTTGATCGCGCCAAGCCGGGGATGGTCGTCGGGCTCTCCGGCGGCGAAGGCGGCTTCCGGCTGCCGGACCCGCGCCCTGAGTCGGTTCTCTTGATCGGCGGCGGCAGCGGGATCACGCCGCTGATGGCGATCCTCCGTACCCTCCTCGACGAGGGCTACGAAGATCCGATCGCGCTCCTCTATTACGCCCCCGATGCCGAGCGCTGCATCTACCGCCAGGAGCTCGAGCGTCTCGCCGCCGCCCACCCGAACTTCCAGCTGCTGCGCTCCTACACCCGCGCCCCCGGCACGGGCGAGCTCGACGGGCACTTCAGCCCGACCCAACTTCCCGAGGCCGATCCCTGCTTCGCCGACGCCGAGACCTTTGCCTGCGGCCCGCCCGCCCTGCTCGACGCGGTCCGCGGCACCTGGGCCAACGGCCTCGAGCACCGCCTCCACGTCGAGAGCTTCGTCCCGCCCAGCTTCGTCCCCGTCGGCGAGCCCGGCGAGGGACAGGTCCGCTTCGCCGACTCCGAGGTCGAGGTCGCCAACAGCGGCGCCTCGCTGCTCGAGCAGGCCGAGGCGGCGGGCCTCAGGCCCGCCTTCGGCTGCCGGATGGGCATCTGCCACACCTGCACCTGCCGCAAGCGCGGCGGCACCCACAAGAACCTGATCACGGGCGAGGTCTCCTCCGCCCCCGACGAGGAGATCCAGCTCTGCGTCTCCGCCGCTCTCGGCGATCTCACCGTCGAGCTCTGACCCTGACGAAAGGATTTCGATGACCACCGCGACTCCCGCACCGCCGCAGGCGCCCCCGTTTGACCTCGCCGCGCGGCCAACCACCAACCCCTACGGCCTCACCGCCGAGCAGTTCGAGCAGCTCGGCGAGGAGATGGACGCGATCCGCCAGCGCGTGCTCGCCGACCGCGGCCAGCGCGACGCCGACTACATCCGCGGCATCGTCCGCGCCCAGCGCGGGCTCGAGGTCGCCGGCCGCGGCCTGCTCTGGGCCGGCGTCGTCCCGCCCTTCTGGCTCGCCGGGACCGCTGCCCTCTCGCTCTCCAAGATCCTCGACAACATGGAGATCGGCCACAACGTGATGCACGGCCAGTACGAGTGGATGAACGACCCGAAGCTCTCGGGCAAGCAGTTCGAGTGGGACACCGCCTGCCCCGCCGACCAGTGGCGCCACTCGCACAACTACATGCACCACACCCACACCAACATCGTGGGGAAAGACCGCGACATCGGCTACGGGGTCCTGCGCATGTCCGAGGAGCAGGAGTGGAAGCCCTACTACCTCGGCAACCCGCTCTGGGCGGCGCTGCTGGCGACCTTTTTCGAGTACGGGGTGGCGCTGCACGACCTCGAAGTCGAGCGGATCGCCGAGGGCGAGATCAGCCTGAGGGACAAGCGCGAACTGCTGAAGGGGATCGGGACCAAGGTCCGCGCCCAGGCGCTGAAGGACTACGTCTTCTTCCCCGCCCTCTCGGGCCCCCTCTTCGCCTTCCCGCTCGCCGGCAACGCGACCGCCAACGTCGTCCGCAACCTCTGGTCGTTCACGATCATCTTCTGCGGCCACTTCCCCGAAGGGACGCACGAGTTCGACGAGGCGGAGACCGAGAACGAGACCCGCGGCCAGTGGTACCACCGCCAGCTGCTCGGTTCGGCCAACCTCAGCGGCAACCCGCTCTTCCACATCCTCGCCGGCAACCTCAGCTTCCAGATCGAGCACCACCTCTTCCCAGACCTGCCGGCCAACCGCTACGCCGAGATCTCGGTCGAGGTGCGGGAGATCTGCGAACGCTACGGCCTCCCCTACAACGTCGGCCCGCTGCACCGGCAGTTCGGCAGCGTCGTCAGGAAGATCGGCCGCCTGGCGCTGCCGGACTCAGCCGGGACGTTGGCCCGCGGGATCGGCGGCAGCCTCGGCGGGGCCGTCGGCGGCACCCTCGGGCGGGCGGGCAAGCTGCTGCGGCCGCGCGGGATAAACCACCTCGGGCGCGCGGTTTTTCCCCGATGGCGGGGCTGAGACCTCGACATAACTTGGTGACACATCAAGTCATCGACTCAAGGGAGGCAAAAAATGGCAACCGCAACCGAGCCGCAGGCCACCGGCCCCGGCACGATCGAGAAAGGCACCGAGCTCTCCGAGCAGGTTCTCCAGCAGGTGAAGGAGAGCCAGCGCAGCGCGATCGAGGCCGTCCGCGGCTTCATGGAGTCGGTTGACGAGGCGCTGCCGGACCACGAAGGCGGCCCGTCGAAACGACAGGAGATCATCGATTCGGCTCTGCAGATGTCGCAGAAGCTGGTCAAGACCGAGTACGACTTCCTCACCAGCGTCGTCCACAGCGCCGGCGAGGCGGTGACGGGAGCGCGGAAGCAGCCATGAGCCTGTGGGAGGTCAAGTCGGAGGTGCTGCACGGCCGCTCGGTCACCTACGCCGAGGCCGGCGAAGGTCCCGTCCTGCTGCTGATTCACGGCATGGCCGGGACCTTCGAGAACTGGCAGGAGGTGGCGGAACCGCTGGCGCGCAACCACACGGTGATCGCCCCCGATCTGCCCGGCCACGGCGCCTCCGGCCCCGGCGGCGGCGACTACTCGATCGGAGCCTTTGCCGCCGGCCTCCGCGACCTCCTCTTTGCCCTTGAACACAAACGGGCCACGGTGGTCGGCCATTCTCTGGGGGGCGGGATTGCGATGCAGTTCGCCTACCAGTTCCCGGAGATGGTCGAACGCCTGGTGCTCGTCTCCAGCGGCGGCCTCGGGCCGGAGGTGAGCCCGCTGCTGCGCGCCGCCGCCCTGCCCGGCGCCGACATCTTCATCAACGCGACCGCGGCGATCGGCTCCAAGGTCGTGCCGCCGCTGGCCCGCGGCCTAGCGGCGGTGGGCCTGCGCCCGAGCGCCGACCTCGCCGAGGTGCTCCGCGGCTACGGCAGCCTCACCGACCCGGTGCGGCGCAGCGCCTTCCTCTGCACGGTCCGTGCCGTGATCGGCACCGGCGGCCAGCGCGTCGACGCCAGCGACCGGCTCTACCTCGCCGAGGCGATGCCGGTGCTGATCGTCTGGGGCGCCGACGACCCGATCATCCCCGTCCACCACGGCGAAGAAGCGCACGAGCGCATCCCCGGCAGTCGCCTGGAGATCTTCGAGGGCACCGGCCACATGCCGCAGATCGAGTCGCCGCACCGCTTCGCCGAGACCCTGGTGAGCTTCCTCGAGGAGACCGAGCCGGCGCAGTTCAGCCTCGAGGAGTGGCTGGAGATCTTCAAACAGGCCCGCGACGCCGCGGCGTAGCCCCGTGATCGGCGAAGCGATACCCGCCGCCGCCTTTCGCTACCTCGGCGAGCGCATCGGCGCCGGGAGCAGCGGCAGCCTCGAGGACCGCGACCCCGACTTCATCCGCCAGAACCTGCCGCTGCTCTGGCTGCTGGCGACCTTCTACTTCCGCGCCCAGGTCCGCGACCTCGCCCGGGTCCCCGCCGACCGCCCGGTGCTGCTGGTCGGCAACCACTCCGGCGGCAACGTCATCGTCGACACCTTCGTCTTCTCACTCGCCTTCTCGACCCACTTCGGGGTCGAGAGGCCCTTCCACCAGCTCGCCCACAACCTGGCGATGGGCTGGCCGCTCGCCGGGTCAATGCTGCGCAGGTCCGGGACCCTGAGCGCCTCGCACGACCACGCCGAGAAGGCGCTCGCGGCCGGGGCGCCGGTGCTCGTCTACCCCGGCGGCGACTGGGAGACCCACCGGCCGAGCTGGCACGGGAACAAGATCGAGTTCGGCGGGCGCAAGGGGTTCATCAAGCTGGCGCTCGACGCCGGTGTGCCGATCGTCCCGGTCGTCTCGATCGGCGGCCAGGAGACCGCGCTCTTCCTCAGCCGCGGCCACCGCCTGGCGAAGGCGCTGCGGCTCGACAGGACGGCGCGGCTGAAGGTGCTGCCGATCTCGCTGGGGCTGCCGTGGGGGATCAACATCGGCGACTTCGCCGGCCACTTCCCGCTGCCGGCGAAGATCACGATCCAGGTGCTGCCGCCGATCGACGTCGTCGAGCGCTTCGGCGCCGACCCTGACGTCGAGGAGGTCTACGACTTCGTCACCGACCAGATGCAGATGGCACTCGACGGGCTCGCCGCCGAACGCCGCTTCCCGGTGATCGGATGAGGATCGACGAGTCAGTCGAGGTCACGGTGCCACCGGAGACGGTCTGGCACTACCTCGAGGACCCCGAGAACTACCTGCACTTCATGGCCGGCCTCACCCATTGGGAGGTGGCCGGCGACCGCGCCAACGGCCTCGGCGCCCGCTACCGGATTCTGCTCCAGGTCGGGGCCGCCGAGGTCGGGGGACTGATCGAGATGGTCGAGTGGAACGAGCCCTTCGACATCGCCTGGCACGCGATCACCGGCGTCGAGCACCGCGGGCGCTGGCGCATCCGGCCGCTGCCGGAAGGGTGCACGCGGATCGAGTTCCGCTGGGCCTACGCGTTCCCCGGCAGCGGCGTACCCGGCCTCGTCACCGAGCTCGCCGCCTCGATCCCGGTCCGCCGCCAGATGCGGGAGACGCTACGGCGGCTGCAGTACCGGCTGGAGCAGCTCAATGCTCGCTCTCCAGCAGGTCCCGCTGGGTGAGCGTGTAGAGAAGGGCGAGCGAGGGGAGGACGACGACCGTGGCGACGGCGAAGACGATGAAGACGATCGTCATCGTCGCGTCGGGGGCGGCGGCCTGGTCGATGCGGAGGCTGGTCGGCAGCAGGTAGGGGAACTGGGCGACGCCCCAGCCCCAGATCACCGCGACGACGGCGCCGGCGGCGAGCGGGCGCAGGAGGCGGCGGCCACCGCGGAGGAGGACGACCAGCAGGGCGAGGCCGCAGAGCAGCGAGAGGATCACCAGCGGCAGGCCCTCGGCGGTGAGGCGGTCGAAGACGTAGCGGGCTTCGGAGTGGAGGGCAAAGATGCCGGCGAGCGCGAAGGCCCCGGCGACGACGGCGGCGCCGAGCGCCCGGCGTTCGAAGTAGCGCTCCATCTCCGCATCGCCGCCGCGGCGGGCGTCGCCGACGAGGAAGACGGCGGCGAGGTAGGCGCCGCTGGCGACGAACATCGCCCCGATCAGGAGCGGCAGCGGCTGGATCCAGCTCGAGAAAGCGTCGCCGTTGCCGGCGGCGGGAACGTTGCCGGCGGCGATCGCCCCGACCACGGCGCCCATGAAGAACGGGGTGAGGACCGAGGAGATGGCGAAGGTCGCCCCCATCGCCCGCCGCTCGCGCAGGCCGACGATCGACTTGCGGAAGGCGAAGCCGGCACCGCGGAGGACGATCCCCAGCGCCGCAAGCGCGATCGGCACGTAGAGGGTGGTGAAGATCGCGCTGAAGGCGGTCGGGAAGGCGGTCCAGAGGACGACGAGGACGAAGATCAGCCAGACGTGGTTGGCCTCCCAGACAGGCGTCAGCGAGCGCTGGATCACGTCGCGGGGCCGCTGCCCGCGCTCGTCCCAGCCGGCGAAGAGGTCCCAGAAGCCGCCGCCGAAGTCGGCGCCGCCGAAAAGCGCGTAGAAGGTCGCCCCGACCCAGAGGATCGCCGCCGCGGCGTCGGCCTTGCTCACACGACCTCCTCGGTCGGCGGAGCGTAAGGGCTCTGGACCTCCTCGGTGCCGTCCGCCCGCCAGCGGCGCGACATCGCCCGCAGGACCAGCACCGCGCCGGTCCCGAGACCCGCGTAGAGGAGCAGCACGAGGCCGAAGCTGAACCAGATCCCCTTCGCCTCGGTGACCGCTTCGGAGGTGCGCATGTAGCCCTGGACGATCCACGGCTGCCGCCCGACCTCGGTGACGATCCAGCCGGCCCAGAGGGCGGCGATTGCGCCTGCCCCGGAAACTGCGACGGCGCGCAGGAACCAGGGCGTCTGCGGGATGTCCCGCTTGCGCCACCAGGCGAAGGCGAACCAGAGGGCGAGCAGGAACAGGGCCGAGCCGATCCCGACCATCGTGTCGAAGGAGAGGTGGATGAAGGTGTTCGCCGGCGGCCGTTCGCCGGCTGGGATGTCGTTCAGCCCGGTCACCTTGGTGTCAGTGCTCCAGCCGACGAGGAAGGAGTCGAGGCCGGGGATCCCGATCGCACCCTTGACGCCGTCCTTGGTGCAGACGCCGCCGAGGTACTCGGTCTGGTCGGTGCCGGTCTCCTGGATGCACTCGATCGCCGCGAACTTCGCCGGCTGGTGGTCGGCGACCCCGCGCGCCGCGGTGTCGCCGACGAAGAGCTGGAAGGGGGTGGCGATGCAGGCGATCGTCAGCGGGATAACCAGCCCGAGCCGGTGCAGGCGGTCGCGGCGCCCTTTCAGCATCCCGACCGCGTAGATCGAGGCGACCAAGAAGCCGACGACCATGTAGGCGGCGAGGATCATGTGCATGACCTCGTAGCCGGTCGCGGGGTTGAAGAGGACCTTGAGGGGCTCGACGTCGACGACTTCGCCGGCCCGGTTCAGGGTGAAGCCCTGCGGCTGGTTCATCCAGGCGTTGGCGGCGACGACGGAGAAGGCGCCGCCGATGCCGGTGATGACCATCGGCATCCCGGCCCAGAAGTGGGGCCACGGCCGCAGCCGCTTCCAGCCGTAGATGTAGACGGCGAGGAAGATCGCCTCGAGGAAGAAGAAGATTCCCTCGATCGCGAAGGCGATGCCGAAGACGGAGCCGAATCGATGCTCGAACTGCGGCCAGAGGAGGCCGAACTCGAAGGAGAGGACGGTGCCGGTCACGGCGCCGACGGCGAAGGTCACCGCCATCGCTTTCGACCAGCGCCGGGCCAGTTCCAGGGCCCGCCCGTCGCCCTTCTTCAGGCCGTAGTAGTTGGCGACCAGCATCGTCGCCGGCAGCGCCACCCCGATGCAGGAGAGGACGATGTGGAAGGCGAGGGTGAAGGCCATCTGCTCGCGGGCGGCGAGCAGGTTCGACGACTCTGCCAGCGGGAGCGCGTCGAGCAGCACGGTTACCCCCTGTCCCTCCGGTAGCGACGGATCAGCGCGTTGGTGGAGCTGTCGTGGCGCAGCTCCGGCTCGGAGGCGGACTCGAGCTCGGGGATGATCGCCTTGGCCAGCACCTTGCCCAGCTCGACCCCCCACTGGTCGAAAGAGTCGATCCCCCAGATCGCCCCCTGGGTGAAGGTGCTGTGCTCGTAGAGGGCGACCAGGCTGCCGAGCGTCGCCGGCGTCAGCCGATCGGCGAGGATCGTGTTCGAGGGCCGGTTCCCCTCCATCACCCGGTGCGGGACGATCTTCTCAGCCGTTCCCTCGGCCCGCACCTGCTCCGGGGTTTTGCCGAAGGCGAGCGCTTCGCCCTGGGCGAAGACGTTCGACATCAGGATGTCGTGGTGGTTGCCGAGCGGGTTGAGCGAGTTGGCGAAGCCGATGAAGTCGCAGGGGATCAAGCGCGTGCCCTGGTGGATCAGCTGGTAGAAGCTGTGCTGGCCGTTGGTTCCCGGCTCCCCCCAGTAGACCTGGCCAGTGTCGTAATCGACGCGGGCGCCGTCCAGCGTCACGTGCTTGCCGTTCGACTCCATCGTCAGCTGCTGCAGGTAGGCGGGGAAGCGGTGCAGGTACTGGTCGTAGGGCAGCACCGCCTGGGTTTCGGCCCCGAAAAAGTCGGCGTACCAGACCGAGAGCAGGCCCATGAGCAGCGGCAGGTTGGCCGCGGTAGGCGTCTCGCGGAAGTGCTCGTCCATGGCGTGGAAGCCGGCCAGCATCTCGGCGAAGCGGGCCGGACCGATCGCCAGCATCGTCGATAGCCCGATCGCCGAATCCATCGAGTAGCGGCCGCCCACCCACTCCCAAAAGCCGAACATGTTCTCGGTGTCGATCCCGAACTTCGAGACCTCCTCGGCGTTGGTCGAGACGGCGACGAAGTGCTTGGCGACGGCGGCCTCGTCGCCGCCCAACCCGGCCAGCGACCACTCGCGGGCGGTGCGAGCGTTGGTCATCGTCTCCAGCGTCGTGAAGGTCTTCGAGGAGATCACGAAGAGGGTCTCCTCGGGGTCGAGGTCGCGGGTCTTCTCGGCGAAGTCGGTGCCGTCGACGTTGGAGACGAAGCGGCAGCTCAGCTCGCGCTTTGCGTAGTGCTTGAGCGCCTCGTAGGCCATCACCGGACCGAGGTCGGAGCCACCGATGCCGATGTTGACGACGGCGCGGATCGGCTTCTCGGTGTGGCCGCGCCACTCGCCGGAGCGCACCCGCTCGCAGAAGGCCGCCATCCGGTCGAGCGTCTCGTGGACTTGCTTGACGACGTCGACACCGTCGACGAGGAGCGAGCGCTCGCGCGGCATCCGCAGCGCCACGTGGAGGACGGCGCGGTCCTCGGAGACGTTGATGTGCTCGCCGGCGAACATCGCTTCGCGGCGCTCAACGACACCGCGCTGCTGCGCCAGCCCGCCGAGCAGCATCAGCGTCTCGTCGCTGATCCGGTTCTTCGAGAAGTCGAGGTAGAGCCCGGCGCCCTCGGCGACCAGCCGCTCGCCCCGCTCGGGGTCGGCGGCGAAGAGGTCGCGCAGGTGCTGCCCGCGGATCTCCTCGTAATGGGTCTCCAGCTGAGCCCAGGCGGGGCTGTCGCGGAGTGAGGACGCGGGGGTGGTCGGGTCCATCGACTGAAGATTCGCACGTCAGCCCCCGGCACCTGCGCCGCGCTCGCGACTTGTAACCGATTGACGTGTTCAGGGGAGATGAGAGTCGTATCGTGGAACCCGGTTGCGGCGGCCCTGCTCGCCGGGGCGATGCTGATCCTGTCGGTTACCGCGCCGGGCGCGGATGCCGCGTACCCCGGCCGCCCCGGGATGATCGTCTTCAGCCTCACCTTCCACCACGGCAACGAAGGCGGCGCCGGAGGCACCGAATCCGGGGGCCTCTACGCGCTGCGCCCGAAGAACGGAGCGACTCGGCAGCTCACGAGCGATCCGAAAGATTGGGAGCCCAGCTTTGCGCCCTCGGGTGAGAAGGTCGTCTTCGTTCGCAGTCACGGGCTGGCGCCGGGCCTGCCCTACCCGCTCACCAGCATCTGCACGCTGGACGTCCGCACCGGTGCCGTCAAGCAGCTCACCGACGGCTATTACGACCTCGACCCCGCCTTTGGGCCGCACGGGATGATCGTCTTCTCGCGCTATGAACCCGTCCGCCACTACAACTACCTCGTCTTGCGCACGGCGGATGGCCGACTCCGCCGCCTCGGCACCGCCTCCAGCACCAGCAGCGGCACCGATCACCACCCCGTCTTCACCCCGAACGGGCGGCGGATCATCTACGCGCGTGATCGCGAAGGGCTCAAGACCACTCTCCTGTCGATCCGCGTCGATGGCCGCGGCCAGCGCAGGCTCGGCTATCAGGTCGCGGCGAGCGACCTCGACATCTCGCCGGACGGGCGCCTGCTCGCCCTCGACGGGGTCCGCGAACTGCCGGACGGGGAACGCTCCTACGGCAGCTGGACCTGGCCGCTGTCCGGTGGACCGCTGCGGCTCCTCGCCAAGAGCGGCAATAACCCCGCCTTCTCCCCCGCCGGCGACAAGCTCGTCTACTCCAACGACACGGGCCTCTGGGTCCGCCCGGCCCTGCACGGACCGACCCGGCATATCTTCACGGCTGAATTCGAATTCGAGAGCGGCAATGGCGCGCTCGCGCTGTACCCGACCTGGCAGCCGCTGCGCTGAGACAGCGGCGCGGCGCTAACTGGCCGCGACCCCGCTCTGCGATCCGATCGTCTCCAGCATCTCTTCCCAGGACTTGTTGAACGCCTCTTTGCCCTCCTCCTGGAGGCGCGTCGCCAGGGCGGCGACGTCGATCCCCGCCTCGGCGAACTCGGCCAGGACCTGCTCGGCGTTGCCGCCGTCCTTCGGGAAGAGGTCGGTGACCTGGCCGTGGTCGGCGAAGGCGTGCAGGGTCGGCTCCGGCATCGTGTTGATCGTCAGCGGCGAGGCGAAGGCCTCGATGTAGAGGGTGTCGGAGGCGTCGGGGTCCTTGGTCCCGGTACTCGCCCAGAGCAGCCGCTGCGGCCGCGCGCCCTCGTTCATCAGCCGCCGCATCCGGTCGGATTCGAGCAGCTCGTTGTAAGCGCGGTAGGCGCGGCCGCCGACCGCGATCCCGAGCCGGTTGACGAGGTGGTCGGGCACCTCCTTGGCGACGGCGACGTCCCAGCGGCTGATGAAGAGCGAGGCGACGGAGGCGACGTCGGGGTCGAGCCCGGCCTCGATCCGCCGTTCGATCCCACGCATGTAGGCGTCCGCGGAGCCGAGGTACTGCTTGTCGTCGAAGAGCAGGGTGACGTTGATCGGGACCCCGGCGAAGATCGACTCCTCGATCGCCTCGCGTCCGGCCGGGGTGCCGGGGATCTTGATGTAGAGGTTGTCGCGTTCGCCCTTGGCGTGGAGCGCCTTCGCCTCCTCGATCGTCGCCGCGGCGTCGTCGGCGATCAGCGGCGAGACCTCGAGCGAGCAATAACCATCGACTCGGGACGTGCGGCGATGGACGTCGGCGAAGAGGTCGCAGGCGTCGCGCAGGTCGGCCAGCGCCAGCTCGAAGAAGACCTTCTCGTTCTCGTTTGCGCCGACGCCCTCGCCGGCCGCCGCCTTGGGCGCCAGCTCGGCGATCTGGTCGTTGTAGGCGTCGCCGCCGGAGATCGCCTTGTCGAAGATCGACGGGTTCGAGGTCAGGCCCGTTACCGAGAGGTCGCGGATGTAGCCCTCCAGCACGCCTTCGCGCAGCATCGGCCGCGTGATGTTGTCGAGCCAGAGGCTCTGACCCAGTTCGTGCAGGCGCTGCGTCGGCTTCATCTGGAGCCTCCTCCTAAGTCGTTGACCTGGCCACCCGCTCGGCGACCTTGCGCGCCACCTCGGTGACGTTGTCGACGGTGAACCCGAACTCGGCCTCGACGTCCGCGAACGGCGCCGACTGTCCAAAGGTGGTCATACCCATGATGGCACCGTCGGGTCCCGTCCATTTCTCCCAGCCGAGGGGCGAGGCCTCCTCGATCGCCACCCGGGCGGTGACGTCCGGCGGCAGCACCTCGTCGCGGTAGGCCTGGTCCTGCTTCTCGAAGATCTCCCAGCAGGGGAGGCTGACGACGCGGGAGCGGATTCCCTCCCCGGCCAGGCGCTCGTGGGCGCCGAGGGCGAGCTGGACCTCGCTGCCGGTGGCGATCATGATCAGCTCCGGCTCGCCGTCCTCGGGGTCGGCGAGGACGTAGCCGCCGCGCTGGACTCCCTCGGCCGAGGCGTACCTGGAGCGGTCGAATACCGGCACGTTCTGGCGGGTCATCACCATCGCCACCGGGCAGTGGGTGCGGTTGAGGGCGACCTTCCAGGCCTCCGTCACCTCGTTGGCGTCGGCGGGCCGGATCACGTCGAGGTGAGGCATCGCCCGCAGGGCGGCGAGCTGCTCGACCGGCTGGTGGGTCGGTCCGTCCTCGCCGAGACCGATCGAGTCGTGGGTGAAGAGGTGGACGACCGGCAGCTCCATCAGCGCCGAGATGCGAATCGCGGCGCGGCCGTAATCGGAGAAGGTGAGATAGGTCGACCAGAGCGGCCGCAGCTTCGCGGTCGACATCCCGTTGCAGGCCGCGGCGGCGCCGTGTTCGCGGATCCCGAAGTGGACCTGGCGGCCGTCGAAGCTGCCGGCCTCGTACTGGTCGGCCTCGCTGAGCCGGACCGAGGTCGAGTCGGTGAGGTCGCAGGAGCCGGCGATCAGCCAGGGCACCTTGGCGGCGATCGCGTTCTGGACCTTGTTCGAGGCCTTGCGGGTGGCGAGGCCCTTCTCTTCGTCGGGCTCGAAGCTGGGCAGGTCGGCATCCCAGCCGTCGGGCAGCTCGCGGCGCTGCATCATCTCCAGCTCGGCGGCCTTCTCGGCGTTGTCGCGCTTGAAGGAGCTGAACTTCTCGACCCAGGCCGAGTGCGCCGCGGCGCCGCGCTTGCCGATCACCTCGTCGAAGCGCTCGCGGACGCCGTCGGGGACGAGGAACTTGGCGTCCTTCGGCCAGCCGTAAGCCTCCTTGGTCAGCTCGATCTCCTCGTCGCCGAGCGGTTCGCCGTGAGCGGACTCGGTGTCCTGCTTGTTCGGCGAGCCCCAGCCGATGTGGCTGTCGACGACGATCAGGGTCGGGCGGCCGCTCTCGGCCTTGAACTCGTTGAAGGCTTTGCCCAGCAGGCCGGTGTCGTTGGCGTCGCCGACCCGGATCACGTTCCAGCCGTAGCCCTCGAAGCGGCTGAGGACGTCGTCGGAGAAGGCCAGGGCCGTGTCGCCGTCGATCGAGATGTGGTTGTTGTCGAAGATCCAGCAGAGGTTGTCCAGCTTCAGGTGGCCGGCGAGCGAGGCGGCTTCGTGGGAGATCCCCTCCTGCAGGCAGCCGTCGCCGGCGATCGCGTAGGTGTCGAAGTCGAAGAGCTCGGCGCCGTAGGTCGCGCCCAGCCACTTCGAGGCCATCGCCATCCCCACCGAGGTGCCGACACCCTGGCCGAGCGGCCCGGTCGTCGTCTCGACGCCGGTCGTCCAGCGGTACTCCGGGTGGCCGGGCGTGCGCGAGTGGAGCTGGCGGAAGTTTTCGATCTCGTCGAGCCCGCAGGCCGGCTCGTCGAGGACGTTGTAGTCGGCGTCAACCTTGCGGACGCCGGCGAGGAAGAGCATCGAGTAGAGGAGCATCGAGGCGTGACCCGCTGAGAGAACGAAGCGGTCGCGGTTGGGCCAGATCGGGTTCGCCGGGTCGTAGCGCAGGTGGTTCTGCCAGAGCTCGTAGGCGACCGGCGCCAGCGACATCGGCGTCCCCGGGTGGCCCGAACTTGCCTTCTGGACGGCGTCCATCGAGAGGGTGCGGATCGTGTTTATGGCGAGTTGATCGATGTCCTGAGTCATGGGTGCCCGATCCTAGATGTTGGCCTTGTTCCGCAGCCCGCCGAGGCTCAGGGCTCGATGCGCGTGACGGTCCCATCCCCGTTATTTGCGACCCAAACGGCATCGCCGCCGACGGCGACTGCGCCCGGTTCGGGGCCGACCTGGATCGGCCCGCCCGCGACCTCACCAGTGTCAAGGTCGATCTTCCGCACCACGCCCTCTTCACGGTCGGCGACCCAGACGGCGCTGGTGCCGCCGTCGATGCCGCCAGGATGGCCCCCCACTTCGATCTG
>Ga0070712_100001771_pt1 | contig 13214 bp, 10 predicted proteins | sample LARL81metaG_FD_71396 | JGI IMG/M metagenome (GOLD analysis project Ga0070712, IMG submission 71396) | Corn, switchgrass and miscanthus rhizosphere microbial communities from Kellogg Biological Station, Michigan, USA - LAR L8-1 metaG | ecosystem: Host-associated > Plants > Roots > Rhizosphere ...
GAGTTTGAAGGCGACCTCCAGAAGATGCTCTTCCACGCCGCGGCCGGTGAAAACTGGGATTCGCTCGTTGCCCTCGCCGTCAGCAGGAACTGTGGCGGCATCGAATGCCTGAGCGGCATTCCCGGCGCCGTCGGCGGCACGCCGGTGCAGAACGTGGGAGCTTACGGACAGGAAGTCTCGGAAACCATCACCCGCGTCCGCGCGCTGGAGATTGCCACCGGCCAGGTCGTTGATCTGAGCAATAGCGACTGCGGCTTTTCCTATCGCTCCAGCATTTTCAACACCACGCGACGCGACCAATACATTGTGCTTGAGGTCTCATATCGCCTTCACCGCAATGGCGGGCCCAGGATCGAGTATGCGGACGTAAAGAAGTTCTTCGCCGCCGCGAACATTGAAAAGCCCACGCTGCAACAGGTGCGCGACGCCGTGCGTTCCATCCGCCAGAGCAAGGCCATGCTGCTGGTGGCCGGCGACGAAGACTGCCGCAGCGCGGGATCGTTCTTCAAGAATCCCATCGTCACTGCCGCCGAAGCAGACCGCATTCAAGCCCTTGCTGAGAAGCGCGCTCCCGGCAAGAACATGCCCCGCTATCCCGCAGCCGATGGCCAGGTCAAACTCGCGGCGGCATGGCTGGTGGAGCAATCAGGATTTTCCAAAGGCTACTCACTGGGACCAGTTGGAATCTCACGCAAGCACACTCTGGCGATCGTGAACCGCGGCGGCGCAACCGCAAAAGATATTCTTACCCTCAAGGACGCAATCCAGAAAAAGGTGTTCGATCTTTGGGGAGTAGGTTTGCAACCCGAACCGGTGATGGTGGGCTTTTAAAACGGCATTCTCAAGTTACCTTCTAGTACGACAATTGCACCCTCGAATGTTTCAATTTGGCGAATATTTTCTACCCTGTCGTCCTGAGCGCCGCGCGAGTCCCGGCAAGCCGGGATAAGCGCAAGTCGAAGGATCGCGAGGATCTGTCCAGTTGACATGCAGCTTCAGGGAGTTCTCTTAAGAACATTTCTTTTGACCCTGCTCGCTCCCAGGAAAAGGCAGTCCTGCCAAACCGAAACACTACTCAACATTCCCGTCCCCAATCCAACTTCCCCTCAATTTCGTACTCCAAATGTATCTTTGCTGTGCTCTTATTCATCTGAAAGAAGGCAGGATTTAAAATAGAAACGGATACATCGCACTAATATGCTCATCAAGAAACCATCTGACATACCGTCCTCAGAGATCACTCCCAAACCGGCTTATCTGAGCCGGCGCGCTTTTATCGGCGGCGCGGTAGCGGCAGGGGCCGCCCTGGCCGGAGGCTTCTACCTGCGTGAACATATCGGCGCGGTGAGCACGGTGCATGCCGGCGGCGCGAAGCTCAGCGGCATCGTGAAAAGCCCGCTCAGCACCTCTGAAACGCCGACATCGTTCCAGGACATCACCAACTACAACAACTACTACGAATTCAGCACGGACAAATACGAGCCCAACGGCGCGTCAAAAAACTTTCGCACACGCCCTTGGACCGTGGCCATTGACGGCATGGTGAAGAAGCCCAAAAAGCTGGATATCGATTCCATCATGAAGCTTGCGCCTCTGGAAGAGCGCATCTATCGCCATCGCTGCGTTGAGGGCTGGTCCATGGTGATTCCCTGGGTCGGCTTCCCGCTCAGCGCCCTGATCAAGGCCGCGGAACCGCTGGCTGGCGCAAAATTCGTCGCCTTCCAGACCGTGCTTGCCCCGGACCAGATGCCGAATCAGAAAGAAAGCGGAGTGTTGGATTGGCCATATGTGGAAGGTCTCCGCATGGATGAAGCCATGCATCCCCTGGCGATCATGGCGGTCGGCCTCTATGACGAAGTCCTCCCCAATGTCGACGGCGCGCCGCTGCGGCTGGTGGTGCCGTGGAAGTATGGCTTCAAAGGAATCAAGGCGATCGTTAAGATCAGCTTCACCGATTCCATGCCCCCCACAACGTGGAACCTCATGGCGCCCGGTGAATACGGGTTCTACTCCAACGTAAATCCTCAGAAAGACCATCCGCGCTGGAGCCAGGCCAATGAGCGCCGTATCGGCGAATTTCGCAAAAGGCCGACCCTTATGTTCAACGGCTACGCTGACCAGGTCGCAAGCCTGTACTCCGGCATGGACCTGAACAAGTACTACTGATGCGGAGCTGGTGCGGAATCGTGTGGCGCGTGAATGGGTAGAAGAGTGCCTGTGCCACAAAACTCCAATGGCTGTCCGGACCGATCGGAAAACTGATTTAGCTGAGTGCTGAATGCTGATTGCTGAGAGCTATCGATGAAGCCGCTGCCGGATAAATTCGTCCGGGCATTGAAAACCCCGGTGTTCCTGCTCTGCCTTGGCCCGGCCTTCGTGCTCACGTGGAAGGGGTTCCATCACGGCCTGGGCGCGAATCCCATTGACGTCGTTACACGCGCCACAGGCAGATGGACGCTTACATTTCTGCTGATCACGCTGAGCGTGACGCCGGTACGCAAGCTGAGCGGCCTCACATGGCTGGTCCGTTTTCGCCGCATGCTGGGACTGTTCGCTTTCTTTTACGGCTCCCTGCATTTGATGACGTACGTGTGGCTGGATAAATTTTTTGACGTCCATGCCATGCTGCATGACATTGCCAAGCGCCGCTTCATCACCGCCGGCATGACGGCGTGGTCGCTCATGCTGCCGCTGGCCCTCACCTCCACCACTGGCTGGATTCGCCGCCTGGGCGGGAAGCGCTGGCAAAAGCTGCACCGGCTGATCTACTTCAGCGCTGCCGCCGGCGTAGTTCATTTTATTTGGCTGGTCAAAGCGGACTTGCGCCGCCCCCTGACCTATGGCGCGATTCTGGCTGCCCTGCTTGCCTATCGACTCATTGCCTGGCTGCTGGCGCGCTTGCGCACGCGACGCGCCGCCGTAAGACAACCAGCGCAGGCTTAGACGTTCTGCTTGAGACCCCAGCCCCGCAAAAAGCAAAAGGCGCATCCCCAAGCGATGCGCCTTTACTTTTAAATCGCGAAACGGATCAGTGGAAGTTCAGCCGGATCTGCGTGACCTGCTCAATCGGCTGGCCATTGAGTTTGGCCGGCTTGAACTGATAGCGCGATACCGCGTCAAACGCGGCGTCCTTGAAAACCGGAGGACCGCTGACGAAGCGTGGGCTGGAGACCTTGCCATCTTTGCCCACTTTCACTTCAACCACCACCATGCCGGTAATATTGCGGGCCTTGGCGATGGGAGGATAGACGAGCTGCGCTGTTTTGATCAGCTGTAGCGGCTCAAGCTGCGATTGCTCAATGGCCGCCGCTGAAGGCGTTGAGGAAGCCACCGGGCGCGCTAGGCTTGATAACGGCGCGGATGAGCTGCCGCCGACATTAAATGATGGCGCAATCTCCGGGACCGATTGCGCTGATGCATCCTGCGCGATTCTGGAAGTCCCTGAAGCGTTCAACGTTGCCACAGCAGTGGTCTTCTCCGCGGGGGCAGGTTTTTCTGCCGGGGCGGAAGTCTTTTCAGAAACGGCCTTCACCACCGGTTTCTTTGTCTCGGTGTCCGCAGCCGGCTTCGCGCTACTTGTCGTCACCGTTGCAGGCTGTGCATTCACATTGGATGGTCCAGGCTGGGCAGTGCCGGAAGATGGAACAGGCGGCGGCACATTGGCGGCTTCCTGCGTCTGCTGCGGCGCTTTTGCGCCGGGTTTCTGCATTTTCAGGAAGGCAAACGTCGCTCCCGCGGCAATCACCAGCACCGCTACCACGCCAATCATCATGAAGCGGTTGCCCGGCTTCTTCTCTTCCGATGCCATCGCATCGAACGTGCCAAAGCTCGCTCTCGGCGCAACATCAGCGCGCTTTTCTTCTTTTTTCGTCGGCGGAGTGGCCAACGGGACCACTTCCAGCGGCACGCTTTTGATGGGTTCCACTTTCGCCATGGCGGGCGCGGCTGCGCGCGGGGCCGATGTTGAAGGTTTAATCACCACTGCCGGAGGCGCTGCCTGCGCGGGCGCGGGAGCGGCAATCACCGGCTTCGCCGTGATCGCGGGCGGCGCCGGACGCGATTCCTCTGAACGTGGGCCTTCTTCGCGGGCGCGACGCTCTCTTTGCAGCAGCGCGGAAATCTGGTCGGCCATGGTTTTCAACACGGCGACGTGCGTTATGGTGAACGCGTGCGGCGTGGGCGCAAATGCCGCCAGCACTCCCACAACGCGGCTATCTTCGCGGATCGGCGTCACCACCATGGAGCGTATGCCCAGGGCGCGGATTGCGGCCGTGTCCACGCGGGTATCGGTCTCACAATCATCGCAGCGCAGCTCTTTGCCGGTCTGGATGCATAGCCCGGTAAACGTGCCTTCCACGCGCAGAGTCGCGCCAACATCCGGCGCGCTTGCGCCGCTGCGCGCGCGGCACACAATTTCTGCGGCATTGCCTTCGCTCAGCGCGATGGCCACTCCGGATGCGTTGGTAAAGGCCTGGGCGCGCTGCGCCACTACCGCCAGATCGTCGGGCGAGGCGCCGCGTGCTTTCTTGCTAGCTGGGCTGTTAGCAGTATCTGAAGCTTGGGTTGCCATGTTGATCGCCGTCCCTCAAAACTCAATTTTGGTCTTGCTGCCCGGATCCGTCCGGGAAACATTCAATTGTCAAAATGCCCGTATGGAACGCGCCGCTTGCAATCATCGGCGCGCCTCCCGTGGCGTCGTTCAAAATCCCGTCAGCGGCCTGTGCCAGCCGGCGAGACAGTTCAAGTTGTCAAATCTGCAAAACAATTACTGGATCGGCGAAAAGTCCAGACGTGGGCGCTTAATGCCGGCGGCGTTTGTGGGGGACTCGCCCTAGGTGAGCGAGGGGAACGCTTGCGGCGACGGACAGCCTGTCTTTTACGGCCAAACCCGTTTTGTCTTGTCACCACCGTTGGCTGTGCTCTGCACGGCCACCGGACGTGCTGCTTCCGGTACACTACCTGCGCCGCCTTCAAGGATGCGCGCTGCCACACGCAACGCTTCAATCTCCGCATTCAAGCCTGAGATCTGCGCCTGGAAGATGGCGATTTGGTTTTCTTTCTCTTTTATCGCGTCATATATATTGGTCATTGTTTAACCGGCCTCAGGCGCGAATATAGCAATAACTGTCCGAATGTCAATCGTCACCCAGGTACACAGGTTCAGCTATTCACCTTATCCTTCAACACCTTAGTGCATGCCCATTGGGCCATTGGCTTCTCGCCGGCATACGGAGAAAACGGCATAAAGCCCTATGAAAACCTCTAAAAACCTAAATCACTCTTCTGCCACCGCTCCGGCTTCACTATGTTTCCCGATCTGGAACGCCGCGTTACCTTCGTAACTGCGCTTGCTTGAAATGCAATCCCAAATTTGTAGCCGCTCATAAGCCGGATGCGAATTTCAGACATGCTCAAGCGGCAACAGAGCAATAGTTTCTAAGGCCACTCGATGGGCTCGTTGTTGTCCAACTGGCCATGCCTGAAACGCGAATACAAAAATCAAGAGACCGGGTCAACAAGGAAACTCGTGGGCTGTGGGGTACGAGGCGCGAACAAACAAGGGCAAACAGCATTCCATTTCCCATATCGTTGAAAACCATGTGCTTTTCGCTAGACGTGTGGTGAAAACAGTTTAAAATCCTTGCCGTCTCCCGGTTCTCACGTTTCGGTGAGTTGTAGATCTTTCGCCGGCTCAGAACCATGGAGAGGGAGATGCAGTTTGATTCAAGGAGATCCTCGATGAAACGTTTGCAGCAGTTTTGCACGATCGCATTCTTCTTATGCAGTTGTTTGCCATTGACTCTGGCAAACGCGCAGAGCGCATCCAGCGCGCAAATTTCGGGCACTGTGATCGATCCGCAGGGTGCGGTCGTCCCCGGCGCGAAAGTAACCGCCACCAATTCTGCAACCGGCATTCAACGTTCGGTCAATACAACTTCAACCGGCAATTACACTCTGCCCAACCTCCCGCCAGGAATATATAGCGTCAAGGTCGAAGCAAAGGGATTCGCCAGCGGCGGGACCGAGAACGTCCAGCTCAAACTTGGTGATCAGAGAGACCTTGGTTTTAAGCTCGCGGTTGCAGGTTCAACGCAAACTGTTGAAGTAACCACGGATGCTCCGCTCATCGAAACCACCAAGACTGATGTCTCCAGCTCTGTCACCAGCCTGGACATCGAGAGGTTGCCGACCATCGCCGGCGCCGGTGGCGTTGTCAATGATTACGCCCAACTGGCATTGACTGCGCCCGGTGTAAAAACCGACACCAGCGGTTTAACCACTGACCTTATCGCTCCCGGCTCCTTTAATAACCGCGGCAATCTCTTCAACGTTGACGGCGCCAACATTACCGACCAGCTAGTTTCTGGACGTGACAGCATAGGCGCGTCCATCGACGAGGTCCAGGAATTTCAGGTGCTGACCAACAACTACAACGCCGAATATGGTCAGGCAACCGGACTGGTGATGAACGTGGTCACGAAATCGGGAACGAACGGCGTGCATGGTGAAGGCCACATGTATTTCCGCGGCCGGAACCTCGCGGCTTCAAACGCTTTTTACAACCAGTCATTGTTGCTGAACGCCCTGCCCCGCTCGGTGCCTTCGGTTACAAATCCTCACTGCCCAGACGAGGACTTTACCGGCGGTGCACTGACGAGTTTTTCTGGATGTGACCGCGCTCCGTTCCACCGCAAGGAAGGCGGGTTCACGGTGGGCGGCCCGTTCAAGAAGGACAAACTCTTCTGGTTCACCAGCTTTGAGATGAGCCGGCAGGCTTCGCCTTTGACCTTGACACCGGGCGCCGCCGAAGGTGGCCCTGTCACCGTGCAGCAGCCCACCAACAACCTGCTGTACTCCGGGAAGGTTGATTACAAGATCTCGCAAAACAACTCTCTGTCGATGCGGTATGCAGTGGACCGTCTCCGGAATAGCAACGTCATCGTGCAGACCAGTCTCAACATCACGCCTGACGATCTCACCGCCAGCACCGTCAACAATGCCAGCATGAATGTCGGCCTGGTCTCTTCCATCACGCCCAACCTGGTAAATGAAGCCCGCTTCGTTTTTTACCGTTTTGTCACCTCCACATCAGACAACAGCTCTGCCCCAGGTGTTATCCATGACGATGGAACGACAACGGGAGCTGATTTCTGCTGTCCGCAGGGCGGGTTGCAAAAACGTTATCAATACATCGATAACCTGACTTGGACGCGCGGAAAGCATACGTTCAAGGGCGGTTTCAATATCAGCTACTATCCCTGGAATTCGCTTTTTCCGCAGTTCCACTTCGGCCAGTACCTCACGGATGCAAGCAACACTCCAACGGCCCTTACTGTAGCTTTTGGGCCGGGCGAGGTCACCTCCAAGGACAACATCTACGGTTTCTATTTCCAGGATACCTGGAAGCTTACCAAGAGACTGACGATGAACGCCGGACTGCGCTATGACTATGAAGCCGGAGCGTTCAAGGGCGGAAAGAATCCGGGTCCCGGTGGAACCTGCTTCCAGGGCAATGGCCTGATTCCGGCCTGCAGCTCTGACAAGAATAACTGGCAGCCGCGTTTAGGCTTTACCTATGGCGTTGGCGATAAAACACTGGTTCGGGCCTCATTCGCTGAAACCACGATGCTCGCCTTCAATAACGTGGTGCTGGATTCGCTCAACTTTGATGGCACCACACTGAACACTGTGACCCTTGACCCTACGAATCCTCCCGCGGGATTCACTGGGCCGCAGATCCAGGCAATCCTCAATGCGGCGTTTCCGAACCTGCCAAGCGCGGCAGCTCTTGCGCCATTTGCCCCTAATCCAGCAGGCCCGTTTGGCCGGGTGCGCCCCATTTCGACCAACTTGAAAAACCCGGAAATGCGCATGTTCAACTTTGGCGTGGAGCACGAATTTACCAACACGCTCAAAGGCGGAATCCAGTACATCGGCCAATTCGGCTTTGGCCTCTTTGGTGAACAAGACCAAAACGCACCCCGGGTGCTGCCCGACCCGGCCCACCCTGGGTTCTTCTTCTTCGGCAGCCGGCCAAACCCGCTGTTTGACGCTGTCCGGACCAACACGAATTCGCGCACGTCCTCCTACAATGGCCTGCTGGCCAGCGTGAACAAGAACTTTTCCAACCATGTTCAGTTCAACGCCAGTTACACCTGGTCGCACGCTTTGACCTCCGGCGAAGACTTCTTCGGCATCTCCGAGCCTGGAGACTGGGTCAACGTCAAACCTGAACGCGCTAACGCTCTGAACGATATCCGCCACGCCGCCAACATGGGCGTGGTCCTGGATTCAGGCAAGCTCACCAGCAATCACTTCCTGGGCGCGGTTGCCAATAACCTGGGCCTGAGTTGGATTGGACAACTTCAAACCGGACGCCCATATCCGCTCTCCACGGGTACTTCCGGCTTTGGAGCGAGCGCCAGGTTCTTTGCCATTGGCAGTGAAACCCAGCAACGTCCCAACGTTATGTCAGATGGCACTATCTCTAGTGCGGGAATCGCTTCATTCAATGGACAAAATGCTTTGTTCGGTCCGGGGGCGGTGGCAAAGTGTATCACTGCTGGTTTTTCGGCCGCACAGTGTAACGCGATCCAGAACACCTTCCTGGCTCCAGCCGGCTCAGCCGGTGGCGCGAAAGACGCGGTAACCGGACAGCAAGTTGACTTCAGTCTTGTCAATGGCAACTTAAAGAAAAACGCTGCCAGAGGAGCGCCCTTCGCAAAGTTCGATGCCTCCGTGCACAAAACCTTCAATATGCCCAAGGCCGAGAACGTTAAGCTCGATTTCCGCTTTGACGCTTTTAACGTTTTCAACCACACCAACTACACCACTTTCATCAACAATGACGCCACAAACTTCATGCGCGCTTCGGTAACGAATGCCGGCCAACCCACCGCGGTGGTAAAGCCTGATTTCTTCACCTGCACGTCGTGCATGCTCCCGAATGGCACTTTTACCGGCAGCGACGGACGGATACTGCATCTTGCCGATCTGCAACACGGCACTGTCAGTAAAGATCTGTTGAACCCGATCTTTAACGGCCTCGGCGATCCCGGCGGTGCCGACCTTCCGCGGACCCTGCAACTCTCATTCCACGTGCGCTTCTAGCACACGTGCTTAACGAAAAAGGCGGGCCTTCGGGTCCGCCTTTTTATTTCGAGGAAGCGTGTTCCATCCCGGACGGGATTGGTTGCTGAACTACCAGGTTCTTAATCATCAAGTGCCATACTCCCAGCAGCGCGCTCCCAATCAAGATCAGCGCCAGGCACAAGCCCACCCACATTCCCACTGCTCCCATCTTCAACCGGAAGCACAGGAACGCGCCCAGCGGCAGCCCGATGACCCAATAACCCACAAGATTGGCCAGCATGGGAATGCGCGTGTTGCCCGCGCCGCGCAGAGCGCCGGTGGCCACCACCTGCAAGCCGTCAAACAACTGGAACACGGCGGCCACCAGCAGCAACGTCGCTCCCGCCTTTATCACCTCGATTTCCGGGGTGTAAATGCGGGCAATTGGCCGGGCAAAAAGAAACAGCACCAATCCTGAGCAGGACATAAAGATCGCGGCAAAAAGCAGCGCCATCCATCCCGCGCGGGCAGCGCCATGCGCGTCGCGCGCACCCATGGCGTGGCCAACCCGGACGGCCGCGGCGGAGCAAATGCCCAGCGGGACCATATAAGTGAAGCTGGCAACATTCAGCGCAATCTGGTGTCCGGCAAGCTGCACCGCTCCCAGTTTGCCGATCAGGAACGTTGCGGTGGCAAACGCGCCGATTTCCAAAAGCAGCTGCAGCGCCGCCGGCAGTCCCAAGCGGAGCAACTGGCGAATGCGCAGCAACTCCAGACGCCGTGAAGCGCTCCACAATCCGCTGGACCGTTTCCGGTCGTAATACACCACGGCCACAGCCAACACGGCCACCATATATGTCCGGGAAATGCAGGTTGACCATCCGCTGCCGGCGACTCCGTGGCCGCGCGCGCCAAGGTGGCCATAGACCAGCACCCAGTTGCCCAGCAGGTTTACGAGGTTGGCGGAGATCAAGGCAAACACCACCGGCTTTACGATGTGCATGGCCTGCAAGTAGCGCCGCAAGGCAAAGTAAAGCGCCAGCGGAAGCGTGCTCCAGACCAGCGCTTTCAGGAACGGGACCGTCTGGGCCACCAACGCCGGCTCCAGACCAACGCGGGGAAACAGGGGAAGAAGAGACAGCACGGAAAGCATCAGCAATGGCGCGATCGCACCGGCCAGATAGAGCGAGTTCCACATAATGCGATGGCACTCTTCCAGTTTGCGCGCGCCATAGGCCTGCGCCACCAACGTGTCCATGCCCAGCATCACGCCGCTGCCAAACACGCCGATGGTATAAAACAACGTGCTTCCCAGGCTCACCGCGCCGATGGCGGTTGCGCTATCGGGCAATCGGCCCACCATCACGGTGTCAGTAAACGACATGGCCAGCCATCCCAGCTCCGTAAGCGCCAGAGGCGCAGCCAGACGCAGCATGGGACGAAATTCCTGGCCGATATCGCGTGTGTGCAGCATCTCAATGATTTAAACACAACATTTGGAGCCGACGGTGGTTGCCGGCAGTCTCCGCGAGACGCCGCAGGATGGGCTGCCTTTTACTGTCGATCAGTGGCTTTGCACAAAAAGCAAATCTCACCACGGATGAACACGGATGACACCGATTTACAAACTTGAAAATGGTCCTAATTGAACTTTGTTTGATCCGTGTAAATCAGTGTTATCCGTGTTATCTGTGGTAAGGTTTGGGGTCTTGTGCAAAGCTGTCGATCAGTTAACGATGAATGGTTCCGTATCCGGATAATCCTCTAGGATGGCGTGATAGCCGGAGGATATGCGCGTGGGGTTCTTCACGGCTCGCCGCAATTCAAAACGGACGCTGCGCTGGCACTGCCGGCAAAGGGGAAAACGAGTGCTTTCCAGCAATGTGGCTTCATGCATCAGCCGGTGAGACGCATGCGTGACCCTGTAAATTCCGCTCTCAGGAACCAGATCTCCCGGTTGGTATTTCCTGCGCACCCCGTCTGTCCTTGGCCTTGGTTTTATCGCCGCAGTTTTGACGATTGGCTAATATTAAAAGATCATTAATATTGCTGACAAGGCCCATCCGCCTCTGTCCGAGGGGTCCGAGCGGACTCTGCTATGTTGTGCACCAAACAAACTAGAATGTTCTAATTTCCATACTTGCGTTATAATCCCGGCACACCAACACCAAAATCTGGCGCCTAAAAAGAACCCATGGGAAAAATTCTCTCGGTTGCATCCAGTGAAGTGCTCAAGACCACGCGGCGGCTCCTGCTGGAGCAACAGGGCTTTGCCGTGTGCTCGGCCCTCGATTTGACGGAAGTGGAGTCTTTGGGCAAGACGGAACAGGTGGACCTCGCTTTGATCGGCCACGGCTTCCGCGGCTCCGACAAACGAAAAATCGCCAACGTGGTGAACCATTACTATCCCGGCCTTCCCATCCTGGAGATGTGTTTCAATTCCCCGGAGATTCCGGGAGCGGATTTCGTTTTAAGCGATTCTCCGGATGATTTGATTGCGGCCATCAAGCTGGTGCTGGCCGGCCGGCGCGTGCGCGGCTACCCTGACAGTTTCTGATTGACACGCCCGCGCCCCCTTCGCTAGCATAAGTTCGTCATGCTTCCCGTCGCTCATCGCCATCACCATCATCACGCGGCGTACGTGTCGGCGGGGGCCTGTAAGAAGTAAAAATACAGCGCACTCATAGATGGATTGCCCGCCGCAACTTAACTCGGCGGGCTTTTTGTTTGCGCTCGATCACAAGATCGGCGGCAAACACTTGGCAGCAGCGAGCCCGATTTACGCGGCGAGCTGCTTGCCTCAGGAGCAGAGGAATCTCGCCACAACTTCGCTCGTAAGCGGTTTGGAGCGAAGCGACAGGAGAAGAAGATGATCGACTTCGACAAAATGGATGGCCTGGCGCCGGCCATTGTGCAGGAAGGCTCTACCGGCGAAGTGCTGATGGTGGGCTTTATGAATGCCGAGTCCTACCAACACACGGTTGAAACCGGCTACGTCACGTTTTACTCCCGCACCCGGAAAAAGCTGTGGATGAAGGGTGAAACTTCCGGCAACCGTTTGCGCGTGCTTTCAGCGCTCACCGATTGCGATCGCGACACCGTGTTGTTCCGCGTCCACGTGGAAGGCGATGGTCTGGTCTGCCACACCGGCACCAAGTCCTGCTTCACTGAGCCGCTGGCCATCAAGACCGTGGAGGCCCCGCGATGAAGCTTCGAGTCGGTTTGCCCAAAGGAAGTTTGCAGGAATCCACCATCGCCCTGTTCAAGCGCGCTGGATTGAACGTCTACACCAGCAGCCGTTCTTACTTTGCCGGCACAGACGATCCTGAGATCGAGTGCATGCTGATCCGCGCGCAGGAGATGGCGCGTTACGTGGACCACGGCGCTCTGGATTGCGGCCTGACCGGCAAGGACTGGGTCGTCGAAACCGGGCTGGAACTGATCAGCGCCGCCGACTTGAAATATGCCAAGCAGGGATTGGGCAAGGTGCGCTGGGTGCTCGCCGTGCCGGAAGATTCACTGTTCAAAAGCGCTGAAGACCTGGCCGGTAAGATCATCGCTACGGAACTGGTCAACGTGACCCGGAATTATTTTGCCTCCCGCAATGTTCCCGTGAAGGTTGAATTTTCCTGGGGCGCGACCGAAGTAAAGCCGCCGACCCTGGCGGACGCCATCGTGGAGATCACGGAAACCGGCAGCTCGCTGCGCGCCAACCGGCTACGGATCATTGAAACCGTAATGGAATCCACCACGCAGCTCATCGCCAATAAGACCGCGTGGGCGGCTGAAGAGAAGCGCCGCAAGATTGAAAATCTTGCCCTGATGCTGTGCGGCGCAATCTACGCGCAGGGACGGGTCGGCCTGATGCTCAACGTCCGCAAAGGAGATCTGCCCGGCGTCTTGTCTGTGCTGCCCGCGCTGCAAAAACCTACCATCTCAACTCTCAGCGATGGCGAATGGGTGGCGGTGAATACAATTATTGAGGAAACCACAGCGTGGAAAATTATGCCCCAGCTTAAAGCCGCCAAGGCGGAAGGAATTGTTGAGTATCCGCTGAACAAGGTGGTGCTGTGATGCGCACACTCAGCGGGCGCAAAGCGGAAGCGTTTGTCCGCGCCCTTGAGCAGCGTGGCGCCACTGAC
>Ga0070712_100001772_pt1 | contig 13213 bp, 12 predicted proteins | sample LARL81metaG_FD_71396 | JGI IMG/M metagenome (GOLD analysis project Ga0070712, IMG submission 71396) | Corn, switchgrass and miscanthus rhizosphere microbial communities from Kellogg Biological Station, Michigan, USA - LAR L8-1 metaG | ecosystem: Host-associated > Plants > Roots > Rhizosphere ...
GGTGACAGCCCCGTCGATCACGCCGCCGGCCCATGCCTCCCCGACCAGCGGGCCCTCGCTCACCCGGCCGCGGGTCGGCTTGAGCCCGACCAGGCCGCACTCGCTGGCCGGGATGCGGATGGAACCGCCGCCGTCGTTAGCGTGCGCAACCGGCACCAGGCCGGCCGCCACCGCGGCGGCTGATCCGCCGGACGACCCGCCGGTCGAATGCCCCGGATTCCACGGGTTGCGCGCCGGGGGGAAGCTGCGCGGCTCGGTGGTCACCGTTGTGCCCAGTTCGGGCACGTTGGTGCGGCCGAGCGGGATGAAGCCGGCCGCCCGGAACTGCTCCGCGAGGTAGGACGTCACCGGCCATGCCATCGTGCGCAGCGGTCCGACGCCGAATGCCGTGGGCTCACCCGCCACCGTGCAGCCCAGGTCCTTGTACAGGATGGGTACGCCGCGGAACGGGCCATCGGGCAGGTCGCCCTGGGCCTCCTGCCGAGCCGCGTCGAACCGTGTCCGGATGACGGCGTCCAGCCGCGGGTTGACCTCTTCGATCGCCGCGATGGCCGCCGCCACCAGCTCCTTGGGGCTCACCTCGCCGCGGCGGACCAGATCGGCTTGCGCGGTGGCGTCGAGCCATGTCGTCTCGGCCATGTCACTAACGTTACTCATGAGAACTACAAGACGCGACGATGCTGATCATGTCCAGGCGCTGCGCGGGCGGGCATGATGGGCAGATGGGTGCGTTCGGTTACGAGTCGTGGTTTGTCAGCGCTCGTGATCCTGTTTCGCCCCGGGCGCTGTGGATACGCCACACCCGCCATCGCCCTCGCCAGGGCCCGGAGTCTGCTGCCCTCTGGTGCACCGTCATCGACCGCAATCTCGGCAAGCGGCCTGCCGTGATCAAGCAGGTCTTCAGTGCCTTCCCCGCGGATGCTAACGCCGGGCCGGGCCAGTTCCGCGGGCAGGCTGCGATGGGGGAGCACAGCGCGCGCTGGGACCTGGCGATCACCGGAGCGCAGCCGCCGTTGCGGCCGTTGCGCCCGCCGGTCCTCTATCGCGCGCCGCTGCCGCGCACCAAGCTTGAAGCGGTCGTCCCCGATGGCCAGGTCACCGGCATGCTCCAGGTCGACGACCACGCGGTCAGCGTGTCCGGGTGGCGGGGGACCGCCGGACACAACTGGGGATCGGAGCATGCCGATTCCTGGGTCTGGCTGCACGCCGCCGGCTTCGGCGCTGCGCCGGAGGCGTGGCTGGAACTCGTGCTCGCCAGGATCAAAGTCGGCCCGGCCCGGTCGCCCTGGACCGCGATGGGCGCGCTCAGCCTGAGTGGCGAGCGGATCGCGCTCGGCGGGCTGGGCCGCCGGTCCGGGGTTGATGCCCGCCCCGACCACCTCGCCGCCGACGTTTACGCGCCGGGAACGCGCCTACGCGTGTCGGTGACCCTCGCCGAGGACGACCGTGCGGCTGTGGCGTACGCCGACCCGCGCGGGGAAACCCGCACCGTCACCCACGCCGCGCTGGCCAGCCTGGAACTGACCATGCGACGTCCGGGCAATCGTGAGCTCACCCTGTCCAGCACCCACGCGGCCTACGAGTACGGTGCTCGCGAGCCCATACCCGGGATCGTGCCGCTGTCGCTGCCCGAGGGGTGAGGCTATCTCAGCGGACGGTGGAGCGCCGCGCCTGAGGAAAGGGGAAGGGCGATGAGCACCACCAGCACCACCCGCGTGGGTGGCGGGTCCCGGAGCTTGATCTTGACCGCGATGATCTTCGCGGTGGCGATGACGTTCATCGATCAGACGATCGTGTCGATCGCCGCGCGGACGATGCAGGAGTCCCTGGGGTTGTCATCCAGCGGGACGCAGTGGGCGATCAATGCCTACCTGCTAATCGCCATCGTGGTCGTCACCTTCGACCTGCACTCGCGGGGCCGGGCGCTGGCGTTGTTCTTCGGCATCGCCGGCGCCCTGACCGCGATCGGCCCGATCGTCGGCGGGTTCCTGATCGAGTGGGACTGGCGATCCATCTTCTGGATCAACATTCCGGTCGCGCTGATCGCCCTGGCCCTGATCGCCATCTCCAAGCCGCCGAACGAAGCCCGGCCCGCCCCGATGGATTACCGCGGGCTGGCCCTGATCGTTGGCGGGGCGGGGCTGAGCGTATTCGGGTTCCAGCAGTCGGCGCTGTGGGGCTGGAGCGACCCCGCCATCTGGTTCAGCATCGCCATCGGGGTGGCCCTGCTCGTCGTGTTCTTCGCCGTCGAGGCCCGGACCGACTCGCCGCTGATCAACGTGCGGATCTTCCGCAATCAGGCGTTCCTGGTGGAGAACATCATCCTTGGCATCGCGACGATGGCGTTCATTCCGGTGTTCTTCTTCACCGCTTTGTACGGGCAGGTTGCCCTGGCGGAGAAGGCGACCACGTCCAGCCTACTGATCTTGTATTTCTTCGCGGGGTTCGTGATCTGCGCGCAGATCGGCGGCCGGATGCTGGACCGGGGAGGGGCCAAGCGGCCGGTGGTGCTTGGCTGCGCGCTGGCCGCGGTCGGGTTCGGGCTGTGGGCGTCCCGCGCGACCGACCTGCGCGTCGGCGCGCAGGTCGTCTATATCGTGATGGCTGGGGCCGGGATGGGGCTGATGCTGGGGCAGGCCAACACCGACGCGATCAACAGGGCGTCCCGGTACTCCTACGGAGAGGCCACCGGGATCACCCAGACCGTCCGCAACTACGGCGCCAGCCTCGGCTTCGCCATCTTGGGCACCTTGCTGATCACCCGGTTCCGGTCCGCGATCACCGCCTCCCCCACCGGCCAGGGCCTGTCCGGCCCGGCCGCCTCCGCGCAGGCGGCCAAGATCGCCCAGCTGCAGGGGGGCAGCAACGTGAACGTCACCGCGACGTGCTCTACGGCATGTGCGTGATCATGGCCGTCGCCGCGTTCGTCGCCCTGCGCGGGCTCAGGCGAGGCGTCCAGGAAGACACGGCGTCAGCCGGAGACGGGCTCAGCGAGCAGTTGCCTGACGAGGACCCGGGCGCCGGTCTCGACCCGGCCTGGCGCTAGGCACGGATGGAAGGAGGACGTAATGCCCGTCATCGTCGTGACCCGGCTTCGGCTGCGAGATCCCGCACTGCTGGATGAGTTCTTCACCGACGCCGTCGCTGCCATCGAGCAGGCCACGAAGTCAGCAGGCAACCTCGGCGCGGACGCGCTCGCCGACGCGGACAACGCCTGGTGGAGCGTCAGCGCCTGGCAAGAGCGCCGCCTGATGCAGGCCTACGTGGACAGTGAGCCGCACCTGGGCATCAGGGCGCGGCTGGACCACTATTGCGACGAGGCCACGTTTGTCGACTGGGAGCAGGTCAGCCCCGCCCTGCCGGACTGGCAGACCAGCTGGCGCCACCTCACCGCTGACGGCAAGGCCGCCGACCTCACCCACCCGTCGGCAGCGAATCAGACCCGCGATTTCCCGCCGCCCGTCCAGCCGCCTGCCAGCGTTTCCTGAAGCGTCAGGCGCTGCCGAGCCATGCGGCAAACGGCGGCGGGTCATCGGTGCTGGCTGCCCAGGCGAGGTAGCCGTCGGGGCGGATGAGCATGGAGCGGACGGTGGCCCAGTCCGGGCGGTCCGCGGTGAGTTCCGCGGTCACGATGTCCAGCCGGTCCCCGTAGCCAGCGGGGACGTCCACCGCGGTTCCCTGTGTGAGCAGGAGGAACTTCGCGGGATGCAGCAGGCCGAAGACCGTGGCGGCAGGTGCGCCGCGCAGGTCGAGGTCGGGGACTCGCTGGCCAGCGACCGGATCGGCCGCGGGGTACCGGATAGCCAGGCCGGAGAGCCGGGTGGCGAGTTCCCGGCACAGGGCGAGGTCCGTGCCGAGGATCGCGTTGAACTGGTCCCGCAGCGCGATGCCTTCCCGGCTGGCATTCGCGAACAGCCCGCACTGCGCGAGGGAGCTATCGATCACGTCGAGGCCGACGGCATGCCGTTCGGCATGGTAGCTGTCCAGCAGGCCGGGTGGCGCCCAGCCGCGAATCTCGGCGGCCAGCTTCCAGGCCAGGTTGGTGGCGTCCTGCAGCCCGAGGTTCAGTCCTTGCCCCCCGGCCGGGTAGTGGACGTGCGCCGCGTCCCCGGCCAGCAGCACGCGCCCCGCCCGGTAGCAGGCTGCCTGCCTGGTCGCGTTGCCGACCCGGCTCAGCCACGCGTCGGCGGTTTCCCGCATGCCGAAGTCGGTTTCCGCGATGCGCAGCGCACTCGCCCGCAGGTCCCCGAACGTCACCGGCCCGTCGGACAGGCTGTGCATCGTCGCATGGTCGATCGTGGCCAGCCGGTACCGGCCGCCCCCGAGCGCCACCATGTAGAGCGAGCCTCCCGGCTGGTTGAGGGTCAGCGCCGGGGCCTGCGGGGGGCTGGTCAGCTCGACATCGCCCATGATCGTCCGCCAGGTATCCGGGGTCCCGGCGAAGTCGATTCCGGCTGCGGCACGGATCACGCTCCTGGCGCCGTCACAGCCCGCGACGTAGGCGGCGCGGAAACTCGCGGGCCCGCGGGGCGAGTCCACGTCGAGGTCGACGCCGGTCTCGTCCTGGCGCAGTCCGGTGACGGCGTGCTCCGTCAGGTAGGGCACGCCCAGCTCGGCCAGGTGCTCCTCGAGGAGCTCCTCGGTACGCCGCTGGGGCAGGAAGAGCGTGTAGGGGTAACGGGTGTCAAGGAACGACATGTCCAGCCGGTTCCGCAGGATCGCGAAGTGCGTGGACGGTACCGGAGCGCCTTCGGCCAGCCAGCGGTCGGCGATCCCGCGCATCGCGAACTGCTCGACGGTGCGCGGGTAGATCGTCAGCGCCTTCGAATGCGCCGGCCGCTTCGCGTGCCGTTCCAGGACTACCGGGCGCACCCCGCCGCGGTGCAGCTCAGCGGCGAGCCACATGCCTACCGGGCCGCCGCCGACCACGGCCACGTCGTAGCTCCCGGAGCTTGCCGGGCTCGCAGGCGTGCTCATGCCAGGTACGAGTAGTCCACGGCGGCGGCGATCGGGTCCGGCGCGTCCGGCGGGATCAGGCCGCTTGACCGCATCGCCTCGATGACCGCCGCGAGGGCGGCGCGCCCGCACCGCAGGTCCCGCGGGATGACCCCGTCGGCAGCCAGCTCTTCGCAGGCGCGCAGCGCGTAGCGCGGCTCGATGGACGTGCGCGCCGCGGCGATAGCCGCCGCCTCCCCGACGTTGCCGCGGAACCATTCCGCCGCTTCGGCGAGCGCCTGCAGGACGTCGCGAACCAGCTCCCGCTGCGTCCGGAGGCCGGCGCAGGCGGCGTTCAAGGCGAATTCCTCGGTCACCGGCCCGAGGTTCGTGAAGCCCGCGTCGCCGGCCAGGTAGTCGTACGGGATCATCTGCAGCGCGGCATCGATCGTCCCGGCCTGCAGCGCCTTCCACCGCTCGACATGCGAGCCTACGAGCGCGAAGTCGTAGTCGCCCGGATAGGTCAGGCCATGCGCGGCGAGCATCCGCTGAGCGACGTGCCGGGTGCCTTCTTGCAGGGACGATGTCCCGATCCTGCCGCCGCGCAGGTCACCGAACGTGCGGTGCCTGGGGAGCGCGATCATCGACAGCGGCGGGCGGTCAATGAGGCCCGCCACCACGCGAAGCGAGCCGCCGGCCACGGCGTCCGCGATGCTGCCCTCCGGCGCCGTCAGCGCGATGTCCACCTCGCCTTGCCGCAGCGCGGTTGTCACGCCGTCGGTAGTGCCGATGATCCGCTCGACGGCGCGAAGCCCGCGGCGGTCAAGGAACCCGCGTTCCTGCGCTACCCACAGCGGGATGTTGACATAGGCCGGGGCAACCACGCCGACCGAGATTTCCTGCACGACGCGCCTCCCTACGAGTCCGGGCGGACTCGTACATCCACCAGCACGCACTGTCCTGAGCGGGCGGCGGCGACCGCCGCGGCGAGCACGGACGGCAGCTCGGATCGGTCGTAGACCTGCCCGACGGCATGGAAGCCTAGCGAACGGGCGAACGCCGCCATATCCGGATCGGGGTCGGAAATGGCCTGACCAATCCAGGAGTTCCTGGCCGGGCGGTGACGTTGCCCGGCCATGCGCTCCTGGTGGACCACGTCGTTATGGAAGGAGGAGTTGTTCGCCACCACCATCAGCAGCGGCAGCCGGTAGCGCGCCGCGGTCCATACAGCCGTCCCGCCCATCAGGAAGTCGCCGTCACCGAGGACGGCCACCGGCAGGCGTCCGGTGCCGTCGAGCGCGAGCGCGGCGCCCACCGCCATTCCCGGCCCGGAGCCGATGCCAGCACCGCCGTCCATGCCCAGGTAGTCCAGCGGATGGCCTGCCTCGAGATCGGCGCCGTTCCAGCCGAGCGGGACCCTGACCAGGCAGGCGGGCGAACCCGCGAGCGCGCCGTGCAGCGCGCTTGCCAGGTCGTGCATGGAGATGCCGGCGCCATCACCGTCGGCGGGAGATGCGCCAGCGCTGTCCAGGACCTGCCATTCGCTCGGCTTCACCCGCTCGTCCGATTCGGTCAGCGCGCGGGCGAGCAGGTCCGGGTCGGCGGGTACGGACAGGTCGACAGGCTCGCGCCCGAACGAGTCCATGGACCAGCCGTTGCGCAGCGCGGCGTCCACCGTGCACGAGATGATCCGCGCCGCTGTCGGATGCCCGTGAGTGGCGGCCGCGGAGATGGTTCCGGCCAGGTCGACCCAGCCCAGGCTGAGGATCACGTCCGCGGCGCCGATCAGCTCAGCGGCCGCGGCAGGCAGGAAGATGTCAGGCGGGACGGGATGCAGCGGGTGCCAGGTCGGGAAGACCGCGCCGTTCTTCAGGTCGGAAAGCACGAGCGCTCCGTACCGTTCGGCCAGCGCGACCCGGCGATCCCAGTCCTGCTCGTCACGCCCGAGGCGGCCGAGCAGGAACAACGGCCGGCGCGCCTCGCCGAGAAGCCGCAGCGTGGCCGCGACCGCGAGCGCATCGGGGCCGTGTGACCACGCCGCCTGGTTCCTGCGGACGTCGGGGATCGCCGGGGGAGCGGGCAGCGGCTGCTCCTGCAGGCTCACGTCGAGGCAGACATAGACCGGCGCGGACGGTGCCTGCCTGGTGATCGAATACGCGCGGGCGAGCGAGTCCAGGGCCGCCTCGACCGAGGCCGGCTGATCATCCCACTTGGAGTACTGGCGGATCAGCGCGCCCTGGTCCGCCGAGGTGTGGATCCAGTCGATCCAGGGCCGCCGCCTGGCCGCGTCCACCGGGCCGGTGGCCCCGATAATCAGCATCGGAACGCGGTCGCAGTAGGCGTTGTAGATGGCCATGCTCGCGTGCATCAGGCCGACGTTGCTGTGCACCGCGACGGCCATCGGGCGCCCGGTCACCTTCGCATAGCCGTGCGCGATAGCGACCGCGTGCTCTTCATGCAGGCAGGTGAGCAGCTGCGGATCACGGTTGCCCGCGTAGTTCACCAGGCTGTCATGCAATCCCCGGTAGCTCGAGCCTGGCACCAGCGCCATGTACCGCAGCTCCAGGCGGTGCAGCAGCTCCGCCATGGCGTCGCTGCCCCACTCGATCGCGCCATTGCCACGCCCGGTGCCTTCGGGATCTTCCGTCCGCACGCCTCGCCTCCCGCCTGCTCCGGTTCCCGCCAGCCGCAGTTAACGCCGGGATGCGGTGGGAGTCAACGCAACCTTACGTTCGGGATAGTTCGATTTTCATTCGGAACGTTAGACCGCTGCCTCGATCATCGCGCCGGTGGCAAGCAGCAACGCCAACGCGGGGAAGCCCGCTAGATTGACGGGCCTGGTGAGTGCGAGATAGCCCGGCCTGATGGCGGCATCGAGTCGCGGGCAGGATCGGCCAGCAGCTTACGGGCTGCCACCCATCCGTTCAGTCAGGATGTCGCTGCTGAGGCCATGCTGGTCGCCGAATTCGCGAAGCTGCTGGGCATCGATCTCCTCGGGCAGATCCCGCAGCGCATCGTCAGCGGCCTGCGTAAAGCCTAGGTGACGAAGGGTGTCAGCCACCCACTGTCTGCTGTACGCCATCGGACTAGCCTAACCCGTCGGCCTAAGCCTAACCCGCCGCCGTCCGTAAACGCGGTGGCGTGATCGGCGGCCCACTGGCGGAACGGCCGCGCCGAGCCGAGGATGTCCCGCACAGTTGTGGTGACGTACGCCGGCCGTCCCATCGTCGCGGCCAACGCGTCGAGCAGCATGTCCACGACCGGGCGCGGCCAGGTTCCCGCCGTCTCGGTTCTGAACTCCTCCGGCGACAGCTCCTCGAACCTGATCCGGCGCCCCACCACGTCGCCGATGATGCTCACCTGCTCCGCCTGACTCAGCGACTCCGGGCCCGTGAGGACGTAGTCGCCTCCGGCGTGCCCGTCCTCGTACAGGGTCCGCGCCGCGACGGCTGCCACGTCGCGGTCATCGACGGGCGCCGTCTCGGCGGCCCCGTAAGGCCACCGGACGACGCCGTCAGCGCGAATCGCGGGCGCCCACCAGAACAGTGTGTTCGACGCGAACATCCCCGGCCGGATGATCGTCGATTCGAGCCCGGCGGCAGCGATCAGCCGCTCGATATCGGCGTGCAGCACCGCCATCGGGTTCGGCTGCTGGAAGAACGGATGCGGGGTCTGGTGCGGTGACGACAGGAACACCACACGCCGCGTGCGGGCCGCGAGACGTTCGACGACCCCGGAAGCACTCGCCGGAGGGACGGTCCAGACGAGGAAGACGGCATCGACGCCGCGCAGTGCCGCGTCGAGCGATTCTGGCACGGTGAGGTCGCCGGCCACGACCTCGACGTTCGCCGGGAGGGCCGCCGCCTCGGGGCGGCGCGTCAGGGCGCGGACCGGCACGCCCGCGGCTGTCAGCGAGCCGACCACCGCCCGCCCAACCCGGCCGGTCGCTCCGGTAACGAGCACGCGCATGGTGTGAATCATGCCAGCTTCCTGACCTTGACCAGCGGCTTGATGGCGCTGATGATGACCCTATGTCCGAGCTGCCGACGTGGGCACGGGACGCGCTCGCGGGAGTCTACGATCCGTGCTGCCGTGAGAAGGGCATTTCGGTCCTGGAGATGGGGCTGGTGCGCTCGGTCCAGGTCGAGGACGGGGTGGCGAAGGTCGAGCTGCTGCTGACGTCCGGCTGGTGCCCGTTCGCGGCCACGGTGCTCACGCAGGTGAAGGATCAGATCCTCGGCCAGCCGGGGATCCGCGACGCCGACGTGTCCATCGTCTGGGACGAGGCGTGGACGACGGACCGTCTGTCACCCCGGGCGCGGGACATTCTCCGGTTCCTCCCCGCGCCCTCGGCGGTGCCCGACCGGGACGCGTACATCGCCGCCCACCTGCCCGAAAAGAGGTAATCCGCGATGATCGACGATGCCTTCGTCTTCGACTGCGTGGCGCACGTCTTCAACTTCGACCCGAAGAACGCGTTCGGCCAGGCGGGCCTGATGTTCGACAACCACCTGTACGCGTTCCACAACGCCCTGACTCCCGACGACCAGCCCAAGCTGCCGCCCGAGGAGTTCCTGCGGCAGTGGACCCCCTCCGATATCCGCAAGATGGTGTTCGAGGAGTCGGACACCGACATGCTGGTGGCGATGCCGCTCCCGCTGACCGACCTGTTCCGCGACGGCCTGTCCCCGTGGGAAACCTGCGCGGACCTGGCCAGCCGCGACCCCAACAGGACCGTCTTCTGGGGCTCGGTCAATCCGCTCGAAGGACGCAAGGCGCTGGATGAGATGGAGCGTCAGGTCGGCGAGTTCGGCGCGCGGGCGTTCAAGTTCTACAACGTCAGGTACGACTTCGGATCGCCGTATCCGTGGCGCATGGACGACCCGAAGGTCGCGTTCCCCATCTTCGAGAAGGCACGGGACCTGGGCGTGAACCTGATCGGCGTGCACAAGGGCGTCCCACTGGGACCGCAGCCGATCGAGCACACCCAGACCTGGGACATGGACGGGGCCGCGGCGAACTTCCCTGACATCAACTTCGTCATCTTCCACGTCGGGCTGCCGTTCCTCGACGAGACGTGCTGGCAGCTCATCAGGTACCCGAACCTGTACGCGTCGATCGCCGCGACGGTCAACTTCGTGGTCCGGGCGCCCAGGATGTTCGCGGAGATCATCGGCAAGCTGCTGTTCTGGTGCGGCGAGGACAAGATCATCTACGGCTCGGAGGCGCCGCTGTGGCATCCGCAGTGGGCGCTGCGCGCGTTTATGGACTTCCAGATCCCCGAGGACCTGTGCGCTGGATACGGCTACCCGCAGCTCACCGAGCAAGCCAAGCGCAAGATCCTCGGCGAGAACCTGCTCCGCCTGCACGGCATGGACCTCGCGGAGGCTAAAGCCAGGGTGTCATGACCCCGGCGTTACGCGACTTCCTGAGAGTGGTGCTTGACCGGCGGCCGCTGGGGCGCCGAACAGGCCTAGCTGGTGCAGCCGCCAGACGCGCCGCACGGTCCAGGGGTGCGACCGGGGCAGCTGGGCGATCTCCACCCAGAAACCGCCGAGATGGCGTCCCTGGTCGACCAGCTCGCTGACGTGCACATCATCCGCCGCGTACCGGCCGGCGGTCAGCAAGACCAGACCCAGCTCGCCCTTCGACTCGAGCGCGGCGCCGTTGCGGTCGCAGGAGTACTCGCGCAGCCGGGACAGCGTCGGTCCCAGGATCGGGATCAGCTGGGAGTAGCAGAGCACCAGGTTGTACCAGAGCGCCACGTGATGGAGCCGGATGTGGGCGATCTCGTGGCCGAGGATGAACCGCGTTCCTTCCCGGTTGTCATTACGGAGGTTCGCGAACAGCTCGTTGGACAGCACGACGTAGTTGTTGGTCCATCCGCTCTGCGCGGCGAACGCGTTGAGCGCGCCGTTGCCGTTACCAAGAAACAGGGCCGGGGCGGGCGTCACGCGCAGGGCCGCGGCGAAGCCGTCCGCCGAGGCGTACAAGTCCGGGAACTGAGTCCGGGACAGTTGCACGGCCGTCCCGCGGATCGATGCCCGCTGCACCTGGCGGACGACCATGATCGCGGGAGCCACCAAGATAATCGCGGCCGCGACCGCTTTGATCGTCGGCTCCCAGTTCGTGCCGCGCAGCGCGGAAGGGATCAAGGCCGCCGATGCCAGGAAGTCGATGAGGACGCCCAGGATGGCGAAGTTCAGGATCACCATGAAAATGAACATCGGGATCTCCGCGGGATGGCGCAGCGGAAGCTTTCGCGAGGGCTGGTCGGCCATGGTGTTTCCCTTCGTGAGGGACCCTTCTAGGCCTGATCCTCGCGCCGGTGCGCCAGCGGCTCCTCACCCTCCAGCGGGTGACTCTCGGCGGCTTGCGCGGGCGACACGAACCCGGGTGCCCGCGTTCACCCCGGCGCGGGTGATGTGCCATAACGGGCGACTCGCGACAATGGGGACATGGCTAAGAAAGACAAGCATGAGCGGCAGGACGCGGAGGCCCAGGCGCCGGCGAGGATGAAGCGCAAGGAATACGAACGGCAGATGCGGATCCTGCACGGCGAGCTCGTCGCCATGCAGGAGTGGGTGAAGGATTCGGGCGCCAAGATCTGTATCGTGTTCGAGGGCCGCGACACGGCCGGGAAGGGCGGCACGATCAAGCGGATCACCGAGCGGGTCAGCCCGCGGGTGTTCCGGGTGGTGGCGCTTCCCACCCCGACCGAGCGGGAAAGGTCGCAGATGTACGTGCAGCGGTACGTCGGGCACTTCCCGGCCGCCGGGGAAGTGGTGATCTTCGACCGCAGCTGGTATAACCGGGCGGGCGTGGAGCGCGTGATGGGGTTTTGCAAGCCGGAGGAGACCGATCGGTTCCTGCGGCTGGCGCCGGCCTGGGAGAAGGCGATGACCGAATCAGGGATCGTGTTGCTGAAGTACTGGCTGGAGGTCAGCCCGCAGGAGCAGACGCGGCGGCTGGAGAGCCGGATCAACGATCCGCGGAAGATCTGGAAGCTGTCGGCGATGGACCTGAAGTCCTACAGCCGCTGGTATGACTATTCCCGGGCCAGGGACGCGATGTTCGCCGCGACCGACACCGCGTGGGCTCCGTGGTACGTCGCCGACGCCGACGACAAGAAGCGCGCCCGGCTTAACATCATCAGCCACCTGCTCAGCCAGGTCCCCTACAAGCCACTGCCGCCCCGGGACATCAGGCTGCCCAAACGTCAGCAACCCGGCGGCTACGTGGACCCTGAGCTGCCGTTGCGGCACATCCCCACACCGTTCTAGCGAGCTGCCAGGCGCGAGCGCCGTTCCGCTCGCGGGAGCTCGTGCCGCGCGGTCGCCGCCAGCCAGGTCAGCGCCCCCGCGGACACGCCGATGGCCGCGGGCGTCCAGCCCGCGGCGGCGAACGCGCCGCCGCACACCGCCGCCGTGACGGCGACCCGCAGCGCGAGCACCCGCGCCCTGCCCCGCGGCCGCGGCTCGCGACGCGGTGCGGGCGCGTTACCGCGAAGACCCAGCTCCGCGAGCACCTCGCCGCGATCCCAGGCGGTCCGCAGCAGGGCGTACGCGGCCGCCGCCGCGCCGAACGTCACCGGGTCGCCGCCGTCGTCCCTGTCGGGATGCGTCGCCGCCGCGATCCGCCGCCACGCCGCCCGCACGTCGTCGTCCGTCAGGTCGGCCCGCGCCGGCAGCCCGAGCACCGCGAACGGATCGTCACTCATGCCGCGCCCCGAACGCCTCGTCGAGCACCTCGCTCGCGTCCGGCGGCGGAGGCTGCGGCGGCGGCCATTGCGCGGGCACCGAAACGGCGGGCAGCGGCATGGTGGACGCGTCGCCGGACGCGGGGGCGAGCGCCGCTTGCCGCCCGGTCAACCGCTTGACCTGCACGTACGTGACGCCGCCCCGGTATACGTACGCGGCTTGCCCTACGTCGAGCTGGCGCACGATGTCCGCGTCGAGCACCGGCACCAGCCGGGTCCGCGACAGCCCGTCCCCGGCCCACGCGCCCTGCCCCGCGAACCGCCGCGTCGTGTCCACGTAGGCCCGCGTTCCGGCGAGGTCGGACACCGGACCCGGCCGCGGGGTGCGCAGCAGCCAGATGCCGCCTTCCGCGGTGGCGGCGATCCGCTGCCGCTCGTCGTCGGTGTCCGCCAGCCCCTCCCACGACTGTGCGGACACTTGCACCGCGAGCCCGAGCGCCCGCGCCCGCTCGTACAGCCGCCAGATCGGCAGCCGCCTGCTGACCGCGGAGAACTCGTCGACGGCGAGCAGGATCTCCC
>Ga0070712_100001773_pt1 | contig 13212 bp, 12 predicted proteins | sample LARL81metaG_FD_71396 | JGI IMG/M metagenome (GOLD analysis project Ga0070712, IMG submission 71396) | Corn, switchgrass and miscanthus rhizosphere microbial communities from Kellogg Biological Station, Michigan, USA - LAR L8-1 metaG | ecosystem: Host-associated > Plants > Roots > Rhizosphere ...
GTCGATCGCCTTGAGGTCGGCGCCGGCGCAGAAGGCTTCGCCGCCCGCGCCCGTGAGGACAAGCGCCCGCGCCCCGTCGTCGGCCTCGAAGCGCCCGAGGCCCTCCCGCAACGCCGTCGCCGTCGCCGCGTCGACCGCGTTGCGGCGGTCGGGCCGGTCGATCGTCAGCACCGCGGCTGCCCCCCGTCGCTGGTAGCGGACCCCCTCCTGGCTCATCGGCAGATCGTTCCACAGGTCGGGAGGAAGGGCCAGGGAGCGGGCGGGCTAGTCGCGGCGCGATCACGGGGTTCGCTGCGACGCCCAACTCCCAGAGCGTGCGCCCCGGTCGCCGGCTCGGGAGGGGCAGGTCTCCCGACGCCATTGGCAACGGTAGGAGCAAAGGCGGACGGCAAGCGCGCACGAAAAAGCGACCGGTAGTGACGCTCGGTGCCTGCCTCGCGCGTAGCCTTCGCGCTCAGAAGCTCGTGGCGTCACCTTCGAGGCCCTGTTCCCGCTCGGCTTCCGCGGGAACCGGTCTCTCCCAGTCGCAGGACCAAGGTAACTCGCCCGTCCGCTCCGCGCTAGGGGTGGTCTCGAGTCGTTTACGCAAAGACCGAACTAAAGGGGTGCGTAGTGCGCGTCAGAGCCTGAACCGGCCGCGTCCGGCTACCCTCAGCGGGTGCGGATTGACGAGATCATCGCTGAGCAGCGGCCGACCTTCTCGGTCGAGTTCTTTCCGCCGAAGACGGAGGAGGCGACCGAGCAGCTCTACGAGACGGCGCGCGAGCTGCGGGCGCTGGAGCCCGACTTCGTCTCCGTCACCTACGGCGCCGGCGGCTCAACCCGCGACGGCACGGTCGAGATCACCAAGGCGCTGAAGGACGAGATCGGGTTCGAGACGATGGCCCACCTCAGCTGCGTCGGCGAGACGACCGAGGGGCTGTCGGCAACTCTGGACCAGATCGCCGCGGCCGGAATCGAGAACGTCTTCGCGCTGCGCGGCGACCCGCCGCGCGGCCAGGAGGACTTCGTCCAGCCCGCGGGCGGCCTCGGCAGCGCGGCGGAGCTGGCGGAGTTCGTCGCCGGCGGCTGGGACTTCGGGATCGGCGGCGCCTGCTTCCCGGAGGTCCACCCCGAGGCGCCCGACCTCGAGACCGACCTGCGCTACCTGAAGACCAAGGTCGACTCCGGCGCCAGCTTCCTGATCACCCAGCTCTTCTTCGACAACCGGGTCTACTTCGACTTCGTCGCGGCGGCGCGGGAGGCGGGAATCGAGGTGCCGATCCTGGCCGGCGTCATCCCGGTTGCCAGCTTCGCCCAGACGAAGCGGATCTGCGATCTCTGCGACGCGACGATCCCGTCGCGTCTGGAAGCCGCCTTCGCCGCCGCCGGCGGCGACCCGGAGCGGGAGTTCGAGCTGGGGATCGCCTTCGCGGCGCAGCAGTGCGCCGAGCTGTTGATCGCCGGCGCGCCCGGAATCCACTTCTACGCGCTGAACCGCGCCCCTGCCACGCGTGCGGTCCTGGCCGCCCTGCGGGCGGCTCGTCCTTGGGAGCGGGTACGAGCCGACGCCGCCGAGATGGAGCGGGCAGAATAGGGAACGCATGGGTAAGGGAGAGCGCGAAAGAGACCGGCTTCGGCAGGAACGGATCGAAGCCGAAGAACGCGAGAGCCGCGGCGGCAACAACCGGCTGATCGTCACCTACGCGATCGCCGCCACCGTCGTGCTCGCGGCCGCGGTCCTGATCTTCGTCCTCGTCAGCGGCGGTGGCGGAAGCGGCGGCGAAAGCGCCAGCGCCCACATCAACGGCAACCAGGCGATGGGCAGCACCAACGGCGTCAAGCCCGACGAACGGGCCGGCATCGTCCCGCCGCGGACGAAAGTGTTCGACCTCGATCAGGCGGCGAAGGAAGCGGGCTGCGTCGTCAAATTGAAATTGAAGGACGAGGGCCATTCCCACCTTCCTCAGAACTCGCCGGAACCGAACTACGAAACCAATCCGCCCACCTCGGGCAACCACGTCGAACCGCCCTACCAGCAGGCCGACGGTGCCTACATCGAAGAACCGAAAGCGATCGACTACGTCCACTCGCTCGAGCACGGACGGATGGAGATCCAGTACTCGCCCGACCTGCCCGAAAAGGCCCAGCTCGAACTGAAGGGCCTCTACGACACGATGTACGGGGCGACGCTGCTCTTCCCCAACAAAAAGATGCCCTACGACGTGGCGGCGACGACCTGGACCAACCTGATCGGCTGCAAGACCTACAAAGGGGCAAGCACGCTCGACGCGATCCGCGCCTTCGGCCGTGAAACCTGGGGCAAATACGGGGGCGAGCCGGTCGAAGGGTTCACCTTCACCGGCCCGACGCCGGCGCAGCCGGACGAACCCAGCGCCTCCGAATAGCTCAAGCGCGGTAGGCGGGGAAGAAGCTCCCGGTTGAGCGGCCCGCGGCGAGTTCCTCGTACCGGCGCTCGTCGCAGATCAGCTCCGAGGTGAGCCAGGCCTGCCGGCGGTTGGCGAAGCCGCGCTTGAACTCCTCGAGGGCGTCGCCGGGGGAGATGCCGCCGCCGAGGTTGAGTGGCAGGCCGAGCTCGGCGCCGTGCTCGACGAGGCGGGTGACGACGTTCTTCATCGGCGCCGCCCGCAAGTGAGAATCTGCGCTGCCGCTGAGGTAGTAGTGCAGGTAGCCATCGCTGACCACGGCGATCGAGGCGGCGGCGAGATCCCCCTCCGGCCCTCTCGCAAGGACTAACCAGGTGCGCTCCGCTTCCAGAATCCGCTCGAAGTACCCAGCCCCAAAGAAGTAGTGCGTCGCAGCCCCAGTCCGCCGCATCGTCTGCTCGTACACATCCAGAAACCCAGCCCGCTGCTCCGGGGTCGTCTCGGAACCCAGCACCAGCTCCAGCTCATATCCAGCTTCGAGGTTCCGCCGAACCTGCCGCCGATCACTAGGCCGGCTCTTCCGCGGCAGCTCAGGATCAGCGATCTGAACCAAATTCCTCTCCGTGGCGCCAGCCAGCGGCGACGGTCCCAACCTGTGACGTATGAAGACACTCACCAGCCCGGTACCCGAGAAATCAATCCCCTCCGGATCGAGGGGCGGGGGGGTCTTCGTACGGACACTTAGAGCGAGCGAAGCGAGCGGGTCCGGTAGAAGACCCCCCCGCCCCTCTCCACCGACCATCCCGGGATAACCGTACGGAGAAACCGCGTCCCTCACCCCCGTCCCCGGAATCTCCCGAACGACCAGCGGCGCCAGCAGAACCCCCCCGTCACTCTCGATCCGCAACGTGTGAGTCGCCCCCTCCGCATCGAGGAACGCGCGCGAACGGAAGAACTCGGAACCCACGCCCGCCTCGCCGCGGTCCTCGATCAGGCTCGCGGTCGCGTCGCTCACTGGAGGAGATCCGCGGCGGCGGCGCGGAACTCGTCAGGCAGCACGCCCCAAACCTCGCAGTCGTCCGGAGGGCTGTCACGGCGCGCCAGGTGGGCGCGCATCGTCCCCTCGTGCTTCCAGCCGAGACCGGCGACGGTCTTCTTCGCCACCTCGTTGCGGGCGGGGATGCGACCGTAGACGCGGTGGGCGCCGTACTCGTCGAAGGCCTTGGCGATCGTCAACGCCTCGGCCCGGCGGCCGACGCCCTTGCCGCGGACGTCGTCGCCGATCAGCGCCCCCAGCTCGGGTGCCGTCTGGCGGAATAGGCCGTAGAGGGCGGTGAAGCCGACCGGCTCCCCGTAGCCCTCGACGACTATCGCGAACTTGCGGTCCTCGCCGGAGCCGTCCATCGCCCGCCGCGTCCAGGCCTTGGCCTGCTCGAGGGTGAACTCGTCCCGCTGCTCCATCAGCGACTGCACAGCGGCCGGATTGTTGAACCAGCGGTGGACGGCCTGCGCGTCCTCGGGCTCAAAACGGCGCAGGCTCACTTCCGGTCGATCCGTCACAAGCCGAACCCTACTCCACTGCTGACGGGCCGAAAATACCCCTATATGGAGGGAAATCGTCCCGTCGACCGCTAGTCGGGGGCGAGGCCTTGGCCCGTTACGACCAGCCACAGCGTTTTGAGGAGGATGCGTGCGTCGAGCGCAAAGCTGCGGTGGTCGACGTACCAGAGGTCGAGCTCGATCCGCTCCTCCCAGGGGATGCCGGCGCGGCCCTGGACCTGGGCCCAGCCGGTGATCCCGGGCAGCACCTCGTGGCGTCGCTTCTGCCGCGGGGTGTAGTCGTCGACTTGGGCCTTGAGCGTCGGGCGCGGGCCGACGATTGCCATCTCGCCGCGGAGCACGTTGAGGAGATTCGGGATCTCGTCCAGCGAGGTGCGGCGAAGGAGGCGGCCCGGGCCAGTGACGCGCGAGTCGTCGCGGTAGACCACCTTGCCGACCCCGACCGGGTCGGAGCCCTGGACCATCGTCCGCAGCTTCCACATCTCGAACTCGCGGTCGCCGAGCCCGACGCGGCGCTGGCGGTAGATCACCGGCCCGCGGCTGGTCAGCTTGATCGCGATCGCGGCGAGGAGGAGGACCGGCGAGAGGATCGCCAGGGCGAGGCCAGCAATGAGGATGTCGAAGATCCTTGGCATGGCTACCGGGTTCCCGCTGCCTTCTCCCAACGGCCCCCCACTCCGTGGCGCCAGCGGTCCCATAGCCCCGCCGCTATCGAGGCGGTGGTCAGCGCGTAGTAGCGGGCGACGCGAAACGGGGCCAGGGGCAGGACGCGGCCGAGCAGCGCCGACGCGATCAGCGCGAGCTGGAAGGCGAAGGTCAGGACATACAGCCAGCCGGCGCCAAGCAGGAAGGCGTTGGCGACGAAGGCGACCAGGTGCAGGAGCGGGCTGAGGTAGCGGAGCAGGCGGTGGGAGGCGATCTCGAAGGCGAACAGCGGCGGGTAACCGCGGGGGAAGAGCATCCCCTCGCCGACGACGATGTCCCAGAGGCCGACCATCATTCGTCGTTTGCGCGCGAACTCGCCCTCGATCGTCGGCACCATCTTCTCCTCGGCGCGAGCGGCGGGGGCGTAGAGGGATCGGAGGCCCCGCTTGGCGAAGGCGAAGGGGAAGCTGAGGTCGTGGCTTCCGGAGGGGTCGAGGGCGATGTAGGCGTCTCTGCGCACGGCGTAGATCGCGCCGTTGCCGGCGGTGATGCCGGCAAGCGCCGACTCCATCTGCCGCACGGCCATCTCGTAGCGCCAGTAGGCGGCCTCGAGGTTGTTGCCGCCCGAGTCGACGAAGCGGACCTGGCCGCAGACGTAGCCGACCGCCCCGTCGGCGAAGGGAGCGACGAGTTTCCGTAGCGCGTCCGGCGCCCAGGTGCAGTTGGCATCCGAGAAGGCGAGGATCTCTCCCGTTGCCGCCTCGGTGCCGGCGTTGAGGGCGGCGACCTTGCCGCCGGGCGGCAGCTCAAGGACGAGGTCGGCGCCGGCGGCGCGAGCGCGCTCGGCGGTCGCATCGGAGCTGCCGTCGGAGGCGACGATCACCTGCAGCCGCTCGCGCGGGAAGTCGAGCGCGAGCGCATTCGCGACCTTGGCCGCGATCACCTCCTCCTCGTCGTAGGCGGGGATGATCAGGGAGACGGTGGGCGTTCCGGCAGCGGGTCCTGTCTCCGATCGGGGGCTCTCCCTACCGGGAGAGTCCTCCCGATCGTCGCCACCCGCTGAGGGGCCTCGCATCTGGACCAGCAACCAAAGCAGCAGGGGGTATCCCAAGTGGGTGTAGAGGAGCAGGCCGGAGCTGAGCCAAAAGAGGGTCGCGGCGAGGGTGGTCATGCGCGGGCCTCGAGCAGGTCGCGGTAGAGGGCCAGGTGCTTGCGGGCGGATACCTCCCAGGAGTAGGGGCCCGCAGCGGCTTGGGTCGCGGCGGCGGCGATCTCGGCGCGAGCTGCTTCGTCGCTGACCAGTTCGCCCAGCGCCGTGGTGAGGCCATCGGTGTCGCCTGGCGGCACCAGCCGCGCCGCGCCGGTCGCCGCCACCTCGGGGAAGCCGCCGACGGCGGTGAGCAGCATCGGCTTGCCGAAGGCGAGTGCGGTGTAGAGGACGCCGGAGTGCTCGGCGTCGAGGTAGGGAAGGGCGACGAGGTCGGCACGGCGGAAGATCGCCGGGATCTCGGCGTCGTCGACGAAGCGGGTGACGAAGCGGACGCGACCGCCGGCCTCTCGGGCCTGCCGCCGTAGCGGCGCGAGGTCCATCCGCGGATTGCCGACGATCCAGAGCTCGGCGCCGGCGCCTTCCCCGACGGCGCGGCCGAAGGCGCCGATCAGGTTCTCGATTCCCTTGTACGGACGCAGCAGGCCGAAGCTGAGAATCACGGGTCCCTCCGCGCCCTCGAGCTCTGCGGGCAACGGCTTCTCCGCCGGCAGCCTGGTCAGGTAGTCGAAGGCGCCGTGGGGGATGACCCGGACCTTGCCCGGGTCGACCCCGACCTCGTCGCGCAGCCGCGCGGCGCCGTGCTCGGAGTGGGCGACGACGGCATCCATCGCATCAAAGACGCGGCGAGCGGAGCGCACCTGTCGGCGGCTCGGGGTGGGCGGGAGGATGTAGTGGGCGGTCATCAGCCGTGGCCGCAGCGGCGGCAGCAGGCGAACGTCCAGCTCGGGAATCGTCAGCCATTGGTAGTGGACGACGTCGGCGTCGGCATCCCGGCGGCGGAAGCGGAGCATGTCGGGGAAGTGCTCGGCGGCCTTGAAGGGCAACCGCCCGGGGGCGTCGAGGCCGCGGGCGGCAGAGCGGCGGTAGAAGGCCTCCTCCACCCGGTAACCCGCGGCCGGCGGCACCGGCCCGTGGAGGAAGCGGCTGGTCGTCAGCTCGACCTCGGCCCCGGCCCGCGCCAGCGCCGCCGCAAGCGCGCGGTCGTAAGGCGGCGTAAAGGCCGATGGGTCGACTATCTGCACTTTCATTCGGGTCTGTCCCGGTAGAGGTGGAACGTCTTGTACTTTTTCCGAGGCAAGGTCGGCGGACAGCCTCCGACTGTGTTCGGAAAAAGTTAAGTGGAACCTCTACCGGGACAGACCCTGCCACCTCTGCTGAGCTATTGCGTCGTGAACACGAACGGCCGCGAGTACCTGCTCGCCTGCTTAGCCGCGATCGAGCGCACCCATCCGGCCGGCGTCGAGCGCGAGATCCTCGTCCTCGACAACGCCTCCGACGACGGCTCGGCCGAGGCCGTGCGCGGGCTCGGCGGCGAGATCCGGCTGATCGCGCTGGAGCGACGCACCGGCAAGGCCGAGAACGACTCGGCTCTGATGCGAGAGGCGAAGGGGAAGTACTGCCTCCTGCTCAACGAGGACTCGGAGCTGCGGCCCGGGGCCACCGAGGCGCTGCTCTCGGTGCTCGAGCGGGAACCGAAAGCGGCCGCGGCGACCCCGCAGCTGCTGGGTCCCGACGGGCGCCCCGTCCCCTGCGCCTGGCGCTTCCCCGGAGTGGGAACGGCGGCGATCGGGGCGCTCTTCCTGCACAAGCGGCTGACCGTGCAGAGCACCGGCAAGGCCGTGCGCCGGGTCGACTGGGCGCAGTCGAGCGCCTTGATGGTCCGTCGCGAGGCAGCCGCCGCCGTCGGCTATATGGATCCCGACTTCTTCGTCTACTACGACGAGTGCGACTTCGCGAAGCGGCTGGCGAATGCCGGCTGGCACTCGCTCTTCGTCCCCGCCGCCGCCGCGGTCCACCACGACCAGCTCTCCACGGACCTAGCCCAGGGCCTGCCGCGGATCGTCGAATTCCACCGCAACCGGGACCTCTACATGCGAAAGCACCACGGCCGCGTCGCCGCCTACGCGGTCCGCGCCCTCACCGCCTGGACTTACGCGCTGCGCACGGTTGCCGCCACCGTCCTCCCCAGGCGCTCGCCGCGGATCATGTGGGCGCACGCCCGCCAGGCGCTCTTCCCGAGCCGCGGCGAATCGCTGCGCGACCGGGCTCAGGTTCGCGCGTCCTCATCCATTCGCTCGACCTCGTAAACCTCAGAAACACTTCCGTCGACCGCGGGCGGGCTCTCGCGCAACGCCGCGAGGCCAGCCAGCACGGCACCCGGGTGGCGCAGGCGCGCGAGCCAGCCGCGCTCTTCGTCGCTGAAGAAGCCCGTGCCCAGGAGCAGCAGCGGGTAGGTGACGAAGAGGGCGACGCGGAGCAGCAGGCCTGCGGCGCCGTGGGTCGGCACCAGAAATTCGGCGAGGCCGACCAGCGCGGCAACCGCCAGCGCGACGCGCAGCAGCCTCCCCCACTCGTAGGGCACCGGGAAGAGCCGCTGGGTGAAGCCGTACATCAGCCCCAGCACGACCAGGTAGGAGGCGACGAGGGCGAGGGCGGCGCCGACGATCCCCAGCGGCGGCACCAGGATCAGGTTGAGGACGACGTTGACGACGAGGGCGCCGACCGCGGCCGGAAGGTTGAGCTCGGTGCGGCCGGTGCGGCCGAGGATGACGACGAGGACGAGGTAGAGGGCGTAGAGGGTGACCGCGGTGGAGATCAGGCCGATCACTTCGAAGGAGTCGAAGAACTTCGGATCCGCCAGGAGGCGGACGATCCAGCAGCTGAACAGCCACATCCCGGCGACGACCCAGGCGCAGCCGGCGACGAAGAGGGTGACGACGACGGCGTAGACGCGGCGGGCCTCGCCGTCGTCGCGGATCGAGTAGGCGAGCGGCGGCCAGGCGAGCTGGAAGCCGCGGACGAGGATGTTGACCGCCTGCGCGAACTTGACCCCGAGCGAGTAGAGGCCCGCCTCGCGGAGGCCGAGCGAGCGGACGATGATCAGGCGGTCGGCGAAGTTGAGCGCGTAGAGCGAGACCTCGGCCGGCATCGTCGGCAGGCCGAAACGGAAGAGGCGCCGCAGCAGGGCCGGCTCGGGCCACAGCGATAGCCGCCGCCACTGCAGGGCAATGAGGACGACGACGAAGGCGGCGCCGCTGGCGTAGCTGCCGATGAGCAGACCGCGGGCTCCCTCTTCGAGGCCGACGACGAGGACGACGGTCAGCGCGATCGCCGCGAGGACGTTGAGGATCGTCGTCGCGAAGTAGGCGCGCGCTCGCTCGTCGAGTCGGAACAGGGTCAGCATGAACTCCCACATCGTCAGCACCCAGAGGCCCCCGGTAGCGATCCGGACGAGGTCCGTCCCCGATACGCCGGCCGGCAGTTCCTTGGGATCGAGCAGAAGTTCGGAAAGCGGTCCGGCGAGCGGCAGTGCGACCAGGGCGCCCAGGGTCGCGAGCCAGAAGAGCCCGGCGAAGGTCGCCTTGACGACCCGCTGGGGATCCTCCTCGTCCAGGTAGTAGAAGCGCAGGATCGCCTCGATCAGACCGAAGCGGACGATGATGCTGGCGGTGACCACGGCGGCGAAGAGGATCTCCGCGGCGCCGTAGTCCTGCGGGCTCAGGTACCTCGTGTAGAGCGGCAGCAGCGCGACCGCGATGACCTTCGAGAGGATGCTTGCCGCCGTGTAGGCGGCGCCGGTCGTCGCCAGGCGGCGCAGGTATCCCGACATAGGGGAACCCTAGGCGGGCCTACGGATTACAGCTGCATCCGCATTGGCCAGCGACGCTCCGACGGCTAACAACACCCACGTAATCGGGTCCTCGAAGAAGCCGGCATAAGCCAGGGTGTGCACCAGCAGTGCCACGAAGGCGGCCAGGACTGCTGCTCGGGCGGCCAGGCCGGCGGGTCCTGTCTCCGATCGGGGGCTCCCCCCCAACAGGGGAGAGCCCTCCCGATCGTCGCCACCCGCCGGAGTTGCGTTGAAGAGGCCACGGCTCAGGGTTCCAAGCGCTGCTGCGATTAGGGAGAGGTAGAGGAGCAGTCCTAGGAGGCCCTGCTCGGCGGCCACCGTTACCGGCTCGGTGTGCGACACCGTCACGGGGGCGTCCTTGTTTTCGCGGTGCTCGCGGTAGGCGGCTTGGAAGCTGCCGGAGCCGTAGCCCTGGACCGGCTTTTCGGCGAAGAGGTCGACGCCGCCGGAGACGAGGCTGCCGCGGCCGCTGAGGTCGACGTTGAGGCGGTCGCTGGTGAGCTTGCCGGAACCGCCGACGAGGAGGACGACGAGGACGGCGCCGACCAGCCCGACGGCGACCGCGGCCAGGGTCCAGCGCCAGCTCCAGCGGATCGCGGCCAGCACCGCCAGGCCGGCGAGCAGGGCGAGGAAGCTCGACTGCGAGTAGGTGGGAACCAGCCCCAGCCAGAGGACGACGATCAACCCGGTCAGCAGCCAGAAGGAGCTGCGGGTCCGCGCCCACAGCAGCGCCGCGGTGGCGACCGTCGTCACCAGCGCCAGGTAGCGACCGTAGATGTTGGGGTCCCAGAAGACCGAGTTGACGCGGAAGTAGGTGTGGAATTCGTTCGACCTGATGATCTGGTCGTTCCAGAAGAGGCTCCGCGTCAACCCCTCCACACTCCCGATCAGCACGAAGACCACCGCCTCGACCCCCACCACCACCAAAGCCCACCGCAACAACCATGCATCCCAGCGCACGTCCCGAAGCAAACCAAACGCAACGGTGAAGGGAACTAGAAAAAAGCAGACGTTCTGCAGCCCCTTCGAGAAATCGTCCGAATACAACGTCTGCAGCGCGTACAAGACAACTACCGCGGCCAATACCCGTGGGAGCCAGGCGGCTCCTCCGGTGGGTGACGTCGTAGGGGGGACCACCCCCCGCGCAGTTGCGGGGGGTGGTGGGTCCCCTGCGGCGGCAGGACCCGCCGGCCACCAGCCCCAGTCCCTAATCGCAGCCACCACCACCCCTGCGGCGATCACCAGGTAAAGCGGCACCAGCAGATTCGCCGTATCCCCGCCCGCATGCAGGGGCACCCGGAACGGCAGCGCGAAGACGATCGCCAGCGGCATCAGCGCCGGCCAGCGCCGGAAGGCGTATGCGAGGACGCCGACCGTGACGGCGGCGAGCGCCAGGAGGACGGCGATCCGGCTCGGGTCGTGGCGAAGGTCGACGATCTGCGCCGTGTGCCATTGGTCGCCGGCGATCAGGACCGGGAAGAGCGCCATCGCCACCAGCATCAGCAGCGCCCGCGGCCGTCCCGGGGGCAGCAGGATCGCGCCGGCGCTCGCGCCGGCGGCGAAGATCAGTCCTGCCCCGGCGAGGAAGTCGCTCAAGGCGCCACCCCGCCGGCGCCACCGCTCGTCGTACAGCTCGACTTCGGTTGCGCGGGCGCCGGGTGGAGGCGGATCGTCCCCGGCGTCACCAGCGTCCGCTCGGAGCCGAGCTTGACCCGCAGCTTGTAGCGACCGGGCTTCGCGGTGCCACCGCCGCGCTGGCGCCCGTCCCAGTAGTAGACGTGGAAGCTGTAGCGCTTGAGGAATTCGCCGCGGGCGAGGGTGTAGACGACGCGGCCGCCCGGCTTGATCACCTGGACCGTGCCCTGGTCGCTGATCGTGGTGCGGAATTTGATCCGGATCCGGTCACGGCGACAGTCGCCATTCGGAGTGAAGCTGTGGACCTTCGCGGTGCCCTTGCGGTGCGGCGGCGCGACGAAGCTGACCCGGTCGAGCACCAGCGGCTCGCGCTTGGCTCGCTGCGAGTAGGCGAAGGCGGCTAGCGTGGCGAGGACGAGGAGGGCGAAGACGACCGCGGCGGGGGAGAAACGCTCCCGCAGCTCATTCCGCCGCTTCGGCATTGTCCTCGCCGACGATCACTGCAATGTCGGCTCCGGCCGAGGCGGATTCGATTTCCCCACTCATCAGCTGCACCTTGTCGATCCCCAGCTGCTTCGCCACCGTGCGCGCTTCGGGCTTGTGGCCGCGTCTGAACATCACCACGCTTTCTTCGAAGCTGGCGCTGCTGTTGGTGACGGCGCCGAGGTCGAAGCCCTTGCCCTGCACTTTGTCGCCGTAGGTGGCGGCGAGCCCGACGACCGAGGTGCCGTTGAGGACGGTGACTTCGATTTCGCTCGGCTTCACCTTCGCCGCCGCCTGCTTGCCGCTGTCGCCGCCGCTGTTGCCGCTGTCGCCACCGCCGACAAAAACGTAGGCGAGGCCGCCGACGATTGCCAGCAGGACGACGAAGAGAGCGATCAGGGAGCTGGGGCGCGAGACGGTCTCGCCGAGCCCGGAGAAGCGGCCGCGCAGCCGTTCCCCGCGCGTTTGCTCGGGCAAGCCGCCCTCGCGCCGGCGGCGTCGCTCCTCACGGCTGGAGACCGCCTCCTGTTCGGCCGTCCGCGCCTCCTCCAGCGCCCGCAGCTCCTCGGCCCGCTGGGCGGCGATCGTCGAGGTCTGCTCCTTGCGCTCGGCGTCGCGCTCCGGGGCCGAGCCTGCCCATTCGCGCAGCCGGCGGATGTCCCGTCCGTGGGTGAACGAGAGGAGCGCGAGGACGGCGAGGCCGATGAAAGCGGCCAGACCGGCGAAAGCGCCGATCCGTTCGACCGCGTTGACCAAGGTGGCAACGCCGATTTGTTCGATCGCGGGGACCAAAGTGGCTGCGAGAGGCTATTCGTTGGAGACGACCGTCGCCGCGTCGCCACCCGGTGAGGCGATCATCTCGACGACCCGCTCCGCCAAATTAGCCTCGTCGCCGGCCAGAACCAGGTGTTCGAGCGAGTTCAGCGTGGATTCGACCCACTGCTGGTCGATCGGCTTCTTCCGCAGCGCCCGGTTGATCCGCCGCGCCGCCGTCGGCTGCACCTCCTCGACCTCGGAGAAGAGGACCTCGTGCAGCTTCTCGCCGGGCCGCGGCTGCGTGAACTCGACCGCGATGTCGGTCTCCGGCTCGTAGCCGGCGAGCCGGATCATGTTGTGGGCGAGGTCGACGATCTTCACCGGCTCGCCCATGTCGAGGACGAAGACCTCGCCCTTGCCGGCGCCGATGTCGCCGGCGCGGATCACCAGCTGCACCGCCTCCGGGATCGTCATGAAGTAGCGGGTCATCTCCGGATGGGTGACGGTGACCGGGCCGCCGCGCTCGATCTGACTGCGGAAGATCGGAACGACGCTGCCGGAGGAGGCGAGGACGTTGCCGAAGCGGACCGAGGCGAAGCGCGTCTCCGGGTACTTCTCGCCGGCGGCCTGGACGATCCACTCGGCCATCGCCTTCGAGGCGCCCATCACCGTCTGCGGGTTGACCGCCTTGTCGGTGGAGATGAGGACGAAGCGCTCGACTTTGGAGGCGGCGGCGGTCTCGGCGGTGACGCGGGTGGCGATCGCGTTGTTGCGCACCGCCTCCAGCGGGTTGGACTCCATCAGCGGCACGTGCTTGTAGGCGGCGGCGTGGAAGACGACGTCGGGCTTGAAGCGCTGCATCACCT
>Ga0070712_100001774_pt1 | contig 13203 bp, 10 predicted proteins | sample LARL81metaG_FD_71396 | JGI IMG/M metagenome (GOLD analysis project Ga0070712, IMG submission 71396) | Corn, switchgrass and miscanthus rhizosphere microbial communities from Kellogg Biological Station, Michigan, USA - LAR L8-1 metaG | ecosystem: Host-associated > Plants > Roots > Rhizosphere ...
GTCGAGAAGGAGCACGACGTCTTCTTCTACGCGTACGGCGACAAGTTCCGCCGGAACTGGATGGGCGAGCTGATCGGCGAGCCGAGCCGAAGGCTGGGGAATGCGGACTTCGTACTGGGTGGGACCGATTTCAAGGGTGACGTCGGCCGCGCCCGGGAGCTCGGCTACTTCCCGGTCAACCTGCTCTCGCACGTGATCTCGGCCAGCCGCATCAACTTGAACGTGGCGCGCAAGCCTCACGCCGAGGTGTACGCCTCCTCTACCAGCCGCCTCTTCGAGCTCGCCGCGGCCGGGGCCGCGATCGTGACGAACCCCTACGAGGGGATCGACCGCTGGTTCGAGCCGGGCAGTGAGCTGCTTGTGGTCTCCAATGCGGACGAGGCGGTCGACGCCTACCGCAACCTGCTCGACGACCCCGCGGCCGCGGCCGAGCTTGGCAGACGCGCTCGCGAGCGCGTGCTTGCCGAGCACACGTTCGCCGATCGTGCGCGCCGGCTTCTGGAGCTCGTCGGCGTCGGCTCGCCGAGTGCGGCGCCGATCGGCGGCTGAACGTGCCCTCGTCGCTCCTCTACGTGTCGCAGATAGCGCCACCGTCGCCGCTCGTCGCAGCACGACGGGTGGCCGGGCTCTGCAAATACCTGGCGCGCCTCGGCTACGACATCACGGTTCTCGCCTCCGACCTCTCGGGCGCAGGCGAGATCGAAGGCGCGCGCGTCGTCCGAACGCACGATCTGATCACGTCGCCCTTGAACTGGCGTCGAGGCCACTTCGCGGCTCTGAGCGGCTCGTCGTCAGCGACTTATGCGCCGCCGAGCCGGCTCGAGTCGGTCGTCGTGCCCGACCTCGCGCTGGCGACCTGGGTCCCCTTCGCGCTGCCTCGCGCGCTCCGGTTGGCGAGCGGCCGGCAGTTCGATTGCGTCCTGACGAGCTCGCCTCCCCAATCGGCGCATCTGATCGGGCGCGCCCTTCGCACGCGTGGCATCCCCTGGGTCGCCGAGCTGCGGGATGGTTGGACCTTCGAACCACACCACGTTCCGTGGCCGACCAAGCTGCAACGCGGTTTGGACGGCAGGCTCGAGCGCAGGCTGCTCAGCCGGACGGACGGCCTCGTTGCGGTCACCAAGCCGATCGCCGACGACCTCTCGCGCCGCCTGGGCCGCGAAGTGGTCGTGATCACGAACGGCTACGACCCCGAAGAGGAAGCGTCTGGCGACGGCGCCGCCGGGCGGCTCGACCCGGACCGTCATTCGCTTGTCTACACGGGTCGGATTTCCGCGGGCCGCAGCACGCCCGGGCCCCTGCTCGAAGGATTCCGCGAGCTACGGCGGACCGCGCCACAGGCCGCCGAGCGGCTTGAGCTGGTGTTCGCAGGCCCGCTGACGGCGGCGGAGACGGACGAGCTCGAGGCACCAGATCTGGCGGGGAGCGTGAAGCTTCTGGGGCCACTCGGCCGTGATGCGGTTCTTACCCTTCAGCGCCAGGCCGGATCTTTGCTCGTGATCACGGAAGGTTCCTTGAGACGCAGCGTCGCGACCGGCAAGCTCTTCGAATACCTCGCGGCGGGGCGTCCCATCCTTGTGCTCGGCGAAGAGACCGAGGCCGCCAGGATCGTTGCGGAGACGGGCACTGGGATCGCGACCTCGGCCTCCGATTCCGGGCGGATCGCGAGCGCGCTACGTGAGCTGGTCGAACGGGCTCCTGACCTCGGCAGCGCGACGATCGCCCAGTACTCGTATGCGGTCCTCGCCGAGAACCTGGCGGAGGTGATCGACCGTGCCGGGCGCCGCTGAGCTGCGGATCCTGCACGCGCCGGCCGATGTGGGTGGGCACGCCTACGGCCTCTCACGCGGTGAGCGGGAGCTTGGGCTCCAGAGCGACGTCGTCATCTTCGCGCCTGGCCCGTTCGGCTACGCCTACGACGTCGACATCGAGGCGGGCATCGACCAACCGGTCTGGCGCCGGCTCGCGCGGCGGGCGTCGTTTCTCCGTCGTGCTGCGCGTGAGTACGACGTCTTCCATTTCAATTTTGGGCTCAGCTTCCTAACCGTCCGCCAGTTCGGGGTCGTGTTCGACGAGCTAAGCCTGCTCAAGCGACTCGGCAAGACCGTGCTGGTGACGTACCAAGGTTGCGACGTCCGGCCCAAGGAGGCTTGTCCGTGCCGTCGGCCCCAGTGCTACTCGGAGACGCGCTACCGCGCTCCGGCGGCGCAGCGCGTCCTTGCGAAAGCAGATCGAGTCTTCTACCTCAACCCGGACCTGCGGCGCTGGCTGCCGGGTGCCCGTTTTATGCCCTACGCGAGCGTCGATGCCCGTGAGCTCGAGGCTCGGAACGAGCCTGAGGGCGAGGTCGTGATTGCACACGCGCCGACAGACGTCGACATCAAAGGGACGCGCTTTGTCGTCGCGGCAGTCGACCAGCTCCAGGCCGAGGGGCTCCCGGTGCGGCTCGACCTCATCCAGGGTGTCGATCAGGCCGAGGTGCTAGGGCGCTGCGCCGCCGCCCACATCGTCGTCGACCAGCTCCTGCTCGGCTGGTATGGCGGCCTTGCCGTCGAGGCGATGGCGCTGGGGCGGCCCGTGCTCGCCTACATCCGTGAGCTCGAACCGGCCGACAATCCTTTCGGAGACCAGCTCCCGATCGTCCGGACTCGCCAGGACACGCTGACCGACGACCTCCGCGGTCTCGTCATCGATCCTGTTCGGCGTCAGGAGCTGGGGCGCATGAGCCGTCAGTTCGCCGCGACTGCGCACGATCCCCGCCGGATCGCCCGCGAGGCGCTGGCGGGGATCATCGAGCCGGCAGCGGCTCCGGACGTCTCGGACGAGCGGAAAGGCGAAGCCACAGCTCGGCATTGAGGGCCCGCCAGACGCCCTTCGGGTCCCGCCAGCGGCCGGCCGTCGCGTCGGCCTCGATCGCGCCTGTGTCGAAGAGCCCCCGCGAGCGAGCCTTGGGATCGAGCAGCACCTCGCCAACTTTCGCCGCCACCTGGGGGTCGGCTAGCCAGTTCTCTTGCGGGGGCTCGTAGCCGACCTTGTCACGGCGCGCGAGGATCGCGTCGGGCACGAGCCCGCGGCCGACGTCGCGGAGGATCCGCTTGGAGACGCCGTCGCTGTAGAGAAACTCCGGGGGAAAGGAGAAGGCGAATTCGGCAATGCGGCGGTCGAGCAGCGGCAGCCGCAGCTCACGGCTCCAGGCCATGCTGCTTCGGTCCGCGTAGCGAAGCAGCTCCGGCAGGCTCGTGGCGAAGGCCTCTACCCCGAGCTCTCGGCGCAGCGGATCGAAGCGCCCAAGCCACTCCGCGTGGAGGGCCTGGCCGTTCGCTGCCCCGGCATGGACGACGGCCTGCGACGCGTACGGCGTGGCGCTGCGGCGCCAGTAGGCCTGCTTCGCCGTGGTCGGCAGCGTCTCCATCGCCAGCGCGCGGCCGAGTGCCGCGGCCTGCCGTGGAGCTCCAGCAAGTTCACGGAGAGCCCTGCGTGCGCCCGCCGAGCGAATCGCGAAGCCCGCTGCGATCGGGTAGCCGCCGAACAGCTCGTCACCGCCCTGCCCGTCGAGAAGCACTACCACGCCGGCCTCCTTGGCTGCGGCCATCACACGCCACTGGGCGTAGACGCTGAGCGAGCCGAGCGGCTCCTCCTGGTCGATCACGAACTCCTCCAAGTCGGAGATCAGGTCGGCCGTGGTGGGCTCCACAGCGTGATGCTCGACCACTTCTGCTTGTCGGGCGACCTCGTCCGCGTACCGCCACTCGTCCCGCGGGTAGCCGGGGAACCGGGCGGTGAACGCGTGCCGGCGGTGATCACCGGCTAGGGCGGCGCTCAGCATCACAATCGTCGACGAGTCGACGCCGCCGCTCAGCGAGGTGCCGACAGGGACGTCGCTGCGAAGTCGCAGGCGGATCGAATCCAGCAACAGCTCACGTAGTTGCGCGACGGCGTCGTGGTACTCGGCTGGAACCTCAACCCGCTGCGGCCGCCAATAGCACTCGATCTGGCTGCTGCCCTCACGCCAGCGCAGTACGTGCGCCGGCGGCAGCCGGCGAATGCCCGCGAAGAACGTCCGGGGTGGCTCGGGCATCACGCCCCGGGCGATGTAGGCGCCGAGCGCGGGGTCGTCGACGGTGAGCTCGACCGTGTCGTCCAGCGCGAGGGCCTTGACCTCGGAGGCGAAGACCAGGCGGCCGGCCCGCTCGGCGTAGTAGACGGGCTTCTCCGCGAACGGATCGGATGCGAGGACAAGCGTCTGCTCCGCGTCGTCCCAGAGCGCGAAGCCGAACATGCCGTTTGCGCGGTCGAGCGCGCCTTCGCCCCATTCCCGCCAGCCGTGCAGGAGTACTTCGGCATCGCCCTCGGTCGCGAAGCTGTGGCCCAGGCCCCGAAGCTCCTCGCGCAGCTCCTTGTAGTTGTAGAGCTCGCCGTTGAAGACGAGGTGCAGCGGGCCGAGATGCAGCGGCTGGTTCGAACGCTCGTGGAGGTCGATCACCATCAATCGGGTCGCAGCCAGTCCAATGGTGGCGTCGCTCCAGATGCCATGGCCGTCCGGGCCACGCTTCCACATCGTCTCGGCCATCCGCTCGAGCAGCGTTTCGTCCGGCGGCGAGCCGCCTGCGAATCCGGCGATTCCACACATGCGGCGAGGATACCGGGGCCCTAACAGAACCCTTGCAAGCCGCCCAGATTGGCTTTGGTACGCTCGCCGCCGCGCCCCGGGAGCGCGTTTTCTTAGGCAGCGGCTCATGGAGATCGACGGAAAGACATTCCTGGTCACGGGCGGGTCCGGCTTCATCGGCTCCCATGTCGTAGACAAGCTCCTCGAGGCCGGTTCGGGCGAGGTCGTCGTGCTCGATAAGCAGGTCCAGTTTGAGAACCTGAAGGACGCCGATGCCTCGGGCCGACTTCGCGTGGTTGAAGGTGACGTCACAGATGCCGCGGCGCTCGACTCGCTGCTCGAGGGCGTAGACGGGGTCTTCCACATGGCAGTCCTCCCGCTTGGTCCTTGCGATGAGAGTCCGCGAGACTGCCTTGAGGTAAACGTCGTCGGCAGCTTCAACGTCTTCGATGCCTGCCGCCGTGCCGGGATCGAAAAGGTCGTCTTCTCGTCCGCATCGTCGGTCTACGGAGACACGAACGAGACCATGGGTGAGTCGCACCCGCTCGGCGCCCGCACCATGTACGGCGCCAGCAAGGTCGCCGGCGAATACTTCTTGCGTGCGTTCGGCGACCTGCACGGGCTCGACTACGTGATTCTCCGCTACATGAACGTCTACGGACCTCGTCAGGGCGGCGGCCTCGTGATCAACGTCCTCAAACGGATCCAGTCGGGCGAAGCGCCGACGATCATGGGAGACGGGAGTCAGTCGTTCGATTTCGTGCATGTCGCCGACGTAGCCTCGGCCAACGTTGCGGCGATGGCCTCCGACGTCTCCGGCGCCGAGTTCAACGTCGGCGGCGGCAACGAGGTGACCGTTCGCGAGATCGTCGAGCGGCTGATCGACCTCTCCGGCTCCGAGCTCCAGCCAGAGATCGACACGAACGCCCGGGTGCCGATGACACGCCGCGTCGGTAGCAGCGAGAAAGCGATGCGCGAGCTCGGCTGGAAACCGGACTTCGATCTCGACCGGGGCCTGGCCGACGTGATCGCTCGATCAGCGTGAGAATCCTCGTCACCGGCTCGGCGGGGTTCATCGGCAGTGCCCTTGTGCCTGCGCTGGCGAATGGTGGCCATGACGTGCACGGAGTCGTCCGCGATGCCTCCGGCTACGAGCCGCCGCCTGGCGTCCAGGTTCTCGAAATCGACCTCAGCGGGCCGCTCGAGCTTTCATTGCTACCGGACGTGGACGCCGTCATCCACCTGGCCCAGGCAAACGTTCCGTTTCCAGACTCGGCAGGTGAGCTCTACGCCGTTAACACGATTGCGACCCAGCAGCTGCTCGACCACGCCCGCCGGGTCGGAGCGGCGAAGTTCATCTATGCCTCCTCGGGTTCCGTCTACGGCCTCGGCGATCACCCCTTCAAAGAGGACGAGGAGCTGCCCATCGCGGACTTCTACGCGGTCACCAAGATCAATGGTGAGCAGTTGGTAGCCACCTATCGCGACTTCTTCGATACGGTCGTCTTCCGGTTCTTCATGCCGTATGGCCCTGGTCAAACCGGCCGCCTGATCCCGGCCCTCGTCGATCGCGTGCGCGACGGCCGTGCGGTCACGCTCAACGACGGCGGCCGGCCTCGCGGGAACCCGATCTTCATCGACGACGTCGTCCGGGCGATCCAGGCCGCCCTTGACCTCGAGGGTCATCACACGGTCAATGTCGGCGGCGACGAGATCGTCTCGATTGCCGACCTGGCGACTCTGATCGGCGCCGCAGCCGGGCGCGAGCCCGTGTTCGAAGAAAGTGCCAGCGGTTCAGCCGGCGACGTTGTCGGAGACACTTCCCGCATGCACGAGCTGTTCTCGCTTCGGCCGCTTGTGACCCTCTCAGAGGGCCTCCGCCGTACCGTCGAGGCGCCCGCGCACGAGGCCGTCTGATGTGCGGCATCGCCGGCATCGTCGACCTGCGCGGACGGCCGGTCGGCACCCCGGAGATCAAGGCGATGACCGACTCGATTCGCCACCGGGGGCCTGACGACGAAGGCCACTATGTGGGCGAGAGCGTCGCTCTCGGGAACCGCCGTCTCGCGATCATCGACACGTCACGGGCGGGCCATCAGCCGATGGCGACCGAGGACGGCTCGCTGCTGATCGTCTACAACGGTGAGCTCTACAACTTCCCCGAACTGATGCCGCTGCTGGAGGCGCGGGGCCATCGCTTCCATTCGCGGACGGACACGGAAGTCGTCCTCCACGCATACGAGGAGTGGGGGCCAGCATGTCTCGACCGCTTCAACGGCATGTTCGGTTTCGCGATCTGGGACACGCGCGAGCGGCGGCTATTCGTCGCGCGCGACCGCTTCGGCATCAAGCCCGTTTACTACGCGATTCACGACGGACGCTTCGTCTTCGCGTCGGAGATCAAGGCCCTCCTGCAAGCCGGGCTGCCGCGCCGAGTGTCTCCGGAGGCGCTCGTCGAGTACTTCACGTTCCAGAACATCTACAGTGACCGCACGCTCTTCGACGGCGTCCGCCTGCTGCCGCCGGGGCATTCGCTTACCGTCAGCGACGACGGCGTCGAGCTCAAGCGGTTCTGGGATCTCGAGCCGGACCCCGAGCAGGGTGTCAGCGAGACGGAGTGGGCCGAGCGCATCCGAGGCGTCTTCGAAGAGTCGGTGACCAGGCAGCTGATCAGTGACGTGCCCGTCGGCAGCTACCTCTCCGGTGGCATGGACTCGGGATCGATTGTCGCTGTCGCCAGCAAGCACTTGCCCCGGCTGATGACCTTCACAGGCGGTTTCGACCTCAGCTCGGTCGAGGGTCTCGAGCTCGTTTTCGACGAGCGTTCGGATGCTGAGGCGGTCGCCAGCCAGTTCAAGACCCAGCACTACGAGATGGTCCTCCATGCCGGCGATCTCGCCTGGGTGCTCCCCGAGCTCGTCTGGCACCTCGAAGACCTGAGGGTCGGAATGTCGTACCAGAACTACTACATCGCCGGGCTCGCGTCCAAATTCGTCAAAGTCTCGCTCGCGGGCGCGGGTGGGGACGAGCTTTTTGCCGGCTATCCGTGGCGTTACGAGCTCGTCGAGACCGGCGGCAACGATTTCGACCGGGTCTATTACGACTACTGGGCGCGCCTTGTCCCTGACACTGAGAAGCCGGACTTCTTCACCCCAGAGGTCTGGGATGAGGGAGCGTCGAACGCAACCTACGACGTCTTTCGGGACGTCCTCAAGCCGGTCGATGCGCTCGACTCGTTGACGAAGGCCCTCTACTTCGAGGCAAAGACGTTCCTCCACGGCCTGCTTCTCGTCGAGGACAAAGTCTCGATGGCCCATAGCCTCGAAGCTCGGGTTCCGTTCCTGGACAACGAGCTCGTTGATCTGGCTCTGCGGATTCCGTCGGACCTGAAGCACGCAAACGGAAGCGGGAAGCGGCTTTTGCGCCAGGCAATGGCCGGGTTGCTCCCGGACGAGATCATCAACAAGCGTAAGCAAGGCTTCAGCCCGCCCGACCAGTCGTGGTACCGGGGCCCAACGATGGACTACATTCGTGAGATCCTTCTCGACCCACGGAGCTTGAACCGTGGCTACTTCCAACCGGCCTATGTCCGGCGCACCCTCGATGAGCATCTCGAAGGTCGCGTCAACCACCGGCTGCTGATCTGGTCGCTTCTCTCGTTCGAATGGTGGAACAGGCTCTACATGGACGGCGATCGGGTGTCGCTGGGTCGAGCCGGAGCCCCCGCGCGTGTCGCAGACAGCACATGATCCGACGCGTTTTGCAGAAGCAGACGCTGGCGTCGTTCGACTATCAGTGGCGTGAGCTGACAGCGGGTGGCGCCCTGCTAACAGACGACTGGTTCACGCAAAACGTTGATCGAATCATCAGCGAGGAACTGCTGTGCCTAGACCGCGAATGGTTCCGGGGCAAGCGTGTACTCGATGCCGGCTCAGGCAACGGTCGTTGGTCTGTCGGCCTGCTTCGGCTCGGCTGTGACGTGGTGGCGGTCGATGCGAGTGCGCATGCGCTCGACCGAGTGCGCGAGGCGGCCGGGGAGCACTCATCCGGAAGCGTCGACCGCCTCGAAACGCGGGTTGTAGACCTGCTCGAACTCCCGCCGGACCTTGCCGCGGAACGGTTCGACCTCGTCTTCTCCTTCGGAGTGCTGCACCACACCGGGGACACCCGCGGCGCCCTTCGCAACGTGGGCGGGCTCGTTCGCGAAGGTGGAGTGATCTCTCTCTACCTCTATGGGCAAGAGTCCGTGAGCGGACGCAGCCGCGCGGCACTGGAGCTGCGGCGGCTCGCATTGGCGCCGCTTCCGTTCGAGCTCAAGCGCCGGCTAATCGCAAGACGAGGGGTCGACGTGCACCAGGCATTCGATCAGCTGTCGCCGGTGATCAACTCGCGCCATACCTTCGAGCAGGTCCAGGGCTGGCTCGAAAGGGACGGCTTCTCCGGAATCGATCGCACTATCGACCACTCGGAGCTCTTCGTTCGCGCGGAGCACGGGAGCGCCAACCTCGACGAGTTCGACCTTCCGCGACCGTCGCCGCCCTACTGGTTTGACCGGTATGAGAGTGCCATGAAGGCTCAGGCCGGTGCCTGAGCTTGCCGAAGCGCTCCGCTGTCCGTCGTGCGGCAACGGCGAGCTTGAACAAGACGGCGACAGCTACGTCTGTAGCTCCTGCGAGCGCACCTTTCCGGTCGTCGGAGGAATCCCCAGGCTGTTGGACTCGCTCTCGACCGATGTCGAGCAAGTGCAGCGTGTCTTCGACTTCGAGCATCGGCGCTTCGAGGACTCGTGGTACACGCGCTTCGAGCCCCGCCTCGTCGAGCAGTTTCTCGAAGAGTGCGGTCTCACCGTCGAGTTCTTCGCAGGCAAGCACGCGCTGGATGCCGGCTGCGGCTCTGGACGCTGGACCTACGCGCTGGCCGAGCTGGGGGCCGACGTCGTCGGCTGCGACCTCACTGCGGGCGGCCTTGAGTCGGCCCGTGCCAATCTGCCGCAAGAGCGCGTGCGCCTCTACCAAGCCGACCTCTTCCGGCTGCCTTTCGCCTCCGAGTCGTTCGATTTCGTCATGAGCTGGGGCGTGCTGCATCACACACCGGACACCCACGCCGCATTCCGACGGCTTGTTCCGCTCGTACGTCGCGGTGGCACGCTGTTCGTGATGGTCTACGAACGCACCGCGCCGGTGCAGCTCTTCTTCACGAATCTACTGCGTAGGTTGATGCGTCGACTCCCCGACGAAAAGCGGTACGCCGCCTGCAGGCACCTTGTGATCGAACGCCCATTGGTCTATCGAGTCGTGGCGCCGTTTCTCATGGTCAGCCTCTATGACCCCGAGAAGCCGGAGCTCGACCCGAAAACCATGCAGTTCGGCCTCTTCGACGCGTACTCGCCTCGTTACAACCACGTGCATACCGTCGACGAGGTGAAGCGTTGGTTCGAAGAGGCCGGGTTCACCGACGTCACGTCGATCGCGACAAGCTCGCAGGCGGTCAGGGTCCGCGGAACTCGCCTTGCGGGCTCCCACACGTCGGCGACATGACGCAAAGCAGCTTCGCGGCAGGCCTCGTCGAGCGGTTCCCACGAGTCGCAACGGCGGCAGGGGTCTACCGTCTCCTCAGAAGGCAGGGCCGGACCTTCGCCGCTGCGGGAGCGGACATGACTCCCGTCGAGGATTTGTTTCGGCAGACCGACGACGGGCGCCTGCTCGAGATTCGCGGACACGAGCTCGATGATGTCCGAGTCTCGGTCGAGCGAGTGGTCGCCTCGCAGAAGTACGAGGAGCTCGTCGGGTTCCTGGCGAAGATGCAGGATCTGCGTCCCCGCCGCATCTGCGAGATCGGGACTTCGGCGGGCGGAACGCTCTTTGCCTTCACGCGGGTTGCAGCGTCGGACGCGATCGTCATCGCGGTTGATCTGGCGCTCCCGGCCACGACTCGGCGCGCTCGATCCCGGCTGGGGCGCGGCAACCAGAAAGTCGTGAGCATCGAGGGCGATTCGACGACAGCCGAGACGCGAAAAGCAGTCGAGAATGCGCTCGGCGGCGAACCGCTCGACGTCCTGTTCATCGACGGAGACCACACGTACCAGGGCGTCAAGGCCGACTTCGAGCTCTACGCGCCGCTCGTCCGGCCAGAAGGCCTGATCGGCCTTCACGACATCAACGAGGACTACGCAACGCGGTACGGTCGTCAGACCGCGTCGATCTCCGGCGACGTGCCGAGGTTCTGGCGTGAGCTGAGGGCGACCCACATGACCGAAGAACTCATCGCCGATCCAGATCAGGACGGGTACGGGATCGGCGTCATCTACGCCTGAGCCTCGCTTCGGGACGCGCTCAAGGCCTTTGCCGTCCAAACAGGGTCTTCGGCTAGTGCCTGTGTCACGTAGAGCACTTGTTTGGTTCGTCGGCCGGCACGACCCTCGAAGCCGGCCGCGTCGATCAGGGCTCTCGCGAGCCCGAGGCGCCGGGAGTGCCCCAGGCGGGCTTTCGCCTCTGGGAAATCTCGCAGGAACTCCCTCAGCAAGGCGGCGCGCCGTGCGTGGAAGTTGCTGCGACCGAGCCGGTCCGACTCGTTCTCGCTGTGGCGGCGATAATGCGCGAGCGGTTCCTCGATGCGGGCGAACCGCCAGTCGAGCGAGAGGGCGAGCCAGAGGTAGTAGTCGTCGCCGTAAGAAAAATCCTTCTCGCGGAAGCGCAAACCACGTCGTTCGAGCGCCGACCGCCTGAATAGCGTCGTGATCGAAGCAAGGAGGTTGCCTTGCTCGAACAAGGAGACGAGTAGGTCGCCCTCGGCCCCGATGCCGGGATCCGCCCATTTCTGCAGCTTCTCGCCCGTGTCCGAATCGAACGCCTCGAACGCGGTGTGCACCACCCCGACTGCGGAGTCTTGCTCGAGCACTTCGACCTGTCGCGCGATCTTGTGGGGGAGCCAGAGATCGTCTTGGTCGAGCCAAGCCAGCAGCGATCCGTTCGCCACCGCTAGTGCGTCGTTGCGCCCCGCGCAGGGGCCTTGCCGCTGCCGGTTCTGTTGAAGCTTGATGCGACCCGGCGTCCTCACGGCGAATTCCTCGACGATCGCGACTGTTTCGTCGGTCGAGGCATCGTCGATGACAATCAGCTCGGTCGGCTCGTAGGTCTGGGCCAGGACGCTTTCGATCGTCTCGCCCACGAAGGCCGAGCCGTTGAACGTCGGCATCAGGACACTGACGAGCGGGCGGTCTTCGGTCACGCTCGGGCGGCGCGAAGGCGCCAAAGGCTGGCGGCCACCTCGCGGAGGCTCTCGAGCTCCTGGGCGACGACGACGCGCGTCAGCCAGAGCAGGACAGGGAAGCTGGCCAAAGCTAACGTCTTGATCACGATCGCCAGCGCGAGGGGATGAATCGGCACGACACCGATGATGCCCAGCGCGCTAGCCAAGCCGATGATCGTTACGAGCTTTCCGAGCTCGTAAGCCGTGGGGTAAAGACGCTGAGCGATCACGTATTGGGTTGAAGTCAGCACGACGTACGCAATGGCATTGGCGATTGCGGCACCGACCATTCCGTACGGGGGGATCAGCGCGAAGTTCAGGCCGATGTTCGCGGCGCCCGCCACCACGGCAGTGCCGGCCATGTATTCGGTCCGCCTCGCGTAGGAGATTCCGCTCATCACGACTGTCGAGACCCCAAAGACGACGATCGCGAATGCGAGCAGGCCCACCGACTTATAGGCGTCGTTAAACGCCGGCGCCACGACGGCGATCAGCTCCCGAGCGAACAGCGCGAGTGCGAGGCCGGCAAACGAGAGTCCAATTGCGACATACCGAAGCGTCTGTGCACGCACAGCACGTTCCAGAACTCGGTCCTCGGAGTAGATCGAGAAGATGTAGGGCCCAAATGCAAGCGCGAACCCGGTCACACCGAGCAAGAGGACGTTGGAGATCCGGTTCGCGACCGCGTATTGGCCGACTTCCCGTAGGTTGCCGAGTCTGCTGAGCATGATCCGGTCGACTAGCGCAAGCGCCCAGAGCGCCACGGCGGCCGGAACGAGTGGGAGCCCGTACCGCAACATCGTCCGCAGCTCGCGTCCCGAGAAGCGTCCACGAATATCGTCTCGGACGACGATGGCGCCGTACCCCGCCGCCAAAAGGTTGCCTCCGATGATGCCGACAAAAACGCCCTTCACATTCAGATCGAATGCGACGACCGCCACGATCCCGAGTCCTGCCGCGACGACGGAGCCGAGGGTCGAGGACACGACGTAGTGCCACGCGCGAAAGCGCAGTCGCATCGTCTCCCGGAGGAAGTTGGCCGAGTTGACGATCGGCACCGAGATTGCGACCGCGGCGACCAGGGCTGCCTCATTCGACTGCCCGAACAGCCAGTCCGCGACCGAATCACGCCCGGCGAGGAGAACCGCTGCGGCGAGCACACCGATCGCGGAGGTCGAGACGAAGGCGGTCAGAATCACCGTCCTCCGCTCGGCGAGTTGGTCGTCGCGGTAGTCGTAGTAACTGCGTTGAGCCGAGGAGGCAAAACCGGCGTCTACCAACGCCAGTGCGACCGCCGACAACGCGAACGCGAGCTCGAGCTTGCCGTACTCGGCCGTCGTGAACAC
>Ga0070712_100001776_pt1 | contig 13197 bp, 9 predicted proteins | sample LARL81metaG_FD_71396 | JGI IMG/M metagenome (GOLD analysis project Ga0070712, IMG submission 71396) | Corn, switchgrass and miscanthus rhizosphere microbial communities from Kellogg Biological Station, Michigan, USA - LAR L8-1 metaG | ecosystem: Host-associated > Plants > Roots > Rhizosphere ...
CGGGATCACGTAATCCAGGCATTCACGGCGGATCGTTCCCATCAGCCGTTCACGGTAGGCGTTGGCCTTCGGCGCCTGCACGGGTGTTCGTAGAACTTTCAGCCCGAATGCCCCCAACTCATCGTCAACTTCCGCAGAAAAGATCGAATCCCGATCATGAATCAGGAATCGGTAGGTGTGATCGCTCGGGATGGCTTCTCGAAACTGCTGCAAGGTCCAGGCGGCAGTCGGATGCTCCGTGACGTTGCAGTGCAAGATGCGCCGACTTCCCTCTTCCATTACCACGAAGACGTACAGCACTCGGAAGCTGGCCGTGATTGCCACCAAAAAATCACTCGCCACGATGACCTTAGCGTGATTGCGGACAAACGTCCGCCAGTGCTGCGAGGATGTTCTCCTACCGCCTCGCGGATCACTATCTTGCGGCCAGTACGCCCGCACCGTTCGCGGCGAAACCAAGATCCCGAGCTTCACCGAAAGTTCGGCTGCGATACGCTCCTCGCCCCAAGTCGGGTTCTCCCGCACCATGCGCACAATCAGTTGGCGAAGAACTTCCGGAATCCGCGGTCTTCCCAACCGCGACTTCCACCGCCCAAACAGCTTGAATCCCTTGCTATGCCAGCCGATGAGGGTCTCCGGCTTAACAATCATCAGGGCCGCTTTCCAGTTGAACAATTGAGACCATAGCACCAAGGAGAAGCGCGCTGCGTCGGTGAGCTTGCGTGGCGGAACCTGGTGTTCGCGGTAGAACGCCAACTGTTTTCGCAGGAACAACACCTCGACACTCAATTCCGCTCGTGACGAGACTGCCAACCACAGAAACTGAATGCCTTCCCCGGCTGTAATAAGAAGGATAGAAAGCAGTGATCGGAGGAGCTGTGCGGTCCTGCGCATAAACGGTTGCTGACGAAACTTTCAGGATGCCGATGGGTGACAAGGGCAGCTTTGGCGGTCGCCAGTACGCAGAGTTTCAGCGCACCGTTGTGACTTGGCTATGCCCGAAATCTAAACTATATACGAACAAAAAGCGAAAGTATACTATTGCTCCCGGTGGACGAGGGCCGCCTAGGCTTACTGGTCACTCGCCGAATAGCCTGCGCCTTTGGTCTGACGCGCACGTCTTGTGCATCTCTATAGTGTGCTCGGAGAATTTCTTCTCACAGACCGCACAGAGTGCATCCGGGTCCATTTTGGCATTCGGATCGGCGCCTTTGATCGTGAAGTCTACTGTGACGGATTCCTCGTACTCGTACTCGGGCTCATCCATAGATTCACCCCGCTTATTGCTTGCAGCGCAGCCGGTCCTCCTCGACCCAGCAAATGAAGGGCTTGTCTCCGGGCTTGTCGGTGGGGCACTTCATTTCATAGTGCGTGCCCACCTTGACTATGGTGCAACCCTCTCCCAGCGTGCCTACCTTCCAGCCCAATGCTGGGGATTGCGGCAGTGGAGCGGGAGGGATGGGCTGCTTACAGTTGCAGCAGCCGCCCAGCAGTGTCAGAGCCACGGCCACGATCATGGTTCGCATTGTCGCCAGATTGCTCCCGTCCGGCCAACATTTCAAGGCCCTGCTAGAATTTCCCTGCCAATGCCAGATCAGAAATGTCCGAGATGTGGCGGGCCGGTAACGATTCTGGTCGATGATGATTTCGACTGGGATTGCCCGGCTTGCCAGCTCGCGGTCAAAATCTATCCCACTGGAAGAGTCAGCATGGCCGCACCAATTCGTGACGGCAAGAAATGGTTTGATGAGCCTTGGTTCATTCCATTCTGTGAATCCGTTACCGGCGTGAAGCACAAGAGTGAGTGTCCCAGAGAATGGAAAGAAAGGAACACTAAAGGGCTAGAGCAATGTCCGCTCTGCGGCGGGCCGGTAACCAAAGAACCAAACTATAACTTTGGATGTCCGGCCTGTCAGCTCTTGTTCCAAATGAGTCCCGAAGGCGGTAGAGGCATCTCAGCTATGCCAAATCGAGACCGTAATAAGCCCTGGCCCGACCAGTCCTGGGTTGCCAAGTTCCTAGGCTAACCAAAAGAGGACCCCTCAGCCCTTTTCTACCTGGGCCCTCGAATCCAGCTCGACATTGACGCTTGCGCCTCGGTCTCCACAAGCGCTCTGCCCAACCCCAGGGTGGGACGTTGGCGGGAACTGGAGCGTCTGTGCCCAACAGATCGCGAAAAATCTCAGGTCGTGGGCCGTAGCGAATGCCGAGCAACCAAAGCAGCGGCACAAGAATGACCGACCCTAGCACCGAGCTCCAGCGAGGTCTTGTTTGGTCAGGTCGTTAAGCCGCTTGAATGTGGGGCAGCTGGCCATACTTAGCGATCATTCCCTTGCGAGCACGGTTACGCTTTGCGGTGCGGTAGCCAAGTCGTTGCCAGCGATTTGGAGGAAGACCTTGCTGCACCACGCGGGATGCAGCTGCACAAAGGGACGCGTACAAGCCCGCATTTGGGAGCCGGGCGGCGTGTTTTGGGCCTCGCCATATAGATAGTCAGCATTCCCGTGCACGTTCCCGAAGGGCCGGGAGGAGGTGCTGGAATGATTCGCCTCGTCGGCCTGTCCGATGCTGTCGCAGGGAGTCCAGATCGTGAGCCAAGCTTTTCGGGTCGCTACGATTTCACTGCCTCAGGAATGATCGGAGAAGGACTATTGGTGCAATCCCCTGATTTCGACGCTCTGTTCGTGGCCACTCCCCCGGCCGCCCCGGCATTCTTCTTATCCGCAGTTTACCGCCGGTGCGTATACGGCTTTTTCCGCTTCCAGTTCTGCATCAATGTCCCACGTTTGCACCCGAGCAATCGCCGTCCATACCGCGAAATAGCTAACTCCCGCAACAAGCTGGTCTGCGAGATTCCACGAGACTCCAGATGCGTACAACAACTGCGACATCTCCAGGCGAAACAGGTTGAACGAAAACAAAACGAACCCGGCGCCTACGATTCGCTTCATATTTCTGATCAAAGAATCGCTTCGTCTCCACAGCAACGGAATGCATCCGGCAAAAACATCTATGAAGGTGCAACTGACGACAAACCGAAACATGGTGTTATCGATCCGGACGGTATCGAAAGACACTCTCTCCGCGGACAGGCCAATGATGTTTGAGAAGCAACGGACCGCCTCGGAAGTGACAAACCGAAGGCAGTGCCACTTCAGGGTGTGAGAAAGAATGACCAGCGCCGCGACCAAGGCAACTCTGACAAGGAGTTCACGCTTCAGTACGATTTTCGGCAAACTAAAATGACCGAACCCCACCATGTCTCCATTCAGTTCGACGCACGCTTTCGGCTCATCATCATCGTCATTGCTCTCCCGAGCAGTAGAAGCAGGAAGATAGACAAAGCAAGGAATCCTCCCCCGCTACTCTCGGCTATCCCAATAGCAGGTGGTGTTTGCATACCATTGCTTGGAGGAAAATCGTTGCCGTCTCTTGCGTCGACAAACACCGTGTAAGAAACGGGGAATGCAAGCTTGGGGACGGGGGCTTGGTTCGAGACGATTACATTTAATATTGCCGTAGTAGAACCCGGCGGCAGAATCGGCGGAGTGAAAGAACACCCTGGTAGTGCTGTGCCGTCCCATGTGTTTGAGCCGACCAAGCAGGACAGCGTGACCGTCCCGTTGTAGCCTGGTGACCGAGTCACGGTAGTTGTTGCCACGACCCCCGTTCCGCGCGGGATTGGATTTGCATCCCACCCTCCAACCGACACCGTATACGAACCCGGATTAGGCGTGGTCGAGACGGAGAAGGTAGCCGTCGAACTAAAAACGTCAGTTGCGAGGCTCAACATCCCCGCACTCGTTGGAAGTGCAGTCACAGGTGAGATTCCTCTGATTCCCAGTAAACAATCGCCAGCGCCAGCGCAAGAGAAGCCCATTAGCTGACCAGAACTGAAGTTGCTCATAAGGTCAGTCGTCGGCGGAGACTGCGCTACGTAAGGGAATGTCCAACTCACAAGCAAAGGGAAAGCAGGACTCGTTGGTGGTAACCCGCCCGAGCCGAACCCCATCAGATTGCGTTCGTTGTCTACATAAACGAAAATGCCCGAACCGGGGAGAAAGGTCGCATTTGCCACAGGCTGATTCTTATCTGCGTCATCGATTTGCAACGACGCTGTACCCGTCAAATTCTGGTATCCAGTAATTGTTGCGAAATCCGTCCCGGCCAGTTGAGGCGCCGGAGGTATAGAAAACGGAACTATGCTGTCTGTATTCCCAGTGAATGTTAACGTGAGCTTGGCGTGGGGAATAGCTGCTGGTGTTCCGAACGCTATGGAACCCAGCGTTCCGGACGCGCCGTTTATAACCTCGGTATAAGTTACCGGCTGCCCCTTTACGACATTCAACGTCAAGTTTAAAGGGTTTCCCGTAGGTTTCATGTTGTTAGCGTCAACCGCTTCGACCGTGAATGTGTAGCTACCCATCGCTGTTTGCGCGGGCGCTGTGGCAGTTAGTATCACCGAGCGTGACAGCGGCGCACCAGCTCCCACAGGGGGACGTGGCCCCGGATGTAGCACCGGGCGAATAATTGGCACAGGGTTCGGAGAGAACCCACAGCTAAGCTGTGCAGTCGGCGATGCCGACGAGCAGGAAAGCAGAATTGATCCCGTGTACTCTCCGGAGGGGGTCACGGTGAGTGTCGAGGTAACTGTGCCCCCAGGACTCACACTGGCAGGCGATAAGGGAGTAGCCGTCAGCGAATAGGATCCAACTGGTTCGGAAAAGTTGCAGAGGCAGCCCAGAGTCGGAACGGTCTTGCAAGTCCCAGCCAGTGAACCAGCAGTGCACCTGCTGCCAGGGTCCTTACACACCCTCCCGGCAGTTGTAGTCTGTTGGGCGCAGACTTGGGCCTTGGCATAAAGCACGCAGGATGCCATGGTCAGAACAACGCCAGCAAGAGTCGCTAATATTGGAGTCGGACTTGGATGTGTCACTGGTCCCTCGCTTTTGTAGATTAGGATGTTTTCCCTTGAGCCCAGGAAACCCTGAAGGAGAAGACGCCCGACCGTCGGTACACGAGATCCAACTCATCTAACTACGCGCGCCATATCATAGAACTGATGAATATTTGTCAAGTTATTTCTGCGTAAAGCATCGACATTGATCTCTGGGGACATCCCCATGAGTAAGTCCAAACGGGTGCGTAAAACCAGTTACTCATAGCATCCTCACTAAAAATGGCCGTGTCCCTTTTGGATAGTGCACAAAAGGTCGATTTCGCTTCACAATCCGGCTCTACCTTCCTCCTTGAAACGAAAACCCGCCCATTGTCACGATAAAGACAAGTGCTCGGATTTGAAACTCAATACTCAGTTCAGTGCGGGTCATTCCCGCGCCCAAGGAGCGTCCTATGAGAACGCGAACCTCGCCTTCCTTCGACACGGGCTCAAACAGACCACCGCGTGAGGAAGGTCGGATCATGGTCAACGCGCTTGCGAGGCCTTTAGTGGCAGTGGGGTTTGCGCTCATGATCGGACTCGCCTCAGTGACAGCGATGGCGGGTCCGGTGGAAGACCTCGACAATCAGAAGCGACAATACAATTCGCTCAAGAGCAGCTTTGAAAGCACATTAGACGGGGCCAACAAATTCTTCGAAAGCTCCCGGAGATTGCGAGAGTTAGACAAGGCCGAACTGGAGGAGCTCATTGACAAGATCTGCGCCAGCGATCTCGAGCCGAGCGAGGATGTCGAGCGCCGATTGGCCGAGAGACTCACGGATAACGTGGTGGAGAGGGTGAGTTCATCGTACAACGACGCCTTCCAGGCGGGCGAGCGCCTGGATAAGGCGCTCGAAAAGGCGCAAAAGGATATCGACGAGCTCATCAAGAGCATCAAGCCGCTGACCTCCATTGACGAAATCAAGAGCGCCGCTTCCGATCTTTTCAGGGACGCGACTGCGCTGCAGGAGAACGCCAACCGTCTCCAAGCCAAGTTCTCTGATGACTACAAGTCGTTGACAAACGTCAGAGATGGAGCCATGAAGGGGGCGAACAATCCAAAGATTCGGGCGGCAATGGTATACGGGCAGGACAAACACAAAGAGATGACCTGCCCCGAACCGTTCAAAAAGGAAGTTGAGCTCTCGTCCGGCCTGAGGGCGGATTGCGTATCTTTCGCCAAAGACAACTGCGCGGTGTATGAATTCAAGCCCGACAGAAACTTCGACGAAAACAAGGCTGCAGACTGGGCAAGGACGAAGTATCTGCAAGGCATCACGGAAATGTACAAGGGCAAAGACGAAGCGAAAGATTGCAAGAAGGATGGTAATAACCCGGTCTTTGAAGCAAAGGGTAAGGTCTACCCCGCCTGCCGGCCGTCCTCGTTTTAGCGGTCGATCAAAAGGTCCGGGGCGCGCTTTAAAACGTGTGGGCAAGCCGAGAAAAGGTGGGTATAAAATGCGCAAGCAAACGGGAATCTATCAGGGAGGTGTTTATGGGTCCCTCCGTTTAACGCTACTTCTGCTCGTGCTTCCGCTACTTCTGCATGCAGATGCTAGTCGACAAGACTGGCTTGGCGAGTTCGCGATGAATCATGATGGGCATCTTGGAACGCTCCGCATTATGGCGTCCAAGAGAAAGTGCCCGACCAGTTCGTGTCCCGGCTTGGATGTGCAGTACATCGACGATCACGGCACTGCATACTCAGGATCGGTCAACGCGCTCGATGACAGCGGTCAGCACATGTCTTTTACCATCGGGTTCCCAGGGAACTCGCAGGTCTTCAACGTCTATATTTTCAGCTTTGACAAAACCAAACTGGCGGGAACCACGGTCTGGGGCGGCCGGACCTTCGGCGTTCTGGCGACGAAGTCTGGAGGGCCATCACCGATGCTTCTTGGAGAAGCAGCGAAATATCCGACAAAGAACATGAACCCCAAGGCGCAGGTGGTTGGGAAAGGCGCAGGCGTTATCGCTCCCCCCTACTCCGGCACCCCTGCCGGAACGCCGACACGTGTGCTGTCGACTGATGGGTCCCTTGAACTGCACTACCCCGATGGGACAGTCATGAGTAAACACCTCAGAGGATGTGGCTGGAATGTCCGATATCCGGATGGCAGGTTCGTTCCAGCAGAGTGCCTGTATGCGCAGGTCATTCCGGTAATTCCGCCTCCTCCGCCGTCAGGCAGCAAAGAGGAGGTGTGGCTGAAGGGGCAGGACGATGAGCTGCTCAGCATCCTGCAAGAACTTCTCGGCGGCGCAAATAGTAAAAACTTCCAGAATTACATTCAAAACTATGAGAATCCAGCGGAGCCTGTGGTTTATAAGCGAGTTTATCTTCGGACCCAAGCAATTTCTCAACTGATTCCGCAATAAGGCATTTGGGGAGGCGTCGCATGATGAAAAGAGCAGCCGCAGTAATTGTGCTCGCCGCCTGCTGCACATTTCTTAACGGAGAGAGCAGTTCGGCGCCAGGTGGACAGAAGAGTGGTGCTAGCGAGTGTCAGCCCAAGCGCAGCTTTCTTTCCGATGGAACACTAGTGGTACAGGATCGAGACTGCTCCATTCGGCGCGTCTCCAAAGAGGAGATGCTCAAGGGTCCAGATGACCAGCCGAGCGCCTCACGGGCCCAGAACCAATCGGAACAAGCAAAAAAACTTCTGGACATGAAGCCCGAACCGCCTCCACCTGACGAACCAAAGCTGGTGGCCAAATATTCGGAGACGATGGACGCTTACTACGATTACTACACAGAAGGCTACCGCCATCGACAACGAGTATTCGCCTGGCAATTGATCTCTTCGAAAGTAATTTTCGTTTTGGTTACGGTACTGGTCTTCTCCGGTATTTATTTCGCCGCTTTGCAATTCCACGAAGGTATGCGGCGCCGGGCGGAGGCTTCCGCAAAAGCCAGTGCCTCGAGCACCACCGCTATGGGAGGAAAAATAGCCGACAAGCCAGAGGCACCTGAGGTCACTAAGATTTCTGCGTCAGAGCATGGCATCGAAGTCAGCTCGCCAGTGCTAGGCGTCATTATTCTGGTTATTTCTCTCGCTTTCTTCTACTTGTACCTGCTGTACGTGTACCCCATCAGCGAGCTGTTTTAGCTTTCTGAAAGCTAATGCCTGCGCTCCGTAGTCCTTCCTCATTAGTCCTTCCTCATTCGATATTCGGCCAACTCTCTACGCCCCCCGCTTGCCAACCGATCATTGAGGCTGCCGTGATGAGACCCAACGGAAGCGAACCGCTCACTTGTGTCGTCTACGTGGCATTGTCAATCAGAAACTTGGGAGTTCCAGAGAAGGCCGGCTGCGGCTGAGACTGCCACAACTTTTTACGGCTGCCCGCCAGCTGCAGCCCGGGCATGGCCGACAAAGTCGCCGACGTAGCCAAAGCTGCTACATTCCGCTGTATGCGAGGACTACAGGTCCTAAAGCCAAACGCTCTAAATTCATTTCGGTGCGTAGGACCTCGCCTCTTTTCGGGAAATACGCAGGAGCTGCGAGGCCGGAAGCCGCCAGATTTCACCGCCGGGACGGGGATGGTCCAGGCGGCCTCCGAAAGACCCTCCAACGTTCATAGCAGCCCATCTGCGCTCGCCCTGGCATGGCCGAGTGATGCAGGTGCAGATTGGGCAGAGTTCGGGCAGAGGCGACCGCAACCAACTGAAGTTTGCTGCTCGTCCCTGTCCTTGTCGTTGCAGGTCATGAGGCCTAGCAAGCTGACGAGCACGGTGGCAAGAATGGCGATCTTCACGGTGGGCATAAGTTACTCCCTTATTACGTTTTCACCTGGACCCGAGAACTTAGGCTATTGGCATTAAATGAGCTCTGAACCCAGCATGAATGTTCATCTCCTCTTGAGAACTCCGTCGTTGAGCAGAAGCTTCAGCCCAGATGAATACATTTTCATCCTTGATTCACCAGTTCTTAAGACTTCGCACCTCAACATGGACTAGGCTTGGCGGCAGCATTGGGAAGAGGCGCAGAGATGTTTTCTCGACCAAAATGGAGACGAAGTCGGGAATTCTTCCTCATACTCCTGCCTTTGGTTGCAGGCTCTCTTGCCTCTATTAAAGTCTCCGCGCAAATTTCTCAAGGCTCACTATCAGGTAAGATTACAGCAACATCTGGTTCCCACGTTCCGAATGCCCTCCTTTCGTTGAAGAATACGACGACTGGCGCCGTACAGTCCGTCACTCCGAGGGAAGATGGCTCCTTCACACTGCGCAACCTGTCGCCAGGAACTTACGAAATCACCGCGTCGGCTCCTGGTTATGCCAACGTGCGCATGACAGTGACGATTATCGGGGCAATGGGCCAAGTAGTGAGTCTGATAATGCAACCGGGCAGGACGGCCGAGCCAGACAAGGGACAAGTTGGCTCTGCAAACGCGAAAGGAGATATCACGACCAGTGTGAGTGACCTCCCCCTGAATGGGCGCTCCGCCTCCGATGTTGCAGCATTGGAACCAGGGGTGGCAACCGCGCGCACTCAGACTTCGGGTCAGGCTCAACGAGGATTTGGGACGGAAATGACGATATCGGGCGGCCGTCCCCGGCAGAACGACTCCCGCCTTGACGGTATTAGCGTCAACGACTACTCCAATGGCCCGCCCGGAAGTGCCCTGGGCGTCAACCTGGGAGTGGATGCGGTGGAGCAATTCACAGTGCTGACCAGCAACTACCCCGCGCTTCACGGCCGTTCGTCGGGCGGCATCATTGGTGCGTCAACTCGTTCAGGGACGAACGAGATTCACGGGTCGGTTTATGAGTTCTTTCGGAACAGCGCACTAGATGCGCGGAATTTCTTTGACACCCAGAAGCCACCCTTCCGCCGCAATCAATTCGGGGCTTCGCTCGGAGGGCCAATTTCTAAGAATCGCACTTTCATTTTTGGTGACTACGAGGGTTTGCGATCCTCCTTGGGCACGACGCAGGTGGATACCGTGCCGTCGGCAGCTGCGCGGGCGGGTAACCTCTCCTCCGGGCAGATCGCGGTTGATCCGAATGTCCTCGGCTTTCTGACCGCCTTTTATCCTCTGCCAAACGGCCCTCTCCTGGGAGCTGGGGATACTGGGATTTTCACCTTTTCGGGTCAGGAGGTCACTCCCGAAAATTACTTCACGACCAAAGTGGACCACAAGGTGTCGGAACAGGATGTAATCTCCGGTACCTATATGTTCGACAGTGGCACGGTACGGCAGCCCGACGAACTTAACGACAAGCGGACTGGGTATGATTCGCGGCGGCAGGTGTTTACGGTTCACGAGGTGCACACGTTCAATCCCCATTTTCTCAACTCCTTCCGTTTCGGAATCAACCGGGTGGTCGCAACCACAGGTCTGACCTTCCCAAGCGGCAATGTGCACGTGTCTGATCCATCCTTCGGCACCGTGCCGGGAAAGAACGCAGCCGGGGTGTCGGTCACCGGACTCACCCAATTTTCGGGGGGATTGGGATCTCCGTCCAATTACAAGTTTCACTGGACCTCAATCCAGGCCTATGAAGATCTGTCTCTGACCAGGGGGAAACACGCTCTGAAGGTTGGTGTCGGACTTGAGCGGCTTCGGGACAACATTCTGGCGGTATCCGATGCGGGAGGTGTGTTCTCCTTTAACTCCCTCTCGGATTTCCTAACCAACGTTCCCTTCTTTCTGAGCGCCGCCATACCAAGTGCGGTGACGGAGCGTGGGTTTCGCCAGACGATCCTGGGGGCTTACTTGCAGGACGATTGGCGCTGGCGACCGAACCTGACAGTTAATCTTGGTCTGCGCTATGAAATGGCCACGGTTCCGACAGAGGTACACGGGAAGCTGACCGCTCTTCGGAATATCACGGACGCAACGCCTCACTTGGGCGATCCGTTGTTCTCCAACCCTACGCTGAGCAACTTTGAGCCGCGAATCGGACTATCCTGGGACCCGTTCAGCAACGGCAGAACCTCGATCAGCACGGGATTCGGGATGTTCGACGTTCTGCCGCTCCCCTACCTTATCCAGTTCAACGAACTGTTTTCGGCACCATTTTTTCAGTTGGGAAGCGCTACCAACCTGCCGGCAGGATCCTTTCCGGGCGATGCGTTTGCGCTTGTATCCGGTGCTTCCAACGCTCGGCAGGCATATTTCGATCCCCATCCGAAACGAAATTACGTCATGCAGTGGAATCTCACGGTCCAGCGCGAGCTTGCCAAGGACTTGAGTGCGATGGTCGGCTATGTGGGCTCACGCGGAGTACATCAACCGTTCCGAGTGGAAGACGTCGACATTGTGCTACCGGCCCTGACCTCGCAGGGCTATCTCTGGCCGTCGCCTGCAGGTAGCGGTACGCGGCTGAATCTGAACGCTGGGCGAATCACCGCAGGATACTGGTCCAGCGACTCGTATTACGACGCGCTGGAGGTCCAGATCAAGAAGAAAATGGGACGAGGTTCCCTGGGAGGCTCTTACACGTGGGGCAAGTCCATAGATACTTCTTCCGGCAGCTTGGTGGGAGATGAATATTCCAATTCGATCTCGAGTCCGCTATTTTTCAATCCGACATTGAATCGTGGACTTTCGGACTTCAATATTGCGCAGAACCTGGAGATCAACTACACCTGGGAAATCGGCACGCCGAAGTGGACGTCCGGACTTAAAGCGTGGGCGTTAGGGGGATGGCAAATAGGAGGCGTGTTCGAGGCCAGCACAGGCGTGCCTTTCACTCCGGGTTTTGGGGGCGACGCTCTCGGGGTAAAAAGCACTGACCCAAACATTGATGTCCCGAACCTCATTCCCGGGCCGGGTTGCGGTTCGCTGGTGAATTCGGGCAATCCCGTCAGCTACATCAAGACCCAGTGCTTTGCGGTCCCGAATCCCATGACGCTCCGCGGGAATCTGGGCCGGAACACACTCATTGGACCCGGATTGGTGACCTTCGATTTCTCCCTGTTCAAGAACAACTACATCAAGAGGATCTCTGATCGCTTCAATGTTCAATTTCGCGCCGAGTTTTTCAACATTTTGAATCACCCGAATTTTGCTCCACCCTTGGACAACAGAAACATCTTCGATTCCACCGGGAGCCGCGTCGGCAATGCGGGGCTCATCACTTCCACTCAAACGCCATCGAGACAGATCCAGTTTGCGCTGAAGTTGATTTGGTGATCGCTTGAAAATGTGTAGGCATTTCTTGCAGTGTGTCGGAGGGTGCGAGTGTGCAACTCCAGCGATTCGCCGATCTGTAAGTGCCACCAGACCATTCAGTTACAGCGTCCAGTCCCAGCTCGGGACCAAGGGGTGGGATTCATACTCTCTCCCCACCTAAAATCCGCTCCTGTTTTCAGCTGTGGAGGCGTAGTCGATAACCTCGCGCGGATTGAAAGACAAAAAAGTTCGAAAATCGTCTGCTAGGGCCGACCAACTTTTCCCAATCCCTCATTGAATTAGCCTGCTTCCAGTTTTCGGAATTTCTACAACCGGGGTCCATTTGGGTCGAATAAGCAGGATCCTCGACCTTTTGCACGGCTGTCGATTTCGACCCCAAGCGTCTCCCCTACACGGAGACCGCCTGCGGCAGAGAGGTGGCAAAGCCACAAGCCTGCATCAGCGGTGAAGGCGATTGTGGCGAGGATCCACTGGGACTTCAGTGGGGACTTTTTCGGTTGGCTTTTCAAGGTCAAGCAACTCCTGCAGCAATCTCCTAATCTCGGCGCCTTCTTCATCGCCGGATTGTCGGAACCGTCGACTGCAGTGCTGTCTTATTGCTGAAAACCAGCCTTCCAGTAGCATAGGAGAGCCTCCTTCATTGCCGGCAGAAGGGCATACGACCTCTAAGTATCCTCGGGCTCGCCCGCGTTGAGTTCGCCTGGTAGTCGTAACTTCCCCATGGTATACGCCCACTCCGGAGAGATTGTGACAGGTCAAGATTGGCGCCGAGCTGCGCAGACTCGACTACGCTGACCGGGCGCGATTTTACCGAACTGAGTTCGCCGCAAAGTTGCCGCTATGCAACTGACCTCGCGGCGATCTTCTCGGCCACTCTTGTTGCAGCAATATTTTGGATGAGGCGCCTTGTGCGCTCCGCGAACGCGAGTTTGTCGGCTAAACAACTCTCTAGGAGTACGCCAACGCCGTAGTGACCCGATAAGTCAGCGGCCGCGATCAATGCTTTGTATTCAGAAATACGAAAGTGAATCAGGTGGCTCGCCTTGGCCAGGATGAATAGATGGCGAACGGTTGGGTTTTGTAGCTCATCAAGTTCGCGATGGAAATCCTCGGCA
>Ga0070712_100001777_pt1 | contig 13190 bp, 10 predicted proteins | sample LARL81metaG_FD_71396 | JGI IMG/M metagenome (GOLD analysis project Ga0070712, IMG submission 71396) | Corn, switchgrass and miscanthus rhizosphere microbial communities from Kellogg Biological Station, Michigan, USA - LAR L8-1 metaG | ecosystem: Host-associated > Plants > Roots > Rhizosphere ...
TGCCGCCGGCTCCGCCGCCCGGACCGGCGGCCGGCCGCCCGGTAGCCCGCGCGCTCGCTTACGCTGGGTGCGATGCCGTCAGGTATGCGCTGGTCGGCAGGTCGCGTGGCTGGCGTGACGGGGATAGAGCGGAACTGCCCGTTCGGTATCATCTGGATAATCCCGTTTATGCTGTTCGTTACGCACACGCGCACGCTGCTTCCACCCTCCGCCAGGCCGCTGACCTCGGGCTCGGTGCCGGGCCTGCGGCGGAGTTCGTACCGTGCCTGCTCACCCACCCAGCCGAGCGGGCGCTGCTTGACGCCCTGTCCTGGCTCCCCGAACGGGTGGCCTGGGCCGCGCGGATCCGACGGCCGGCCGAGTTCGCCCGGTACCTGGAGGGGCTGGCCGGGGCCTACCAGGACTGCCGGGAAAGCCGCCCGGCACTGCCGTACGGCGGACTGCGCGCGCCGCGGGACCAGCCCGCCACCCGGGCCAGGCTGTGGCTGGCGACGGCGGCCGGGACGGCCATCGCGGCGGGCCTGGGACTGCTCGGAATCACCGCGCCCGACCGGCTGTGAGACACAAGGAGCCCGATGACCAGCGTCGCCCGCCCGGCCGAGGATCTTTTCCCGAACGGGCCAGGGCCGGACGATCACCCGCCCGCGCCGCCGTCTGACCTGAACGCGCTCACCCCGGACATCTGGCCGCGCACCGCCCGCAGGCAGCACGGCGCGATCGCCATCGGCGGGCTCGACGTGCGGGATCTGGCCGCACGGTTCGGCACCCCGCTGTTCGCCTGTGACGAGGCGGACTTCCGCACCCGGTGCCGGGACTTCCGCGGCGCGTTCGGCGCCGGCGACGCGGTCTGCTACGCGGCCAAGGCGTTCTGCTGCCGCGAGGTGCTGCGCTGGGCGGCCCAGGAGGGGCTGGGCGTGGACGTCTGCACCGACGGGGAGCTGGAGACCGCGCTGTCGGCCGGCCTGCCGGGCGAGATCATCACCATGCACGGCAACAACAAGACCGTGGCCGAGCTGGCCCGCGCCCTGGACGCGGGCGTGGGCCGGATCGTGCTGGATTCCTACGAGGAGATCGCCCGGCTCGCCTACCTGGCCGAGCGCTCCGGCGCCCGGCCGAGGGTGCTGGTCCGGGTCACCACGGGCGTGGACGCGGGCGCGCACGCGTTCATCGCCACCGCGCACGACGACCAGAAGTTCGGCTTCCCGCTCGCCTCGGGCGCGGCCGCCGAAGCCGTCCGCCGGGTGCTCGGCTGCCCGGATCTGGAGCTCGCCGGGTTGCATTCGCACATCGGCTCGCAGATCACCGACCCGGGGGATTTCGAGGCGGCGGCGCGGCTGATGGTCGGGCTGGCCGCCGCGATCAGGGACGAGCACGGGCGGCAGATCGGCGAGCTAGACCTCGGCGGCGGGTTCGGCATCGCATACACCCCCGGCGACCGGCCGGCCGACCCGGCCGCGATCGCGGAGATCCTGGCCGGGACCGTCGAGGCCGCCTGCCGCGCGGCCGGGCTGCGGCGGCCGCGGCTGATCGTCGAGCCCGGCCGGGCGATCGCCGGCCCGGGCACCGTGACCCTGTACGAGGTGGGCACGGTCAAGGACATGCCGTTCGACGGGGGAGTACGGACGTATGTCAGCGTGGACGGCGGGATGAGCGACAATATCCGCACGGCGCTGTACGACGCCAGGTACACCTGCGTGCTCGCGTCCCGCGAGTCCGCGGCCGCGCCGAAGCTGTCGCGGGTGGTGGGCAGGCACTGCGAGAGCGGGGACATCGTCGTCCGGCACGCCTGGCTGCCCGCCGACCTGGCCCCGGGCGACCTACTCGCGGTGGCGGCCACCGGGGCGTACTGCCGGTCGGCGGCGAGCAACTACAACCACGTGCCGCGGCCAGCCGTGGCGGCGGTGCGGGACGGAGCGGCCCGGGTGCTGGTGCGCCGGGAGACAATCGAGGACCTGCTCCGGCTGGACGCCGGGTGACGGGACCGGGCACCGGGGTGAGGGGAGCAGCCAGCGTGGCGCAACCGACCGAGAACAAGCCGCTGAACGTAGCCCTGCTGGGCTGCGGCGTGGTCGGCTCGGAGGTCGTCAGGCTGCTGCGCGAGCAGGCCGCCGACCTGACCGCCCGGATCGGCGCCCCGGTCGAGGTGACCGGGATCGCGGTCCGGCGGCTGCAGCGGCCGCGCGCCACCGGGATCGACCGCGCGCTGCTCACCACCGACGCCGTCGAGCTGGTCTCCAGGCCGGACACCGACATCGTGATCGAGGTCATCGGCGGCATCGAGCCGGCCCGCTCGCTGCTGCTCGCCGCGATGAAGGCGGGCAAGTCCGTGGTCACCGCGAACAAGATGCTGCTGGCCGAGGACGGCGCCGCCGTGCACGGCGCGGCCCGCGAGCACGGCGCCGACCTCTACTACGAGGCCGCGGTGGCCGGGGCGATCCCGCTGCTGCGACCGCTGCGCGAGTCGCTGGCCGGCGACGCGGTGCACCGGGTGCTGGGCATCGTCAACGGCACGACCAACTACATCCTGGACCGGATGGACACCTCCGGCGCCGGGTTCGCCGACGCGCTGGAGGAGGCGCAGGGACTCGGGTACGCCGAGGCGGACCCGACCGCCGATGTGGAGGGCTTCGACGCCGCGGCCAAGGCAGCCATCCTGGCCGGGCTCGCCTTCCACAGCCCGGTGACCGCCGCGGACGTGCACCGCGAGGGGATCACCGGCGTCCGGCCGGCCGACATCGAGAGCGCCAGGACGCTCGGTTGCGTGGTCAAGCTGCTGGCCATCTGCGAGCGCACCGAGGCCGGCGTGGGGGCCCGCGTGCACCCGGCGATGATCCCCCGCTCGCACCCGCTGGCCGGCGTGCGCGAGGCCTACAACGCGGTGTTCGTAGAGGCGCAGTCGGCGGGCCGGCTGATGTTCTACGGCGCGGGCGCCGGGGGCGCGCCGACCGCCAGCGCGGTGCTCGGCGACCTGGTCGCGGTGGCCCGCAACCGGCTGGCCGGCACCCGCGGGCCGGACGCGTCCACCTATGCCGACCTGCCGGTGCTGCCCATGGGCGAGACCCGCACCGCGTATCACGTGGCCCTTGACGTGGCCGACCGTCCCGGCGTGCTGGCCCAGGTGGCCGAGGCCTACGCCCGGCACGACGTGTCGATCAAGGCGGTCCGGCAGGAGGGCCGCGGGGAAGCCGCCCAGCTGGTCATCGTCACCCACCAGGCCAGGGACGCGGCGCTCGCGGCCACGGTTTCCGAACTGCAGGCGATGCCCGCGGTGCGTTCGGTGGCCAGCGTGATGCGGGTCGAGGGCGAGGAGGATTAGCCCATGTCCGGACCGTGGCTCGGCGTGATCGCCGCGTACCGCGATCACCTCCCGGTCACCGCCGGCACGCCGGTCGTCACGCTGCACGAGGGCGGCACCCCGTTGCTGCCCGCGCCGGTGCTGTCCGACCGCACCGGCTGCGAGGTGTACCTCAAGGTCGAGGGGATGAACCCGACCGGCTCGTTCAAGGACCGCGGCATGACCGTGGCCATCAGCATGGCGGCCGGCCGGGGCACCCGCTCGGTGATCTGCGCCTCCACCGGCAACACCAGCGCCAGCGCCGCCGCGTACGCGGCCCGGGGCGGACTGACCTGCGCCGTCCTGGTGCCCCGGGGCAAGATCGCGCTGGGCAAGCTGGCCCAGGCCCTCGTGCACGGCGCCCGCCTGCTGCAGGTGGAGGGCAACTTCGACGACTGCCTGGAGCTGGCCGCCAAGCTCTCGGCGCAGTACCCGGTGGCCCTGGTCAACTCGGTGAACCCGGATCGGCTCGAGGGGCAGAAGACCGCGGCGTTCGAGATTGTGGACCAGCTCGGCGACGCGCCGGACGTGCACTGCCTGCCGGTCGGCAACGCCGGCAACATCACCGCGTACTGGATGGGCTACCGCGAGTACGCCCAGGCCGGCCTGGCCACCCGAGTGCCCCGGATGTTCGGCTTCCAGGCCAGCGGGGCGGCACCGATCGTGACCGGCGCGCCGGTGCTGCGCCCGCAAACGATCGCGACCGCGATCAGGATCGGCAACCCGGCCTCGTGGCAGGCGGCCGAAGCGGCCAGGGACGAGTCCGGCGGGCTGATCGCCTCGGTCACCGACCGGCAGATCCTCGCCGCCTACCGGCTGCTGGCCGGCCAGGAGGCAGTGTTCGGCGAGCTGGCCTCCGCGGCCAGCGTGGCCGGCCTGCTGCAGGCCAGCGCGGAGGGAACGCTGCCGGTCGGCTCCCGCGTCGTCTGTACGATCACGGGCAACGGGCTGAAGGACCCGGACTGGGCGGTGTCCGCCGCGCCCACGCCGGTTATCGTCCCGGCCGACGCGGTGGCCACCGCTGCCGCCCTGGAACTGGCCTGACGCCGGGGGGAGGCACAGCGATGAACTGGCCGCGGCGCTGCGTGCGGATCCGCGTCCCGGCGACGAGCGCGAACCTCGGGCCCGGCTTCGACGCCCTCGGCCTGGCGCTGGCGCTGCACGATGAGGTGGAAGCCGAAGTCACCGGCTCCGGCCTGGCGGTCGAGGTGTCCGGCGAGGGCGCGGAGGATGCCGCGGCGGGCGAGCGCCATCTGGTGGTGCGGGCCATGCGCGTGGCGTTCGCGGCGACCGCGGGCGGGCAGCCGCCCGGGCTCGCGCTGCGCTGTACGAACGCGATCCCGCAGGGGCGAGGGCTGGGCTCCTCGGCCGGAGCCGTGGTGGCTGGCCTGCTCGCCGCCCGCGCTCTGGCCGGCGCCGCCAGGCCGGAGCCGTCTGAGGGCGGCGCCGCGCCGTCCGATACCCCCAGCCCGGAGCGGTCCGGGCCTGGCGCCGCGCGGTCCGATACCTCCAGCCCGGAGCGGTCCGGGCCTGGCGCCGCGCGGTCCGATACCCCGAGCCCGGAGCGGTCCGGGCCTGGCGCCGCGCTGTCCGGCCGCGGGCCGGGCCCGCTGCCGGACGACGCCCTGCTCGCGCTGGCCACAGAGTTCGAGGGGCACGCGGACAACGCGGCCGCCTGCCTGGCCGGCGGGCTGACCGTCGTCTGGAATCCCGGTACCGGCCCCCGGGCGGTCCGGCTGGATCCGCTGCCGGCCATCGTGCCCGTGCTCTGCGTGCCCATGGAGTCGATGCCGACCACGGCGGCCAGGCGGGCGCTCCCGTCGACTGTCCCGCACGCCGATGCGGCCGCCAACGCGGGCCGGGCCGCGCTGCTCGTCACCGCCCTGACCCAGGCTCCTGACCTCCTGCTCGATGCCACCCAGGACGTGCTGCACCAGCCCTACCGGGCGCCGCTGATGCCGGCCACCGCTGACCTGATCGGCCGGCTCCGCGAGGCGGGGATCGCCGCGGTCCTGTCCGGCGCCGGGCCCTCGGTGCTCGCGCTCACCGTGCGCGGCAAAACTCCCGGGCCGGCCAAAGTGGGTTCAATCGCGAGTCAAGCGGGTAGGCAGTGGCACGTAAGCCCCCTGGACGTAGACAGGCAAGGCGCGACCATCGTGTCCGTCCCGCCGGGCGACCGCCCCCCAATCGGCGCAAACGCGCGGACGGCACGGACCTGACCTGCGCAAAGTTCGCTTCAGCGAGCTCACGCAGGCCATGCTGGCCACGCCTTGCCGGGCTGCTGGGACCTCGTTCGCAGAACATGGACCGATCTAAGGGAATGCTGTGGGCTCTCTTGGTGTTAGGCTGGGTACCGCACCAGATGCCCCGACATGGGAACAGGTGCTCGCCAGTTCCTTGTTGCCCGGTCCACGAAGTCGCTTCCGGACTGCGGCACCCCGTTACCGCTTCGGTCGTTTAATCTTCCTCCATACCCAGCGTGGCCTGGAGGCAGCCTGGCCGATCGAGCGGAAGCTGGGGTCCGGGGGAACCGAACGGTGGCTCGGGTCAGCGAAGCCGAGCACCGATGACGCCCCCCTCATCTGGATGCAGCGCGAGTCTGCCCTGGTGACGGGACCTCGGTGGCGCGTGAGCGTGCGATGGCCCGGCGCTGGGAGAACGTGCTGATGGCGGATAAATACAGAACCTTGGCCTGGCAAAGCCGCCAGGCCGCGAAACCGGGCCCACCGGTCGTCGGCGGCGCCGACGCCCGCCCCTGGAAGGATCCCTTGTGAGCGATACCACCGAATTCCTCACCAGCTCGCACGACGCCGTCCCCTCGGCCAACGTCCCGTCCGGGGCGAGCGGTGGCCCGGGCGGGGTCGTTGCCCCGGATGCCGCGAACGCCACGTCGGCGGGCCCGGACGGGGTCGCGAGTGCCGCGGCGCCTGTTCTCGCCGCCGGGGATGGCAGATCGCGGCGCGGCGGCGGCGGGCTTGCCTCGAAGCTGCTGCCCGAGCTGCAGCAGATGGCGCAGTCGATGGGCATCAAGGGAACCGGCCGGATGCGCAAGGGCGAGCTCATCTCGGCGATCCAGGAACGGCAGGGTGGCGCGGCCATGGCGGCCACGGCGCAGGCGCAGCCCGGTACGCGACAGGACAACTCGACGAAGCGAGGCGCGCCCGCGGGAGCCGGCGCTCCCCGTCACCTTGAGCGAGACACCATGGAATCTGACCCTTCAGCGCGAGTCGGCTCGGGCCAGAGCCTGGGCTCCGGCAGCGCGCAATCCGGCGGTATCGGCGACGGCGCGCAGCCCGGCGGCCTCGGCGCCCCGGCCGCTCCCGCACCGGCCACCGACGGCCAGCAACTGCCCTTCGACCGAGCCGACGCGGCCCCCGTCACCGGCGGCCAGCCGGACTCGGGACGCCAGCAGGCAGGCAACCGGAACGACGACGGCAGGTCGTCAGGGGACGGCCAGCGCGGTGACCGGCGCCGGCGCAACGGCCGCCAGGACCAGGGCCGCCCCCGCGGTGGTGACGCGGCTGGCGACCAGCGCCGCGACCAGGGTCGCGGTGGTGGTGACACAGCTGGCGACCAGCGTCGCGACCAGGGCGGCGGCGACCAGCGCCGCGACCAGGCCTCCGATTCCGGCTCGAACGCCGGCCGCGGCCAGTCCTCTGACCAGCAGGGCGGCGGAGGCCGGGGCGATGATGACGGCGAGGGCCAGAGCCGCCGCCGCAACCGGGACCGGTTCCGCAACCGCAACCGGCAGCGCCGCGGCGAGCGCCCCGGCGACGCCGAGCCGGTCATCGCCGAGGACGACGTGCTCATCCCGATCGCCGGGATCCTCGACGTGCTGGACAATTACGCGTTCGTCCGGACCACCGGCTACCTTCCCGGCCCGAACGACGTGTACGTGTCCCTGTCCCAGGTCCGCAGGCACGGCCTGCGCAAGGGCGACGTGATCGAGGGCGCGGTGCGCCAGCCGCGGGAAGGCGAGCGCAGGGAGAAGTTCAACGCGCTCGTCCGGCTCGACAAGGTCAACGGCCTTGAGCCGGAGCAGGCCCGTGATCGCGCCGATTTCTCCAAGCTCGTGCCGCTGTACCCGCAGGAGCGGCTGCGGCTGGAGACCGATCCGGGCAACATGACCACGCGGATCATCGACCTGATCGCTCCGATCGGCAAGGGCCAGCGCGGGCTCATCGTGTCCCCGTCCAAGGCGGGCAAGACGCTGATCATGCAGGCGATTGCGAACGCGATCACCAAGAACAACCCGGAGTGCCACCTCATGGTCGTCCTGGTGGACGAGCGGCCTGAGGAGGTCACCGACATGCAGCGGTCGGTCAAGGGCGAGGTGGTCTACTCCACCTTCGACCGCCCGGCCGACGACCACACCACGGTCGCCGAGCTCGGCATCGAGCGGGCCAAGCGGCTGGCCGAGATGGGCCACGACGTGGTGGTGCTGCTTGACTCGATCACCCGCCTCGGCCGCGCCTACAACCTGGCCGCGCCGGCCAGCGGCCGGATCATGTCCGGCGGCGTGGACTCCACTGCCCTGTACCCGCCGAAGCGGTTCTTCGGCGCGGCCCGCAACATCGAGCACGGCGGCTCGATCACGATCCTGGCCACCGCCCTGATCGAGACCGGGTCGCGGGCGGACGAGGTCATCTTCGAGGAGTTCAAGGGCACCGGGAACATGGAGCTGCGGCTGCGCCGCGAGCTCGCCGAGAAGCGGATCTTCCCCGCGGTGGACGTGGACGCTTCCGGCACCCGGAAGGAAGAACTGCTGATGTCCCCGGAGGAGCTTAAGATCGTCTGGCAGCTCCGCCGGGTGCTGCACGCGCTCGAGCCGCAGCAGGCGCTCGAGGTGCTCATGGACAAGATGAAGGAGACCAAGAGCAACGCGGAGTTCCTGCTTCAGGTCCAGAAGACGACCCTCAACCAGTAACTTTTCGGGAATCAACGTGGGACGTGACACGTTCCACTGTCTGGCACACTGGGACCGAGTTTGCGGTGCCGGTTCACGCCAGTCGGCCTCGCGGTCAGCGGCCCGGCGACCCAGCGCCCGGCCGATCGCGGACAGACGGCTGGCGACCCGGCTGCCGCCCGAGCCAGGAGACTTCACATGAAGCCTGACATTCACCCCGCGTACGTGGTCACCAAGGTGACCTGTACTTGCGGCAACAGCTTTGTCACCCGGAGCACGGCGCCCGGCGGCGAGATTCACGCCGACATCTGCTCCAGCTGCCACCCGTTCTACACGGGCAAGCAGAAGATCCTCGACACCGGCGGTCGCGTCGCCCGGTTCGAGCGCCGCTACGCCAAGAAGGACACGGGCGGCAAGTAGCGCCGCGAGAGTACCACTCGACCCCGCGCCTGGCGGCAGAGCCGAACGGCGCGGGATCGACCGGCACTCCCGCGTCCAACGTGCGCGCAGGAGCGGCACTATCCACGCTCGTATCCAGGAGGATTGCAGTGTTTGACAGGCTCGGCGGGCTCGTAACCGAGTACGCGGAGCTGGAGAAGGCGTTGGCTGACCCCGGGGTGCATGCCGATCAGGAGCGGGCCCGGGCGCTCGGCAAGCGCTACGCGGAGCTCAGCCCCACGGTGCAGGCGTACCGGGAATGGCAGCGCACCGCCGCGGACGAAACGGCTGCGCGCGAACTGGGCGCTGATGATCCGTCGTTCCTGGCCGAGGCCGAGGAGCTCGGTCAGCACAAGGCCGAGCTTGAGCAGCGGCTGACCGAGCTGCTGGCGCCCAAGGACCCCAACGACGGCCGGGACGTGATCCTGGAGGTCAAGGCGGGGGAGGGCGGTGAGGAGTCCGCGCTGTTCGCCGGCGACCTGCTGCGGATGTACCTGCGGTACGCCGAGCGGCAGGGGTGGAAGACCGAGATACTCGACTCCGCCATGACCGGGCTCGGCGGGTACAAGGACGCGACGGTCGCGGTCAAGTCCCGTGTCGGCCACGCCGGGCCGGGGGTCTGGTCGCGGCTGAAGTACGAAGGCGGCGTGCACCGCGTGCAGCGGGTGCCTGTGACCGAGTCTCAGGGGCGCATCCACACCTCGGCCGCTGGCGTGCTGGTCATGCCGGAAGCCGACCCGGTCGATGTGCAGATCGACCCGAACGACATCCGGGTGGACGTGTTCCGGTCCTCCGGGCCCGGCGGCCAGAGCGTGAACACCACGGACTCGGCCGTGCGGATCACGCACCTGCCCACCGGGATCGTCGTCTCCTGCCAGAACGAGAAGAGCCAACTGCAGAACCGGGAGCAGGCCATGCGCATCCTGCGGGCCCGGCTGCTGGCCCAGGCCCAGCAGGAAGCCGACGCGCAGGCGGCCGCGCAGCGCCGTGACCAGGTACGCACGGTGGACCGTTCGGAGCGCATCCGCACCTACAACTTCCCCGAGAACCGGATCGCCGATCACCGGATCGGCTACAAGGCCTACAACCTCGACCAGGTTCTCGACGGCGACCTGGACGGCGTGATCAGTGCGCTCACCGAGGCGGACATGACCGAGCGGACCAATGGCGAGACCCGCCAGCGGGAGCGCGCCGGGTGAACCTGCTGCTCGACGAGATCAGGCGCGCTACGGCCCGGCTGGCCGAGGCGGAGGTCGAGTCACCGCGAGCCGACGCCGAGCTGATCGCCGCGCATGTGCACGGGGTGCGACGTGGCGAACTGCACACGGTTCCCGACGACGCGTTCGACGTACGGTTCTGGCAGGCAGTGGACCGCCGCGCCGCGCGCGAGCCCCTGCAGCACATCACCGGGGTCGCGCATTTCCGGCACCTCGAGCTCAGCATCGGCCCTGGCGTGTTCGCGCCGCGCCCGGAGACTGAAGTAATGACCGGCTGGGCCATCGACCGGCTCCGCGAGACGGACGTGGCCGAGCCGGTGGTCGTCGACCTGGGCACCGGCTCGGGCGCGATAGCGCTGTCCATCGCCCTCGAAGTGCCCGGCGCCCAGGTACACGCGGTCGAAGCCGATCCGCTGGCCCTGACCTACGCCGAGCGGAACGCCGCCGCTTACCGCGACCGCGAACCAGGCCCGGGACGGCGGGTGCGGCTGGCTGGCGCCGACCTGGCTACCGCCCTGGGTGACCTCGACGGCACCGCCGACCTCGTCATCAGCAACCCGCCCTACATCCCGCTGGGTGCGGCCGTGCCGCCCGAGGTGGACGAGTACGACCCGCCGTCCGCCCTGTGGAGCGGTGCCGACGGCCTGGACGCGATCCGGGCGGTGCAGCGGGCGGCCCGGCGGCTGCTGCGGCCGGGCGGGCGGGTGGCGGTCGAGCACGGTGCCCCCCAGGGCGCGGCCGTCCGCGCGGTGTTCGCGTCCGGCGAGGACTGGCTGGACATCACGCAACACCACGACCTGGCCGGCCGCGACAGGTTCGTCACGGCCGTGCGGGGATGGCAGGATGGGCAGCCATGAGCGACCGCTACGACTGCTCCGACCCTGAGCAGCGCGCGGCAGGCCTGAAGGCCGCCGTCGAGGCGGTGCACCGCGGCGAACTCATCGTGCTGCCCACCGACACGGTCTACGGCATCGGCGCGGAGGCTTTCTCGCCCGCCGCGATCACCAGCCTGCTGGCCGCCAAGCAGCGCGGCCGGGACATGCCGCCGCCGGTGCTGGTCGGGACCGTCCGCGCGGCGACCGCGCTGGTCGAAGAGCTCAGCGACGCCGGCCGGGACCTGATCGGTGAGTTCTGGCCGGGCGGGCTCACGCTGGTGTGCCGGGCCCAGCGCATGCTGAGCTGGGACCTGGGCGACACCAGGGGCACGGTGGCGATCCGGATGCCGTTGCACCCGGTGGCTCTTGACCTGCTCAAGGAGACCGGGCCGCTGGCGGTGAGCAGCGCTAATGTCTCTGGTATGCCCGCCGCCGCCACCGTGGACGAGGCCGTAGACCAGCTCGGCGACACGGTGGCCGTTTTCCTGGACGACGGGCCTGCCACCGGCGGCGTGCCGTCCACGATCGTCGATCTGACCGGGGTGATACCCAAGCTGCTGCGGGCCGGGGCGATCCCGGTCGACGAGCTGAACGCGGTGTCTTTCGTATCCACCGGCCCCGAGCCCGCGGAGGACGCGGGGCCCTCCGAGGAGACCGGCACCTTCGAGAGCGCAGGCGACTTCGAGGCCGCCGACGACTTCGAGGCCGCCGACGACTTCGAGGCCGCGGAGCCCCCGGAGAACGTGGAAGTCTCCGACGCCTATCCGATGGCCCCGGGCACCGCTCCGACGGCCCCGGGTACCGCGCCGGCGTCAGCGCCGGATGAGTCTCCCGGCGCCGGCAGGCCCTCTGCCCCGGGCGGCGACTCCGCCGCGGACCACGCGCCGGGCGAACGGCGGGAATCGCCATGACCCCGGGTCTCGGCGGCTGAGCCGCGTGCGCGAGTACATACTCACGCTCCTCACCGCCGCGGCGGTGACCTACCTGCTGACCCCGCTGGTGCGGCGCATCGCGATCGCGACCGGGGCCATGCACGCTCCCCGCGACCGGGACGTGCACGTGATCCGCACGCCGCTGCTCGGCGGCCTGGCCATGTACGGCGGGCTGGCCGCCGCCCTGCTGCTGGCCAACCAGCTCAGCTATCTGCGCGGGGTGATCAGCGGTACCGGAGTGAACCGGGGACTGCTGCTGGCCGGCGGGCTGCTCGTGGTCATGGGCATCGTGGACGACCGGTGGGGGATGAGCGCGCTCAGCAAGCTGGCGGGCCAGGTCGCCGCCGGCGCCATCCTGGTGTGGAGCGGGACCGAGCTGTCCTGGATCCCGAGCCCCAACGGCAACGTGATCGTGCTGTCGCCGAACCAGGCCCTGGTCGTGACCATCCTGCTCGTGGTGGTCACGATCAACGCGGTGAACTTCATCGACGGCCTGGACGGGCTGGCCGCCGGGATAGTCGGCATCTCGGCGCTGGCGTTCTTCGCCTACTCATACACTCTGGTGCGGGTGGCGGGCGCGTCCACGCAGTCGCTCCCGGCGCTCGTGTCGGCGATCCTGGCCGGCATGTGCCTCGGGTTCCTGCCGCACAACTTCTACCCGGCGCGCATATTCATGGGGGACACCGGGGCCATGCTGCTCGGGTTGCTGCTCGCCTATGGGCCGATCTCCAGCACGGCGACGCTGGACCCCAGCATCCTGAAGAACACGCTGAACAGGTTCCCCACCATCCTGCCGATCCTGCTGCCCGCCGCGATCTTCATCATCCCGTACGCGGATCTGCTGCTCGCGGTGGCCAGGCGGGCCAGGGCGGGGCAATCTCCGTTCGCGCCGGACAAGAAGCACCTGCACCACCGGCTGCTGAACATCGGGCACTCGCACCGCAAGAGCGTGCTGATCATGTACCTGTGGGCCGCGCTGTTCGCGGTCACGGTGGTCTCGCTGTCGGTGGTGCGGACCAAGTTGCTGATCTTGGCGGGCGTGACGCTGGCGGGCATGCTGATCCTGCTGCTGGTCTCGGTGCCCAGGCTGCGGCCGCATCGCCGGGTCCGGCCCGCGGTGGGCAGCGCGGCCGGGCCGCTGGTGGTGAACGCGGCGGGGACGACGGCCGCGGGCCCGGCGGTGCCGGTCGGGTCTCCTGGTACGGCGGGCGCAGCGACGGTTCCCGGCTGGCCTCCTGCTTCCGATGCCGGCCGTCCGGCCCGTCCCGATGCCGCCCGCCCCGTGGGCCCCGATGCCGCCCGCCCCGCGCGTCCTGATGTCGGCGCTCCCGTGCGTCCCGGTGCCGATCGCCTCGACCCCCCTGGTGCCGACCGCTCCGCCGCGCCCGGCAGCCGCCCCGCCGCGCCCGGCAGCCGCCCCGCCGCGCCCGGCAGCCGCCCCGCCGCGCCCGGCAGCCGCCCCGCCGCGCCCGGCAGCCGCCCCGCCGC
>Ga0070712_100001778_pt1 | contig 13190 bp, 14 predicted proteins | sample LARL81metaG_FD_71396 | JGI IMG/M metagenome (GOLD analysis project Ga0070712, IMG submission 71396) | Corn, switchgrass and miscanthus rhizosphere microbial communities from Kellogg Biological Station, Michigan, USA - LAR L8-1 metaG | ecosystem: Host-associated > Plants > Roots > Rhizosphere ...
GCGTACAGCGCGGCGGTCTGCGCGGCCACCGCCTGCCAGCCGAACTCGCCGACGGCACGCTCGCGCCCGGCCCGGCCGAGTGCGGCGGCGCGGGCCGGGTCCGCGATCAGCGCGCTGAGGGCACCGGCCAGCGCGCCGGGGTCGTCGGGCGGGACCAGCAGCCCGGTCTCGCCGTCGCTCACCACCTCGGGGATGCCGCCGACCGCCGACGCCACCACCGCCGTGCCGCACGCCATCGCCTCCAGATTGACGATGCCGAGCGGCTCGTAGAGCGAGGGGCAGGCGAACACCGTCGCATGCGAGAGCAGTTGGATCACCGCGCGCTTGGGCAGCATCTCCGGTATCCAGATCACCCCGGACCGCGTCGCGCGCAGGTCCGCCACCAGGCCCTCGACCTCGGCCTCAAGCTCCGGGGTGTCGGGCTGCCCGGCGCACAGCACGAGCTGGGCGGCCGGTTCCAGCGCTGCCGCGGCCCGCAGCAGCACCGGCACGCCCTTCTGCCTGGTGATCCGTCCGACGAAGATCACTGTCGGCCGGGCCGGGTCCACCCCGTAGGCGTCAAGCACGTCGGTCGCCGGGTCCGGCGCGTACTCGGCGGTGTCGATCCCGTTCCGTATCACCCGCACCCGGTCCGGGGACACCGCCGGGTAGGCAGCAAGAACGTCGTCGCGCATACCCGCGGACACGGCCACCACGGCCGCGGCGGCCTCCACGGCCACCCGCTCGCACCACGAGGACAGCGCGTAACCGCCGCCGAGCTGCTCGGCCTTCCACGGCCGCAACGGTTCCAGCGAATGCACGGTGACCAGGTGCGGCACGCCGTAAAGCAGCGAGGCCAGGTGGCCGGCCAGGTTCGCGTACCAGGTGTGCGAGTGCACCACGTCGGCGTCGCCGACGGCCGCCGTCATGGACAGGTCGGCCGACATCACGCCAAGCGCCGGGTTCGCCCCGGCGAGATGGTCCCACGGCCGGTGCGCCACGGCGTCCGGCCGGTCGGCGCCCATGCAGTGCACGGTCACGTCGACCAGGCTGGCCAGCTCGCGGGCCAGGTAGGTCACGTGCACCCCGGCACCGCCGTAGACCTCGGGCGGGTATTCACGCGTCAGCAGGGCTACGCGCAGCCGCGAGCCGGGGGGTGCGGCGGTCACGCGCGGACCTTCTGGCCCTTACCGACGACGGTGATGCCCCCGGCGGACACATGGAAACCGCGCTCGCGGTCGTGCTCCTTATCCACGCCCACCTCGGCTCCCTCGGGGACCTCGACGTTCTTGTCGATGATCGCGTCCCGTACCACCGCGTGCCGCCCGATCACCGTGTTGTGCAGGATCACCGAGCGCTCCACCGCGGACCAGCTGTTCACCCGCACGCCAGGAGACAGCACCGACTCGCGCACGGTGCCGCCGGACACGATGACCCCGTTGCTGACCAGGCTGTCCAGCGCCCGCCCGATCCGGTCGCCGGAGTCGAACACGAACTTGGCCGGCGGCTGGGAGGGCACGAGGGTCAGGATCGGCCAGCGCTCGTTGTACAGGTTGAATATCGGGTGCACGTGGCACAGATCCATGTGCGCGTCGAAGTAGGAGTCGAGCGTCCCCACGTCGCGCCAGTAGGCCTTGTCCCGCTCGGTCGCCCCCGGCACCTTGTTGGTCGCGAAGTCGTACACCTGCGCCGTGCCGTTGGCGACCATCATCGGGATGATGTCCCCGCCCATGTCGTGCTTGCTTGCCGCGTTGGCCGCGTCTTCGCGCAGCGCATCCACCAGCACGTCGGCGTCGAACACGTAGTTGCCCATGGACGCGTAGGCCTCGTCCGGGCTGTCCGGCAGGCCCGGTGGATCCGCGGGCTTCTCCAGGAAAGCCTCGATCGCGTGGCCCTGGCTGGCGGCCCTGATCACGCCGAACTCGGTCGCGTCCATGCGGGGCACCCGGATCGCCGCCACGGTGCACCCCGCGCCGCTCTCGACGTGCTGGCCGATCATCTGCCCGGGGTCCATCCGGTACACGTGGTCCGCGCCGAACACCACCACCAGGTCGGGCCGCTCGTCGAAGATCAGGTTCAGCGACTGGTAGATCGCGTCCGCCGACCCGGTGTACCACTGGGGGCCCAGGCGCTGCTGCGCGGGCACCGGGGTGACGTAGTTGCCGAGTAGCGAGCTCATCCGCCAGGTGGTCGTGATGTGCCGGTCCAGGCTGTGGCTCTTGTACTGGGTGAGCACGGCGACCCGCAGGCACCCGGCGTTGACCAGATTGGACAGCGCGAAGTCCACCAGCCGGTAGAGGCCGCCGAACGGCACTGCCGGCTTGGCCCGGTCCTCGGTCAGCGGCATCAGCCGCCGTCCCGCGCCGCCCGCCAGGACGATTCCCAACACCCGCCGGTCTGCCATCACGCACCTCGCTCAAGGTCGCGCTCACGTCGCTGTGAGGATGACCGTCGCCGCACCTTATTATTTTGCATTACGCATTGCCGGGGCACACCTATGACATTCCGTGCCCTGGTTCCGCAATGCACCGCCGGGATGAAATACGCCTTCGGGGTAGCCATAATACGCCTACAGGGTATCGCTGGGGAGCCGGGAATCGCCGTCGGCACCGCCCTGGCCAGGCTGAATCCACGCATCAGGGCCGCTACCTGCGCGCTCCTGAGCCGCAGCAGCGCGCCATCTACGCCGGCAAATCATAGCCGCGTTCCAATTTGATTGCTCATCGTAATACCCCCGGCGCGTTCGGCGATCCAAGGAGCCCGCGCTGAGACCGCGAATTAGCGGCCAACCGGGAGTGAATGGCAGGGGTACGCCGGCCCCTCGCACCGCGGGCGCCCCACCAGTGGCCGCCCCGGCAGCGGACCGTGCACGATGGGAAGCGCCGGACTGGCGGCGCTCGCTCCAACTGGCGCTGGCCCGCCCCGTGGCTGCCGCCCGCGGTGCCGCAATATCCGAGCTTCATGTTGAGTCAAGGCTTCCCCAGGATGCTCGCGGCAACCGCGTCGGCTAGGGGAACCGGGCGTCAACGGTGGTCGTGACGCGTCCGGGGTCGCCGAGGAATCCCATCCCGCACTGCGTGTGGTGGATGACCGCGACTTCGAACAGCCTGTCCGCCGCGACCTGGGCGCGGAACAACTGCTCAGCGAGGAAGGCGAGGTAGGCAATGTCATCGATGACGGGCTCGGTGACGCGTCCTCCCGCGTTGCGGATGACGGGAGCTTCGGCGAGTTCGAGGCCGAGAATGATCGCGGGATCGACCCGGTGATCGAGGCAGGTGACGACGAGCACCTGGGCGGTGGGCGGACCGAGCGGAACGGGGGTGTAGTTACGGGCGAACGCCTCGTTACGCTCCAGCAGGGGGGGGGTCATCCTGGTCATGACGGTTCCGTTCGGTTCAGGGCTCCCAGCCCTCCATTTAGTGGACACTGTCCACGTTAACGGTTGATGTGGACGCTGTCCACTTGTATCCTGCCGCCGTGACGGCTACCCGATCAGCGGAAGAGGCAACGATCTCTTGCGTAGCCCCGTGGGCGTCGGCCGCCGGGCTACACGCGCAGGTCAGCGGCACGTTGCGGCGTGCCGGACATAGGAGAACTAACGGTAGCTAGTTCTCCTCGGACTCCGCCTTCTCGGTCCAGTAGGCAAGATTATTTCGGGCCACCCTGGTGTCCGGGTGCTCGGAGCCAAGCTCATCGAGTCAGCCAAGGATCGCTGGCGCTGCGTGAACGCGCCTCACCTGGTCGCCTTGGTGCGTGCCGGAGCCATCTTCGTCAACGGGAAGCTGATCGAGCGGCCCGGTGGGGACGGGGAGGCCGAAGCCGCCTGAAAGTTCTTCAGCGGCTCACCGTGGCCAGGGATTCCACGAACCGGCTAAGGAGCCGGGCGAACTCGCTGCGGTCGGCGGCTGGCCAGTCGGCCATGGCCTCGCCGAAGACCTGCCGCCGGAAGGCATGTGCCTGCGCTGACAGGTGCTGCCCGGCTGGCGTGCGCACCAGCAGGGCGCGGCGGCCGTCTGCCTGATCAGCCTCGCGCCGCACCAGTCCCGCGGCCACAGCTGCGGCGGCCAGCTTGCTGGCGCGCGGCTGGTCGATGTTGAGGGCGGCCGCCACGCTGGTGACGGTCGCCGGCCTGCCCGCCTCCTCGGCTTCCTCGATGATGTCCAGCACATCGGCGCTCGCCCCGCTTGCACCGTCCGCTGCTGTCCCGTGCCCGCCGGGTCTGGCGCCCTGGCGTACTGCGGCCAGGCGCGCGAGGGTGCGCCGGCTCTGGCTGCGGCGGATGGCCACCATGGCGCGTTCCACCGTCTCGATGTGCTCATCGCTGTTGCGCTCCACGACGCCCAAGTATATGCTCCATGGAAGCTAGTTGTTAATAAACATCTAGATATGAAAGTGCATGAAGATGGAACGGCCCATCGGCTACTGGCTCAAGCACCTCGACCGTCTCATCGAGGCGGCAGCCGAGCGAACCTTCGCCGAAGAGAAGCTCACCCGGCGGCACTGGCAGATCATGAACGTGCTACGCGAGTCCCCGCAGGACGCAGCCGGGCTCACCAAGGCGATACGTCCCTTCTGGGGCCCCGGCGCGATCACCCTGGACGAGGTCACCAGCGAACTGGCCCGCCGCCGCTGGCTCACCCGGGACGAGGCGGGCTTCTATGCGCTCACGCCAGCCGGCCAAGCCGGACATGCCGCAGTCGGAAACAAGGTGCAGGGCATCCGCTCCACGTTCCTCACCGGCCTGACTGAAGAGGACTACTCCAGAACCGTGCAGGTTCTACAGCGGATGGCCGAGAACCTGGAGCGCGCCACCGGCCAGGAGCCGATCATCGCCCCACCTAAAAGATCTTGATCCACAGGTCTTGACAATTACTCGCAACAACCGTGAAGAGCCCGTTGCGCTGAGAGGCGCACGGCGGGTTCGGCGAGAGATCCGGGGAAACGGGCCAAATGGGAGGCTGGATGCCACACAGGCTTGTATGACCAGGCAGGTCCGCGAGTGGCTGCACGCGCTCCGCGTTGGTGATCCGGTGACCCGCCGCCTGGTGGCGCAGGCGATTGACCAGCTCCTGGACGAGGGCCCGAGGCTGGGGCGGCCGTTGGTTGACCGGATCGCGGGCTCCCGGCTGCATAACCTCAAGGAGTTGCGCCCGGGCTCCAGCGGCGGCAGTAAGGTCCGGACCTTATTCATCTTCGACCCGGCGCGCAGCGTGGTGCTGTTAGTCGCCGGTGACAAGTCCGGCCGGTGGCGTGAGTGGTACCGCGAGGCGGTCCCGGCGGCTGAGGCGGCCTACGAGGGTTACCTGAAGGAGTTCCGATGAGCGAGCCGGAGGAGTTCCGCTCCTACACACGCGAAGAGTTTCTCGATGAGTTCGTGCATCCCGACGACCGCGATGCCGTGGAGGAAGCCCATCAGCGGCGGATACTCAAGGTCCGCTCTGAGTATCTCGCCGAGATGCGCAGGCAGGCCGGCCTGACCCAGGCTGAGGTCGCCGAGGCCATGGGGGTGACTCAGCAGCGCGTGTCGGCGATCGAAGCCGGCGCGGTCGCCGAACTCGCGACACTCGCGGACTACATCAAGGCGCTCGGCGGGGAGCTGAAAGTCATCGCGGACTTCGGCGACACATGGCGCCGTGTCGCATGACTTCGCCGTCCCCGGCCATAGCCGGTGGCCCCTGTGCCGGCCGTCGCCCGGCCCGGCTGTGGCGTTGTACCTGCGGGAGGGCTACCCTGCCCGTAACATGCTCCGCTGGGCAAGCGTCACAGGGCTGCGGTCCACTCGATGACTAAGCGTCTGCCCTGGTCAGAGGGAGCGGAATTGTCCCCTTCTCCGTAACACCCTCTGGGGTGTTGGGTGGCTAAGTCGTCAGGCGGCCGCCGCCTGCACGGGCCATCTTCCTCGCACTCACTTGGGGTTCGGCGGCTGCGATGACGACGCGTCAGCAGCAGGAAGCCGCCGCCTCAGTCCGCGCGTGGCCCATGACCTTCGACGGCGTCGATGAAGCCGTCGGGGTCGACGAGGCTGATGATCAGTGAGCTGACCTCCATCTTGCGAAATACCGTGCTGAGTTGCCGGGGCAGATAGCAGGGCGGATCGATGACAAGTTCGACCAAGCCGTCATGCGAGCCGTTCACGAGCCAGCTCCCTCGGCGACCGTGTACCCCGATCGTTCCCCGAGTCTGGTGCTGAGATCGGGCGGCCGACCGCACCGAGCCGCGAGGGATGTCCAGATGGAAGTCGGGCACCCGAACCCGCAGCACGGCGGAGTCGACCTCTATGCCCCCGCGTCCCGGGCCCCCACCCCGCCGGGTGGCATCCCACAGGGAAACCCGGCCCATATCGCTGTAGTCGAGAGCGAACCAGCTCGCGCTGGAGGACGAGGCTCCGGCTCCGGCCTGCTGGTAATTCTTGATGACCTCACGCCGGGCGGTGGCGTACGGCTCGCCTGTTTCCGCCATGCGCTTGCGGGCTGCTGCCTTGATCTTGTCGTGCGACATCGTGCCTCTGCTCCGGTGGCCTTGTCCCGGCGCCTGGCCACCGCAAAGAGGACATCACGATGGAGGGGAAGAATCCACGCGAGGGCTGTGCCGCTCTTGTCCTCAGGCACTACTACCAGCGCCGGGCCGGCGTAGCTCGGATCAGGCAGACGTGGCTGCCAACTGGCAGGATACGCCCGCCAGACGAGGCGTCACAACCGGCGTGTGTGGCATGGAGGTGGAAGTGGACTGCCTTGCCACTGCCTGGTAGCCAAGGAGGCGGGGATTGATGAAATGTGCTCGGTGCGCGTTGATCCTGTCCGTTGCAGCCCTGGCCGGGCTTGTGCCCGCGACCACCACGGCAGCCGTGGCCGCATCAGCACAGCCCGCTGGCAACACGACCCGCCTGATCGCAGCTTGCCGAGTCGCGGCCACGATCCCCGTGGGCAGCGCCCCGGCCGGGATCGCGGTGGACTGGAAGACCAACCGCATCTACGTGGCCAACAGGGGCGATGGCACGGTGTCGGTGATCAACGGGCAAACAAATGCGGTGGTGGCCACGATCCCTGTGGGCCTCCGTCCGGGTGGAGTCACAGTGAACTGGAGGATCAACCGTGCCTACGTCGCCAATGCAGGCGGGACGGTATCAGTCCTAGCTGGCTGCTGAGGTTGAACGAGGCGGCGCCGCCGGATTCAGCGACCCGCGCGGATCAGCGTGCGTTGCACGATTGGCTGAATCCGGCGGCGTCCCGGGCGGCGATGGACGGGTCGTTTGCCGCGGACTTCTGCTCGGCGTCGATCTCGCGGTGATACGCGGCAGCACCCTGCCGAGCGGCCCGCAGCCGCGCCGCGTCGAGTTTGTTGGCGAATGCGATGTAGGCGGCAAGTGCCCGCGCCTTGGCGGCCGCAGCCTGGGGCACGACGATCGCGGCGAGCTGGCGATCGAAGTCGTCGCGCAGCCTGGTGTGCTGGGGGAGCTGGGCGAGAAAGTCCTTCAACGGGATGTCGAACTGGCCGCCGTTCAGCGCGTTGATCTTCTTCTCCAGCCCATCGCAGAGCGCGTTGACCGCATTGAGGTACTGCTGGACCGCATCGCTGCTGCCCGGCGACGACACCGGGACCGGTCCGGGGACCGCCGAGTGTTCGGTCGACGAGCAGCCCGCGACGAGGATGCAGCCGCTCGCGGCGATTGCGACTGCGCGCATCCGTCCCATATCGCACATGATCGACGCAATGGAGCTAGCTCAGCGCCTTCGTAGCCAGTTCGTTGCGCAGCCGCTACATCGGCGCGATGGCGTCAGCGACTGCCGCGCGCCGGTCAGCACGCTGGCGAGTCGCGGTTCGGCGCAGCCAAGTTGAGGGTTCCGTGGTTCAGCGGTAACGCTCCCGGAACGATCCGGGCGTAGCGTTGCACCCCGTGGGGGAAGCGCAGCCAGCGGGCGCACAGCCACCGGTACCGGCGGGCGTCATGACCGGCCGGTTCCGCCTGGTGTCGCCGGCGACCTGGGCAATCGTCCTGGGAGGTCTGGCGGCGCTGTCCTTCGCGGCCATGATCTTGCTGACCATCGTGTCCGGCCAGGTATTCAATGGGGTCCTGCCGCTAGTCATCGGCCTGCCCTGCGCGGGGGTTGGGATACTCGTCGCCCGGCGCCAGCCGCGCAACCCCATCGGGTGGCTGTTCCTGGTGACCGGTGCCTGCCTGTTCCTCAGCACCGATGGCTCTGAATACGCGCTTCTGGCCTACCGCTTCGGGCATCGTCTTCCGCTAGGCCCGCTCGCGCTGGCGCTGGGCCAGTTGTGGGGCACCGGCCTGGTGCTGTTGTTCGTGGTGATCCTGCTGTTCCCCAATGGCAGGCTGCCTTCCCGCTTCTGGCGCGCGACCCTGTGGGTCTTCGGCACGGTCTACGCGGTGCTGCAGGCGGCAACGGCCGTGGCGGTCGCTGATGCCCTCGCCGCACACCCCCTCCGGGTCGACTCAAACGGCGGGCTGTCCGCCGTTGATCACCCGGCCGGGTGGTACAACCTCATCCAGGGGCCCGCCACCATCGTGCTCATCGCGCTGACACTGTGCTTCGTCGCCCGGCAGGCGCTGAGCTGGCGGCGCTCGTCCAGCGAACGGCGGCAGCAGCTCAAGTGGCTGGCCAGCGGGGCGGCCGTCACCGTTGTCTGCGGGGTCATGTCAGCGTCCCTCAGCTCATCAGGCTCAACGATCGTGAGTGACGTGGGCAACTATGCCTGGTTCGGCTGGGCCGCACTGCCGGTGAGCATCGGGATAGCGATTTTGCGGTACCGGCTGTATGACATCGACCGGATCATCAGCCGGACCCTGGCCTATGCGATCGTCACCGGCCTGCTGGTCGGGGTGTACGCGGGGCTGGTGCTGCTGGCGACCCGGGTGCTGTCCTTTCACACTCCCGTAGCGGTGGCCGCCTCGACGCTTGCGGCGGCGGCGCTGTTCAGCCCGCTGCGGCGCCGGGTGCAGCAGGCGGTGGACCGGCGGTTCAACCGGGCCCGCTACAACGCCGACAAGACCGTGGCGGCGTTCGCGGCGCGGTTGCAAGACGCACTGGACCTGGATGCGGTCCAAGAGGACCTGGCCGGTGTCGTGCACCACGCCCTGGAACCCACCCACGTATCGGTGTGGATCAGCCAACGTGGCTGAGGCCGCTGGGCGGGCCGGGATGCCCGGCTGTGGTGGTGGCCAGCAGGGCGGGGGTGTGGGTGCGGTTGCCGGGCTGGGCGGCCTGGTCCATCGCGGCCCGGGCGGCTGGCTCGCTGGTATGCGGCGGGATGGTAAGCAGGTCGGTTCTCCCGTTACGGGCGGTCGCGGTGAGCAGCCCGGCGGGCATGGTCTCGAACCAGCCGAGCCGCACGGTGCGCCTGCCCGCCGGGCCATCGACGCGCAGCCAGCGGGGCCGGCTGGCGTCCCAGCCCGCCCGGCCGAGCATGATGGCGGTGACCGGGCCGTGGCGCTGGTCGAGGGCCAGGATCAGTCCGGGCAGTTCGGCGGCGGGGTCTGATGACCGGGGCCACCAGCCGCCGTCTAGCGGGGTGTGGCCCGTCAGGCCGGGCTGCAGCCGCAGCCGCGGCCGTTCTGGCGGGGCGGTAGCTGGCATGGCCGTAGCTGGCATGGCTGTTGGTGGCATGGCCGTTGCCTACTGGCCGGGGGGCGCCGGGGCGGCCGGACGCCGGTGGCGGGTGCGGCGGAGGGCCAGCCGCAGCTGGGTGATCCGGGCGGTTCCGGCGGCGGCCATCAGCAGGGCGCCGGCGACGGCGGCCAGGAGCAGCGCCACGGCCAGCGACAGGTGCAGGTGGGCGCCCAGGAAGCTGATGTTCACGGCGTGGGTGTTCTGGATGATGAAGATCAGCACCACGATGAGGACGGCGACGCCGACGATCAGCCCGGTGCGCAAGCCGCTGATCCGCGTATGCAACCGCTCGCGCCGGGGCGGCTGCGCCGCGGGCGGCGGCGGCGCGGGCGGGGACCGGGTGGCGCCGTTGGAGGGGGGTGGCGCGGTCATCGGAGGGGATGGGGGCTGTGCGGCCATGGCGTTGTCTCCTTCCAAAGACACGGGATGAAGCACTGAACCGCGGCCGGGGTACCCGCGCAGTCCGGGTTGCGGCTCTCAGAGGCGCCGCCGCCGCAGCCGCCTCCCGATTTCCAGGCCGGCGAATAGGAGGGCGGCGATGATGATCAGGCCGATGAGCATGGCTCGCTCCTTCGATGACCGGGCATCACGGGCCGTCGTCGGCGGGTGTTTCCCGGCTTCTGCCCTCAGGCTACCCTGGAAACAGAAGACTAGCAATTTTATTCCAGTATTGCTAGTCTTGCGTCCGTGAAGAACTGGACGCTGCTGACCAGCCACGCGCAGGTGCTGCTGGCCATCGCCCACGACCCGGGGATACGGCTGCGCGACATCGCCGCCAGCCTGGGCATCACCGAGCGCAGCGCCTACGCCATCGTCACCGACCTCACCGAGGGCGGCTACGTGGCTAAGCGCAAGGACGGCCGCCGCAACCGCTACCAGATCCAGGCCCACCTCCCGCTGCCCGGGCCAGCCAGTCAGCACGCCACTGTCGGCGAACTGCTCAGCCTTCTCACCACCCGGCCCGGGGCCACAGAACGCAGCTGACAAGCCGCGCCCCGCCAGCCCGAAGCGGGCACCCGCGCCGCAAGCGTTCCCGGCCGGGAATCCGGTTCAGGTGCCGGGGCGGGCGTGTACCACTGCGCCGTCCACCAGGGTGAGGTCCACCTCGGCCTGGGCGATCTCCGCGGCGGGCTGGGTGAACAGGTTGCGGTCGAGCACCACGAGGTCGGCGCGCTTCCCGGGCTCGATCGAGCCCGCGTCCCGCTCGTCGTGGTTGACGTAGGCGGAGCCGATGGTGAACGCGGCGATCGCGGCGGGCAGGCCGATCCGCTCGCCGGGCAGGAACGGGGTGTCGGTGTCCGGGCCGCGGAACGGGTAGTCGGGCGCGGTGGTCCGGTTCACCGCGGTGTGCATCTCCCACATCGGGTTCGGGCTGGACACCGGCCAGTCGCTGCCGAAGCACAGTTGCGCGCCGGACCGGGCCAGGCTGCCGAACGGGTACTGCCATGCGGAGCGCTCCGGGCCGAGGAACGGCAGGGTCAGTTCGGTCATCTGCGGCTCGTTGCTGGCCCACAGCGGCTGGCAGTTGGCCACCACGGAGAGGTCGCGGAACCTGGGCACGTCCTCGGGGTGGATCACCTGGATGTGCGCGATGTGGTGCCGCCCTTGGGTCGGCCCGTTCGCGTGACGGGCGGCGGCGATCGCGTCCAGCGCCTCGCGGACCGCCCGGTCCCCGATCGCGTGGATGTGCACCTGGAACCCGCGGACGTCGATCGCCGTGACCGCCTCTTTCAGTTCCTCTGGGTCGAAGAAGCTGGTCCCCCGGCCCTCGGTCTCGTGGCCGTGCCCGTCGAGGTAGGGGCTCAGCATCGCGGCGGAGAAGTTCTCGCAGACGCCGTCCTGCATGATCTTCACGCTGGTGGTGCGGAACCGGGGGCCGTCAGCGATGGACCGGCGTTCTGTCAGAAAGTCGAGTTGGGACGGGCCGACGGAGCGCTGCCACCAGAGAGCACCGGTGACCCGGGCGGTCAGCAGGCCCCGCCGCTCGACCTCGCGGTAAGCATCGAAGCAGTCGGGCACCACCGCGTACTCGCCGACGATCGCCTCCTGCCAGGCGGTGATGCCGAGCGAATGCAGGTACCGCTGGCCCACCAGGATCCCGGCCACCTGCTCGTCCGGGGTGACCGCAGGGGCCACCCGCCGGATCAGGTTCATCGCGCCCTCGTGCAGCGTGCCCTGCGGCTCGCCGGTCGCGGTTCGCTCGATCCGGCCGTCCGGCGGGTCCGGGGTGGTGGCGTCGATGCCGGCCAGCGCGAGCGCCCGGGAGTTCACCCAGGCACCGTGGTGGTCCCGGTTGGACAGGAACACCGGCCGGTCGGGAACCACCGCGTCGAGGTCGTCCTTGCCGGGCACGCCGCCGGGGAACACGTCCATCCCCCAGCCGCCGCCGGCGACCCACGCCGCGCCCGGGTTGCGGTCGGCGTAGGAGCGGATCGCCGCCAGGTAGCCCGCGCGGGTGTGCTCACCGGTCAGGTCGCACTGGCTGCGTTCCAGCCCGCCGCCGGACGCGTGCACGTGCGCGTCCTGGAACCCGGGCAGCAGCATCCTGCCGCGCAGGTTGACCACCTCGGTGCGCGGGCCCACGTGGGGCCGCATGTCCGCAGCGGCGCCCACCGCCACGATCCGGCCATCCTTGACGGCGACGGCCTGGGCCCAGGACCGGGCAGCGTCCACCGTGTAGACGGCTCCCCCGGTCAGCACCAGGTCGGCCGCGCCTGCGGCGGCCACTAGTCGCCCAGTTCGGCGCGGCGGCGGGTGACGTAGTCCTCCAGTTCGGCGCGGACGGCCTCGTCCAGCGGCGGCGGCTCGTACTCCTCCAGGGTCTTGGTGCAGATCTCACCAGCCCGCACCGTGGCGTCCTTGCCGCCCTGCTTCAGCCACCGCTCGTAGTTCGCCGTGGAGGACAGCAGCGGCCGGTAGAAGCAGGTGCGGAACCGCTCCATCGTGTGCGCGGCGCCGAGGAAGTGGCCGCCGTGGCCGACCTCCTCGTGCGCGCCGAACGCCAGCGACGCCTCGTCGATCTCCAGCGGGGTGAACTCCACCCGGAGCATCCGCAGCAGCTCGATATCGATGATGAACTTCTCGTAGCAGCTCACCAGGCCGCCCTCCAGCCACCCGGCCGCGTGCATGACGAAGTTGGTGCCCGCGAGGAACGTGGGCAGCAAGGTCATCAGCGCCTCGTAGGCGGCCTGCGCGTCCGCGGTCTGGCTGGAGTTCAGCCCGCCGCCGGTGCGGAACGGCAGCCCGTAGTGCCGGGCAAGCTGCCCGGTGCACAGCAGGCCGATGGCCGACTCCGGGGTGCCGAAGCTGGGCGACCCGGACTGCATATCGATGTTGGACAGGAACGAGCCGAAGATCACCGGGCAGCCGGGCCGGATGAGCTGGGCCAGCGCTATGCCGGTGAGCGCCTCGGCAAGCTGCTGCGCCAGCGCGGCCGGGATGGACACCGGGGACATGGCGCCCATGAGCAGGAACGGGGTGAGCACCACCGGCTGGTTCGCCGCGCAGTACTCGAACTGGGCGTCCAGCATCCGGTCGTCCCAGCGCAGCGGCGAGTTGCAGTTGATCAGGCTGATCGTGGCCGGG
>Ga0070712_100001780_pt1 | contig 13184 bp, 9 predicted proteins | sample LARL81metaG_FD_71396 | JGI IMG/M metagenome (GOLD analysis project Ga0070712, IMG submission 71396) | Corn, switchgrass and miscanthus rhizosphere microbial communities from Kellogg Biological Station, Michigan, USA - LAR L8-1 metaG | ecosystem: Host-associated > Plants > Roots > Rhizosphere ...
GTCGTCACGATGCGCCGGGCGAGCACCAGATGGCCGGCGAACCAGCGTCCGCGATCGCCTTCGCCGAGCACGTCGTAGCGCACACCGTTGCCGGTCGAGGATGCGTGGATGATCCGGTCGTTGCCGACGTAGATCGCGACGTGATTGATGTTCTCCCCGTCATTCGCGAAGAAGAGCAAGTCGCCGGGACGGAGTGCGCCGGGCCTCGTGGACACCGCGTCGCCCAGATCCGCCATCCGCCGCGAGCTATGGGGCAGTCGAACGCCCTCGCGCCAGAACACCCACTGCACAAATCCCGGAGCGTCGAAGCCGTTGTGTGGGCTGGTGCCGTCATACCGGAAGCGGGTTCCAACATACTCATCGGCCGTCGAGAGGATGCGCGACGCGAATTTGCTGCTAACGCTCGGCTCGAGCATGTATCGCGAAGGCTGCGGGGGCGGTGGCGAGATGTAGATCCGGCGCTCGACGATGGGCGGCCGGGGCGGATCGGAGCGAACCTGCGAGCGACGGAATGAGTGGTTACCTCCCCAACTCGCAGTCAGCCCGAGACGATACTCCCAGCTTCTTGGCGTTCCCGCCGTTACCACGGAGTCGCTACGGAATCCGCGGCGATAGCGCGCTTCGACGCCAACTCCCAACCAGCCGAGTAGATCGTGATGCGCGCCGACACCGTAGTCGAGCGTCGCGTGCGCGCTATCGGGTGCGCCGGCCGGACGCAGTCCATAGCCGCCAACTCCGAAGAAGCCGTATGGGGAGAAGCCGAGCAAAAGGGACTTCATGACCGGAACGCGACGGAATGGCTCGAGGAGCACATCGGCGTCCGCGGTCCAGCCGCCGACGTAAAGTCCCGGATCGCTCTGATAAGTGCCCGTGACGACCTTCGTCGTGCACGGCGCTGGCGTGCACTGTGTGTACTGATAGTTCGCGGTTTGCTGTGAGGCGTCACCGCGTCCGACATTCAGGCCGCCGGTGAGGCGCAACCCGAAGATGCCAGTGTAGCCGGTGAATCCCATGCCGCCGAAGTCCATGTCGACAGGCTGCTGCTTTCTCGCCCCGTACGCCTCGAACATCATTGGTCCCTGAGCGCAGAGAGAAGCTGCGGGCAGCGACGCGGCGACGGCGGCGCCTACCAGTAGAAGTGAGCGCGTCCGAGTCATTTTGACCAACCGAATGGAGTCTGCGATTGAACGCCGCAGAACGGATGCCACGGCGTTGAGGTTGTTGTGAATGATCGTTCAGCTACACTCTTATAATCGACACATTCAACTCGCGAATGGTTTGATCCTGTTTGCGTCAAGGCGTTGCCTGACGAGGACACTCGCGTGTCAGGTCGCGACGCATGTTGGATTACGCGGCTGTTTCGGGTGTCGTCCCGACCCAGGATGCTGTCGAAGCTCCCGCGGGGATGACAAAACGCCGGGGCCTACTGGCCCCGGCACTTCTTTGGCGAGTCGAACTCCGCCTCACTTCCCCCTTTTGTTTCCGACAGCAGCTCGTCGGGCAACGCATCGGCGCTTGGTTGGGTTGGGACGCGGTCGTCAGGATACCCGCTCTCCGGTTGCGCGATGGCGTCGTCTCTGGGTGCATCTGCCTTTCTTCCAGGTACCCTCATCGCTCAGTCCTTGGTTGGGAGGCCTTTTGCTCCCCGCGGCTTGTTGTCGGCGCGATGCTCTCGATGGCCCAACACACCGTGAAGGTTGCCCGTGTTGTCGCTCGGACCCTGGTCGCGACCCATTTTGTGCTCGACGTAAAGCTGGGTGTGCTCGCTGTTCTTCTCCGCTTCGTCGTGCTGCTGGCGGTCCTCGACGAGTCGCCGGCTGCCGTCGTTGGCCCCCCGTTCCCGATTGCGCGCGATTTCCTCCTGCCTGGAGGCTCGAGATTCTCCCTCATGGAGCTGCTCCATGAGCCGATGATGCGTTTTGTCACCGTGTTGTCCTTCGGCGCGCGCCTGTGGTCCTTTTTGCGAGGACGGCGGCCGGTGTTTCGAGTGCCGCACTTCTTCCTGGCCTCCGGCGGCCGGTTCGTTCTCGTGGCGGTCCTTCCGGTTCCCCATATCCAACCCCTCTCCCGTGTAATGATCCGGGTAGTCCTCAGCGATCCTGCGGTACTCCGCGCCCTCCGCGGTCTCCGGGCGCCCGACGGACCCGGGGCAATCGACGTGCCCGGGTCACACCTCCGTGCGGATAGCGAGTTGCTCCGCCGCGGTGAAAAAACGCCGACGATACCAGAGCACCGTTGCCGTCACCGTGATGGCGACGGCGCCGGCAAGCATGAAGGCAACCATTATCTGGTAGCGGACCGCGAGGTTCGGCGATGAGCCAGCCAGAATCTGGCCCGTCATCATCCCCGGCAATGCGACGAGCCCGACGACCATCAGTCCATTCACGGCCGGGATGAGCGCGGCGACGAGCGCGCGCCGGACGGGCTCGGCGGCAGCCCGCGCCGGACTCGCGCCGAGCGCGAGGTACGCCTCGACCTCGCCACGGCGGAGCTCCATTTCGCTCGTTAGGCGCTCGGCAACCAACGCTGCGCCATTCATCGCGTTGCCGACGATCATTCCGAACAGCGGGATCACGTACTGTGGGTCGTACCAGGGATGCAGACGCAACACGATGCCATCCACGTATGCGAGGGTGAGTCCCGTGCCGATGAGCATCGAGACGCCGGTGATGCCGAAGAGCGAGCCGAAGGGTGAGCGTTGTCGGTCGGTCGCCGTCTTCGTCGCCGCAAGGAGCATTACGAGAAGAGCGAGCACGACGAAGTACCAGCGTCTGGTCGTGAAGAGAAATGCGAGAACGTAGCCAACAGCGGTGAGTTGGACGACGGCGCGTACCGCGCCAATCATGAATCCCCGCGCCAGTCCGAGCCGCTGCCATTGCGACAGCGCGATGGCGATCAGAACCAGCGCCGAGGCGAGCGCAAGGTCGATCCAGCTCAGATCGATGGGCCCCCCAGTCTGGCTCATGGCAGACGTTCCCGACCGAGCAGGTACTGCCGCGTCCGTTCCTCGTTAGGCGATGAGAAGAGCACCTCGGTAGGACCGGTTTCGATCACGCGTCCTGCCTCCAGCAATACGGTGTGAGTACTCGCGGCGCGTGCTTCGGCCAGCCGATGCGTCACCATCACGATCGTTACCGCCGCGTCGCTGGCAAGATGGCGCACGGTCGTCATGAGCTGCTCGGCGACCTCCGGATCGAGTGCCGACGTGGGCTCGTCGAGCAGAAGTACTTCGGGCGCCGTCATGAGGGCGCGCGCCAGACTGACTCGCTGTCGCTCGCCACCCGACATGCGATCGGCGGCGCGATCGAGAAAAGACTCATCGAGGCCGGCGAGCCGAATCCCGTCGGCCGCCGAAGGCGCGCGGCCATCCGCCTCCCCTAACGAGCGCGCCGTTTCGAGATTCGCGCGCACTGTTCCCGCGAACATCACCGGCGTCTGGAAGACGAAGCCAACGCGCCGCCGCAGTGCGCGAACGGATAATTCCGCGATTGGTTTTCCCTCGAAGAGCACGCTGCCCTTGGAGGGATCGTCGAGGCGATTGAGCAGACGCAGCAGCGATGTCTTGCCCGCACCACTCGGCCCGACGATCGCAACGACCTCCCGCCGCGGCAGATCGAGGTCGATGCCGCAGAGCGTCCGCCGGCCAGCACGCTCCTGCTCGACGCCGCGAAGACGAAATGCTGGGTCACCCGCCGTGATCGGCACGGTCGAAATCTCACTGAATCATGTCCGGAGCGCGCCGGTTGCTGGCACGGCGACTCGCTGCCATGTTCGGCCTGCTTCACACGACAGCCAGTCGCTTCAGACCAGGAGAACCCATGAGGATCGCCTACCGCGCTCTCGCTGCTCTCATTGCGCTCGCGGCAGTTGCGCCGCGGAGCTACGGGCAAGGCCGAGGCCAGCTGACTCCGCAGGCCATACAGGATCGTTGGGAGAAGGAGCATCAACTCGAATCGCTCGCCGTCATCGATCGCAAGCTGATGGTACCGATGCGCGATGGGATACGCATGGCGACCGATGTCTATCGCCCCAGGAACAGCAGCGGGGCCGTACCGATCGTCTTCGTGCGCACACCCTACAACTTCAATTACTGGGACGTGCGCAATGGCGTCCCGCGCGACATGAGCGCGGAGCTCGACGCCGTCAAGCGCGGTTACGCGTACGTCGAGATGAACGAGCGCGGCCACTTCTTCTCCGAGGGGAACTACGACATCCTCGGACCACCCCTTACCGACGGCTACGACGCTATCAAATGGATGTCCACTCAGCCGTGGGCGAATGGCAAAGTTGGTCTCATCGGCTGCTCCTCTACGGCGGAGTGGCAGATGGCGGTTGCGGCGCAGGCTCCGCCTGGACTGTCCGCGATAATTCCACAAGGCTTCGGCGCCGGCGTCGGCCGTGTCGCGCCGTATTACGAACAGGGAAACTGGTACCGCGGTGGGGCAGTGCAGATGCTGTTCATCGCCTGGCTCAACGGCGAGCAGAACCAGGTACGACCGATGTTTCCCGCCGGCACCTCGCAAGCGGATTTGATTCGCGAATCCAAGTCGTTCGATCTCGCGCAGCAGTTGCCCCCGGTGGACTGGTCGGAGGCACTGCGCTACCTGCCGGAGAAGGACATCATCAAGGCGGTGGATGGACCGCGTGGGATCTTCGCCGACTCCATGCCCGGCATCGCGACTGGCGGCGCGATGATCGAGCGAACGCCTAACGACCCAGCATGGTATCGCGGTGGTCTGTTCAATGACGACATGCGGATCAATGTGCCGGGGCTGTGGTTCATGTCGTGGTACGACGTATCCGTCGGGCCGAACCTCGCGACCTACAACTTTGTCCGCAGAACGGCACGACCGGAGATCGCGAACCAGCAGTATGCGGTCATCGCGCCCACGCTCCACTGCAGCTACAAGCGGGCGACCGAGAACACGGTAGTCGGCGAGCGGAGCGTCGGCGATGCGCGCCTCGATTACGATGCGTTGACCTGGGGCTGGTTCGACATGTTCCTCAAGGGCGATAACAACCATCTGCTCGATACGCTGCCCAAGGTTCGCTACTTCACGATGGGGCTCAACAAGTGGCAGTCGTCCGACACGTGGCCGCCCCGTGGTGCGCAGACCGTGACGTATTTCCTCTCGAGTGGCGGCAAGGCGAATACACTCGACGGCGACGGCGGTCTGACGACGATTCCGCCCGCTTCGGACAGGCCGGATGGATTCACCTACGATCCAATGAACCCGGTCCCATCATACGGGGGCAACGTCTGCTGCACGGGGAACGCCGTCAGTGGCGGTGCGTTCGACCAGCGCAAGATGGAGGCGCGGCCCGACATTCTCGTGTATTCGTCAGAGCCGCTCAAGGAGGCCACGGAAGTGAGCGGACCGATCGAAGTCACGCTGTACGTCTCGAGCGACCGCAAGGACACCGACTTCACAGTGAAGCTCCTCGATGTGTATCCCGATGGCCGCGCCTACAATCTCGACGAGACGATCCAGCGCGTGCGCTACCGCGACGGCTATGACAAGCAGGTGTGGATGGAGCCGGGCAAGACGTACAAGGTGTCGTTAGGCCCGCTCAACACCAGCAACTACTTCGACGCCGGCCACCGGATTCGCATCGAAATCTCGAGCAGCAACTTTCCTCGTTTCGACCGCAATATGAACACCGGCGGGAAGAACTACGACGAGACCACCGGCCTCGTCGCCCACAACTCGGTGCATCACTCGAAGCAGTATCCGAGCACGGTCAAGGTGACGATCGTGAGGCACCCAGCGGCCGCGGATCGGTAGTGGTTGGTGAACGGCGGTGGTCGGTGAACGCCAGTGGTCGGTGAATGGTGATCAGTATTTGTTTTTTTCATGATCCGGCGACCACCGAGAGAAGTGTGCGCATGGTCGTTATGTGAGGGGCGGGTCAACATAACGATCATCGCTGTCTGGTGCGCGAGTCCTTCACATCCCGGTCATCATCCGCTATGTCGCGCGACATCGGGAAGAAGAGCGACTGCCGCGCCGCCGGATACGCCGCGCGCCAGCCGCGGACCTCGTGCCAGAGAATGCGGTTCAGAGCCTCCGACGGTGCCTCGTCAGGCCCATCGAAACGCATGCGCAACGACGCCAGCGCCGCGCGCCGACGGGCAGCCGCATCGGCGCCTCGGATGTCACTCACCCGCGCATTCGTCTCGTCGAGGTGCTGAATGGGCCCGACCGCGGTAAACGGCGCGAAGTTCGGCTGCTCGCCGGGCTGGATGAAGCTCGCTCGCATATCCGTCGCTACAAGGTCGAACAGGCTCAGTGCCGGCAGGCCGAGCATCAACTCGATCGTCTTCACGACGCTCGGTTGATTGTAGAACGTATGGTCGATGCTGCCGCGCTTGATGAAGGGAGAGATGGCAAATGCCGTCGTGCGGTGACCATCCACGTGGTCGACGCCGTTCTGCGCATCGTCCTCGATGACGAAGATCGCCATGTCTTTCCAGAACGTGGAATGCGTCAAGCCGTCCACGATCCTGCCCAACGCGGCGTCGTTGTCCGCAACGCACGCTCGCGGCGTGCACCAGCCCGGCGACGTCCCCACGGTGTGATCACTCGGCAGGATCATCATCACGAGGTTCGGCATGGTGTGATTCGCTTCCCATTCACCCAGATGATCGAGGAAGACCTGCGCCTTCACGACATCGGGAACCTCCTGAGTCCACCCTGGGTACTCGCGAACGAGCACGCGATCCAGTGAAGGGATCGCGGAATGGGTGTCGTAGCGCGAACGGAGAAGCTGTCGAAAGTATCCGCTACCCCGCTGCAGATTGTCATGGTACTCGCTCATGAGCGACGCGCGGACACTGGCGATGGAGTCCGATGCGGCCGGCGCATACTCGCCAAATACGGTCACGGTCTTGGCGTGGGCCTGCGCCGTCTCCCACAGAAAACCGCCTGACGAGTAGACGAGCGGATCGTTCCCTTCCGAGGGATAGCTGCGCCCCTGATACAGCGGCCACATGGCGTATTCCGTCTCGTTCGCCTGCGTGAGCCACTGATGCCCGTCGGCGGAGTTGCCTCCACTGGCGAAAACGCGATCGAGCGTCACGAATTGCTCGGCCAGAGCATGCTGGTTCGGGGTGACCTCGCGCCCGAAGATGACGAGTGAGCTGTCTCCATCGCCTCGCCCCAGATCGCCGAGGACCTGATCATAGGTGCGGTTTTCCTTGATGATGTAGACGACGTGCTTGACGAGGGACGAGTCTCCCGGGCGCTCGGGAACGGCGCGCGGCAGCACTGCTTCGCGCCGCGACGTGTCGGGCGCCGCAGCCGTTGTCAGGGCGAGTCGGTCATTCGCCATCACCGCCGCGGTGTACGCGGCGAGCTGCGCGCGCGATGGCACTTCGACGACGTTCACCGAGCCACGTTCAGCAAACACATAACGCGCGCGTTTACCGGGCGATCCTTCTGTCTCGCCTTCGCCCGAGCCCGCACCGAAAAGCGCGCCGATCGCCATGTACCGGCCATCGGGGCTGACATCGAGGCTCGACGGATACCACGCTGTCGGAATCAGGCCGGCGAACCGCGTTGTGCCATTGGGATTCACGACGTCGAATACCGCGACGGCATTCAGCCCGCCCAGCGCGACGTAGAGCGCGCGGCCGTCCGGAGAAAGCGCCAGAGCAGTTGGCGATGCGCCGATGCCCTGCTGTCGCAGCGGCACCAGATACCTTCCGACCACGTGATGAGTCGCGATATCGATGATGCGAACATCGTCGTCGTTCCCATCGGCGACGTACAGACGCTTCCGCATCGTGTCCCAGACGATCGCCGTTGGATGACGGCCAACGGTGATCGACTCCGTGACGCGATGACGCACGAGATCGACGCGTGTGACGCTCCCGGGCGCTGCGATCCCGCGCTCGTCTACGCGCACCGACTCGGCGCGGGGATAGCAGCATTGCTTCGCGGCGCGATCACCGGCACTCGGCTTTGGCCCTCCGAAATTCGTGACATACGCGGCAGCGCCGTCTGTCGAAATCACGGCGGCGATCGGTGCGACCCCGAGCGCCACCGTCGCGAGCGCAGTGCCGTTGTCGGCGTCCAGGACTGCCAAGCGATCCTCGACCGTGAGCGGCACCACGGCGACGCGGTGGCCCGTGGCGTTAGGCGTACGGGCTACGGCGGGGGCGCCAACAGCGTACTCGCCCAGCGCACCCGTGAGGCGCGCGGGCGTGACCGACTCACCGCGCGCGGCGTCGTCGAAGAAGGCTAGTTGCGCGGCAGGACGCGAGGCCACGCGCGGCACCATTCCGGGAAGGGGCGCCTCTCCTTGCCTGATCGGTACTCGGCCAACCGTGCTGACGACGGCGCGCCGCGTCACGGGATCGAGCGTAACGGCTTGAACGCCGGCGCGGCCGTTGAATGCCCCGCGAGCGAGCACCCGGTTGTCGGCCCAGGTGAGATGGTATGCGGAGCCCGGTACGGCGACCCAGAGGTCGTTCGCGGTGGCACCGAAGTGGACGCCGGTAACGCGGCCATTGAATACACTCTGAACTCCGGCAGGCGTCACCTGCTGCAGACTGGCGACCACGCCAGAATCGGGAACGCCGCGATGGGGCGCGGGGGGCTGCTGCGTTTGCAGCAGTATCAGGGCGGGAACGAGGAGGCAGGAGAGCATGAGCCGAAATTAGAGCACGGCGCCTCTACCCGCGACCACGACAACGTCACGACCTCGTGACTCGGGGTAACCCTCGGCGTCCAAGAGGGGAGAGACGATTCCCTCGAGCAACTCACCCGTGTACGCCATTCGTCAATTCAAGCGCAAAGGCCGCGGCCTGGTCGCGACCGAGGCGATTCCACAGGGAACGCCCATCGTGACGTGTCCGGTTATCGTCTACGACGCCGCCGACGCGGGGCGCATCTCCAAGACCCGTCTCGGAGACTACAACTTTCGCTTCGGCGAGCGGCAAGATCGGGCGTGTATCGTGTTGGGGGCCATCTCGTTGTGCAATCACGCCGATGTGCCTAACGCTGAGATCGTGTGTCGGGAGGCCGAGCTGTCGGTGACGCTGGTCGCGTTGCGCGCCATCGCCGAGGGTGAGGAAATCTGCATCAGGTATCGGCGGCCGCTCTGGTTCACGCCGGCGGCGTAAAATCCTTGCCACCCATGGCACGCTCGTGTTGCCCTAGATTATGAATGGCGCTGCCGCAGATCGGATCCGGAGAAGGGTGCGTGGCACGCGCGATCTGGGCGTGTCACTCCAGATAGTGTCGCGCGAGCGCAAGCGAGCAGCGACGTCGAGGCTGGAAACCTCTCTCATCGGGCCGTCGTATTGGGCGAGTCGCGAGTGGAGTACAAGAATGGATAAGGAAATACTCGAGGAGTTCATGGTCTTCGCTGGGCTCATGGCTACCCTGGGCTCCCTGACGAAGATCATCCTCAGCATCATCAATCGGCGGCGCTTGTCCGCGAGCTCCACCGGCACGCCGGGCCTCGAGGACGTCACCCAGCGGTTGGCCCGCATCGAGCAGGCGGTGGACGCAACCGCGGTCGAGGTGGAGAGAATCAGCGAGGCGCAGCGCTTCACGACGAAGCTGCTCGTCGAGAAAGGGCATCAGGGAGCCGTCGAAGCAAGCCGGCCCAAGGTGACGACGCCACACTGATCGAATAATCGAGCGCGATCTTGTCTACCCTAGGACTCCGAGGTATGATACCTCGGAGTCCTAGGGTTGTTTGGTGTCTCCCATCTCAGCCTCCGATGAATTCGTCCGTCGATTTTCTGAAGGGAACGCTCGACCTGATGATCCTCAAGACGCTGTCCTGGTCCCCGAGCCACGGCTATGGCATCGCGAGGTGGATCGAGCAGTGCACCGCTGACGTGCTGCAGGTGGAGGAGGGGTCCCTGTACCCAGCCCTGCACAAGCTGGAAGAGCGCGGACTGATCACCGCCGAGTGGGGCATCAGCGACAACAATCGTCGGGCGAAGTTTTATCGCCTAACGGCGGCAGGGAAGAAGCAGCTCACGGCATCGCACGATACCTGGGCGCGTTTCGCTGACGCGGTATTCAAGGTGTTGCAAACCGCGCCCGTCGGACGTTGACAATGGCCGACAACTACGCACCGGGCGCGAAGCGTGCTGCCACCTGGCGCCGCTATCTCCGATTCTGGGGACCTCGGGCGGCCGCCGATGTGGACGACGAGCTTCGGTTCCACATCGAGATGCGCGTCCGCGATTACATCGAGCGGGGCATGAGCGAGAGCGAAGCGCGGATCGCGACCGCGCAACGCCTCGGTGACCTCGCGACCCAACGTGCCGAATGCATGACGATCACAACGAGGAGAGAACGGCGCATGACTCGTGCTCAGCTGATCGACGCTCGGCGGCAGGATGTCCACTTCGCCTTTCGGACTCTCGGCAGACAGAGAGGTTGGACCGCGGTCGCCGTCCTCACTCTCGCGTTGGGCATTGGCGCGAATACGGCCGTATTCAGCGTCGTCAACAGCCTGCTGCTTCATCCGCTGCCGTACCCGCATGCGGACCGGATCACGATCCTGTTCCAGGAACCGACGGCGGGCAATCAGACGGGAATGTTCGTGATGGTCTCGCCACGGCTGTCGCTGGTGCGCCGGTGGCGCGAGAGCGCTCGGTCATTCGAAGATATCGAAGCCTACAGCACCACCGACGTGACGCTCGTTCCGGAGCGTGGCGATGCTGTCTCCGTCCACGCCGCGTCGATTCTCCCGAGCCTCACAAGCTTCGCTGGTCAGCGTCCGCTCATCGGCCGATCGTTTGTCAACAGCGACATGCTGGAAGGCGGCCACGTGGCCATGATCAGCGAGGGCCTCTGGCGTGGCCGTTTCGGCAGCGAGCCAGGCGTCATCGGGCGCGCGCTTTCGCTCGATGGCTCGCTGTATACCGTCATCGGCGTCATGCCGGCCGCGTTTCGACTACCGGCCATCCTTCAGAACGTAACCGACGTCTGGCTGCCGCTGGACATGCATAATGAGCACGTCGGTCTGTCGACGATGGCGCGCCTGCGGCCGGGTGTGAGCGACGACGCCGCGCGCCGCGAGCTGGATTCCATCACCAAGCGGCTGGACGTCGCCGAGGGAAACCGCGTCGGCTTCCGGGCGAAGCTCGTCCCACCGGCGAAATTGGTCGAGTTCCGCGACTCGCTGCTGTTGCTGACAGCCGCGGTCGCGCTCGTGCTCCTCATCGCCTGCGCCAACGTCGCGCATCTCATGCTGGCGCGCGCGGCCACGCGGCATCGCGAGCTCGCGATTCGGGCGGCACTCGGCGCGGGAAAAGGGCGACTCGTCAGGCAGCTGCTGACAGAAAGCCTGGTGCTCGCGGCCGCGGGTTGCGCTGGCGGGCTGGTCGTCGGATGGCTCGGCCTGAAGCTGCTTCTCGCACTACGGCCGGCGAGTCTCGCCAGCCTCAATGAAGCGCACATGGACATCACGACGCTCCTGGTGACGATCGGGCTCGCCGTGCTCACCGGCTTGCTGTTCGGGATGGCCGGCGCGATGCAGTCGGCCCGACAATCGACCCACGAGGCGCTCAAGGCGGGCTCACAGTCGACGTCGCATTCGCGCCGCCAGCACCGGCTGCGCGGCTTGCTCGTCGTGAGCGAGATTGCCCTGTCCACGACCCTGCTCGTTAGCGCGTCGCTGCTGGTGCGTAGCGTAGTGCGATTACAGACGATGGACCCTGGTTTTCGGGCGGAGGGCATGTACGCCATGCCCATTGTCCTGCCGGAGAAGGCATACAGCACGGCGGCGGCGCGCCACGCTTTCTATGCGGAGCTCGTAGCGCGCGCGCGAACGGTACCGGGCGTCCAGATGGCAATGATGGCCGAGGGCGCACCGCCGACACAGAGCATCCTGATCGGAGGGCTGCAACTCTATGGGCAGCCGGCGCCTCCGGAGGGAACCACGGGCTTCATCAACTACAATGGCGTCGAGCCGTACTACTTCCGAGAGATGGGCATAAAACTGCGAGAAGGCACGACGTTCAGCGACACGAGCGAGAAGTCCGATCAGGTTCTGGTGAACGAGGGCTTCGCGGCGAAATACTGGCCTAACGGCAGCGCCGTCGGAAAACGGCTGCGCGTGGTCTTCAACGGGAACGGCGACTGGATGACGATCGTCGGGGTGGTGGCCAACGCGTTCACGAGCGGGTTGACGATGGAGGCGAGTCAGCCGATGCTCTACACCACCTTCCAGGGTCGGTGGCAGCCCGCGCTGATCATCCGTGCCACGCCGGGAACCAACGCCATCGCCGCGGTGCGCGCGCTCGTACCGCAGATCGACCGCCATCTGCCGCCGCCCAACGTGACGAACGTCGAGGACGCGATGCGTGACAGCATCGCCACGCCGCGGTTCACGATGCTGCTCCTCGGCCTGTTCACTCTGCTCGCGCTCGTGTTGGCCGCCGTCGGATTGTACGGCGTACTCGCCTACGCCGTGGCGCAAAGAACACGCGAGATCGGGATTCGCATCGCGTTAGGCGCTACGCGCCGCGCGATCGGGCGAGTCATCCTTGGCCAGGGCGTTCTACTCGCCGCGGGTGGAATTGTGATCGGTCTTGCCGGCGCGTTCTGGGCGAGCCGATTCCTCGACAAAATGCTCTATGGCGTTCCTCGTGGAGATCCGCTCTCCTTCGTGGCCGGCACAGGGCTCCTCCTAGCCACGGCGATGGCTGCCTGCCTGGTGCCCATGAGACGGGCTGTAGGGGTGGATCCCCTGATCGCCATGAAAGCGGAGTAAGGCTCCTGAATTATCCGACGGCGGCCTTTCCTTGCCTGGTGGCCGAGCGAAGCATCGTGAACTGCGGCGCCGTTCGTGGCGGGTGCGAGATGACGCGTCGCAGGAAATCCACGAACGTGACGAGATAGGCTGGCGTCGTGCCGGCCGATCTCGTCGCGACGCGCCAGCGGCGACGGACGCCATCCGGACCTAACGATGCTGCCACCAGGCCGCCCGCGTCGAGCTCGCGCTGGACTGCCCACCGCGCCAGAATGCCGACCCCCATCGACGACTTCACGAGCTCGACCATCGCCTCGGTGAGCTGGATCGGCGTCACCTGACGCGGGCTGACACCGGCCGGTGCTAGCACGTGCCGGTACAAGGTGCTCTCGTCCGGCTTCGAGTAGAGAAGCACGCGTTCACGCCGCAGCTCCGCGGGGTCGACGACGCGATGGCCAGCG
>Ga0070712_100001794_pt1 | contig 13124 bp, 10 predicted proteins | sample LARL81metaG_FD_71396 | JGI IMG/M metagenome (GOLD analysis project Ga0070712, IMG submission 71396) | Corn, switchgrass and miscanthus rhizosphere microbial communities from Kellogg Biological Station, Michigan, USA - LAR L8-1 metaG | ecosystem: Host-associated > Plants > Roots > Rhizosphere ...
CGTTTCAAAGGCATACGTAAGCATCAACAACTTGGATTCCGTATTCGCCGCCGTCCGGATCGCTGACCGCGCCAGCCACGTGTATCCGATCTCGCATCCATCCGGCGTCAGCCGCCCGTGCAAAGCATGCCCCTTCGGCCAAGCCCACCGATCCAGATTGAAAAACCGCGTCGACCCCAGCACCACCCCATCCGAGTTGCGCACCGTGGCAAACGGCATCCCGCTGCCTTCATCTCTCCACGCCATAGCGGTACTCACATATTGCGCAGCCTCAGCCTCGTTTTGCGGAACCGGACTCCACCGGTACAACTCCGCGTCCCCAGCCGAAGCCGCCGCCAGTCCCTTAACATGACGACTCTCCAGCGGCTCCAGCCGCACATGCTGCCCACGTAACTCAACCATATCCATTTTCAAGACATCCAATATCCCACGCCGCTTGAATAGGAAACAACCGGGCACTGCACGACTGGCGAACAAACGACCGGGGCGCACCACGCATCGTGAATCTTCCGTGTGGTGGGTGTATCATCCCCCGCATGCCGGGACGGGCAAAACTCGCACTCTCGGTCCTCTTGCTGACCGCCGCCATACTGTCTGCGAGTCACGCGTGGGCGCACCACTCCTTCGCCGGCACCTATTCTTCTGAGACGGTCACCATCAAAGGCACGATCGTCGAATTCCTCTTCCGCAATCCTCACTCCGCGATTCTCCTGGAAACTTCCGGCGAGAAGAACAAGACCATCACTTGGGCAGCCGAATGGGGCACCGCCGGCCAGCTCAGCCGTCAGGGCATCGAGAAGGACACGCTTCAGCCAGGAGACCGCATCACCATCAGCGGCAATCCCAGTCGCAACCCCGCCGACCACCGCCTTCGCGTCGGCGCCATCAACCGCCCCTCCGACGGTTGGAACTGGAAAAGCGCCTACTAACTCAAGACGTGCGGAGCGTCAGTGCGCCCACTTGGCTTTCCACTCACCGGCCAACCGCTTTGCCTCCGCCAGTTGCTCACTACTCATCCGCCCTCCCAGCGCATCGCGCGCCGCAGAATATTTTTCGCGGACCGACCCATTCGCTCGAAACACGGCTACATCCATCCACTCGTACGCCGCCACTGGATCCGCCGTCACGCCCGCGCCGCTCGAATATGCGCGGCTCAATTCGTATTGCGCGGTCGCCAGTCCCAGGTCCGCTGCTTTGCGATACCAGCGCGCGGCCTCCGCCCGATCGCGCGCAACACCTTGACCGCCGGCATAGAGTCGCCCAAGACTAAGCTGCGCAATGTGCATCCCCTGATCCGCCGCCTTCCGGTACCAGCGTGCAGCTTCGCCATAATCCTGCCCCACACCCTGCGCTTTCTCGTACATCACTCCGAGATCGAAGGCCGCGTCGCCGTTCCCCTCCTCGGCCGCCTTGCGATACCACTTCGCGGCCTCCGCATGGTCAACCGGAAATCCCTGGCCGCTGTCGTAAAGCCAGCCCAGGTTCAGCGCCGCCTCGGCGTGGCCTTGGGCAGCGGCTTTGCGATACCAACGCGCCGCTTCCTGGTGATCGATGGGCACACCACCGCCGTAGTCGTAGAGAAATCCAAGATCATTCTCGGCCTCGGCGTTCCCCTGCACTGCAGCCAACCGGAACCACCGCAAGGCCTCTCCCAGATCCTGACGCACGCCCTCCCCATTTCGATACATCGTGCCCAAGGTAGTCTGGGCCTCAGCGCTGCCCTGCTCGGCTCGCTGCCGCAGCGGGTCAACCGACTCCTGTGCCTGCGCTCCCCAACCGAGGGACGCAACCATCAGAAGCACCCCGCTTAGTTTGAAAATGTTTGCCACTTACTACCCCTCGACAATCGATCAACCATGTAACACATTCTTTACAAATCAAGAAGCCTTGACAAGTGTGGCGCTGAGCGGAATCGGCGTCGCTCCCAGGTGCACTCCGACGACCTTCATCCCTACACGACCCGCTGTTGTGCCGCCCCTTAGTCCAACACTTACTGGAAAGGCTTAGCGAAGACCAGCCTCGTACGGGCCAAATCAAGCGCCGCTTGTAACCCCCCCGAGCAAGTCGAACCCTTCCCGGACCCACTGCATCCATAACCAGACATGCCCACCCCCACTGAAGCACCCGCGACCCGTTCTTCCTCGGCCGCTTGGATCCTCGCCGCTGCCATCCTCGGCAGCAGCATGGCCTTCATCGACAGCACCGTCGTGAACGTCGCCTTGCCCGCGTTCCAATCCACATTCAATGCCACCGTCATCGACGTTCAGTGGGTCGTCGAGTCCTATGGCCTTTTTCTCGGTGCACTCATTCTCGTCGGAGGCTCCGCCGGCGACCTCTTCGGCCGTCGCCGCCTCTTCCTGATCGGCGTCGCCATTTTCGCCATCGCATCGGCCGCTTGCGGCCTCGCGCAAAACATCCATCAACTCATCTATGCACGCGCGATTCAAGGAGTCGGCGCCGCCCTGCTCACTCCAGGAAGTCTCGCCATCATTAGCGCATCTTTTCCCGAGGATCAACGCGGTCGCGCCATTGGCACATGGTCCGGATTCACCGCCATCACCACGGCACTCGGCCCTGTGCTCGGCGGATGGCTCATCGAGCACGCCTCCTGGCGCTGGATCTTCTTCATCAACCTGCCGCTCGCGGTAGCGGTCATCGTGATCTCTCTCTGGCACGTGCCTGAAAGTCACGGCCCCGCCGCCAAGCGGCTCGATTTCCTCGGCGCACTGCTTGTCACCCTCGGCCTCGGCGGCCTTGTCTATGGTCTCGTCGAGTCACCACGCCTAGGCTGGACGAATCCCGGCGTCGCCGCAAGTTTGCTGGTCGCTCTTTTCTCTCTCTCAGCGTTCCCGATCGTTGAAGCGCGCGCCCCGAACCCGATGGTCCCGCTCAAACTTTTCCGATCGCGAACCTTTTCCGGCGCGAACCTGTTGACGCTTTTTCTTTACTCGGCCTTGGGAATTTTCTTCTTCGTCTTCCCGATGAATTTGATCCAGGTCCAGCACTATTCGGCTACCGCCGCGGGCGCGGCCGCTCTGCCGCTCATCCTGCTGATGTTCGTGCTCTCCCGCTGGTCCGGAGGACTGGTCACACGCTACGGCCCGAAGCTCCCGCTCACTATCGGCCCGCTGATCGCCGCTGCTGGGTTTGCGATGTTCACGTTGCCCTCGGTTGGCGGATCGTATTGGACCAACTTCTTCCCCGCATTCGTCATACTCGGATTCGGCATGGCGGTCAGCGTTGCTCCCCTCACAACCACGGTGATGACGGCAGTCGATCGCGACCACTCGGGCACAGCATCCGGCATCAACAACGCGGTCGCGCGGGTAGCTGGCTTGCTGGCGGTCGCTGTCTTCGGCATCGTGATGGTCAACGCCTTCGCCACCCACCTCGACCACGAACTCGCGGGCCTCGGGATCCCGAAACAAATCCGCGAACAACTGCACTCCGACCGCACCAAGCTGGCCGCCATCGAAGTCTCCGCCAACGCCGCTCCCAATTCTTCAACCGCACCGGCGCCCCCTGCCACCACCCCACCCCCTCAGCTGAAAGGTGCAATTCCCGACTCGTTCGTCTACGCCTTCCGCATCATCGCCCTCTGCTGCGCCGCGCTATCGATCGCCAGCGCAGCCATCGCAGCCCTGTTCATAAAAGACCAACATTTGAAGAACACTGGCAATTGAAAACGGGGCGAGTTCGTATCCGGGCACCCTTTCAGGCGTGCCGTAAAGTGACCAAGAAAACGCGCCTTCAGGCGCTTCTCCCCACTCAAATCGGGAGGCTGATCAGTAACCCCTTCCCCACCCAAAACACCCCAATTCGTGGTATAATTTCGCTTGATCCAAGGACCATTAACATCCTGTAAATACAATGCTTTACGGAATCCGCAACCCCTTCGGAGGCACTTCGAAGGTCAGGCCCAAACTGCGCGTCCAAATTCAAAAAAGCTGGCAGCCAGAAGCTAGCGGTTAAGAGCAGATTTTCATGGCAGACGATCAGAATCCCGAACTCCCGTTACCACCACCGCCTCCGGGCGAAGGTGGCTCTCCCGGCGCCCTGAATATTCAACCGGTCAATATCGAAGACGAGATGCGCCGGTCGTATCTCGACTATTCGATGTCGGTCATCATCGGCCGCGCGCTTCCCGACGTGCGCGACGGATTGAAGCCGGTGCATCGCCGCATTCTCTACACCATGCAGCAGATGGGTCTGGCGCCTAACCGCGCCACCCGCAAGTGCGCCCGCATCGTCGGCGACGTGATGGGCAAATACCATCCGCACGGCAACCTCGCGGTGTATGACGCTCTCGTGCGCCTCGCGCAAACCTGGAGCATGCGCTACCCGCTGGTATTCGGACAGGGCAACTTCGGCTCCGTCGATGGAGATCCTCCGGCAGCCGACCGTTACACCGAAGCCAAGCTTGCGCAGGTCGCGACCGCGCTCCTCGAAGATCTCGACAAGGAGACCGTTGACTTCCGTCCCAACTACGACGACAGCGAAGTCGAGCCCGAAGTTCTCCCGGCGCGTATCCCGAATCTTCTCGTCAACGGATCCGACGGAATCGCCGTCGGCATGGCCACGAAGATTCCGCCGCACAATCTCACTGAGATCGTCGACGCCACCATCACGCTGGTGAACAATCCGCACGCCCAACTGGCGGAAATTCTCAAGTTCGTGCAAGGTCCAGATTTCCCGACCGCCGGTATCATTCACGGCCGCGCAGGAATCGTCGACGCCTACAAGACCGGACGCGGCCGCTTCATGATGCGCGCCCGCGCTGCCATCGAAACCCTTACTAAAGACAAGCAAGCCATCATCGTTACCGAGATTCCATTCCAGGTGAACAAAGCCCGCCTGGTCGCGCGTATCGCCGAACTCGTAAACGACAAGGTCATCGACGACATTTCCGACATCCGCGACGAAAGCGATCGCGACGGCATGCGCATCGTCGTCGAGCTCAAGCGTGGCGCCGAAGCCCAGATCGTCTTGAACCAGCTCTTCAAGCACACCGAGATGCAGCAGGGCTTCAGCATGATCCTGCTGGCCATCGCTCATGGGCAGCCCCGTGAGATGGGCATCATCCAGGCGCTCCAGTACTTCATCGACCACCGGGTCGAAGTCGTGCGCCGCCGCACCGCCTACTTGCTCGCCAAAGCGCAGGATCGCGAGCACATCCTCGAAGGCTACCTGACCGCACTCGATCACCTCGACAACGTGATCACCATCATCCGCGCCAGCGCCAACCGTGCTGATGCCCGCGAAAACCTGGTCGCCTACTTCGGTGGCAAGAAGATCGACATCAACACCACCGGCCGCGCGCCCAAGCTCGATCCCGAGAAGCCCTTCACCACGAAGCAGGCCGATGCCATCCTCGAACTGCAACTGCATCGCCTGACCAAGCTCTCCATCGACGAGATCTCCAACGAGCTGAAAGAAATCCGCGAGCGCATCACCGAGTATCAATCCATTCTGGGCTCGGAAAAGAAACTGCGCGGCGTCATCATCAGGGAACTCGAAGAGGTCAAGAAGCAATACGGCGACGCCCGCAAGACCGTCATCGAAGACGAGGCCGCCGAAATCCACCTCGAAGACCTCATCGCCGACGAACAGGTCGCCGTCACGGTCAGTCACTCCGGTTACCTGAAGCGCACGCCCATCTCGACCTACCGCATGCAACGCCGCGGTGGCACGGGCCGCACCGGCATGAAGACGCGCGACGAGGATTTCGTCGAGCAGCTCTTCGTGGCTTCGACCCACGCCTACATCCTGATCTTCACCAGCGCGGGCCGCGTCTACTGGTTGAAGGTCTACGAAATTCCCGACGTCGGTCCCGCCGGCAAGGGCAAGCACATGGGCAACCTGATCTCACTGCAGGCTGGCGAGACCGTGCGAACCATGCTCGCCGTCCGCGATCTTGAGGAAGCCAACAAGTATGTCTTCTTCGTCACTCGTAACGGCACGGTGAAGAAGACCGAACTCAAGGACTTCTCGCACGTGATGTCCCGCGGCATTATCGCCATCAACATCGAGCAGGGCGACGAACTGGTCGCAGCTACGCTGACCGATGGCCTACAGATCATCTTCCTCGCTTCGCACGAAGGGCAGGCCGTCCGCTTCGAAGAAGATGACGTTCGCTCCATGGGCCGCAACGCCACCGGTGTTCGTGGCATGAACCTGGCTGACAAGGACTACATCGTCGGCATGGCAACCACGCCCAAGCCGGGTGTGAAAGTCGAAAAGAAAGAAGGCGACGAGGATCTCGTGCCCGAGAAAGGCTCGCTGATTCTTTCTGTCACCGAAAACGGCTACGGCAAGCGCACCCCCGCCGACGAGTACCGCTTAACCAATCGCGGCGGCAAGGGCGTGATCAATGTGAAGACGACCGAGCGTAACGGCAAGGTCTCCACCATTGCCCAGGTCTCCGAAGACTCGCAGGTCATGCTGATCAGTCAGTACGGCAAGATCATCCGCATGGACTCGAAGACCATCCGAGAATCCGGCCGCTCTGCACAAGGCGTCCGTCTCCTGAACCTCGAACCCGGCGACCGCGTAGCCGCAGCCGTGGTGATCCCGCCCGACGAAGCGCCGGGCAATGGCAACGGCTCGTTGCTCCAGTAAGCTGGTATCCCTGAACGGGTGCCCCGTCCAAGCTCCGCTTGGGCGGGGTTTTTGACTTTTCTTCGGCTAGAAAAGCGTCATGCCGACGGTGCCTGGACTAGGGCACTACCGACCTACTCCGTCAGCCCCGGATCCCCCGGCATCGGATGACTCGCCTCATTCGCGTGCGGCACCAATTGCTTGTACACGGCGCTCGGCACATCGGACTTCCAATACCCGGCCGTCTTCGCGAATCCCACAACTCCAACGAAGACCACCGCGACCCCGGCCGCGAACACCCACGTCGGCATCTTTCGCGGCGCCGGAATCAATCGCGGAAGCGCCATCTGCAGCGCACCTTCCGCCGGACACACCCCCACGCACTCCAAGCATCCCGTGCATTCCGCAGACTTGATCGTGACCAGCTTGTCCACCGGCAACGCGGACGGGCAAGCCTTGGCACACTTCGCGCAATCAACGCACGCCGATTCATTCCGCCGAATGCGAAACGGGCTGAACACCGACGACAATCCCAGCAGCGCTCCATACGGACACAAATACCGGCACCAAAAGTTCTGCACGAACATCGAGGCCACCGCGAGCACACCGAGCACAATCAACCCGGTCGTCCCGATAAACCGTAAGAAATTCAGCATCTTCACATCGGCCACGATGCCGTACGGGCTCTGCATGAACCCCGTGATCGCCTGTGCTGACATGCTCGACACGGCCCACACAAAAAATCCCAGCAGCAAATACTTCAATCCGCGCAGCGGAACATCGACCCACCGCGGCAAATAGAAATTCCGCCCGAAGATTTTCTTCCCCAACTTCCCCAGATACTCTGAAACCGTCCCCACCGGACACAACCAGCTGCAGAACGCCTTACGGAACAGAAACGCAATCGCGACAAACGTGACCAGCAAAAACATCGCAGCCGGATGCAGTTCCGGCACGCGCCCGGTCAACAGAAAATATTTGAAATTCATCATGCCTGCGATGGGCAGCCAGCCCTCGACACCCGCTGGACGCGACGCATAAGCCGACGCACCCGCCGTCTCGTAATGCCGCACCCACAGGTAGAACTGGCCACCCAACCAGACATTCATCAGGAAAAATGCAAACTGGTAACCGCGCCGCAGGGCCTGCGAATAGTCGCGATCCGTTCGTCGGATCAATTTCTTCGTTGCGGCTGCCTTCGTCTGGTGCGGAACAACGCCGCTCGACTCTGCATCACTGCATTCGCAAACTGCATGCACGTCCTCGAGCACCCCCGCTGCTGCCGGATTGAAGATTTCACTGTGAAGTTGGCTCGCCATAGCCCTGCCTCACCACGCTCCCAGACTAGCGGCCCTATCACACCATGGCTGTGACGTGCGTCACGTAGACAAGATCCTCGCCTGCAGATACTTGCCTGAGCTCGGCTCGCGCAATCAAGAAAGAAGATGAGCAAGAAAGGGGGAGGGAGGAATTTAGGAAGGACAAGGATTGGAGGGCCGGAAGCGGAGGGCCGGAAGGGGACGGGCAAGAAAAGGGGAAGGGCACGATTTCACTCGTGCCACCAGGAGTCAGGAAATGACCGCGCTACAGCGCCTGAGGTAAGCTTTTCTACACCCAGTTCCGGGAGCACGCGATGATCTTCGACCTCAGCCACAAACTCGCCCCCAACATGCCCGCCTACCCGGGCCTCCCGATTCCAAAATTCCATGTCTTCCTGGCTCACGGCGACGCAGGAAAACACGCGCACTATGCGCCGGGAACGTCATTCCAAATCGCCTCCTACGAAATCGGCGGCAACACCGGCACGTACCTCGACGCACCGTTCCACCGTCATCCGCACGGACACGATCTCGCCTCGGTGTCCCTCGAGAAGCTCGCTAACGTGCCGGGCCTCGTGATCCCCGCGCCAGAAGAGGGCCCCATCGAACCCGCCATCGTTTCCGGATTCGCCGTACGCGGAAAAGCCGTTCTCCTACACACCAACTGGTCGCGCCGCTGGAACTCCGGCGACTACTTCCGCTCCGGCCCGTTCCTCACGGCGGCCGCGTCCGAACACCTCGTCCATGCGGGCACCACGCTGGTCGGCATCGATTGCGCTAACATCGACAACATGCACGACCCTGTCCGCCCGGCCCACACCATACTGCTCGCTGCTGACATTCCGATCGTCGAACACCTCCGCGGCCTCGATCAGATCGAAGGAAGAAGCTTCCATTTCTTCGCGGTCCCTCCCGCAATCGAAGGCGGCACATCCTTCCCATGTCGCGCTTTGGCGATTTGCGAATAGAGGTCGGTTGTCAGGCTCGAGAAATAAATGTTCGTAAAGCAGTCTTGTCATCCTGGGCGAAGCGAAGGACCAATGCACTTGTTCGGCGTCCCCTACTGCACTACTGGGCACAGAGAGAAGTCGTGCAAAAATCCCCGGGCATCAGCCCAGGGAAAACGGACCCTCACTCGCCCAAAATCATTTCTCCCCGCCAAAATCCACCATCTCATTCTCCAGCGGCAACTCATTCTTATGCGCCCCCGGAAACCAACTGCGGTCAATCTTCCCAGCGTCGCCCTTCTCAAAAAACCCGTCATCCCCATCCAGTCTCCCCTGGCTCTGGAACCCCTCAATCTCATACGGCAACCCGCGCGACGCCAGCGGAGACGGTCCATCCATCACGTGAAAATGCAAATGCGGCGCCGACGAGTTCCCCGTGTTCCCCAGATGCCCGAGCACATCCCCGGTCTTCACGTGATCGCCAACCTTAACCGCGACCGTACCGGTCTTGATATGCGCGTACAACGCGAAATTCCCATCTCCCATATCGATGACGATGTGATTCCCTGCGAGGGTCTCAACGGTCACTCCCTTCGGCGGACCCGGAACCTGCTCCGCCATCCCGTCGGTTGCCTCCACCACTGTCCCAGCGGCCGCGGCATAGACGGGCACTCCGAAAAACGGATAACTCGATAGCTGATCCATCGCGCCTTTGAAAAGCCGCCCGTCCGAGTCCACGCGGATCCAGTCGATCGCGAAGCGTTGCGCGATGTAAGCCTTGCCGTTGAAGGCGAGTACCGAGCCACGATGCGCTGAGATTTGCGCGCAGCATCCATTGATTGCGACCCATCCCGCCCCGCGCAGCGGCGGTGCAACGACAATCGGTTTCTTTGGATTCACCGGAGTCGGTGCGCCTTCAAAGGTCACGTTGGCGGGCATGCCTGCCTGAAGTTCGTCGGTCGCCCCTTTGTGTTCGTTACTTGCGTCAGGCATCGAGCGTGAAACCGATATCCGATGCTTGATGTTCTTGGGTGCCGCAGCGCTCGCCGGCAAGGTCACATCAAGAAAGGCATAGGCCGAGTGCGAAGGGGCTAGCGCCGTCCCCGACTCGCCTCCATTAATCCGGAAAATCTCGCCGAGCTCTTTTCCCTTCCACTCCGTCAGCACCGCCCCGGAATCCGCATCCACGGCCGCAATCGAGTCCACTTGCGAGATCATCTTCGTCTCGTTCACAAACGACAGCTCGTAAGTGAGATGAATGCGCCCATCCGCGCCAGCCACCGAACGCGGCGAGATCACCGGCTGCACCACCAGGCCCGTAAAAACTTCGCCACGATCCGCCGCAAAAGCAAGACCAGCCGCTCCGCAGATCGCCGTTCCCGCTATCAGAACCAGGGCCCCGACACAACCTTCTTACCGAGCATGATCCCTCCGTAAATCTGAATTCACGGATGGTTTCACGCCAAAGAAACTTTTGTCCACTGGAGCGCGAAAACCCGATGGAGCTTGTCATCCCGAGCGAAGTGAGGCGCCAGCCGAACGCAGTCGAGGGACCTTGCGTTTCCCCCTGTTCGCGAGGAAAGCCACATCTTCGAACCATCAAGCCCCTACGTCTTCCTCTTATAATGAATCGGCCACTGCACTTGCCAAGTCTTCCCGCCGTCCTTCGACGCCTCCCAGCTCCAGTCAAACTCATTGTGCGAAATGTTCTTAAACACCATGCGCTGGATCACCTTCGTCCCATCCGCCCGCACCGCATCTCGCGCCAGGATCATCTGCCCATCTTTAAATTCGCCGACGAAATCAAGGTACGCGCCCTCATTGTCTACCCAAGTCTGTTTCCACTTCCCGGCTCGCGTATCGAATATCGACACGCTCGTTCCTCGCAAATGCATCGCGCGCTCGCCCGAGAAATTCTCCTGCACGACGCACGTCTCCAGGATGCGCCGGACGGTGTTCGTGCCATGTCCGACTTCCCCGTGCTTCTCACCGGGCCAAGTCAGATCCCATTCGCCGACCCAGAACTCCAACTGTCTCTGCTCGGGCGCCGCACAGGGATTCGGCGGCGCGACCGCAGGCGCCTGCTGAGCGGCAGCCCACCCGCTCGCTAGACAAAACACACCCACCAAGATTGCAGTACGCATCACGAACACCCCCCGGTCCAAAGACGCGGCTGGGATCAAAAGGTTGGCAGAATTCCGTGCACGCGGGTGCCCCATCCTAAGGTCGCGCTCTTTGCGACGTTAGGATGTGATTCCACGACTGCCCAGTCTGGGGATTTTTCCTCATCCACTCAACTTTCCAAACAGTCGACCAGCCCCTGACATCCCTCCTCGTTTCTGATACACCTACTCCCTTGCCCCTCAATACCGCCATCGTGCTGTTCGTCGCGGGAATTCTGGGTGGCGCTCTGAACGCCGTCGCCGGTGGCGGCAGCTTCGTCGCCTTTCCCGCTCTCCTGTTGACCGGCGTGCCACCCATCCCTTCAAACGCCACGAACTGCTTCGCCCTCTGGGTAGGCACCACGGCCAGCGGAGGCGCTTACCGCAACCGCCTCGACATCACCCGTCGCGTACTAATCCCGCTGATCGCGATCAGCGTGGTTGGGGGAATCGCCGGCGCCATCCTGCTCCTGAAAACTCCGGCCCACACTTTCATGCGAGTCCTGCCCTGGCTCATGCTGGGAGCGACGCTCCTGTTTGCATTTGGAAAGCAGCTCTCTCGCGGACGCCCGTCCAGTCTGGGCCACGACGCCACCACTACCGCTCTCTTCTGGGCGTGCGCATTCGAACTTCTGGTCTCAATCTACGGAGGGTACTTCGGAGGCGGCGTCGGCATCATCAACTTGGCGATGCTGGCGGCACTCGGCATGACTGACATCCATGCCATGAATGCCCTGAAAGTCGTGCTCGGCGCGGTAATCAACGGGGTGGCGGTAGTGACGTTCATCGCGGCCCACGCCATCGCATGGCCGCAAGCCATCGTCATGACAATCGGCGCAATCCTGGGCGGATACTCCGCTGCCCACTTCTCACAGAAACTTCCCCAGTCCTGGATCCGGGTATTCGTAATCCTGGTCGGTGCCGGAATGACCCTTTACTTCTTCGACAAAGCTTATCTCCACTAAGATCCTGCCACTTCAGCACCCGGGTCTACCCCGAATCACTCGCCATCGTTCTCGCTCTTCACCATTCCACTCTCGGACGGTTGCTCTACGATGTTTCGCCCCTACCGCTGAGACCAAGACCCACTCTCCCGGAACCGAGCCGCGCGGAGCGGCGGCATAGGGATAGCCCAGCGCGTAAGCGCTGGGTAGAGCACGCTAATGACGCGAACTCCATAGGGGTGGCACTATGTGCGAAGTGGGCGTGAGCCCACGAGCCGGCCATCATACCGGGGAATGTCCGAACCACGTGGCCATGCCCTTTCTCGCATCCCAACATTTATCGCGGGACCCACACTCCTCCGCAAAAAAACCCACGGCTGCAAACCGTGGATCTTCACGAAAAATCAATTCCCCTCTACTGCGCGGGCACCGAAATATGCTCATGCACGATCAACCACTTCCCATTTTCTTTCTCAAACACAACCGTCCACCGGAAATTCCCCATCTCCCGCTTCCCCGATTTCAGAGTCGCATCTTCCTTTACCGTGGCGGTCCCCCAATAGATCGGCCCCGCGGCATGGATCTCGGCGTCATCATTCACGGTCAACTTCGCCGTCTTGAAATCGGCCAGCACCGCGACCACGCCCTTCTGATACTCCTCCCAGCTTCCATACTTCAACGGCGCTAGATCGAAGAACACGTGTGGCCCTGACGCATAAAACTGGGCGGCATTCGCGGGATCAAGCGTGCTCCACGCATCCCAAATTTTCTGCAGATGCGCCTTGTCCGGCCCGCCCGCAGCCGCCTTAGCCGAAGCCTTCTTGCCTTGCGCCAACGTCAGACTCGACAACAGCATTACCGCCAGAAATGCCCACCCGAAACTCTTTCCCATCCCGACCCCCATGACAATCCTCCCGCAAACGAAATATCCGCGAAATCAAGCGCGGCATTGTCGCACAAAAGGCTCCCACCCGCGAATGGTCGGAAGCGGCCGGGTGGCTAATGTCGCGCCCTTGCGACGTTAGAGTGGGATTCCACCACCTCAACCCACTTGGGATTTGATCGGACGTTCACCTTAGTCCGAAAAGGCCCAACACACCTAATGGTTTGACCGATTTCAATACCCCAAGCTAAAATGGTGTGGTTTGCCTGTAC
>Ga0070712_100001802_pt1 | contig 13090 bp, 12 predicted proteins | sample LARL81metaG_FD_71396 | JGI IMG/M metagenome (GOLD analysis project Ga0070712, IMG submission 71396) | Corn, switchgrass and miscanthus rhizosphere microbial communities from Kellogg Biological Station, Michigan, USA - LAR L8-1 metaG | ecosystem: Host-associated > Plants > Roots > Rhizosphere ...
ATGGTCGCCGATGTCGGCAAATCGATCGGTGGTTCGGTTGGCGGCTCGATCGGACGCTCACTGGTTCGCGGCGCGCTCGGCGGCCTTTTGCGGCGATGACGTTCATTGATTGCCGTAACGTGATCTGCTCCTGATGTCCGATAAAACTAACTTGCTGAGATTCCCGACGCTGCGAGCGCCGCTCGAAGTGCTGTTCCTCGTCTGCTGCGTCGTGCTGATGGCCGACGTGCTCGTTCCCGAGATATGGGGGAGCGGCAAGACCAAGGACTATCCGCTCTGGTATTGGGCCGGGCAGCAGGTGCTACACGGGATGGACCTCTATCCGAGCGATCCGAACATTCCGTTCGGGTTCATCTATCCGCCGTTGCCAGCGGTGCTGCTTGCGATCCCGAGTTGGTTCGGCAAGATACCGCTCTATGTCTGCCTGTGCATGTTGAATGTTGCGGCGTGGTGGATCACGGTCCTCCTGTCCAACGCGATGACCGGATCTGACGAGCCGCCCAATCCGTGGCTGTTCGCTGCGCCTGGCTTCGCCACCATCACCTTCGTGTTCGACATGTTCGATCTCGGCCAGCCGAACCTCGTGCTGCTGGCGATGATGCTGTATGGTTTCTGGGTGCTGCGGCAGAAACGCCCTTGGATGGCCGGTTGCATGTTCGCACTGGCAACTGCGATCAAGGTATTTCCGGTCGCGGTCCTTCCTTATCTCGTCTGGCGCCGGCATTGGACGGCGGTGACGAGCATGGTCGTTTTCCTCGGCGCGTTTCTGTTCGTCGTTCCGGCGCCGGTGCGCGGCTTCCAGCATAACGTGGCGGAGCTGAAGACCTGGTACGAGGGCATGGTTGGAAGCAGCTCGGAAAAGGGTTTTGGCCAGCGCGACGAGCAGAACTGGTCCTGGGTCAACCAATCCGTCATCGCAATGACGCACCGCTTGACTCGGCCGATCAACTACAATCAGGACGATGCAACGAAGCCGGTGCGCACGATGAATGTCGTCGAGATCTCGTTCAAGGCGGCCAATTGGATTGTCATTGCAATCTCGCTTGCGATAGGGCTCGGTTATCTCGCGGTAATGCCGAGCGCCTCGCGGCGAACAGAAAAGTCGGATGCCGAGGAACTCGGCATCCTGTTCTGCCTGATGACTGTGGTGTCGCCGCTGGCGCGGCAATATTACTTCCTCTGGCTATTCTTTCCGATGACCGTCCTGTTTCACCGCGCGGCCTACGATCCGCGTCCGGCCGTACGGCTCGGCACGTGGCTCTCGCTTGCGGTCATGGGCATCCTGATGTGCCTGTCGTTCGGGGTATTTCCGAAGGACCTGCAGGCCTATGGCAACAATCTCGCCGCGACGGTGGTGGTGGCTGCATGCCTTGGCTGGCACATTCTGCATCCGCCTACGGTGAATACGGCTAGCTCGATGCCACCGGCGGAGATAAAACCGGCAACCTGATACTCCTTATCCTCAAGGAACCGCACATGTCCGACGCGTCGCAACTCCAATCCGTCCTCGATCGCATTGATGCTGATTTCGACAATAGCCTTGAGCGGTTGTTCGTGTTGCTGCGGATCAAGTCGATCTCGGCCGATCCCGCCTTTGCGAGTGATTGCAAGGCCGCGGCCGACCATCTTGCCCAGGACATCGCAAGCCTCGGTTTCGCAACTGAGGTGCGGCCGACCGCCGGCCATCCCGCGATCGTTGCGAAAAGCAATGGACACGGCGCATCGCGTCCGCATGTACTGTTCTACGGACACTATGATGTGCAGCCAGTCGACCCGCTCAATCTATGGCACCGGCCGCCGTTCGAGCCGGTCGTCACCGACCATGCCGACGGGCGCAAGATCATCGTCGCGCGCGGTGCGGAGGACGACAAGGGCCAGCTCATGACCTTCGTCGAAGCGTGCCGCGCTTGGAAAGCCGTGACTGGCTCCCTGCCGCTCGACATCACCATCCTGATCGAGGGTGAGGAGGAAGTCGGCTCGAAGAACTTCGTTCCGTTCCTCGAAGCCAACAAGAGCGAGTTCAAAGCTGACTTCGCGATGGTCTGCGACACCGGCATGTGGGATCCGAACACGCCGGCCATCACTACCTCGCTGCGCGGGCTGGTTTATGATGAGGTCAAGATCAAGGCAGCCAATCGCGACCTCCATTCCGGCGTGTTTGGCGGCGGCGCGCAAAACCCGATCCGCGTGCTGACCAAGATTCTCGGCGGCTTGTTCGACGATGATGGTCACATCACTATCCCGGGCTTCTACGATGGCGTGAAGGATCTGCCGCCGGATATCCTCGCACAGTGGAAGAAGCTCAATCTTTCGCCGGAGACGTTCCTCAAGCCGATCGGCCTGTCTGTTCCCGCCGGTGAAAAGGATCGCCTGCTGATCGAGCAGGTCTCGTCGCGCCCGACCTGCGACGTCAATGGCATCGTCGGTGGTTATATCGGCGAAGGCTCCAAGACCGTGATCCCCGCTGAGGCCTCGGCCAAGATCTCATTCCGCCTGGTTGAGGGGCAGGACCCGGCAAAGGTCCGCAAGGCGTTCCGCGACTACGTTACTGTGCGGATTCCGAGGGACTGTAAGGTCGAGTTCGGCGATCATTCCAGCGCGCCGGCGATCGCGCTCGACTGGAACATGAAGCCGCTTGCGGCTGCGAAGAAGGCGCTGACAGAGGAGTGGGGCAAGGAAGCCGTGCTGATGGGATCGGGCGCGTCGATCCCGATCGTTGCCGATTTCAAGAAGACTCTGGGCCTTGACACGCTGCTCGTCGGTTTCGGCCTAGACGACGACAATATCCACTCGCCGAACGAGAAATACGACCTGAAGAGCTACCACAAGGGCATCCGCTCTTGGGCGCGTATCCTCGGTGCACTCGCGGAACAGCCACGATAGATTGCGGCGGCCGCACCAAAACGCAAAAACGCCGCCCGGAATTGGGCGGCGCTTGATTCTGAAACGTGTAGAGGTCGTTGGCGACCTTCTACCTCGAAACTTGCCAAATTTCAATTCCGGTAGCTTGGATCGATACGGTCGAGCTTGCGGAGCAAAGGCGGCCAGACCAGGTTGTTGGAGCGCAATTCGCGGCGGTCGGGATTGCTGAACAGCACCGCGTTCTTGTCGATCACGCTCTCTTCGACCGGATAGGCCGTCGGGCCCAGCATCCGCGTCCTCACCTGGATCGAGCAGGCACGTTCCAGCTGGTACATGCGCTCGAAAGCGGACGCGACCGAGCGACCGACGGTCAGCGTGCCATGATTGCGCAACAGCATGTGGTTCTTGCTGCCAAGATCCTTCTGCAGGCGCGGACGCTCGTCATGGTCAAGCGCGATGCCTTCATAGTCGTGATAGGCGAGGTCGTGCGTTACGTATTGCGCGATCTGGTTCAGCGGCTGCAGGCCTTCCGCCGAGCTCGAGACGGCCACGCCGTCCAGCGTGTGCAGATGGATGACACAGCCGGCGTCCTCGCGCACCTCATGGATCGCCGAATGGATGGTGAAGCCGGCCGGGTTGATACTGTAATCGCTCTTGCTGAGCTGGTTGCCGTCGCGGTCGACCTTGACGAGGCTAGAGGCCGTGATTTCCTCGAACAGGAGCCCGTAAGCGTTGATCAGAAAATGGTGGTCTGACCCGGGCACCCGCGCCGAAATGTGAGTGTCGACCAGATCATCCCAGCCGCGGAGGGCAACAAGGCGATAGCAGGCCGCGAGGTTGACCCGCTGGCCCCATTCGGCCTCCGTCATGCCCGACGGCACTTCCTTCAAGCGCGCATCCGTTGGCGACATGACCAGTCTCCTCCATCATTGGACGTCGTGGATGACCGTAGACGGGTGTCCAGGCGGCAGCAAGCCGCCCAGACCCAGGTGGCAGATATTCGATCGTGACTTTAGGGCGCCGGCACCGACAGCAAGCTGGAAATGCTACGGCCACGGATGTCGTAGACCCGCGCGAAAACGACGTCGTCGCGCTTGATCTCCAGCATCACGGGCGCGGTCAGGCCCTTGCAGTAGAACTCGCCGAGCGTCATGGCGAAGTCTGCGGCGTGGCTGTCCCAGCCGATATTGAAATCAGGGCCGAGGGCGACCTGCGCCGGGCGCTGCGGGCCGCAGACCGCGACCTTCCATTTGCGCCCCTGCGGCGGCACTTCCTGCTTCTCAACGAGCTGCTCGCGCAGGCCGTCGGAAGCCTGTTTCAGCGCAAGGCCCCAATAGTCCAGCATGAAGCGGTCGTCGGCGGCGCGCACGGTACCGGCGATGTGATTGAAATGCGTGTACTGGTAAGGATGCAGCCGGATCATCTCGCCGAGCGACAGCAACAGTCCAAAGACGAACACGGCGAGTGCTGCGGGCTGCCAGCTTCGACGATTGTCCCTCATCCAGTTCATCGTCCATTCGAACGCGAGGCCGCCAAGCACGGCCATCGGCGGGATCAGGAAGATGAAGTGCCGGATGCCGTTGTAGAGCGCCGGTCGCTTCACCATCGCAATCACCAACGGCAGCGTCGCCGCGAGCGTGACCATCAACACGATCGTCTTGCGCCGCGCCGGTACGTCGGCGCGCGGCAACATCGCAAAGGTGGCAACAACGCCGGCAATCGTGAGCGCCAGCATCACCTCGGGCAGCTGCAACGCAAAGAGCGTCGGCAGGTAGGACCAGGGCATGTCGGGTACCGACACCAGGGCGCCGTCAAAGAGTTCCTTCCACGGCTTCTCGAAGAAATGCGAGAAGTATGTCAGCGCGCGAAATGGATTGCCGGGCTCCATGATCGACCATGGCCAGATCAGTCCCATAATGAGATAGCCGAGCACGAGGCCGGGCATCAGCAGGTAGAGCACGTGGATGAAGCGGTGGGTCGCTTCGCGCGCGCCTTTGATCCGCGTTTCCTCAATGAAGAGCGGGATGAAGCCGATCAGCGCGTAGACCAGCGCCAACCCACCCAGGATTCGCGAGCCAACCGATAGCCCGGCCCCCAGGCCGACGATCAGGACGGTGCGCGGCGAAGGGTTGGGATATTCTTCCGCAAGCCGTACCAAGCCCATCATGAGGACTATCATCGCCACCGCGAACGGCGCATCCTTCGGGTTCATGAACATGTGCCCGTAGAAGATCGGGCACAGCGCGAGCAGCAGGAGTGCGGCGAGCCCCGCGAGCGGACCGCCGATGCGGCGGGCGAGCCGCCACGTCACGGCCAGCCCGATCACGCCGACGACGGCTCCGACCAGCCGGCGGGTCTCGAATAGTTCGAGCGGAATGACCTTGTGCAGCAGCGCCGCGACCATATCGAAGCCGCCGCCATACATGTAGAGATTGGCAAATGACAGTGCGCCGGTGTCCCTGAAGCCGGTGCCGTACATGCGCAGGAGCAGGTCGGCATATTCGGCGTGGGTGTAGTCGTCCCAGCCAAGTCCGTAGTCATGAAAAGTGAGGGCGGCGATAAGACTGACCACAGCCAGCGCGAGCATGGCAAGGTCGTCGCAAGTCCGCTCCATCGAGCGCTGAAGTGGCGTATCGATGGCCGAAGTCGTAATGGATGACATGGCTATTGGTAACCCGGCGTCCCTATTGGCCAAAGCTGGCGCTCGAGCCTCGTTCCCCGGCATCCATATAGCGCAGTTCCGTTTCCAAGTAATTGGCAATTGTGGCGTAATTCATCCTGTTGCAATGCGGTACCCGCAAAGTCGTAGGTTAAATCTTCGCAAGAATTAGCGATGAGAAACCAAGGAAGTCGCTGACTTCTACCCATCAGTGATTGATGTTGCAATTGGTGGTTGGTGATATCCGTAATATGACGGTATCGTGGCCGCCAAGCCATCGTTGCGGCAATCTTTTAGCTTTGGCCGGGCCGTTCCTGCACTCCCCGCAACTGGGCGTTCCCCAAAAAGGCGCTGGCAAATTAATGATTCTAGTGTGGTTTTAATTCAGAAGTTGTTTCGACGGACATGCGGCGAAAGTAATGAAGAGAAGCTGCTAACCACCGCGCTTGAGGGTCAATTACATGATGATGTTGTTGCTGATGGCCGGGATCGGCGCCTTACTGGGGGGGCTTGTGGCCGTCGCATTCGGGATTCCGGTCAAGGAATTCAGCTTTGGCAACACCCTCATCGTCGTCGGCGCAATGGCGGCCTGCACGGGCCTTATCATGATCGGCCTCGCTGTCGTGGTTGGCGAGCTGAAGTCGATCGCGCGGCGGCTCGCGTCAAGGAACCCCGCCGAAGCACGCTCGAGGGTGCTGTTCCAGGGAGGGACCACCGACGAGGATTTATCGGATGAGGATGATCTCGAGCCGACCATGGCACCTCCGCCCCCTGTCTTGCCGCGCGCGCGCCAGGATGTGCCAGCGGCACCGGAACCCGCCGAGCCCGTATCGCCGGCATCGAAGCAGCGGCGCGGTCTGTTGTTCGCCGCGACGTCACGAAAGCAGCGTGAGCGGCAGGGGCGTCCCGCCGGTATGTCGCCTCCGGACCTCGTTCCATCGCCGATCGCCGGCGGCGACGAGCCACAGCCGCCAGGCTTCGACGATGGCTGGGCGAAGCCTGAACGGACCCGAGGCCCAGACCTGCCGCCGCTGCGGCGCGGAGTTCGGCCGATGTTCGCTGAGCAGAGCGCCGGCGTCGCCATTGCGTCCGGGCGGAGCGCAGACCAGTCAACGGTAACGGTCCTCAAATCCGGCGTTGTCGATGGAATGGCCTATTCGCTCTATTCCGACGGCTCGATCGAGGCTCAATTGCCCGAAGGCACCATGCGATTTGGTTCGATCGACGAATTGCGTGCCCATCTTGATCAGCGCTCGGGATAAGCCGCCTCTGCACTGTATTCGCGCAAAAATGGCGTTGTGTTTGCCGATGTGCCGCAGTAATCGAGTGCTGTTCGGTAGATCAGCGAACGTATAGGTGTAAAACTATACTATTCGATCTCGATTAGTACCACTTGCATGGGGGTGCGATGCTCGAAAGGTCCAGGTCATGACGGATGCCGCCAGCAAGAGCTTCATCGATTTGACCGCAAACATCGTGTCGGCCTATCTCAGCAACAATCCGACGCCGGCTGCAGAAATTCCCAACCTGATCAGCCAGGTTCATGCGGCGCTGTTGCGGGTGTCGAGCGGCCGGAACGAGGCGCCGGCGGAACCCGCGAAGCCCGCCGTGTCGTTGAAGAAGTCGGTCAATGCCGACTATCTGGTGTGTCTAGAGGACGGCAAGCGCTTCAAATCGCTGAAGCGCCATCTGCGCTCGCGCTACAACATGACGCCGGAGCAGTATCGCGACAAATGGGGCCTGCCGGCCGACTATCCCATGGTGGCGCCGAACTATGCGGTGGCGCGGTCCCAACTCGCCAAGAAAATGGGCCTCGGGCAGCAGCGAAAGCGACGGAAATAGCGGCCGACTACGAGGCGGCTGTGAGCGCCCCGCGCGCATCGGCACGAATCCGCTCGACCATCGCCCGTAGGCCGTTGGAGCGCTGCGGGGTCAGGTGCTCACGAAAACCGAATTCTTTGAACACGTCCGTCGCCTCGGTCGCCAAGATGTCTCGTGGCGTCTGGCCAGAATAGAGCGTCAGCAGGATCGCAATCAGCCCGCGGACGATGTGCGCGTCGCTGTCGCCGAGATATTTCAAGACCGGTTCGCCGGTGCCATTGCGTTCGGCCCGCTTCGACAGCCAGACTTGGCTGGCGCAGCCCTGCACCTTATTTTCCTGCGAATGCTCAGCTTCCGGCATTGGCTCGAGCGTACGGCCGAGCTCGATGACGTACCGATACCGGTCGTCCCAATCGTCCAGCAGTGCGAAATTGTCTCTGATGTCGTCGATCGTCATGATGGCTCGCGTTCGATCACTTTCAGAATATATAGGATTGCGGGTGATCAAAAGCGATATGTCTGCCGATACCGGAAAGTTCCGACTGTGCCGCTATGGTATGCCGCGCCATTGCACGGCGAGATCGTCGTCTGTCAGCGTGTCGCGTGGCGCCATTTCAGCGAGTTCGGAATTCGTGTCATCGGCGCCATCGATCGAGCCGGTATGATCGGGCGGGCGCTTGTCGGTGATGATTTGATAGAGCTTGCGGGCGCCCTCCTGGGCACGGGCGCCGATCACGGATGCCGCTTGGCCACCGACCTCGCAGGCTGCCGGCTGACGCCTGCAGAATTGGCTCATGTCGGACACGGCGGCGGTTGCGGCCTGCACCGCCTCTGTTGCGCCGATCTGCGGTAGCTTCTCCGATTCGGGGGTCTTTTCCCGCGGCAGGAGAACGAGCACCAGCCCAAGCCAGAATGTCAGGCGAAGCAAAAACAACATCACGCAGCCTCGATGTCTTATCTCCGGTCTGACTAGCAGTTCTGGATAAATCGCAAGTGCTTGCGCCAAGCTTAATTCGCCGAGAATTTTCGGAAAAATTGTTCGATCAGGCCCGTTCGTAAATTTTCCGTTGATGCCGATTCGCGACCGTTCAGAGGCCCCATCCACCATTTCGAAACCATAAGGCCCACGTCTGCGGAAACCGGGCGTTCACCATCCGCGCCGAAAGCCGGCCGCGCGGCGCTGGAAAACCTCTGGGAAAACAGAGCCGTTCAGCCGCGAGCCCTCCCGCCTTAGTGTTCGTTTAATTTCACTCTGACACGGTGCGCCAACGACAAGGGGGCGTTCCGGCGCGTCCGATTGACGGACCAGCCGAGGCGCGAAAGCCGTGACAGTGTTGAGTATCATTCGCGATTGCCTCGATGCGCTGGTGCATCCCTCCGCACGACAAGATGCGCTGACGCGTGCGCGCCATCGCGCATTCATGGCGCCCCGGCTGTTCGGCAGTCTGGCTGCCTTCGCGGTGTTTCCGGTCTATCTGGCGATGCGCGGCGCGCCTGGCGCGCTCGAAGTCGCCGCCTTCACATGGCTGATCGCTCCTATCCTGCTGTCGTGGTTTCTGTCGCGCACCGGCCACTATGAGGCCGCGCATGTGCTGTCCTCGCTCGCACTTGCGGGGCTGGTGATGGCTGTGGCGATGACGACAGGCGGCATCGAATCCTTTGCCGCAATCTGGCTGGTCGTGGTTCCGCTCGAGTCGGCCTTGTCTGCGTCACGTCGCGTGGTCGCGTTCGCATCCATGCTGGCGCTGTCCTGCGTGGCGGTGCTGATCGCGTCAGGACATCTTGGGGTCTTGCCGGTGACGGAGATCAATCCGGCGCTGCGCGGCGCATACATGACATTCGGCGTGGTCTCCGCGACGCTCTATGCAGCGGGCCTTGCCTTCGGCGCCGAGTCACTCGCGCGCACCAGCGTTTCGCTGTTCACGCGGGAGGAGGAGCGCTACCGCCTGCTGGCGCGGAACATGAGCGATGTGATCTCGCGTCATCGCTGCAATGGCGCGGTGCAGTTCATCTCGCCGGCCGCGGAAACGATGCTGGGCGCGCCGGCTGCTCGGATGCTCGGACACGGACTGTTCGATCGCGTCCATGTCGTGGATCGTCCGGCCTATCTCACCGCGCTGTCCAACGCCGCGCGAGGCGATGAAGCGGCCAGTGTAGAATTTCGCCTGCGGCGTGAGAGGCAGCTCGATGCAAATGTCGGCCTGAGTGGCAGCGACTTCATCTGGGTGGAAATGCGTTGCCGGCCGCTTGAGCAGGCCGGAGGATCGCAGGCCGAGGTCGTTGCGGTCATGCGAGACGTGACCGATCGCAAGATCCAGGAGCAGTCGCTCGAACTCGCGCGCAACGCCGCCGAGCAGGCGGACGCGGCCAAGACCCGCTTCCTTGCGACTGTGAGCCATGAATTGCGCACACCGTTGAATGCGATCATCGGATTCTCCGAAATGATCGCTCATGAGGACACGCTTCAGCTCGATGCCGTGCGCCGCAAGGAATATGCGAAGCTGATCAACGATTCCGGCCAGCATCTGTTGTCCGTCGTCAACGGCATCCTGGACATGTCGAAGATTGAGGCGGGCAACTTCGAAATCTCACCCGAGCCTTTCGTGCCGCGCGGCGCGCTGATGAACTGCTGCAATCTTCTGGCGCTGAAGGCGCGGGAAGGCGGAGTCGATCTTGTCGTGAATGCGCCGCAGGAGCTGCCTGAGATCATCGGTGATCCGCGCGCCTTCAGGCAGATCGTACTCAATCTCGTTTCCAACGCCATCAAGTTCACCGAACGAGGTGGCAGAGTGACAATTTCTGCAGACGTCGAGGAACCGCATCTGATGTTGCGCGTTAGCGACACCGGCGTCGGTATTGCCGCTGACGATCTCAAAATGATCGGCCATCCGTTTTTTCAGGCCGGCAAAACATATCAGCGTCGCCACGAGGGGACTGGACTTGGGCTTTCGATCGTGAAAAGTCTCGTCGGCATGCACGGCGGCGAATTGACCTTCCAGAGCAAGGTCGATGAAGGAACTACTGTGACCGTGACGTTGCCGCTAGCTTTTTCTCGACCGCCGCTGCAGCGGCCGTCCCTCAAGGTTGCGACACTGGCGCAGGCTGTGCGATCCGGAGTGCAGGACGAAACGGTTCAGGTGAAGAAGAGTGCCTAGAAAGAACACTGAGGATGCCGAGGCGCCACGCAGAAAGCGTGGTGGTAAAGCCGCGGCAGTCGAGGCAAGCGCCGAGCGAGGGCTCGTCATGCGCGCGCTGCTGCACAGCCCGAAAGATACAGTTGCGGGTGTGCTCGCGTCCGTGGCCGCGGGGGCCGTCATCACCAACGCGCTGTTTCTACAGGCAGGACCGCATCCGGCGCCTATGTTCGGTTCAACGGTCGTGAATCTGGTGGCGACGCCGGCGGCATCGAGTTTGCTGCCGCGCCCGCGTCCGGCTGAAGCGGATGTCAACGCCATGGAGCTCAAACAGGCCGAGCGGGCGAGCGAATCTAGAAATTCCGAAACGAGGGCGGAATCGAGAGCTGGCGACCCCTTGGCCAACCTCGTCAAGACGACGACGCCACCTTCACAACCGACCACGACGGCTGCGCTTTCGGCCTCACCGAACGCGCCGCGTCCGCCTGCAGCGATTCCACAAACCTCCGCTGCGCGCCGCGTCGCAGCCGTACAGCGTACGCTGACCGAATATGGTTATGGTCAACTGAAAGCAACCGGCACGATGGCGCCAGACACGCAGGTTGCGATCCAGAAATTTGAGCGTGAGCGAAAATTGCCGGTGACGGGAAATGTCTCTGATCGCCTGGTGCGCGAGCTTGCCACGATGATCGGTCATCCGATCGATCAGTAATGCGCCACTAGCGCTGATCCCGGCAGTCGCCTATCGTCTTTCCATGAGATTGAAGACCAGCATTTGGGTAGCTGCCTATCTGCGCCGCTGCCAGGGCGTGGGCGTGTTCGGCGCGGTGCGGCACCGTGGCGCGGAAGAGGCTGGCGCTGTCTTCGTCAAAGTTGCGACCCTTGACGGGAACGCCATGCTCTATGTGCCTGCCCCGCAGACCGTGTATGATGACAGCCGGCCGATCGAGCGCTTCTTCGTTCCGATTGCGCCGCAAGCCTTGTCTGAACAGGCGATCGACGAGCGCATCACCAAGGAGTTGCGCTTCGATCCGGACGCCTGGATTGTTGAGACCGAGGATAAGGCGGGACGGCATTTCCTTGATCTCGCGCGCGGCTAGCATTGAGATGGTCTAGCGCCGCCAGCCTTGCGTGCCGGTGCGGACGACGGAACCGGAATCCTGCGTAGGGCGCGCGTGGGAGGACGCTGGACGCGCACGGCTGCGTTCGTCGTCATAGAGTCCCGGGCGATATTTGGCCCGCGCGACCGCCAGCACTGAACCGCGCCATGCGGCAAGCATGATGAGTGCGGAGCGCTCGCTCAGATCATCGTAGAGTCGTGATAGCCGATAGACGGTCTGCACCGATGCACCGACTTCGGGTTTCAGGAACAGCAGAACACGCTGGAATACCTCGCTGGGCATGCCAAGCGCCTTTGCCGCGCAGGCGAGTGGCTCGCCGCCGGCGTCGTCCACAACGTCTGCCGCGATCCGCGCTGGCAGAATCAGAGTTTCACCGATCTCGATGGTGAAGTTTTCGAGGTCCGAGGCAAATGCCGCCATCTCCAATGTTTCGATGGCGCGTCGCGCGCGCGCTTCGGGAATCCTTGGCGAAGCCTTGAGTGGCGTGCTGTCGAGACTGTGCAGGATCGACACGCGGTCACTGGAACTTGCGCCAAAGAACATGTCGGAAATTTCAGCGGCGTCCTGCGGCTGCATGGACAGCCCCGCAGCCAGCCGCAATTGCGCATCCGTCGATGGCTTCGGCGGCGATGACTCCGGCTTCGGAGCGGGGATCTCTCTCGGGAGCGGAACGGGATGATCCGGATAAGCGGGTCTGAGTCTAAGCTTGTGCAGGATCTCGAGCGGCGTGTGGGGATAGACCGCAAGCCGGGCGCGTACCGCGGCGCGCGTCGCATCGTCGACTTCGTCGATCAGCCGGGAGGTCAATTCGACGAACTGGCGCTCTTCGTCGGTCGTATGTTTGCTGGCCTGCACGTAAAGGTCGGTCAGCACGCGCAGCAAAGTCGGCCTGATATCGACGCCCTCGCGGCGGGAGAGCGTCATCAAGCCATCGAAACCCGAAAATAGGGGAGTTGTGGTCATGTCAGATTACGCGACGTCAGGAACTCTTCGTGCCAGGATATGATGGTTTGCTTTAACAGCCCGTTAAGATTGACCAACCATTAACGCTGAAAAATCAACGCGGGTGTGCGCCCTGTGCGCCGGCGCGGCGCACGCTATTTTTTCTTCCTCGATGCCACGCGCGCAGCGGCAATTCGACGGTGCGCTTCTATGGTTGCCAAATCGTAAATTTGGCCTGTGACGTCGGAGTTGGCGCCGTGCCCCATAACCTTCCTGAGGTCATCGAGCGGCGCACCGGCCGCGCGGGCCTCTGTCGAGCCAGACTTGCGAAGGTCGCGGTTCCAGATCGCCGTGGGCAGGCCGACCTTCTTGCGAACCTGGCGCCAGACCTCGAGGAAGTCATCCTTGCGATAGGGCAGGCCTGTCTTCGGATCCGTGATGAGTGGACCGCTGCGCGCCTCTGGCGCGATCCTGATGAGTTCCTCCATCACCATCGGGCAGACGGTGAGGTCGATCGCCACGGGCAGATCCGTGGTTTCCTCCGTCTTCGT
>Ga0070712_100001803_pt1 | contig 13084 bp, 11 predicted proteins | sample LARL81metaG_FD_71396 | JGI IMG/M metagenome (GOLD analysis project Ga0070712, IMG submission 71396) | Corn, switchgrass and miscanthus rhizosphere microbial communities from Kellogg Biological Station, Michigan, USA - LAR L8-1 metaG | ecosystem: Host-associated > Plants > Roots > Rhizosphere ...
AGGGGCTCCCCGGGATCGATGTAACCCTCGAGCACGAAGTCCGCTTCCGCTGGCACCTCGAGAGCGCAAGTGACGGCCTTCGCCAGCGACACCGGCTTGTTGCGAAGAAATCCCGCGAAGAGAAACTCGTCCACTGTCGGGGGAAGTGGCGCGCTCGCCGAATACATCGACGGAGGATCCGCGCCAAGAGCGACGCACACCGGCATGCGCTCGCGTCGTTCGGCCATCTCTCGCCAGTGAGCTGCGCCAACTTTGTGACGCTGCCAGTGCATGGCCAGCGTCGTCTTGCCGGTCTGCATGATCCGGTACATGCCAACGTTTCTGATGCCGCGCTTCGGATCTCGAGTGATCACCATCGGGAATGTGATGTAGGCGCCGCCGTCGTCGGGCCAACACTTCATCAGCGGCAGGCGATCGAGATCGACGTCGCCCTCACGCCAGACGACTTCCTGCGATGGTGGCGTTCCGGAGCGAACACGGGGCGGAAAGCGACCCACCTCGAGAAGCCGCGGCAGGAGTGCAATCTTCGCGATGAGCCCTTCTGGTACCTTCATCTCGAGCAGATTCGTTATGCGCTTGCCGATCTCGTCGAGATTGTCGACGCCGAGGCTCATCGCCATCCGCCGCATCGAACCGAAGACGTTGATCGCCACAGGAAACTCCGATCGCTGTCCCGACATCAGAACGGGATGCTCGAACAGCAGCGCCCGTCCGCCTCCCGCCTGCTTCATCACACGGTCGGCGATCTCACATAGCTCGCGATCGAGCGACACCGGTCTCGTTATGCGAGTCAGCTCTCCGGCGTCGTCCAGCGCGTCGATGAAGGCACGTAGGGTATCGAATGTCACGGGCGGCGAGAATCAGCGTTTGCGACCGACATGAATCGCTGCGATACCGAACGATAGTGACGTCCACTGCACGTCGGAGAAGCCCGTTGCCTGCATTCGCGACGCCAGCTCTTCCTCGGCAGGAAATTGCGCAACTGACACCGGCAGATATCGGTAAGCGGTGCGATGGCCGCTCACGATCCCGCCGATGAGCGGCAGCACAGAGTGAAAGTACAAATGGTAGAGGGAGCGCATCACGGCGTTGCGAGGCGTGGTGAACTCGAGGATGACGAACCGCCCTCCGCCGACCAGGACGCGGTACACCTCGCGCAACGCGGCGTCCAGGTCGCTGACGTTTCGAATGCCGAAGGCGACGATTGCACCGGCAACGCTCCCTGTCGCGAGCGGTAGATCGAGCGCATCGGCGGTGACCGGCGCTACCCGATCCGTGATCTTCTGGAGCCCAGCGCGGAGCATCGGTTCGGCGAAATCGGCCCCGACGACCTGACCAGCGAACCCCGTTTGCTTCGCAAGCGACACCGCGACATCCAGCGTCCCTGCGCAGAGATCGAGATAGTTACCTCGCGGAGCGTCTTTCCAGCCGAGCAGCCCGATCGCGCGCCGTCGCCAGCGTCGATCGATGTTGAGGCTCAGGAGATGATTCAGCAGGTCGTACCGCGGAGCGATTGCCGAGAACATACCGCGCACGAAAGCGCGCTTCGTTTCGCGATCGGCGGGCACCAAGGTCGATTGTTCCGTCGCCACCTCGTGTATCGGCATCGACCAAAGTTCACTGGTGCCCAGAGCAGTAGCAAGCATCCGCCAGCTCGCGCAGCCTCACGCTGGTAGCGCGGTCCTTCCGATCTTACTTTCACCTCGCATGGCAACGGCGCTCGATCTCTCGAACCTGCCGGACGCGGATGTCGTCGCCCTCGCGCAAGCAGGGCGCGAGCCCGCGTTTCGAGAGCTGATCCGCCGCTACGAGCGGCCGGTGTTCTCGCTCATCTATCGCATGATTCGCGATCGGGAGCTCGCCGAGGATCTGGCGCAAGACACCTTTATCAAGGTGCTCAACCACATCGATCGGTACCGCCCCGAGTTCAAGCTCTCGAGCTGGCTCTTCAAGATCGCGAACAACGTCGCGATCGATCATCTGCGCCGACGTCAGCTCGACACTATCAGCATGGATGGCTCGCCGCACGCAGCGACATCGGACGCCATCGAATCCACCTCGTTCGAGGTCGCGGGAAGTCAGGAGTCACCACTCGAGGAACTGGAGGCCAAGGAGCTTGGGAACGCTATCGAACAGGCAATCGGCCAACTTCGACCCGAGTACCGATCCTGCATAATGCTGCGGCACGTCGAGGGGCGTTCGTACGAGGAGATTGCCACGACCTTGGACCTGCCGCTCGGCACGGTGAAGACCTACATCCATCGCGCTCGCCATGAACTGAGACGCGCGCTCGAGCATCTGAAGGCCGAGGGGGAAGTGTGAGGCCTCTCACCGACATTTCGTCCTCGTTTCCCTGTCGAAAAACTCGCGTCTATCTCGCTGAAACCCATTTCCTACCCGCCGCGTAGACCCTCTCGTGAACCATCGTCACCTTCTTCCGACCGAAATCGACCTCCTCCTCGATGACGAGGAGGGTTTCGGCGTTGCGCCCCTCAAGGCGCACGTTCGGGCCTGCCCGGAGTGCCTGGCACGCCTCGAGGAAGCACGCATCGTCTCCGACGCGATCGAAGAGCTGCCTCACTTCGCGCCATCGTTCAGCTTCGCTGATTCGATCATGGCGCAAGTTCCCGTATACGTTCCCTGGCACGTCGCGGCGCGCGATACCGTACGCAGTGCGATTCAACGCTGGGCTCCCGCGTCTCGTCCCGCCCGTGTGGCAGTCGTTGGTCTCGCTGCCGCCGTAGCGTCGGTGCTGACGATCGGCATCCTGTGGATTGCCACGCAGACCGACCTGCTCGTCTTCGCAACTGGCATCGCCGATACGCGACTCCGCGAATTGCTGCTGACAGGCGGCCGTGACGCGATGACGTCGCTCTTTGGCGCCCAAACGGTAGCGCTCGCGTCTCAGGCTGGCACAGCCGGGCTCGTGCTGCTCGTCGGTGGCTTCCTTGGTGTCACGGCCGCGGCGACCTTCGGTCTGCGCACAATAGCCCTCTCCTCGAGCCGCAGGCGGGCTTGAACATGGGCCGGCCATTTGGCGCGGCGGTGACCAGCCTACCCGTCGCGCTCGTTCTGCTCGGTACGTCTGCCTTCGCCCAGGGCAAAGTGTCCGCCCCGGCCCCGGCGGCTCGCGCCAACACGTCGGCGAGCCAGCTCCAGACTCAACAGCCCGTCAGCGATCGCATTCGCCATCAAATCGAGCAACTCCGAGCGAGGCCTGAAGGGCGCCAGCTGCCGCCAGCCGACAGCTTCACCACGGGTCCTCGAGCGGTTCCTGTCGCCGCTACGGTTTCGGGCCCCATCGGCATAGCCCAGGGTTCGCTCGACATCTACGGTCGCCTCGAAGGTAGCGCCTACGTGATCGACGGTGACATCGTCGTGCATAACGGCGGCATCATCACCGGCGACGCGATGTCCATCGGCGGTCGTGTTCTCGTCGATGGCGGTCGCGTCGGCGGCGAACAGTTCACGTTGAGTGCGCCGCCGACCGACGCCATTTCGCTCACCAAGGGTGCGAGCGCTCCGCTTTCCACCTGGCAGTCCACGAAGCTCGTCGTGGGTTGGTTTGCGGTCCTCGTCATCATCGGACTCGGCGTATTGATCTTCGCCGAATCGAACATGGACGGTGTCGTGGAGGCGATGGAAGGCAACTTCGCCAAAGCATTCTGGTTCGGCGTACTGGGTGAGATCATGGCGCTCCCTGCCCTGGTGCTGCTGTGCATCGGTCTGGCCCTCACGATACTCGGCGTTCTGCTCGTGCCGTTCGCCGTCGTTGCCTACGCCATCGCGTTTGCGGGGCTACTCGCGCTTGGTTTTCTCGCCGTGGCGCGACTCACAGGCCGGCTCTGGTCGCGCCCGGATTCGAGCTCGCCTAACGCGGCGCGGGTCGCGAACCTACGCGCATTGTTCGTGGGCCTCATTCTCTACCTCGGTCTGTGGCTTCTCGCTGCCCTCTTTACCTGGCAGCCGCTCGCCGGAGCGATTCTGCGCGGCGTTGCCCTCGCTGTGAGTTGGGTGGCAGTCACGGTTGGTCTCGGCGCCGCTCTGTTGTCTCGCGCCGGTACCAAGCGAATGGATGCCCGAGAACGCGCGGCGGCGGCGATGCGACGGCCCGCTCCCGAGGATCTGGCATGGCAGACGCCGACTCCAGTCACCGGCGTCGCGGCGGCCCGTCGACCAGTCGTCACGGCCAAGGATACGCCGTGACCTCCGAACAGCGCGTGCTGGTGCTCGCGATCGCGTTGCTCCTCCCTTGGCAGTCGTCCTCCGGGCAGTCCTGGCGCACAGTAGAGTCTTCGCGCCAGCTCAGCGACTCGGCGGCGCATCATGTGCGCGTTCAATACGGCGCCGGGCGACTCGAGGTCGGCGGCACGAGTGCCGCGCTCCTGTACTCGATGTCGCTGCGCTACGACGAATCGTCTGCTACGCCGATCCACGCGTACGATTCAGGGTCGCGCTCGCTCACGCTCGGCGTCGACGCGCAGTCGCCGCGGTTCTCGAAGAACATGGACGAGAAGACGAAAGGTGAGATGCGGCTTTCGCTCAGTCGCAGCGTTCCGCTCGACCTCGACCTCGATCTCGGCGCGACCAAAGCGACGCTCGACCTAGGCGGTTTGAACCTCTCCGGATTGCGAATCGCCTCCGGCGCTAGCGAGACACTCGTGGATTTCTCGACGCCGAATCGAGGCCGCATGCATTCCATCGACGTGGACGTTGGCGCGGCAAGTTTCGAAGCGCGCAATCTGGCGAACGCGAATACATCGTCGATTCGAGTTCACGGCGGGGTGGGTAGTGTCGAGCTGGATTTTGGCGGCCAGTGGTCGCAGGACGTGGCCGCAAACGTCGATCTATCGCTGGGAAAGCTGACGCTGCATGTCCCACGCGACGTCGGCGTGCGCGTCGAGATCGAGAAGTTCTTCGCCGCGTTCGATCAGCAGGGTCTGCAAAAGCGCGGCGACGCGTACTACACCGATAACTGGGACCAGGCCAAGTACCATCTTCGGTTGCGCGCCGAGACGACCTTCGGGGGCATCGAATTCGATCGCGCCAACTGATCAGGGCGTGGAGCGAAAGAGGACGGCGCTTCCCCTCGTTAGGTGCAGAACCCGCGCCGCGCTCCCATCGCGCACCGCCAACTCGATCAGCCCCGACGAACCCACGAGAGCGATCGGCGCCCCAATTGCCGCGTCCCCATAGGTCCTTCGGAGGGGGAGAGACAGTCCCGCCGCCTCTATCATTCCCGCGCGCAGTCCGACGATGTTGGTGATCGCGTTCCCGAACCGGTCGATCGCGATCACCTCTCCGAGCAGCGCTCCATCGCCAGTACGCTGCGGTTCGGGGGTGCGCCGGATTCGCGGTTGGGCCATCTCGGCGCCAAGGGAGTGAAGCTCGGCGCCTAACGCGAGGGCCGCCGCTGCCGGGGCGAAAACGTCCCGCCCATGGAAGCTCGCGGAAGCACCCGGCGCTATGTCCAGCGCGATGACTCGAGCATCAGCCATGAGAAGTGCCGGTGAGAGGACGCCGTTGTCGGGACCGACGAGGAAGCGATCGTCACTCGCAACGGCCAGCGCCGCGCGATCGGTGCCGACGCCCGGGTCGACGACGACGAGATGGATCGTGCCGGGCGGAAAGCGGCGCCACACGCGCGCGAGCGTCAATCGCGCCGCGTCCACATCCTGTGGCAGGATTTCGTGGGTGACATCGACGATCGCTGCGTCAGGAATGCGCGTCAGCAACACGCCCTTCATCTCACCGACATAGCCATCGGCGGTGCCGAAGTCGGTGAGTAGAGTTATGATCGGCCGCATCTCGTGAGCGCGTAGCGTGGCACTGACCAACGTAGCAGGCCACTGAAAGGACTGACAAGACAGGGATCGATGGTCGGTGGTGGTCACGACCACCGATCACCGTCACCGTTCACGCATCAGAGCGATCTCCGCTTCCACCTTCCCCAGCGCCAGAGCGCTGTCATGCTCGCGGCGCGTCCAATTGCCGTCAGCGAGATGGTCCACCAGATCCCGGCACTTCCCCATCGCGCCGCGGCGAATGGCACTATGGGGACGCGTGCCGCAGTAAATGACGACGACGCGATCATTGGTGGCAACGTCTCCCCCGCGCCGCCAAGCGCTCCCTCGAGTACGATCTCGGCGCAGATTCCGAGCTGCGATAGCGCTGCGATCCGCAAATAACGCGCGGCTTCCACTACGACCGCGGGATCGTTGGTGAAGAGCCGCGCCAGGCTCGGCGCGAAGAAAAGATCCGCAAGGCACGCCGCGAGACCCAGCACGGAGCAAAAGCCAACCGATAGCCAGCCTGCTCGCTCGGCGCGTTTCACCTCCCCTGCGCCAAGATTCTGGCCGACGATTGCCGCTGTCGCCGCCCCAAATCCAACGCCGACCATGAATAGCCAACTCTCCACTCGGTGACCGATGCCCAGCGCGGCAAGAGCTGGGGTCCCGAACCGCGTCGCCGTCCGCGTCACCGCGATATAGATGATGCTGAACACTACTCCGGTCACCGCGGTCGGCAGGCCGACGCGGCACACGGCCACGATCGAGGCGAGCTCCGGTCGGCGCATGTGGATCAGCTTTCGTCGGAGTGCGAGCAGCCAGCCCATGGCGAATGCGGCACCGCGAGTCCCGACCGTAGCAATCGCTGCTCCGGCGATGCCTAACCGCGGAAACGGGCCCCAGCCGAGCATCAGCGCTGGATCAAGAACGAGCGTGATCGCCACCGACACCATGAGCAGCGCAAATGGTGTGCGGGTGTCCCCCGACGCGCGGAACGTCGCGTCGATCGCGAAGAAACCATAAATGAGTGGAATGCCGACGAGATACGTACCGAGATACCGAGCGCCGAATGCGGTCACGGCAGCTGGCGTCTCCATGAGAGCGAACAGCGGATGAAGTGCAACCAGCCCACACAGGGCCACGATCACACCCAGCAACAGCGTGAAGAGCAGCGCGTCGCCGGCGATAGCGGCAGCCACCATCGGGCGTCCCTCCCCGTGTCGTCGCGCCCCGACTGCCGTTAGGCCCACGCCGACCATCTCGGCGAGCGCCACCATCATCCAGATCCAGAAGAGCGACGTCGAAACAGCCGCCAGTCCGTCCGAACCGAGCCGCGTCCCGACCCAGAACGCATCGACCGATGCAAAGAGCGTCATCAGCAATGACGACGCGACCGCCGGCAGCGCGACCTTAGCGACCGTTTTGCCTAACGAATCATGGACGAGATGGGCCGCTTCGCGCCCGTCGGATACGCCAACCGGCGCGAGCCCATCACGCGGGTCGAGCGGAACGCTCGCCGGCTCGACAACCGGTGTGGGCCACACGCGCCGTCGCAGGCGCGTCCGAACGTCAGTGCGCGGCGACGTGCACGGCCTCGCGCACGCGCTCGGCGATCTGTGTCAGGGCTCTGGCTGCCGACGACGATGGCTCGGCAACGACGATGGGTTGACCCTGGTCGCCCGCCTCGAGCACACGCGGATAGAGTGGAATCTGTCCGAGCAGCGGCAGCTCCAGTGCCGTCGCCAGTCGCTGCCCGCCGCCAGAGCCAAAGAGAGCGGAGGGCTTTCCGCAGTGCGGACACTCGAACCAGCTCATGTTCTCGATGATGCCGAGCACCGGTACGTTCACTCGCTGGAACATCTTCGCGCCACGAAGCGCATCTCCGACGGACACCTCCTGAGGTGTCGTCACGATCACCGCACCCGTGACATTGGTCGATTGCACAAGCGAGAGCTGTGCGTCGCCGGTTCCGGGCGGCATGTCGACGACGAAGTAATCGAGATCGCCCCATGCCACATCGCGAAGGAATTGCCCGATGATCTTCATGATGATCGGACCTCGCCAGATCGCCGGCTGCTCCTTTTCGATGAGGAACCCGAGGCTGATCACCTTCACGCCGTGCGCCATGAGTGGAATGATCTTCTCATCGATGACGGACGGCGGCTCATCCACACCCATCATCCGTGGCACGTTTGGACCGTAGATGTCCGCATCCATCAGTCCGACGCGTGCGCCTTGCGCCACAAGTGCGACGGCAAGGTTCGTCGCGACCGTCGTCTTGCCAACGCCGCCCTTTCCACTCGAGACCGCGATGATCGTTCCGAGATTGGGGTATGCAACCGGAGTCGGGGCCGAGGGGCGCGGAGCGGGCGGACGCTGCTCCATCACTGGCAGTGCGCGCTTCGACGACGCTGCCGGCCGTGTAGCCGTCGATTGCGCCGTCGACGCGTCGCGTACATCGACGCGCACATCCGTCACGCCCTCCACCCGCTCGATGGCCTGACGCACGTCGCGCCCAAGCGTCGGGTCGTCGTCCGCCGAGAGCAGGAGTGTTAGGCGAACGGCCCCCGACGTCGAAATGCCTATGTCGCGCACTTTTTCGGCCGTCAATACATCATCGCCCGTTCGCCGGTCTCGCACACGCGACAGCGCTGCCGCGATCCGTTCCTGAAGTGAAGTCATGGGAGCAACAATCAAATAAGCAGTGATGACGATCGATACGCGCGGACGACTATCGCAACTTACCGTCGCCGCAGCCGAGAAACTGCTTGGCGTCGCTCACGACGCGGTCGCGGACCTCGTCGAGTGTTCCGGCGACGAGCGCGCCTGACGCTTTCACGTGGCCACCACCGCCAAAGCCCCGAGCGAATCGATTGACGTCCACGTCCCCGGTGCTGCGGAAGGAGATCTTCACCTTGCCGTAACCCAGATCGCGAAAGAAGATCGCCATCCGAGTGCCGGCAATCGAGCGCGCGTGCTCGACTATGCCATCGAGATCTTCGGATCGCACGCCGTGCCGCTCGAGCGAGCCCGCTGCCATGGTGAGCCAGGCGACACCACACTCCTCGTCGACGCCAAGACTCGAGAGCACCTCGGCGAGCAGCCGAACGCGACCGGCCGGCGCCGAGGCGTAGACGCGCTGGTACATCTCCTCGGGATCGACCCCGTGCGACAACAGCTCTGCCGCGATCGCATGGCTTCGCGGGGTCGTATTGCTGTACCGGAACGCGCCCGTGTCCGTGAGAATTGCCGCGTAGAGCGATCGAGCGATCTCGGGCGTGATCTCGAGATCGAGCTCGCAGGCGAGATCGTAAACGAGCTCGCCGGTGGCGCACGCCGTGGTGTCGGCGAGGACGATCGAACCCGCGGGATCATCGGACCCGACATGATGGTCGATGACGATCTTGGGAATCGTTAGGCGACGCATCACTTCGGTGAGGTTCCCGAGACGCTTCACATCGCTGATATCCACGACGACGAGCAGGTCGATATTCGTGAGTGCCGCAGCTCCCTTCTCTGTCGCGTCGACGGCCGCGTCGCCCAGCAGGAAGTCGAAGAGCGACGGCCACGGCGTCGGATTCACGATCTTCGACTCGAGGCCACGCTGGGCCAAGAGCCGCGCGAGCGCTGTTTCCGATCCGCAACCATCACCGTCGGCGTTCATATGCGTCGAGAGCACGACGCGGCGCCCGGCGACGAGCTCGCGCGCGAGCCGCTGAATGCCGGCTCGCCGCGCCGGCGAAATCGTGAGATAGTCGGTCCGTTGCACGCGATGCGGGTCCAGGACACAAAAGCGGCGCCCGGTGAGCCCGGGCGCCGCTTGAAGATAATGTCCCTTCGATTAGTCGGCGGCGGCGGCCGTCAGGTCATCTGGCTGCTCCGCGACACGCGAGTGCTGCTTGCCATAGAGGAAATAGATGACCAAGCCGATCGCCATCCAGACGAGAAGCCGAATCCACGTATCCGGAGGCAGGCTGCGCATCATGTAACCGCAGATCAACACACCGAGGATCGGGACTACCGGTACCAGCGGCGTACGGAACGGGCGCGGAAGATTGGGCCGCTTGTATCGCAGCACCATGACGCCGCAGCACACGATCACGAATGCGAGCAATGTCCCAATCGAGACGAGCTCGCCGAGCAGACCAATCGGGAAGAAGCCGGCAACCGCGGCGGCAACGACACCGGTAACGATGGTCGTCACATACGGCGTCTGGAAGCGCGGGTGCACCTTTCCGAAAACCGGCGGCAGCAGTCCGTCGCGGGACATCGAGAAGAAGATCCGTGGCTGGCCCATGAGCATCACGAGCACCACGGACGCCAGTCCCGCGATCGCGCCGACGTTCACGAAGAAGCCGAGCCAGCGGAGCGCCGGACCCGCTTTCTCGATCGCGACGAACACCGGATGCGGGACATTCAGATCCGTATAGTGCGCCATACCCGTCATCACCAGCGCCATCAAAATGTAGAGCACCGTGCAGATGCCGAGTGACGCGAGAATGCCGACAGGCATGTCGCGTTGCGGGTTCTTCGCCTCCTGCGCCGCGGTCGATACCGCGTCGAAGCCGATGTAGGCGAAGAACACGACGGCCGCTGCTCGGACGATGCCCGTCCAGCCGTAATGCCCAAATTCGCCAGTGGTATTCGGTGGGATGAACGGGTGCCAGTTGGCGGTGTTCACGTACATGAAACCAAAGCCAATCACGAGTAGCACAATCGCGAGCTTGACGAACACGATGACATTGTTGAACCGCGCGGACTCCTTGATGCCGACGACGAGCAAGGTGGTCATCAGGCCGATGAGAACGATCGCCGGGATGTTGATCACGCCATGCGTGAGGACGTACTTCGTCGTATCGCACGCCTGGCCGGCCACGAGTGAGATTGCCTGGTTCGTTGCCGGGTCGATACAGAGCGTCGAGCGCACGAGGTTGTGGGTGCCCACGACGTCGAGCGGCGCCTGCGAGTAGGCCAGCGGCATCTTGACCCCGAGCTCATTCATGAACGCCGCGAAGTAGCCAGACCAACCCACGGCCACCGTCGCGGCGCCGAAGAGGTACTCCAGAATCAGGTCCCACCCGATGATCCACGCGATCAATTCGCCAAGTGTCGCGTAGCCGTAGGTGTATGCGCTCCCGGCAATCGGGATCATCGCCGCGAACTCCGCGTAACAGAGTCCGGCGAACAGGCAGCCGAGACCTGCGACAATGAAGGAATAAACGACCGCGGGTCCGGCGTACTGGGCAGCGGCCGTGCCGGTGAGCACGAAAATACCCGCACCGATGATCGCGCCGATGCCGAGGGTAGTGAGGTTCAGCGCACCGAGCGCGCGCCGCAGCGTGTGCTGTCCTTCAGCCGATGCTTCCTGCTGAAGTAACGAAATGCTCTTCGTCGACCACAAACCCATGATGGAGTCTCCGGGGACGTGCGAAGTCGTCGCGGCACGGTCGTGCCGCATCGAGGGAATCGCTCGATTACGTAGAGCGAAGACGATTCGCTGCGCGGCGCACGAACATCAGCAAGATTTTTGTATACAGCGGCGCAACGCGTGAAGTTCGCCCTCCGCGGTGGTCGTTGTCAAGTCGGGTCGCGTGACGCGTGGCGTGTGGCGTGTGGTGCACCACGCTTCACGCGCCACGCTTCACAGACTGTAATTAGGCGCCTCTCTCGTGATCGTCACGTCGTGCGGGTGCGACTCGCGCAGGCCGGCCATCGTTATGCGCACGAATTGGGGATCGGAGCGGAGCGCGTCGATCGTCGCGCAGCCCACGTACCCCATGCCGCTGCGCAGGCCACCTACCATCTGAAAGAGCACGTCGCTCACTGGCCCCTGGTATGGCACGCGGCCCTCGATTCCCTCGGGCACCAATTTGCGCGGCGACAGCTCGCCCTCTTGGAAATACCGATCGGCGCTGCCGTCCTGCATCGCCGAGAGACTCCCCATTCCGCGGACCATCTTGAAGCGACGTCCCTCGAGGAGGAATGCCTCACCCGGACTCTCTTCAGTGCCAGCGAGCATCGAACCCATCATCACGCTCGAAGCACCAGCCGCCAAAGCTTTCACCGCATCGCCAGAGTACTTGATGCCCCCATCGGCGATGACCGGAACGTCACCCGCGCCCTCGACCGATTCGAGAATTGCGGTGAGCTGCGGAACGCCGACGCCGGTGACGACCCGCGTCGTGCAAATCGAGCCAGGACCCACGCCAACTTTGACCGCGTCTACACCGCGCTCGACGAGCGCGCGTGCTCCCTCTCGCGTCGCGACGTTGCCAGCGATGAGCTGCACGTCTGGATACCGTTGACGCACGTCGGCGGTTGCGGCGAGAACAGCTTCGCTGTGGCCATGCGCCGTGTCGATGACGATCGCATCCACACCCGCGTCGATGAGCGCCTTTGCGCGTACGATGAAATCGCCCGTACTGCCGATCGCCGCCGCCACGCGCAGCCGGCCGTATTGGTCCTTATTGGCGTCCGGGTACTGCCGCCGCTTGTGGATGTCCTTCACCGTGATCAAGCCGCGCAGTGTCCCCGTCTCGTCGACAACCGGCAGCTTCTCAATCCGATGCCGCGCGAGAATCTCCTCCGCTTCGTCGAGTGTCGTGCCGACGGGCGCGGTAACGAGTCGATCACGCGTCATCGCCTCGCGCAGCGGCCGGTCGAGATTGCGCTCGAATTGCAGATCGCGGTTCGTGATGATCCCGACGAGCTTTCCCTCCTCATCGACGATCGGAACGCCTGAGATCCGGAACCGATTCATCAGTGCGTTTGCTTCGCGAACGGTATCTCCCGAGCGAAGCGTGATCGGATTCAGAATCATGCCCGATTCGGAACGCTTCACCCGATCGACTTCGGCCGCCTGTCGGTCGATGGACATGTTCTTGTGCAACACGCCAATTCCACCGGCCCGCGCCATCGCGATCGCCATCTCCGACTCCGTAACGGTATCCATCGCCGCCGAAACCAGAGGGATACGAAGCTCGATTCCGCGAGTGAAGCGCGACGAGGTATCCACATCACGCGGGTGAGTGACCGAGTGGCCAGGAACGAGCAGGACGTCGTCGAACGTGAGTGCGACGTCATTGCGCACGCGGGGCGCGGGTTCCTCTATTTCTGCCCCTTTAACGCGCGAAAGCCCGCTGCCTCTTTGATCGCGAGGAGCGGGCTGTGTCGGAGGTCGAGTTGTGGTCGCCATGGCGAAATGTAGACGCCGTGCCCACGCGGGTCCAGACCTGCTGATCGCGGGGCTCCGGCGCCGCGGCCACGCGCCCGCGCATTAGCGTCCAATCACTCTC
>Ga0070712_100001809_pt1 | contig 13037 bp, 10 predicted proteins | sample LARL81metaG_FD_71396 | JGI IMG/M metagenome (GOLD analysis project Ga0070712, IMG submission 71396) | Corn, switchgrass and miscanthus rhizosphere microbial communities from Kellogg Biological Station, Michigan, USA - LAR L8-1 metaG | ecosystem: Host-associated > Plants > Roots > Rhizosphere ...
GTTGATCGACAAGGGCAACCACCGCCATTTCATGGCCAAGGAAATTCACGAGCAGCCGGAAGTGGTCGGCCATACGCTCGCCAATTATCTAGATATGGCGAGGGGTTGCGTCGATCTGCCCATGCAACTGCCGTTCGATTTTCGCAACCTCGATCGCATCGCCATCGCCGCCTGCGGCACCGCCTATTATGCGGGTCTGGTGGCGCGCTACTGGTTCGAACAGTTCGCGCATTTGCCGGTCGAGGTCGATATCGCGTCGGAGTTCCGCTATCGTGATGTGCCGCTCAAGCCGGGAAACCTCGCGATCTGCGTGTCGCAATCGGGCGAAACCGCCGACACGCTCGCTTCGCTGCGCTATGCCCGCGCGCATAAGCAGCACGCGCTCTCGATCGTCAACGTGCCGACGTCGAGTATCGCCCGCGAGAGCGATGTAGTGATGCCGACGCTCGCCGGGCCGGAAATCGGCGTGGCTTCGACCAAGGCGTTCACCTGCCAGCTCGCCGCTTTGATCTGCCTCGCCATCGCCGCGGGTCGCGCCCGCGGCGTGCTCGGCGAAGCTGACGAGAAGAGCCTGGTGCAGGCGCTGATCGAAATGCCGCGCCGCTTGAACGAGGCGCTGGCGCTCGAGCCGCAGCTTGAGCAATTGGCGCGCGACCTCGCCAAATCGAAGGACGTGCTCTATCTCGGCCGCGGCACCAGTTTTCCGATCGCGCTCGAAGGCGCGCTGAAGCTGAAGGAAATTTCCTACCTCCATGCCGAGGGCTATGCCGCCGGCGAGCTCAAGCATGGCCCGATTGCGCTTGTCGACGAGAACATGCCGGTGATCGTGATCGCGCCGCACGACAAGGTGTTCGAAAAGACGTTTTCCAACATGCAGGAGGTCGCCGCGCGCGGCGGGCGGCTGATCCTGATGACCGATGCCGACGGCGCGCGCGCCGCAACAGCCCACACCATGGTCACGCTCACCTTGCCGACGGTGCATCCGGCGGTGGCGCCGATCGTCTATGCGGTTCCAGTCCAGCTTCTGGCCTATCACACCGCGGTGCTGATGGGCACGGACGTCGATCAGCCGCGCAATCTGGCCAAATCGGTGACGGTGGAATAATCGCCGGCTAGGTGTGCGGGCGCGCCGTGCAAATCGGGCCGGCGGCGTATATATCTTGCAGCTTCAGTAATGGCGGTGCCGCACGGCAATGACGATGGACAATAGCCAAAGCACGCGGACGACCAGCGCGGCCAAATCGCCGCCCGGGATCGTTAGCCGCGTCCGCACTTATTTCCTCACCGGCCTGGTCGTTGCCGGTCCGGTCGCCATCACGCTTTGGCTGGTGTGGTGGTTCGTCACCTGGGTCGACGGCCTAGTGCGGCCGTTCATTCCGGGGGCGTACCGACCGGAAACCTATCTGCCGGTGCAGATCCCCGGTTTGGGTCTGATCATCGCTTTTGTGGCGCTCACCCTGCTTGGCTTTTTCACCGCCAACTTTGTCGGCCGCAAGCTCGTCGATTTCGGCGAAAGCATTTTAAGCCGCATGCCGGTGGTGCGGCCGATCTACCGCACCGCCAAGCAGATCTTCCAGACGCTGTTCTCGAAATCGGAGTCGAGCTTCCGCCGCGTCGCGCTGATCGAATTTCCGTCGCCCGGCATGTGGTCGCTGGTTTTTCTCACCCAATCGCCGACTGAAAACATTGCCGGCCGCCTGCCGGCGAGCGAATACGTCTCCGCGTTCATGCCGTGCACGCCGAACCCGACCACCGGATTTTTCTTCTATGTGCCGAAGGGTGACGTGATCGAGCTCGACATCACGGTCGAGCAGGCGATGACGGTGATCATGTCGGCCGGCATCGTTCAGCCGGGCGCCGAAGCGAATGCCCCAGGCTCGCAAGCCAAGCTGGCAGCGCTGGCGCAAACCGCCCGCGCCGGTCAGGCGGCGCGCAAAGCGGAACCGACGACGGCGAAGTAGATGAACCTCTCCCCGCCGGGCGGGGAGAGGTCGGATTGCGTGCGAAGCAAGCAATTCGGGTGAGGGGGCGCACCCGCAATTCCGAGCAGAGCGGCTACGTCCCTCATCCCAACCTTCTCCCGCACGCGGGGAGAAGGGGTTCGCCCGTCCTCGTCATACTGCTAATCTTTCCGATCGGCTTGGAGGGCGGCCATGAATTTTCAACAGGCGGTCCGGTCGGGATTTTCCAACTATGCGAATTTCCGCGGCCGTGCTTGCCGCTCGGAATTCTGGTGGTTTCAATTGTCCCTCCTTCTCGGCGGAATCGTCGCCGCGATTCTAGACCTGTTCGCAAATACCAACTTGCTTGGCGGCTCGCCGCTGGCGACGTTGTTCTGGCTGGCGACGATTATTCCCGATCTCGCCATCACGGTGCGCAGGCTGCATGACACCGATTCAAGTGGTTGGTGGATCCTGCTCGGTCGATTCCGTTCATTGGAATCATCGTGTTGATCGTCTGGTGGTGCCGGCAAGGCACGCGAGGTTACAACGGGTTCGGGCCCGATCCGCTTCAGCCGGCGCTGAGCAGGCTCACCGCTTCGTCGCGCGAGAACAGATAAAGCAATTGCCGCAAGGCCTGTCCGCGCGGCGATTGCAATTGCGGATCGCGTGCGAGGATGAGCGCCGCATCGTCACGCGCCGCCGGCAGCAGCGCCGCATGCGATTCGATGCGCGCCACACGAAAACCGGGCAGGCCGCTTTGCCGCACGCCGAGAACGTCGCCTTGCCCGCGCAGGCGCAAATCCTCTTCGGCGATGCGAAAACCGTCGTCGGTCTCGCGCAGAATCGCGAGCCGCGCTTTCGCGGTCGGGCCGAGCGGGCCTTTGTAGAGCAGGATGCAACTCGAGCGCTCGGCGCCGCGGCCGATCCGCCCGCGCAGCTGATGCAGTTGCGCCAAGCCGAAGCGCTCGGCGTGTTCAATCACCATGACGCTTGCTTGCGGCACGTCGACGCCGACTTCGATCACCGTGGTCGCAACCAGAAGCCGGGTTTCACCCTTGGCAAAGCGCTCCATGGCGCGATCCTTTTCCGGTCCGCGCATGCGGCCGTGAACGAGATCAACGGCGTCGCCGAAGCGCTTCTGCAGGATTTTGAAGCGCTCCTCGGCCGCGGCGAGATCGACGCTTTCGGATTCCTCGACCAGCGGGCAAACCCAATAAACCTGCCGTCCGGCCTTCAATGCGCGCGCCACAGCATCGGTGATCTCGGTAAGGCGCTCCAGGGGCAGCGCGCGGGTGTCGATCTTCTGCCGTCCGGCCGGTTTCTCGCGCAGCTCGGAGACGTCCATGTCGCCGAAATAAGTCAATACCAGCGTGCGTGGGATCGGAGTGGCAGTGAGGACGAGAAGATCGACCGCTTCGCCCTTGCGCGCCAAAGCGAGCCGCTGATGCACGCCGAAGCGGTGCTGTTCGTCGACGATAGCGAGCGCGAGATCATGGAACGCGACATGCTCCTGAAACAGCGCGTGGGTGCCGACAATCAGATCGATCTCGCCGATCGCGAGACTTGAGAGAATATCCTCGCGCTCGCGCCCGCGTTCGCGACCGGTGAGAATCGCAAGCCGGATGCCGGCGGCGCGCGCCAAAGGTGCGATGGTGGCGAAATGCTGCCGCGCCAGGATTTCGGTCGGCGCCATGAACGCCGCCTGCCGGCCGGCCTCGATCACATTGGCGGCGGCAAGGAGCGCGACCACCGTCTTGCCGGAGCCGACGTCGCCATGCAGAAGCCGGAGCATGCGCTGCGGCTGCGCGAGGTCGGCGACGATATCGGTCACCGCGCGCTGCTGCGACGGGGTGAGCGCGTAGGGAAGGGCGGCGATGATGCGGCCGCGCAAGCGTCCTTCGGCGGCGCTGCCGCGGCCGCTGCGCGTGCGCATATGCGTGCGAAGGAGAGCGAGCGCGAGCTGTCCGGCGAGGAATTCGTCGTAGGCGAGCCGCGACCACGCCGCGCTTTCGGGCGAAAGATCCTCCGGCGATTGCGGGTGGTGCAGCGCGCGCAGCGCCCCGGCAAAATCCGGATAGGCGTTACGTGACAGCCAGTCGTGGTCCTGCCACTCGGTCAGCGCCGGCACCCGCTCCAGAGCGCCATCGATCGCCTTGCGCAGCTGGTTGTGATGCAAGCCTTCGGTCAGCGGGTAGACCGGATCGAGGAGCGGCAGGTGCTTGAAACCCTCCGCATCGACGACGCGGTCGGGATGCACCATCTGCAAATGCCCGTCATAGAGCGTGGCGGTGCCGGACACGTAGCGGACTTCGCCGACCGGAAACTGCTTTTGCAGGTAATCCTTGCGGGCGTTGAAATAGGTAATCGTCAGCGTGTTGGTCTCGTCGCTCGCCTCGATATTATACGGCGCGCGCGGCCGGTCCGGCGGCGGCGGCCGGTGCTTGTCGATTGTGACCGCGACGGTGACGACTGTGTCCGGCGTCACCGCACCGAGCTTTGGCTGATTGCGCCGGTCGACGAAACCGCTCGGCAGATGAAACAACAGATCGATAAGGCGCGGCGGCTCGTTGTCGCGGCCGAAGAGCCGCGCATAGAGCTTTTCCAGCTTCGGCCCGATTCCCGGCAGGGATGATAGCGAAGCAAAGAGCGGATTGAGGACGGCTGGGCGCATTAGAAGCTGTTGTTTTCCGTCACCCTGAGGTGCCAGCGAAGCGAGCCTCGAAGGGCGACGGCCCGGGCCGGCATCCTTCGAGGGCCGCGGAGCTTGTCATCGGGCCGGCCACTTCGGGCCGGACCCCGTTGGCGGTCACCTCAGGACGACGGCGAACGCGGCTGACATTCTCCCCATCGCCATCTATATACCCCTGGCCCGGCCCCGTCCGGGCTTTTGGCGTTGGCGCACGCATGATCCGGAAAAGTGCAAACCGCTTTTTCGAAAAGATCATGCGCCAAAAATGGATTTGGAAGAATGACTGAACGCTCCAGCGCAGGATTGGACGAGCGGCGGCGGCGGCTCTTGTTCCGCGCCTGGCGCCGCGGCGTGCGCGAGATGGATCTGATCGTCGGCCGCTTTGCCGACGCGTGCATCGATAAATTCGATGCCGCCGAGCTCGACCAGTTCGAGCAGCTGATCGAAGTGCCGAATGCCGAGCTCTATGCGTGGATTGTCGGCAATGAAGCCGTGCCGGCGCCGCATGACACGCCGGTGCTGCGCCAGCTGATGGCCTTCCATAGCCGTGCGGAGGCGAAGCCATGAGCGCCATCGGCGCGCCGGCGCAACTCTTGACCGAATCGCCGGCCGAGCGGCTCAAAGCCGGCCGGCCGCTCACGCTCGCCGGCGTGCTGGACGGCGCCGAGGGGCTCGTCGTCGCCGATCTCGCCCGCGCCATTGCGGCGAGCAAAAATCCGCCGGCGATCTCGCTTGCGCTCGTCTGCCGTGACGGCCCACGCATGGCGGCAGCTTCGCGCGCGATTGCCTTCTTCGCGCCCGATATTGAAGTCCTGGAATTTCCCGCCTGGGATTGTCTGCCCTACGACCGCGTCTCGCCGCATCCCGCGGTTGTCGCGCAGCGGGTGATGACGCTGGCGCGGCTATCGCGCATTGTCGGCCGCGAGCATCCGGCGGTCCTTCTCACCACCGTCAATGCCGTCTTGCAGCGCGTGCCCGAGCGCGCGGTGATTGCCAAGCAGTCGCTTTCGGTGGCGCCTGGCAATGTCGCGCCGATGGCCAGCATCATCCAATGGCTGGAGCTCAACGGTTTCAACCGCGCCGCCACGGTGCGCGAGGCCGGCGATTACGCGGTGCGCGGCGGCATTGTCGATCTGTTCGCGCCCGGCATGGACACGCCGGTGCGGCTCGATTTTTTCGGCGATACGCTGGAATCGATCCGCAGCTTCGATCCGGAGACGCAGCGCACGACGAACGAACTGCGCACGCTCGATCTCGTCCCGGTCGCCGAGTTTGCGCTGACCAGCGATACCATTCGTCTGTTTCGCACCGGCTATGTGGCGGAGTTCGGCGCCGCCGCGCCCGACGATGCGCTTTACGAGGCGGTCACCGAAGGACGCAAGCATGCCGGCATGGAGCATTGGCTGCCGCTGTTTCATCGCCGGCTGGAAACGCTGTTCGATTATCTGCCGGCGACACCGCTGGCCGTCGAACCATTAGCCGAAGAAGCCGCCCATGAGCGTCTTGCGCAGATCGCCGACTATTATCAGGCGCGGAAAGATGCGCTCGGCAAAGACGGCGGCGGCGCGCCATACAAACCGCTACCGTCGGACCGGCTCTATCTTGCCGAAACAGAATGGCATGAGCGGCTCGACGCTTCGCCGCTGGCAAAGCTGACGCCGTTCGCCGCGCCGGAACAGGCAAACGAGCCGGGCGGCATCCAACGCGAACAATCAGCCGACAACGTCAACGCCATCTCCGTCGGCGCCCATGCCGGGCGCAATTTCGCGGCCGAACGCGCAACGCCCGGCGCCAATGTGTTCGAAGGCGTGGTCAAGCACGTCGGCGCGCTGCAATCGGCCGGCAAGCGCCCAGTGATCGCGTTGTGGAGCGAAGGCTCGCGCGAGCGCATGGGCCATGTGCTGGCCGAGCACGGTTTGCACAATCTGGCGCCGGTCGCGTCATGGCCGGAAGCGCTCGCGCTGCCGCGCCCGCAGGTGGCGCTCGCGGTGCTCGGGCTCGAATCCGGCTTCGAGACCGCCGACGTCGCGCTGATCACCGAACAAGACATTCTCGGCGAGCGGCTCATCCGCGCGCGGCGGCCGTCGAAACGCGCGGAGAATTTCATCGCCGAAGTGACGAGCCTTGCCGCCGGCGATCTCGTCGTCCACGTCGATCACGGCATCGGCCGCTTCGCCGGCCTGCGCGCGATCGAGGCCGCCGGCGCGCCGCACGATTGTCTCGAAATCCATTATGCCGGCGGCGACAAACTGTTCCTGCCGGTCGAGAACATCGAACTTCTTTCGCGCTACGGCTCCGAGGAGGCCGGCGCCGAGCTCGACCGGCTCGGCGGCACTGCCTGGCAGGCGCGCAAGGCGCGGATGAAGAACCGCATCCGCGAGATCGCCGGCGAACTCATCAAGGTCGCCGCCGAGCGGCAATTGCACGAGGCGCCGCGGCTCGCGCTGGCCGCCGGGCTGTACGACGAGTTCTGCGCCGGCTTTCCCTACGAGGAAACCGAGGACCAGGACGCCGCGATCGCCGCCGTGCTCGCCGATCTCGGCTCCGGCCGGCCGATGGACCGGCTGATCTGCGGCGATGTGGGATTCGGCAAGACCGAAGTCGCGCTGCGCGCTGCCTTCATCGCCGCGATGAACGGCAAGCAGGTCGCGGTCGTGGTGCCGACCACGCTGCTCGCCCGCCAGCATTTCAAGACGTTCGGCGAACGCTTGCGCGGCTATCCGCTGCAGCTGGCGCAAGCCTCGCGGCTCGTCTCCGCGGCCGAAGTCGCCAAAGTGAAGCAGGGGCTCGCCGACGGAACGGTCGACATCGTCATCGGCACCCACGCGCTTCTTGGCAAAAACATCAAGTTCAAGGATCTCGGATTAATTGTCGTCGACGAAGAGCAGCATTTCGGCGTCGCGCATAAGGAGCGATTGAAGCAGCTCCGCGCCGAAGTGCATGTGCTCACGCTCACCGCGACGCCGATCCCGCGCACATTGCAGCTGGCCTTGTCCGGCGTGCGCGAAATGTCGATCATCGCCACGCCGCCGGTCGATCGGCTGGCGGTACGCACCTTCGTCTCGCCGTTCGATCCGGTCACCGTGCGCGAGGCGCTGCTGCGCGAGCGCTATCGCGGCGGCCAGGCGTTCTACATTTGCCCGCGCATCGAGAACCTCGCCGGCGCCAAGGACTTCCTCGACAAGCACGTGCCGGAAGTGCGCCTTGCGGTGGCGCACGGCCAGATGCCGGCGCGCGTCCTCGAAGACGTGATGTCGGCGTTCTACGACGGCAAGTTCGACGTGCTTTTGTCCACGACCATCGTCGAGTCCGGCCTCGACATTCCGACCGCGAATACGCTGATCGTACATCGCGCCGACATGTTCGGGCTGGCGCAGATTTATCAGCTGCGCGGCCGCGTCGGCCGCGCGAAGTTGCGCGCCTACGCGCTCTTAACGCTCCCGGCCGCGCGGAAAATCACGCCGCAGGCCGAGCGCCGCCTCAAAGTGCTGCAGTCGCTCGACACGCTCGGCGCCGGCTTTCAGCTCGCTTCGCACGATCTCGACATTCGCGGCGCCGGCAATCTCCTCGGCGACGAGCAGTCCGGCCACATCAAGGAGGTCGGCTACGAGCTTTATCAACAAATGCTGGAAGAGGCGGTGATGTCGATGAAGGCCGGCATCACCGCGCCCGCGCCCGACCGCTGGTCGCCGCAGATCACCATCGGCACGCCGGTGCTCATTCCCGAAGACTATGTCACCGACCTGCCGGTGCGGCTCGCTTTGTATCGGCGCCTGTCCGAGATCGAGGACGATCGCGCCATCGAGGCGTTCGCCGCCGAGCTCGTCGATCGCTTCGGTCCGCTGCCGGACGAGGTCGAATATCTGCTCCAGGTGGTCGCGATCAAATCGCTGTGCCGGCGCGCCAATGTCGAACGCATCGAAGTTGGGCCGAAGGGCGCCGTGCTCGCTTTCCGCGACAATATTTTCTCAAATCCCGACGGCCTGATCGCCTACATCGCCAAGCGTCCGGTCGGCGCGCGCGTGCGCCCGGACATGAAGGTCGTGTTTTTCGACGAATGGGACACGCCGCCAGAGCGCCTCAAAGGCGCGACGGAAATCTTGCGCTCGGTGGTCGCGATCGCCGGGCGGGCGAAGGCGGCGTAGTCGTCATTGCGGGCCAACGGGTTCGGCCCGAAGTGGCCGGCCCGATGACAAGCTCCGCGAAGCAATCCAGGCTGCGATACCGTTCTGGATTGCTTCGTCACTACGCTCCTCGCAATGACGAACCAGAGCTTGAAATCCCTTCACCGTTCGCGCAATTTGCTCCCGCCGCCCCGACGCTTAAGTTCCGACGAACGCCACAGCATGATCCGGAAAAGTGGATACCGGTTTTCCGAAAAGATCATGCTCAAACAACAAGCTAAAGCGAAATACCGAATCAACCTAAAATCATTTCGCTTTAGGCGGGCACCATGAATGCGCTGGCCGCAAGTCTTATTGTGGCGCTGATTGGCGCAATCGCTTTTGTCGTGGTCGCGGTGATCACGGCCCGCGCCCGGATTGGCCGGCTGCCGGCGATCGCGGGACCGGATTCATCCAGCGCCGCGCCGGTCGCGATTGGCCTTTCGGAAAAAGCCAGACACTTTCGCGTTCTCGGCTGGATGCTGGTGGTGCTGCTTTATCTCGCGGCCATCTTCTGTTTGCTCCAAGGCTTCGGAGACTTGCGGATTTTTTTCCACTGGGACCAGTGGGCGGCCGTTTTCGGCAGCGAACTTTCCGAGCGGGGTGAAATCGCGCTCTATTCCAGATTCTGGATCGCAACGGGTCTCGTACTGATTTTCATAGCGCTATGGGCGCAATGGCGTTTGCGCCGCCGCGCGATGTGACGTGCGCGGGGCCGGTAGAGGGCCCGGACGCGCCCTTCGGCCTCTCTCCAGTAGGGAGAGGCGAATTTTCCATGCAGCCACTCTTCGTCATTGCCGGGCTCGACCCGGCAATCCATGCGGCAACGAAGCGTGTTCAGCGAATCAGCATGGACCACCGGGTCAAGCCCGGTGGTGACAAAGAGGATTTGCAAGTCAAACAAAAGCCGGGTGAGGGGCCTCGGCATTTAATCTCCGAAACCCCTCACACCAACCCCCTTGCCCCAACCTCTCCCAAGCGGGGAGAGGAAGAAATGTTCTCCACCTCGCCCATTCGGCCCGGCGATTTCTTTCCTCTCCCCCCTGTGTGGGGAGAGGTCGCGAGCGGAGTGAGCGGGTAAGGGGGCTTGGCCGCGAGTCTGAGCGATGCGGCAAAGCGCCCTCATCCCAACCTTCTCCCCGCAAGCGGGGAGAAGGAGAAATGCATTCTCACCCGGTGTATTCGGCGCGCTTCTGCTCTTCGGCTTCAGCGTCGGTCCTGGGCGCGGCCGGCAGCTGCAACACCGTTGCCGTCTGGCCTTCTTCGAGATGGGTGAGCAGAATCTGCTGGCCGTCCGGCATTTCCAGGACGTCGTGATGCACGCTCGGCTTGTCCTGGTCCCGTTGCCGGAAGATCGCCGTGGTGAAGCCTTCGAGGCTTTTTGACTCGTCGGCGGACCAGCGCAGCTTGAGCGGCTTGTCGAAGGCAAGCTCGGTGCCGGGCAGGATACAAACCGCCGTGGCATCGCCGATCGGATCGTCGGCTTGTTTGAATCCGACCGTGCCACGGCCGAAATTGTGGCTCACCAGTTTGTCGGCAACGACTGCGGGACGCGATTTGGCGTGCTGAAGGCTAAAGTCGCACATGAGCAAACCTCTTGGTTTGGTTGCGGGCGACAAAGCGTGACAAAGCGAATCGCCTTTGGACGAATGATACGCCTGATTCGGCCTTGGCTCGTGATCACATTTTTAGCTGTGCAGCGGCGGAAGCGCGCGCCGTGATTCGCACGAGCGCAATTTCACGATCGCTGGTTGGCATTAGCAGTGGGCGAAGGCGGCTGCTCGTCATTGCGAGCGGAGCGAAGCAATTCAGTGCTGCCGGTACTAAAGCCACAGCTCCCAGTCAGCGAGCGGCTGAAATCGAATTCGATTTTTTGCTTCAAATTTAGCCCGTACCCAGTTTTAGAAAGAAGCCCAACGAGAATCAGAATCCAATCCGGATGCACGTCTGTGATACTGACCTTAAACGTGGCCTGCGGCGGAGGATCGGGTGTGGCAGGAACCGACGACGGCAGTGGATGGGCAAGCGAAGGATTCTGTCCGACCAACTCGCGCGCTCGGCGAAACGCCGCAATTGCCTCGCCTTCAACAGCTCCGGGGTTGATGGCTAAAGCCACGATTTTCTCGAAACGCCGACGGTCATCTGCCATGATTCGCCTACGCAACCTTATCCGCTCGGAACAAAGGACGCACCAATGTGCCAAAGCTGGTACGCGGTCATCGGCCAAACATTGGATGTGATCGGATTTCTAATCATAGCCGTTGAATGGTATCACCAATATAGACGTGAACATGACCGGCGTATGGACCTGCTGCAGAAAGCTTATGAGCGAAATTCGGCAGAGATTTTAGGTCAACCTATTCCAGAGCAAGACGAAGACAAATTGATGTGGCGTGAATTTCAAAAACTTTTCATGCGTGAATGGCGGTGGCGGAGGAAGGTGTTCTTCACCGGTGCGACCCTAGTCATTCTCGGATTTGCATTTCAGGTTCTTGGGAATTGGCCGCATGCAATCCCTTCATGCGGGATGACAATCACCGGAAGGCGCGTGAGTGTTGAAGCTCACTCCACCGGCGTGATCTTGGACGCGCCAGATTGCTCGTTGCTCACGCGTTTAGCGCCGTACCAACTCCGACTCGCCTAATCAACACCCCGCGCTGATCACAAACGCCCGGATGCGGCCTTCGGATCGGGCCGTTGCCAAACCGGCGCGCCAGAGCCGCCGCGGCTTGCGCCGTCGCATGCTCAAGGCGGGACGCGTCGCGCGCCTCGATTTCATTGCGCAGCGGCGTTCCATGGCAGTGGGCGACGGCCGCCTCGCGCGGCGATGGCGCTTTGCTTGTCTCGTCCACGGCGGCAACCGCAATATCCGAAAATTCGGCCGCGTTCAGGTCCCGCCGGATTTGCTCCACATCGTGATAACCATGAGGAGTGCGCGCCATGAAGCGCGGCGGATCATCGGGAAAGACCGCCGCCAGCGCTTGCGTGACGACATCGGCAAATTCGTTTTCCGAAATCCGGTCCCAGACGTTGAAGATGAAATGCCCGCCCGATCTGAGAACGCGCCGCGCTTCCTTGAACGCCGCGACCTTGTCGGGAAAGAACATCGCTCCGAATTGGCACGCGACGACATCGAAGTTTGCAGCCGGAAACGGCAGCGCCAGCGCATCGGCCTGCCGCCATTCGATCCGCCGATCGCCGGCCTGCCGCTTCGCCGCCTCTTCGAGCATCGGCGCATTGAGGTCGGTCGCGACGATGCGTGAAGCAGCCGGAAGGCATGACGCCATCGCTCGTGTCAGCACGCCTGTTCCCGCCGCGGTCTCAAGGACATCCTGCGGCTTGGTTGCGGCGACGCGCTGGGCGAGATCGCGCGCATAGGATTCAAAAATCAGGGGAACGAGGAAGCGCTCGTAGAGCTCCGGTATCGGTCCGGCGAACAGCTTGTCGGTCGTCGCCATCTTGAGCGCGCTCCACAAGAGCCACGAACGTGATCACGCTAGCACGCGCCTTTGTTTGTTGCCCTGCGCCGGGGCGACGCAGCTTTTCGTCATTGCGAGGAGCGTAGCGACGAAGCAATCCAGGATTGCGATACTAAGCTGAGACCGTCGGTTCCGAAGTCTGGATTGCTTCGCTTTCGCTCGCAATGACGCTGCACTATCGCCGAGCCACCTCGCGCAGTATGCTCAAGGGACGATTTGAGCCCGCCCAAGGAGTCCATCATGTCCAATCAAGCCCGCCAGCTCGCGCATCCCGATATCAAAGCGGAAAATCCGCCGGAGCGCGCCGCGCATTATCTGGATGTGCCCAACATGCCGTGGGAGCCGACCAAATTTCCGGGCATCAAGATCAAGGTGCTCTATACCAACGGCAGCGGCATCACCACCGCTTTGTTCAAGCTCGAGCCTGGCGCCATCGTGCCGTTGCACGAGCACACCGCGCTGGAACAGACCTATGTGATCGAGGGCTCGCTCGAGGATCACGAGGGCAAATGCGGGCCGGGTCAATTCGTCTGGCGCCCAGCCGGCAATCAGCATGAAGCGGTTGCGCCCAACGGCGCCGTGCTGCTCGGCTTCTTTCTCAAGCCCAACCGTTTCGCTTACGGCGAAAAATTCTTCACCGCGCCGGGCGAGCGCGGATAAAAGCTGTCCCTCATCTATCTTTCCTCTCCCCGCTGCGCGGGGAGAGGTCGCGAGCCAACGGGTCCGGCCCGAAGTGGCCGGCCCGATGACAAGCTCCGCGAGC
>Ga0070712_100001812_pt1 | contig 13020 bp, 12 predicted proteins | sample LARL81metaG_FD_71396 | JGI IMG/M metagenome (GOLD analysis project Ga0070712, IMG submission 71396) | Corn, switchgrass and miscanthus rhizosphere microbial communities from Kellogg Biological Station, Michigan, USA - LAR L8-1 metaG | ecosystem: Host-associated > Plants > Roots > Rhizosphere ...
GGAGACACCATGGTCGACGGCTTGGCCGGCCGATCGTTGACCCGCACATGCCCACCTCGGCACGCCGCGGCGGCGTCCGGCCGGGTTTTCGTCAGCCGGACGGCCCACAACCACCGATCCACGCGGGTCGACTCCATAACATCCATCATGGACTGCCCACCGGCGTAGGGACACCGAGCAGGGTCGCGGCCGCCCATCGGTAGTAGCCCGGCGATTCCCGGCAGCCGGGCCTTTTGTCCGATGCATCATTACTCGGATGCACGCATGACAAGAGGGCGTCATGAAAGCTCCTGTGCGACTGCGGAACACGCCCGGCACTAACCAAGAGATCCACCGGCACATCTCGAAACATATTGATCTACAAGTTTATAACGAGAGGGGCGGACTCTACGGCAACGTGCCGTAGTTGATTCCGCCGCGGTCCTACCGAACCTAACCTCAGTGGCCCGCGGGCCTCACACCCCAAAACCACGCCGCGCCACGGCTGCAACTCGCAGAGTCCGGGCGACTCGCGCCAAGCGTATAGCAAAGCGCCTGCGATGTTCTGGTGATCTCGCGGTACAGCGCGGCCCGGAGACGTAGTCAGCGTCGCGGTGGAAGCCGTGTCGTACAACGACATCTGGCGCTCTACTGAATTGGTGGTTGTCGTCGTTGTAGGTTGCCATTCTCAGTGGCGGACCGCAGTCTTCGTAGCTGAACGTTTGTATGGTCGCCTTCAAGTTGGCGGACGAGGACTTGCCATCTATCTGGCGGATCCTAAAACCCTCGGTTGTGCAAGCTGTACCGCGGCGAGCTCGAGCCTCGGGCGTCTCGGAGTCCGCCGGCGGCATACGACGCTATCGGCGGCCTGGCGCGCGTGGTTGAACCCGGCGTCGAGACAGCTTTCCGAGACGGATATTTGAGACTCGGTGACCTGGCGAAACCTCAGCCGAGCCAACTATGAGCCCGTTGTCTCAAATGTGGTCTGTTTCAAGACAAACGTGGGCAGAGCCCGTGATGGATGGCCGGGACCCAGCTTGCCCGCAAGTTCACCGAGGTCGACCCATCGGATCTCACAGAACTCCTAGACCGCTGGCTCGGATGGTTCGCCCTGGTGCTTAGTCGTCTGTGAGTGTGATGCGTTCCGCCAAGCGCTGTTCAGCGAGCGGATCGTGCGCGGGCAGCAGCACGGTCGGTTCGGACCGGGCGAATGCGGCGATGCGGTCGAGGGTGTTCAGCGACAGCCCGATGTTTTCGGAGAGTCCGTCGACGATGCGCTGCTTGAGCAGCTCCTCGTCGTAGGTCGCGTCGCCAGTGAGGAAGTACGACACCTCGGGGGTGCGGACTACCACCGACATGTGGCCGATCATGTGACCCGGGGTGGGGACGGCGAAGACCGTCCCGTCGGCGGTCAGCGGGTAGCTGCGGTCGAATGACTGCGCGGGCGGGCCGTCGAGGGTGACGCGGCGGGGTGCGAACCAGGATGGCCATTGTCCGGGGACGGCGGCGAGTAAGGAACCGGTGATGCGCGGGCGGGCGGCGTTGAAGTTCTCGTCGGAGACGACGATGTCGGTGCCCTCGAAGTAGCTCAGGCCGTCGGCATGATCGTGGTGTAGGTGGGACAGCACCAGCGATTTGAGGTCTTTGGTCGGGTCGATGCCCAGTGAGCGCAGCCGGGGGCCGATCTCATCGTCGGGTTCGACGTGGATGTCTACCGCGCGGCTGAAAAATGGGTTCCACCAGGGGAACCAGCCGGGCTTGGTGCTGCGGGCGCTCTCGCCGCTGTCGAGCAGGAGCAGCCCTTCGTCGTGTTCGATCAGGTAGGTGTAGATCGGCAGCGCCTGGGTCCAGTCTCGGTCGAGGATTATCGCCAGCCGGCGACGCCACGTGGGTTTGCTCATGTCGGTGGCGCGGTGGGACGGGCGGATTCGGATGGTGCCGGTTTTGACGGCACGGATGGTGGTGGCCATGAGTTACTCCTGTCGGTGGGAAAGGCGTTGGTTGGCGGGGATGTCAGGCGTGCGCCGGTGAAGTTGGTTCGCTGACGGGCAGTCAGCCGGCACTCATCGTGCGGGCCTTTCTGGGTCGAACTGCGCCCGCACGACGCGTGCGGGGCGGATGATTTCGTCGCTGCCCGGGCGGTGGTACGCGATGGCCGTGTGGCCGCCGTCGGTGGTCACGTAGGCGATGTGGCCGTAGTCGGCGGGCCCGCGCCCCCAGGCCGCGCTTGAGGGTCCGACGAGTTGTTCGTTGAAGGGTTCCCCCGCCACGATGCTGGCTGTGGCACCGTCGGCGCCGGCGTTGATCGGCACGCGAACGATGGTGTTGTCGGTGTGGGTGGTCAGGTAGGCCACGCCGACGTTTTCATCAAGGCAGAAATCGTCGGCCGTGATATCGGCGGAGACGACTTCGGGCTGGCCAACCGGCGTGTATGTAGCGGGGTCGACGGCCACCCGCATGAAAAGCTTTTGCCCCGTGCAGGTGTAGTACACGACGTCGGTGCGTGCGGCGAAGCGGATACCGTTGATTCCGGGCTGCGGGCCGAGCGGCGAGGTGAGTCCGCTGTCGGGATCGGGCGCCATGGTGTGGTGTTGCAGCCACACCGAGGCGGTCGCGGTCAGGCCGTCGTCGGCCAGGTCCACTCGCCAGATCAAGCCTGCCAGCGAGTCGGCGAGCAGAATGACGCGGGGCGCGAGCAGACACGCGCCGTTGAGACCGGCGGGCTGATCGAAGGTCAGGACCCGTGTCGATTTCACGGGCGTGCGGGGGACCCAGCCGCGCATATCGAATCGCTCGAGGGTGGCCTGGCCGGCCGTGCTGACGTAGAAGATGTCGGGCTGGGTTTCGACGATGCCCATCGCAAAACCATCGAAGGTATGCACCAGTACCGGGGTGACGGGCAGGCCGCCATCGGGAGCGGGGACATACCAGAGCTGTTTGTGGTTAAGAACGGTCACCAGGATCGACCCGTCGGCGCGCACGGCAAGGTTCTCCAGGAAGAAGTGCTGCGGAAAGCTGGCGATTGGACTGATGTCGGCGAGTGCGGCGGTTGCCATGGTGGTCTTCTTTCTGGTCGTGATGGTCTGATCGGCTGTGATGGCATGTGATCTAGTTCGGCGCGGGTACCTCGAACAGGGTGAGCGCCGTGCACACCGTGTGGTACTGGCCCATCAGGGCGGCGATGTCGAACAAACCCGTTGTGCCGAAGGCGTGTTCGGCCTCGCGATACAGCTCGTCGTCGACGCGGTGGCTGGTTGACAGTTGGTGCGCCAGACGCGCTGCGATCTTCTCGTGTTCGCTCAGGTCGTCGGGTATACCGGCGTTGGCAAGTGTCGTGACGGCAACGTCAGAGAGGCCGGCTCTGCGCGCCAGAGCACAGTGCGCGTAGAGCGCATAGTCGGCACCCCACACGGCGCCCACCGCGATGATCACCACTTCGCGCACCCGCGGCGAAAGCGTCGTGTAGGTCGCCTCGGCGGCCTGGAACTCCGAGAACTTCGCCGCCACCTCGGGGTGCAGAAGGAAGGTGTTGTACGGGCCGATCAGCCGCCCGTCGGCGGTCGTCATCTGGACCCCCGCCTTGTTGCTCAACGGCTCCCACCTGGCCTTCAGCGCCTCGAACAGGTCGCGCTGTGCGCCGGTCAGTGTTGTCGGATCGGCGAGCGGTAGCCGCCCGCCCAGGGTTTGGCTTGGCTTGGTCATTGTCGCTGCTCCTTATTTAGGTTGTGCTGGTTGTTGTCGGCCGTCCGGCGCGACGGCGTGGTTGTTTGGCTATGGGATCAGACCCGCCGCGTGAGACGGGACGTCGTAGGCGGCCAATGTCAGCGACACGCCGGTGAACCAGCCCAGCAGGACGGTCACATCGACGATGCCCTTGTCGCCCAACAGCTCCCGCGCCCGCTGGTAAAGTCCTTGCGGCACCACGCGCGGGCCGATCAACGCCGACGTGAGTTCATAGACGACCTGTTGGCGCGGGTCGTCGAAAGATGTTGGTAACCCGGCGATCAACGCCTGCACCTTCTGCGGCGCCAAGCCACCAGCGACCTGCCCGATCTGCTCGTGTTCGGAGTTGCTGTAGGCGGCGTGCCACTTTCCGTTGATGAGATTGGTAGCGATCTCGATCTCGGCTTTGGTCAGCGTGGATTCGGTCTGAAAGTATGCGCCGGTCGGTGTGATGGTCTGCAGCAGCTTGGGGTTGGCCAACCAGATCTTGCTGGGGCCGGGCAGATGACCGCGCATCCCGAGGGTGAACTCGTAGGCCGCTTTCATCTCGGGCGCCAGATGCTCGACGGGAACCTCCTGGTATCGGCCGAATGTTCCAAAGTCTGAATTCTGGGTCATGTGATCGCCTCCGTTCTCCGCGTTGCTGCTCATGTGTTGAAGTCAACGCGCCCGCCGGCACGCCGATAGCGGCCATACCGTGATTGGGTCACGGCCATATCTTTTGGATATCGTGGTGGTGTGGATGTCCGGCAGCTCCGGTACGCCTTGGCACTGGCAGAACACCAGCATTTCGGCCGGGCGGCCGCGGCGGTCGGCATCGCTCAGCCGCCGTTGTCCAAGGCCATCGCTCAGCTGGAAGGCGAGGTCGGCGCCAGGCTGTTTGATCGCACCAGACAAGGCGTGTTTCCCACCGCGGCCGGCGAGGCTCTGCTGGCCCGGGCGCGTCGCATCGACCAGGAGCTCACCGCGGCCGCCGTCGATGCGCAACGAGCCGCGCGGGGAGAAACCGGCAGCCTGCGCATCGGTTTCAACAACTCCGCGCTGCTGTCGATGCTTCCGCCGGTGCTGCGCAGATTCCGGATCGAACACCCGGAGGTGCGGCTACAGCTGGAGGAGATGGTGACGGTGGAAAGCAGCCGGGCCCTGGTCGCGGGTGAACTCGATGTCATCATCTGCCGCGGCGCCCCACGCGGCCGTGGAGTCCAACAGCTTTTCAGCGTAGAGGTCAGCCGCGACTACGTCATCGGCATCGTGAGTACCAGCCACCCGTTCGCCGGCCAGCAACGGATCAGCCTCGATCAACTGCGGCGCCAGCCGCTCGTCGTCGCACTGCCCGAGGATGAACCGGCCGTCATCAAGACGTTGCGCGACGTGCTTCCTGACTTAGGTGCATGGCCCGGCGTCACCCACGCAGGTGACACGCAGACCATCATGGGCCTCGCGGCGTGCGGGTTCGGCGTCGGTCTGGGCCCGCAGGACATGCGCACTGCGGCACGCCCGGATACCTGGGTGCTCGATATTCGTCCGCGAGTCGCCCTGCCCAGCCTGACGTTGGCATTCCGGTCCGAGCACCGCTCTCCGAGTCTGACTGCCCTGCTCGGTGTCGTCGCCGAAACCTGCCCTGTCGCGCGCTCTGCGCTGATGCGGCTCCATCAACCAAAGCTGTGACGATTCAGCCGGTCCGGCCCTGACTGCCTACAAGCGCTGAGCGCTGTGTTCTACAAACATCGGCGTCGCTAATCAGCAACACAGCCGCCAGACATCCGACGAGTCAGAAGGCGTCCGTCGTTGGGTCCGCCATCCTCCGCCATTTCAAATCGGAATCCGCCACGGAAAACCGGAACCTGATATGGGGGGAGATTTGTCAAGTGAGTAGGTGAAAGCCGCCCCGACCGGTAGCCGGGGCGGCTTTCGTTTCGAACTACGATCCCGAGGGACATCGGGACGAGGTCGTCGAAGCGCGGCTCGGCGCGGCATTTTTCATCGAGCGCGGGCATCGCGGTCTCGATATCGATCCCGAACCCAGCGAGGGCCTCGACCAGACCGCGGTCGGTGGCGCCGCACTGCAGCACCATCGACCGCAAAAAGTGAACAGCGCCTCGCCCGAGTTCTCGGACTCCGGCAGTGCGTGCCCATCGTCGACGATCCGGCGGAACCGGTCCTCGACGACCGCCCGGAATAGATCCTCTTTGGCGGGGAAATGTCGGGTAGACGGTGCCGGCGCCCGAATGCCGTGTGGCTGCGTGCCCCCGTGCCGGTTCCCCGTGTGGGCTGGGTAGCGGGTGCTCAGGGCACGATGTTGTGGTTGCCGCGGAAGAGGTTGTGCGGGTCGACGCGCCGCTTGACCGCGACGAGCCGGTCCAGATTGCGGCGGTAGTTCGGTGCGAGCAGCGCGGGGTCGTCGCTCGACAGGAAGTTGACGTAGCCCCCGCCCTGGGAGAACGGCTGCAGCGCGGCGTCGTATTCCCGGGTCCAGGCGATGTTCACCGGCGCGTCGGCCGGGTCCGGGAAGCTCGCGCCCAGGCCGATGGCGAAGCGGGCGTCGCGGTGGGCAAACGCCGTGGCGTCCGGCGCCACCCGGTGGCAGGCGCCGTCGATGGGGAACACGAGCGTCGCGGTTTCCAGGCAGGGCACGTGCGCGCCGTACTCCAGGTGCACGCCGATGGCACCGTCGCTCAGGTCCGTGGCGAACTGGCCGGTCCAATAGTGGTGCAGCCCGGCCGGCAGCAGGTCGTCGAAGAGCGTGTTGGCGGCCGGGTAGGGCATGCGGGCGACGTGATGTCCGATCACCGGGCCGAGGGCGGCCAGCCGGGCCCGAACCTGGGCGTCGGCGCCCGCGGGCCCGCTGAAGCAGGTGAGCACGACGCAGGCGGGCCGGCCGTGCCAGTGCTCGCTGACAAACGGGAGCGGGGGTGCCAGGGTGATCCCCAGGATCGCTCCGAGCTCGTCGGGGGCGTCGGCGATCAGCCGCCGGTAGCCGCGCATGACCTCGCCGTCGAGCGGGTAGAACGTGGGCCCGCCAAGGACGTCGGCCACCGGGTGCAGCCGGTACTCGAACGAGGTCACCACCCCGAAGTTGCCGCCGCCGCCGCGCAGTGCCCAGAACAGCTCGGCGTCGCGGTCGGCGTCGCAGGTCAGGAACTCGCCGTCGGCGGTGACCAGGTCGGCCGAGATCAGGTTGTCCACAGTGAGGCCGCAGCGCCGGGCGAGGTGGCCGATCCCGCCGCCGAGGGTCAGCCCGGCGATCCCGGTGGTGGAGACGATCCCGCCGGTGGTGGCCAGGCCGAAGGCGTGCGTGGCGTGGTTCAGGTCGGCCCAGGTGCACCCGGCCTCGGCCCGGGCGGTGCGGGCGGCCGGGTCGACCCGGATCCCCCGCAGGCCGCCGAGGTCGAGCACCATCCCGCCGTCGCAGGTGGAGAAGCCGGCGATGCTGTGCCCGCCACCGCGGACCGCCAGCAGAAGGTCGTGGTCCTGGGCGTGCCGCACGGCGGCGGTCACGTCGGCGACGTCGGCGGCCCGGACGACCATAGCCGGGTGCCGGTCGTGCTGGGCGTTGTAGACCGCGCGTACGGTGTCGTAGTCCGGGTCACCGGGCAGCACGATCTCGCCGTGCAGCCCGGCCGGGCCGGGTGCGGTGACGTTCGCGGTCACCGGAACCACCGCCCGGGCTGGTCCATCGGGATTCCCGCCTCGACGAGGTAGGGAACGACGGTGGAGGCCATGTCCCAGGCACGCCAGCGCACCGGGGTGACGACGATCGTGATGTCCTCGACCTCGGCCAGCGCCCGGCCGACGACGGCGACCCCTTGCTCGGTCATCCAGGTGCGGTAGATCCGCTCGTTGAGCGCGCGTGCCTGCGGGCCGCGGACGAGCCGGGCGGGGCCGGTGCCCGAGACCCACCCGACCGCCTCGCGGTCGTCGACGGTGACGGTTGCGTTCGGGCGGGCGGCGATGTTGCGCCCGGTGCGGCCCGCGGAGGTGGTGGCGACCAGGAAGCCGGTTCCGTCGAAGGTGTAGAGGTAGGGGACGGCGTGCACGGTGCCGTCCGGGTTGGTCGTCGCGAGGACCAGGTGCTGATGGGCGGCGAGGAACTCGCGCATGCAGTCGGTGAGCGCGCGTGCGGTGGCCCGGTGCACCGCTGTCGGGGCACTGCTCGTGATGGTGTCGGTCATGTCCATTGTTGTAGCTCCGGACGACGCGCGTCGGCATCGCCTGCACGGCCCACAGGTGCGGCGGTCGCGCGATGGGCGATTCAGCCCATGCGGCTGCGCGGAGTCAGATCAGCTCGTGGGTGACGGCGAAGGCGGTCGCGGCGGCGCGGGAGGAGACGCCGAGCTTGGCGAAGATGTTGTTGAGGTGGCGGGCCACGGTGTGGTCGCTGACCGCGAGATCGCTGGCGATCTCGCGGTTGGTCCGGCCCGCGGCGACGAGGCGCAGCACCTCGATCTCGCGATTCGTGAGACCCCCCGGCCGCGTGGGCCCCGTCGCGAGGAGCGCGGTAGCGCGTCGGGCGTCCGGCTCGGCGCCGAGCCGCAGGAAGGCCGCGCGCGCGGCCTCGATCTCCAGCCGGGCGCCGTCCCCGTCGCCGGCCGCGCGGCAGGCTGCGGCGATCAGCATCCGGACCTCGGCCAGGTGGTAGGGCAGCCCGAGGTCGAGCCAGAAGTCGCGGGCGATGTGCAGGAGCGGCAGCGCGTCGAGAGGCTCGCCCTCGGCCAGCCGGACCGCACCGCGGGCGGTCGCGGCCAGCGCGGGCAGCAGCGTCGCGCCGGGGTCGGCGCCCTGCGCGATGGCGGTGAGCTCGTCAGCTGCCTCCTGGGCCGTGACCCGCTCGCCTGCGGCGAGCGCGACGTCGACCTGGGCGGCGCGCAGCCTGGCCCGGCCCAGCGTGCCACTCGCGGCACCGCTCAAGGCCGTGCGCAGCGCCGCAGCCGCAGCCGGGATCCGCCCCTGGCGGAGGCGCAGCAGCGCCAGCCCCGGTTGCGGGTCGCGGCCGAGCTCGTGCGCCCGCCGGAACGCGGTCTCGGCGGCCTCGGTGGACCCTCGGCCGACGGCGATCTCGCCCGCCAGGTAAAAGGCCTCCGCGGCGATCCGCGGGTCGTAGGCCAGCAGCTCCTCGCAGGCACAGCTCGCCTCCTCGGCCGCCGCTGACCAGGCACCCCGCAGGTGCAGCACCTCGACCCGATGCACGCGGCACAGCCCGTGGAACGGCGTCCCGGCAGGCAGTGGCGCGCACCACGCCATCGCCCCGTCGGTCCACTCGGCGGCCCGGCGCAGATCGACCGCCCCGATCGCTGCCGGCAGGGCGAGGCAGTAGATCCACCCGGTGAACAGCGACGAGAGCTCCCCGGCCAGGACCGGGCACATCGCCTCGTCGATCAGCGCGAACCCGGCCTCCCGCTCGCCGCGCGCGAGCAACGCGGCCCCGCGGATCTCCAGCGCCATGGCGGCGAAGTCGGCGCTGCCCTGGCGGTAGGCGATCTCGGCCATCGTCCCGGCACGCCGCAGGACGGCATCGGGGTCACCGCGCTCCTGCGCGAGGAACGCCTCGGCAAGCTCGAGATAGGCATGCTCGACCGACTCGGGCTGCCCCGCCAGGTGCCGGCGGGCGCGGGCCAGCCAGCCCGCCGCAACCGAGCCATGCCCGGCGAGATGGTGCTCGAAGAACACCATCCAGGCTGAGTACGCGGCCCGGCGGTGCGCGCGAGCGGCGACGTGCCCGGCGTACGCCCGCTGCCGATGCGCGATCGACTCCTCCACCCGGCACAGCCACCAGGCGGCGTCGGCCAGGGTGTCGAGGTCGGCAGGGTCGGCGTCGGGCGTGTCGGCGAGCCCGCAGAGCAGCGCGTAGGCCAGCGCCCAGTCGCCGCGCACGGTCGCCTCCCGTGCTCGTTCCGGTGACGTCACCGTCCGCGCTCCCGCACCCGGTCGATGACCCGAGCGTAGTACCCCGGCCGCACCGCATCGACGGTGCCGGTCTCAGGCCTGCAGTCGGGGCTCACCCGATCGCGGCGCCGGAACTTGCCGCGACAGGGCTCGGCGGCGTCGTGCACGGCACGGACGCCCGCGCGCTCGCGCACCGGAGCGCGAGCCCGCACGCAGGTCACCACCTTCGTGCTGGGCTTGGTGTCGCCGGCCAGGCACCCAGGTGGTCTGATTCGCGGCCGATGCCCGAGGTGGAGCGTCGGGGCCTGTGGAGCATGCGAGCCTAGGAGGACGACGGGCGGTATCGCTGTCCGACCCACTGCCGCCCCGGTGACGACGTCCTTGCGGTGGGGAGCGGCATGACCAGGCCGGAGATACTCGAGCGCGGGCGGGCGGGAGTCGAGCGGCACGTCTGGGGTGAGGCAACACCCGACTGTCGGCGGCGGATCAAATGGAGCCGCTGGCGGCTGATGACCTGGAACGGCTGGCGATTGCCGCGCACATGGTCGGTGAGGACGCCGTCTCCGTCGCGAACCGGAAACGGGCGCATCACAAGCACTGTGGTCGATTACCTTATTCGTCTACGCTCACGGTTGGCCGATTGGATCCCTGTCCCGTGCAACACGGCGCTGATCGGACCGCCAAGACAAAGCATCCGGGCATTGAGGGGTGCACAGGCCGGGAAATTGGACCAGGTTCGCTAACGGCGATCGGCTATCGAAGTTCTGCGGCGCTGAAGCCGGTTTCCAGAAGCTTTTTGATCGTGGTGAGGAATCGGGCGGCGTCAGCACCGTCGATGATTCGGTGGTCGTAGGTGATGGCTAGATAGACCATGGCCGCACGCCAAAGGCGGTTGCGCCATCGCTATCTCGATGTGGAACAACACGTTCGACGACCGCACCGGTTCCCAGGATCGCGCTTTGGGGTCGGTTGAGGATCGGGGTGTCGAACAACGCACCGCGGCTGCCGGTATTGGTGATGGTGAAGGTTCCGCCGGTCAGGGCATCGGCGGTGATGCGGCCCGCAGCGGACAGCTGTGGCGACCTGCGCAATCGCGGTGGCCATTCGCGCGATGGTCATGTGCTGGGCGTTGCGCAGACAGGCACGATAAGGCCTTTGGGACTGTCGACGGCAATCCCCAGGTGTACCGCGTCGTGATACGCGATCTCGGTGGCATCGTCGTTGATCGTCGAGTTCAGCCAAGGGGTGTTCGTTCAGCGCCTCCACGGTGGCTTTGACGAAGAACGGCAGATACGACAGTTTCGTCCCGGTCCGGTGTTTGAAGTCATCCTTCTCGGCGGCACGCAGGCGTGCGATGCCGGTGACGTCGGCCTCAATAACCGTCGTCAATTGCGCTGTGGTGTGCAGCGATTCGAGCATGCGTCGCGCGATCGTCTGACGGGTCTTCGGGAGGCGTTCAACCCGGCCGGGCTGAGCTGATTCGGTCGGCGTCACCGGCGCCGTCTGAAGGATGTCGGATACGCCACCCGTTGCGGCGGAATCGTCGGAGCAGCGAACTTCGACGACGGGCTGCCCCGACTCGGGCGTACTTGTCGGCTCCGGCCGCGGTGTGGAGTCGGACTGTTCGCGTTTGGCAGACTCCCCCTCCACACCGATGATGGCGATCACCGCGTCGACCGCGGCCCACCACCAGTTCGACGAGGGTGCCCGCCACCGGTGAGGGGATCTCGCTGTCGACTTTGTCTGTGGCGACTTCCAGCAACGGCTCGTCCACCTCCACCCGGTCCCCCGGTGCCTTCAACCACCTGGTGATGGTCGCTTCGTCAATGCTCTCGCCGAGTGACGGCAGCACTACTGCGGTGCCGGTCTTGAGCTGCGTGTCCACGCTGTGGGTCCTTCGCTGGTTCAGGCGGTGATATCAAGGGCTGCAGCGACAATCGAGTCGGTGTCGATGCCGTGGTAGCGGAGACATCGTCGAGGTCACCAGCCCGTCCGAAGGTGGTCACTCCGAGATTCGCGCTTGGTACACGGTTGACCGTGGCGAGGAATGCCAGTAACGGACACGACTCACCGCACTCGCCGACTCAGCGCAACACGTTGATTCCACCGACTGATCGCGATCACATCGTGCGCGCTGGCCTACTGGGCTGGCTCGACACAGCAAACCTCAGCGGCCCGCGGAAATCGCCCCGGCCATTGAGTCCGACGCCCAGATGTGACAAGCCTGTGACAACCAGGACCGTAGCAGTCATCACCGATCGTCCCGCCCCGCGAGGGGAAAGCCCTGTTCAACGGCTTGTTTCGGCGCCGGAAGGAATGCGCGGCCACCGTCGACCGACTTGCGTGTCACAACTCGCGCCTAACTGCGTCCCGCCATGCGCGGGTCGAATGCTGCACCAAACACGCAGGTCAGGGCTGGTTTCGCGCGAGGGAAAGAGATAGCGATTGCGGGTGTCGTTGGCACCGAATCAAGTGCTTGGCGGCCGTCAATTTCGGTAACAGATAAAAATAGCATTTGACCTGCCTAAACGTTGTCGGGCTGACAGGATTTGAACCTGCGACCACTTGACCCCCAGTCAGCGAGAAACCATGTTCACCCGTCCCAGCCCGTCCCTCCCCTCCCGCCGACCTGCAGAAACCGTCTCAACGTATCTCCCTCCGTCCCACCATGTTTCGCACCGCTTGTGACAACTCCGTGACAACCTCCGCTGCCCGCCAGCCCACCAACAGCAAACCTGACCATCCCGAAATGCCCGCCGGCAAGCCCGATTTGCACCAAACCAGACCGGGCCAACCCTCTCCACTGCCCACCACCGCGCGCCAGCGGCTCATCGCAAACCGTCACGACAGCCCTTCCGCCATCCGCACGCCCCAACCCCTGCGGGCACCGGCCGTGTCATTCCACTCCGCACACTCGCGACTCTCGGATTTGGCGCCGCCCACATTCAGTCCCGCGTCCGCGGCATGGCCCGCCGGCACGCTCACGAAACATCCCCATGCCAGCCGACGACGGCGACCAAGACCGAGTCATCGTCGTTCGCCCCGGACAGCCCTCTGCCGGGCTCGCCAGCCATAGACTGAACGTAAATCCGCCCTGAACCGTCAACCACATCGAAACTGAGCCGTCTGGGCATTCGAACCGTGCTCCTCATCGGGCTGTCGGATTAACGGTTGATCGGGGATCTGGCCGACGCGCCGAGCTGAGCTTGGCGGGAAGGCATGATCATGACGAACACGATGGATCCCGTGACCACGACGAATGCGATCGATCAGCGGGAATTGGCGAATCAACTCTTGGTGCAGGCCAAGGCGGACGGGGTGAGCTGGTGGGCCCGAACGGGCTGCTCAACCAGCTGACCGCGACGGTGCTCGAAGCGGCGCTTGAGGCCGAGATGGACGAGCACCTGGGGTATGAGAAGTATCAGGCCGAGGGCC
>Ga0070712_100001815_pt1 | contig 13006 bp, 11 predicted proteins | sample LARL81metaG_FD_71396 | JGI IMG/M metagenome (GOLD analysis project Ga0070712, IMG submission 71396) | Corn, switchgrass and miscanthus rhizosphere microbial communities from Kellogg Biological Station, Michigan, USA - LAR L8-1 metaG | ecosystem: Host-associated > Plants > Roots > Rhizosphere ...
ATCGTCATGAACATCACCGACCCCGGCTTCCAGGACTTCCGTCAGGATGCCACCTGCCTGATCCGCCCCCAGTCGCTGATCGGCGAGAAGTTCGTCGACTGCCGTCCCACCCTGCCCCGGGCGCCCGGCAGCGAACCGCCGCCGCCGCTGAAGCAGGTTCCCGACGGTGAACCCGGAGCGGGGGAGTACCTGCTGCCGCTCGGCAACAACGGCACCAGCGTCGACCCGGACCTGATCAACGACATCCAGTCGCTGCCCTACGCCCAGCGCTTTCGCCTCATCCTGAACGAACTCGGCGCCGGGCTCGCTGGCCGCGGCGAAGACATCGAGGTCCTGGTCAAGCGGGCGAACCCCGTCCTCCGCGACGCCGACCGGCTCTTCGGGCAGCTCTCCGCCCAACGCAAGCAGCTGGCCCAGCTGGCCAGCGACTCCGACGAAATCCTCACCCCGCTCGCCCGCGAGCGAAAGGCGGTCGCCGGTTTCCTCTCCAACTCCGGAGCCGCTGCCGAAGCCAGCGCCGAAAGGGGACCCGAACTGGAAGAGGCGCTGCGGAAATTCCCCACCTTCCTCGTCGAGTTCCGCAAGACGATGCGCAGCCTGCAGACCTTCTCCGACGCGGGGACGCCGGTCTTTGAAGACTTCGGCACGGCGGCGCCGTCGCTGACCGACGCGACCAAGACGCTGACGCCGTTCTCGGAAGCGCTGACGGTCTCGCTCAAGAGCCTCGGCAACGCCGGCGAAGCTTCCGGCCCGATCTTCGCCGAAGCGGATCCGGTCATCGAGAAGGCGCGGGACTTGGCGAAGTCGGGGGTGAAGCCAACCGGTGAACTGGCGAAGCTGCTTGTGAACCTAAAGCAGACGGGTGGATGGGACGGCCTGGTCAGGCTGATCTACAACACGACCGCGACGATCAACGGCTTCGACAGCTATGGCCACTTCGGTCGAGCGCGAGTAACGCTTTCGAATTGCCTCGAATACATAGCTTTCCCGGCAGGCTCGTCCGGCTGCGCTGCTCGCTTCCACGGGCCTAATCATCCCGAAGGAAACGAAGCCGGGGCAAGTACGGCCGAGCTCCTCCGGTTGTTGCGGCAGCAGCTGAGGGAAGGAAACAACGGAGGGGCCTCAGCGGAAGAAGGCCCTCCGATCGGGGTCAGCCAGGGCAACACCGCCGACCGGCCTTCTGCGGGCAAGGCAGGCGTGGCCCAATCTTCGAAAACCGAAGGGACCGAACCCCTTCTCGACTACCTCCTGGGACCATGAGGAATCGCAGCGGACTCAGCGGCGTCGCCAGCAGTCCGATCCTCGTCGGAGCGGTGACGGTCCTCGTCGTCATCGTCGCGGTCTTCCTCGCCTACAACGCCAACAACGGCCTCCCCTTCGTCTCCACCTACAACCTCAAGGCGCGGGTACCCAACGCGGACGCGCTGGTCAAAGGCAACGAGGTCCGCATCGGCGGTGTCCGCGTCGGCATCGTCAAGAAGGTCGTCCCGATCCATCTCGAAAACGGCGGGGTGGCGGCCGAACTCACGCTAAGCCTCGACAAGAATGCCGAACCGCTGCCGATCGATTCGACGATGACGGTCCGGCCGAAGTCGGCCCTCGGCCTCAAGTTCCTCCAGATCACCCCCGGCGAATCGAACAGGGGCTTCAAGGCTGGCGAAACCATCCCCGTCACCGCCGCCAAGCCGGAACCGGTCGACATCGACCAGTTCTTCGACATGTTCGACGAAAAAACGCGCGACGCGATCCGGCAAAACCTCTCCGGGTTCGGGAACGCCCTTGCCGGCCGCGGGCCGCAGTTGAACGAAGCTTTCGGTGCCCTGCGACGCGCCGTCGTCAGCGGCCAGCCGGCTCTCCGCACCCTCGTCGAACCGAGCACCAACTTCGCCGGCTTCTGGCGGGCTCTCGAGGCGCTCTCCGCCACCGTGGCCCCTGTCGCCGAAACGCAGGCGCAGATGTTCGTCGCCCTCGACCGCACCTTCGCCGCCTTCGCCCGCGTCTCACGGCCCTATATCCAGGAAACGATCGAAAAGAGCCCGCCGACCCTGGACGAGGTCAACGCGGACCTGCCCGCGATCCGGCCGTTTCTGCGTGACACGGGTCGATTCTTCACGGCTCTACGCCCCGGGGTGAAAGCGCTCGCGGAGACGTCGCCGGTCATCGCCGAATCGCTGCACGCGGGAGTTCCGGTTCTCAATGCCTCGCCTGTTCTCTACAGCCAACTGCAGCCGACGGCAGAAGCACTCGTCGACTTCCAGGAAGCACCCGGTGTGTTCAACGGCCTCGAACTGCTGACGGACACCAACCACCTCTTGAAGCCGTCGCTTTCCTACATCACTCCAAGCCAAGCCATCTGCAACTACTGGAGCCTTACCTTCAAGAACCTTGCCGACGCCACGGGCGAAGGAAACAGCAACGGGCACTGGTTGGAATTCTATTCCTATGGTCCTCCGGAAGGGCCAAACAGCGAGAGTACGTTTTCAAGTGCTCCTGCCAACCAAGAAGGGGATTTCGAAAACCATCTTCATTACAACCCCAATCCACAGACTGCCGCGCCCGGCCAAGGGAAGGTCTGCGAAGCGGGCAACGAGAAGTACGTAAAGGGAGAGACCGTTGTCGGCCACTCGCCTGAGTTGTTTGGAACCACTACCCGTGGGCAGGTGGAAAAGTGAGCCGGCTCCCCGAGCGTGATCGCCGTGCAGCTGCGGCTGGCAGCGGCCGCATCAAGTGGCGTCCGAACAACGTCACGATCGCGATCATCTTCATTCTCATCTTCACGATCGGCCCATACCTGGCATTCACCAAACACGTGCCGTTCACCAGCCGCGGCTACGAGCTCAGCGCGACCTTCTCCAACTCGGCGAACATCTCCCTCAACTCGCCGGTTCGGATCGCCGGCGTCAACGTCGGCAAAGTCGTCGGCACTGAACGCGACGGCGACAACACCAAGGTGACCTTCACGGTCGATTCCTCCGGCCGTCCGATCCACGACGACGCCTTTGCCGCGATCCGCCCCCGTATCTTCCTCGAGGGCAACTTCTTCGTCGAACTCGACCCTGGCAGCCCAAGCGCTCCGGAGATGGACAGCGGCGGCACGATCCCCGTCAGCCGCACCTCGACCGCGGTGCAGATCGACGAAGTCCTCACCGCGCTCCAGTCCCCGGTTCGCGCCGACCTCAGCCGCCTGCTCGAGAGCTACGGCACCGCCCTCAATGCGAAGCCGACGCCTGAAGAAGACGTGACGCAGCTGCCCGAGGTCAAAGGCAAGAGCGGCGCCGAAGCCCTCAACGGCGCCTTCAAGTACGGCGGCGACGCCGGCCGCTACGGCGCCCAGGTCACCAACGCCTTCCTCGGCACCCAGCAGAAGGACCTCTCGCACCTCGTCTCCAGTGCCGGTCGTGCTTTCGGTGCCTTTGCCAGCCGCCAGCGCGATCTCCAAGGCCTGATCGTCAACTTCGACGTCTTCACCGGCGCCCTCGCCAACCAGTCGACCAACCTCTCGACCACCATCCACCTCCTCGCTCCAACGCTGCGGATTACCCACGCTTCGCTGGTCAGCCTCAACCGCACCTTGCCGCCCCTGCGGACCTATGCGATCGAGTTCCGGCCAGCCGTGGCTGAGCTGCCTGGTCTGATCAGCGCCTCGAAACCCTTCCTCGCCCAGGTCCGCCCGCTCCTCTCGGGCAAGGAGGCCGGCGGCGCCGTCAAGCTCCTCCGCGAATCGACCCCTGCCCTCGCCGGCGCCGCGCAGGCGAGCAAGCAGAACACCCTCCCCCAGCTCAACCGCCTCAGCCTCTGCACCAGCAAGGTGATGGTCCCTACTGGTAATGAGGTGATAAACGACCGCTTCAGCACCGGGGGCCCCAACTACCGCGAGTTCCTCTACAACCTCGTCAACTTCGCCGGCATGGCCCAGAACTTCGACGGCAATGGCCCCTACGCGCGGGCGCAGATCGGTGGCGGTCCCGTGCTGGTTGGCGAACCGAATCCCAAAGCCAACAAAGCGACCCTCAGCGACAAGATCAACTACGCCCACACGATCGAAGATCCGCTTGGAACGCAGCCCCGGATCGCAAAGGCACCTCCGCTGAAGCCTGAAGTCCGCTGCTACACCAATCCGGTTCCGGATGTGAATGCCGGCTTGGGCCAGGTCGGCCCGCCCTCGCCGTCGGTTGCCGGGGTGAACCCATGACGGCACCTGAACCCAAAGTGAGTCGTGGAGCCCACTTCCGTGCCTGGCTCAGCCGCCAGGTTCGTGGTCGCCGCAAGGACACGATCGCGATCATCGTCCTCGCGATCGCCGGCGTCGTGATGATGCTGGGGATCTTCACCCAGCAGAAAGCCTCGTTGCCGGCTTGGCTACCGCTGGTCGGCGAAGAATTCGAACACATCACCGCCGAGTTCGCGACCGCGCAGGCGGTGACCCCAGGGCAGGGTCAGGCTGTCGACATCGCCGGCATCCAGATCGGCAAGGTCGCGTCAGTCGACCTCGAAGACGGTCACGCCGTTGTCGGCATGGACATCGAGCCGAAGTACATGGAACTCATCCATCCCGACGCCAGTTTCCTCCTTCGTCCGAAAACGAACCTCAATGACATGATCGTCGAGATCGAACCCGGTACCGCCAAGGGGCACGCTGAAGACGGCGACAACTTCACGCTCGCCCAAACGGAACCGAACACCAACCTTGACGCCTTTCTTGCCACGCTCGACGCAGATACCCGTCAGTACATCCAGCTCCTGGTGGCCGGGGGGGCTCAGGGCATCGGCGGCCGCGGCAAGCAGCTTTCGAACGCCCTCCGTCGCTTCGAGCCCTTCGTCCACTACACGGCAAAGCTGAACAAGGCAGTCGCCGCACGCCATGTAGCGCTGGCGCACGTCATCCACAACTTCGGGCTCCTCACGAATGAACTGGCCCGCCACGACGCGGCGGTGAAGCGTTTCGTTACCTCCTCCAAGGACGCTCTCGGCAACTTCGCCAACCAGCAGCAGTCCGTGCAGGCCGCCTTCGAACAATTCCCGGCGACCCTCTCTGCCGCCCAGGCTGGCCTTTCCAGCTCGAACCGCTTCTCGCAGGTTGCCTATCCGACGCTTATCAAGCTGATCCCCCAGGCCCAGGCCTTGACGCCGGCGTTCAAGGCCACGGAGCGTCTGTTCAAGGAAACCACGCCCCCGATTCGCGACCAGATCCGTCCGTTCACTCGCGAAATTCGACCTGTCCTCAAGCATGGCGCCGAAGCGGCTAAGCCTTTCGAAAAGACGGTTCGCAGCTTTGGCAACTCGCTAGGGGGGTTCAACTCCTTCCTCAACGAGCTCAGCTACAAGCCCAAGGGTTCACGGCAGAGCTATCTCTTCTACCTCCCATGGCTGAACCACGATTTCAACGCTTCGTTCAACCTCGAAGATGCCGGTGGGCCGCTCCTGCGCAGCCTCACGCTGATTTCGTGCACCGGGGCGTACCTCGGTTATGGCCTCGCGAAGGAAAAAACCCAGCTGGGCAAGCCGTATCTACAAACTTTGATCGAACTCGTCGGCTTGCCGCGTGCGGAAGAAATTCACGTGTCGTTCCCGGTCGAAAATGAACAGGGGACCTGCGAAGAAAAGCGGGTTGCCGAATGAGCAAGCGCGCCCCCAGCACTACGCAGCTCCTGGTTATCACCGGCTTCGCGCTGTCCTGCTTCGGAATCCTCCTCTTCCTTTGGGTGACCTTCGGCGGTCCGACTCCGTTCCGTGCGAAGACCTACGAGATCAAAGTGCCCTTCAACGAGGCTACGCAGCTTGCGGAACAGTCCGATGTCCGAATCTCAGGTGTCAACGTCGGCAAAGTCCAGAAGATCGAGTTGGCGCCCAATGGCAAGCAGGCGCTGGCAACGGCGGCGATCGACGACCGCTACGCACCACTGCCGGCCTCCACCCGGGCGATACTCCGCACCAAGACGCTCCTCGGCGAGACCTACATCGAACTGACCCCCGGCTCACGCGCAGGGAAAGAGCTCGAAGACGGGGGCACCCTTCCCGAGGCGAATGTCGCCGAATCCGTCCAGCTCGACGAGATCTTCCGCACCTTCAACGCCCAGACTCGTGCCGCCTTCCAGCATTGGATGCAGGAAGCTGCGGTCGCGATCAACGGCCAGGGAGAGAATCTCTCCTACGCTTTGGGAGGTCTCGAGCCGACCTTCACCGAATTCGACAAGCTCTTCCGCGTCCTCGACAGCCAGCGTCTGGCCATCGGGCAGCTGTTCCGCAACGGAGCCACGACCTTCCAGGCGCTGCGCGGCCGGGAAGGTGAACTCGCAAACCTGATCCAGAGCTCCAATGCCGTCTTCCAGACCACGGCGCGACGGAATCGCGACATCGAAGCGCTTTTCCGGGCCTTCCCGACCTTCCTCGACGAGTCGAAGCTGACCACCGCTCGGCTCAAAGACTTCTCGCTCAACGCCGACCCGCTGATGCGTCAACTCGTTCCGGCAGCGGAAGAACTCTCACCGACCCTCATCGCTCTCTCGAAGCTGGCGCCGGAATCGAAGGCCTTCTTCGAAGGGCTCGGCCCGGTGACCAAGCGGGCGCCTTCCGGCTTCAGCGCACTGCGCAAGATATTCCGCGACGAATTCCCCCCCCTCCTGCGAGCGCTTGACCCGTTCGTTCGAAACCTCAATCCCATTCTCGTCGGACTCAAGCTCTACCGCGTTGACCTTGCATCCTTCTTCGCCAACGTCGCCGCAAGCTCTGAGGCGCTCATCACGACCGGCGCGGAAGAAGGCAACCAACCACACGGCCTCAGGGTGGTTGGCGGCATGACGCCGGAAACCATCGCTTCGTATCCTCAGCGCTTGACGATCAACCGCAATAGCGCCTACAGCCCACCCAAATGGGCAGAAGGACTCCTGTCGGGTCTGCCCAGCTTCGATACCCGCCAGTGCACCACCGGCATCATCGCCACCTTGGATCCCAGCGATTGGGAAAACCAGGCGTTCAAAGAACGGACGGTCGAGAGCAAAGACGCCGTAACTGGCAAAGTCACCAGAACCCAGGACGAAAATGCCAAGCTCCTCTTCGAACGTATCCAGCAGTACGCCTTCGCCGGTCAGACCAGTACCGCTGGCATAGCCGCCCCGCCCTGCAAGCAGCAGGCGCCCTTCAACCCGATCTACGGCAGCGGCCCCTCCACGCAGTACCAGCACACGTTCGAACAGCGCTAGCTATGTCGGCCCGGCTTCCCAGTCGCTGAAGTTCGCGGTGTCCGGTTCGATCGCGGCGCGGACCCGGGCCAGCGCCTCGCTCTCGGAGTTGGCCTCAACCGTGACGGTGTAGATCGGGCGGCCGGTGCCGACGGTTCCGGTCTCGGGATCGCCTGCGGTCATCGAAGCCTTGCTGCCCTTCAGCTCGATTCCCGCCGCGGTGAGCCGCTCCCGCTCATGCCCGGTCATCAACCCCTTGAAACGCACGGCGAAGATGGGCACGGCACCCACCCTATCGCCGCTTAGGAATCTTTGGCCAATCGTCCTAGTCGGTAGTCGCCACAGCTGCGGAGCGCTCTTTGCGGCTCCTTTTGCAGCGACGACGAGCGGGAGGGGGAGAAATCGTCAACCCCGCGCCCTTGGGCCTACATGTCTCCGCCGAAACCGATCCGCGGCAGGGTCCTCCGCGTCGACGCGCCCGAATGGGAGCCGCTGCTGAGCCTCGCCCCTGACCACGTCGTCGATTTCATGTGGATGGGGTCGATCCAGCTTGCCGACGGCATCCGCCTCCAGGCCTACAAGCACTATTGGACCCGCGACTACCTCCACCTCTCCGACGACGGGCGCGCTTTTGTCTTCGTGCCGAAGACCAGGTACGAAGAGGTCAACCCGCCCTGGCTGCTGATGCGGGTGCTGCGGAAGGAGCTCCACCCGGAGGGCCCGCTATTCTGTCCGACAAAATGCCTGGCCTGAGGAAGCTCAGATCACTTTTGCCCGGTCGGCCACCACGCACCGGATCTCGCGGCAGCGCTCCCTGCACGTCATCGAGCACTGCGGTCTCCAGTTGGTCGACCGAGCTTGGGACCGAGAAACGCCCGGCATCGAGAAGCGAGTTGTATTCGTAGGGAATGATCTGGAGGGAGTCGTGTTGGAGGTGATCGCGGCCGAAGAGGACGAGGAAGGGTTCGTGGTGATCCACGCGATGAACATGCGGAAACATTTCCGCGGTCTTTATCAGGAGGTGCGTGAGTGGGAAGAGTGAAGAAGAAACCGAAGTTCGACCCGGAGAACGAAGTGCTCGGGGTAACCCGTTCGGGCTTGGTGATCACCGAGAAGGTCGCCGAAGAAATGGCGGAAGAATGCGAGAGGGAACCGCCTGACCCCGCCACGCTCGAGCGGCGTTATGTCGGCCGCCCGTCCCTCGGTCCCAACGGCCTCTCGCCCCGCGTCAGCTTCCGCGTCCCGCCGGAGCTCCACAAAGCCGCCTGGGCCCGGGCCGACAAGGAAGGCAAATCCCTCAGCGAACTCGCTCGCGAGGCGTTCAACCGCTACATGGATTCCTAACCGGGCGGTACGGTTGTCGGATGGAGAGGAACGCGGCGCTCGAAGCTGTGTTCATGCCGGTGAAGCCGGCGAGCACTTTCGAGGAGACGGTCGAGCGCCTGGGCAGCGCGATCCGGCTTGGCCTGCTGGCGCCGGGTGACAAGCTGCCGCCGGAGCGCGAGCTGGCGCAGCGGCTGCGGATCTCCCGCTCGACCCTGCGGCAGGCGCTGACGGCACTGGTCCAGAGCGGGCACCTCGTCTCGCAGCGGGGGCGGACCGGCGGCACCTTCGTCGCCGAGCGTCCGCCGCTGACGGAGAGCGCCGGCGAGCCGCTCGACCAGGGGGCCTGGGCGATTCTCGACTACCGCCTGGCGATCGAGTCCGGGGCGGCGGTCCTGGCAGCCGAGCGCGGGGCGGAGGCGCAGCTCGACCGGCTCGAGGAGCTGGTGGCGAAGATGGCCGGGGAGCTGGAGGAATTCGAGGAGTACCGGCGCACCGACATCCGCTTCCACATCGGCATCGCCGAGGCCGCCCACTCGCCGCGACTGCTGAGCGCGATGACCGACGTGCAGTCGCAGATGAGCGACCTGATCGCGCTGATCGCCCACCCGCCCGAGGTGCTGACGATCTCCAACGAACAGCACGCGCGGCTGGTCAAGGCCCTGCGCAAAGGCGACGGAGCCAAGGCCGCGAAGCTGATGCGCGAGCACACCGAGGGGACCGAGCACATCCTCGCCGGCCTGCTGCCGGCGCCCCGGGCGCCCTGACGCGCTCCCCCTTCGGATCGAAGAGGGGCTCCTCGGCAACCTCGCCCTCGACCCAGCGGCCGAAGACCTCGACCTCGACCGCGGTCCCCGCCTCGACCCCGTCCGGCGGCAGGTAGGCATAGGCGATCGAGCGCTCGACCGTGTAGCCGTAGCCGCCGCTCGTCACCCGCCCGACGACCTCGCCCCCGACCCGCACCGGCTCGTTGCCGAGGGCGATCGAGCGGGGGTCGGCGAGGGTGAGGCAGCGCAGGCGCTTGCGCGGGCCGCGTTCCCTCGCCCCGAGGATCGCTTCTTCGCCGACGAACCCCTGCGGCTTGTCGAGCTTGACGCAGAAGCCCACCCCGCCTTCGTAGGGGTCCTCGTCCGGGGTGATGTCGGCGCCCCATACCCGGTAGCCCTTCTCGAGCCGGAGGCTGTCGATCGCCCGGTAGCCGCCGGCGAGCATCCCCTGCGGCTGCCCCGCCTCCCACAGCGCCCGCCAGAGCCCCAGCCCGTACTCGCTCGGGCAGTAGACCTCCCAGCCGAGCTCGCCGACGTAGGTGACCCGCAGCAGCCGCACCGGCACGTTGCCGACCGTCGTCTCCCGCAGGGACATGTACGGGAAGGCCTCGTCGCCGAGGTCCTGCGGCGTCAGCGGCTGCAGCACCTGCCGCGCCCGCGGTCCCCAGATCCCGAAGCAGGCCCACTGCGAGGTGACGTCGTGGATCCGCACCTCCTCGGTGTCGGGGACGTGGCGGCGCATCCACTCGCGGTCGTGGTTGCCGAAGGCGGTGCCCGTGACGATCGAGAAGCGCTCGCGGCCGAGCCGCGCCACCGTGAAGTCGCACTCGATGCCGCCGCGCCCGTTCAGCATCTGCGTGTAGGTGATCTGCCCGATCTCGCGGCCGATCCGGTTGTCGCAGAGGATTTCCAGGAACGACTCCGCCCCGGGGCCCTCGATCTCGAGCTTGGCGAAGGAGCTCTCGTCGAAGAGCGCGACTGCCTCGCGGGTGGCGCGGTGCTCGGCGCCGATCGCCGGCGACCAGTGCCGGCCGGCCCAGCCCCGTGGCCGCAGCGCCTCGTCCCCGGCGGCGGAGTTCGGCTCGTACCAGTTGACCCGCTCCCAGCCGGCCTTCTCGCCGAAGGCGGCGCCGTGCTCGCGGTGCCAGGGGTTGGCCGGGGAGGTCCGCAGCGGCCGCCCCGCCTGCCGCTCGTGGTTGGGATAGCGGATGTCGTAGTAGGTCTCGTAGGTCTCCTTGATCCGGGCATGGGTGTAGGCCGGCGACCGGTACTGGGTGCCGAAGCGGCGGATGTCCATGTGCCAGAGGTCGAGGCTCGGTTCGCCCTCGACGATCCACTCGGCCATGACTTTGCCGATCCCGCCCGCGCCCGCCAGCCCGTGGGCGCAGAAGCCGGCGCAGACGAAGAAGCCGGCGACCTCGGTTTCGCCAAGGCAGAACTCGTTGTCGGGAGTGAAGGCCTCGGGCCCGTTGATCAGTTTCGTCACCGTGATCTCTTCCATCGCCGGCACCCGCCGCTTCGAGTTCTCAGTGATCTCCTCGAACCGCTCCCAATCCTCTTCCAGCAGCCGCCCGTTGAAGTCCGCCGGAATCGACTCCACCCGTCCCGTCCCCTCCGGCAGGAACGCCGGCTCGCTGCGCCGCTCGTATCCGCCCATCACCAGCCCGTCCCCGTCCTCGCGGTAGTAGACGAGCAGGTCGGGGTCCCGCAAAGTTGGCAAATGCCCTCGCGACGATAGGCGGTTGTCCCCGGTATCCGGGGACAGATCGGTTGCGCCTTTCGAGACGCTTTCGCGCGCCTCGCGGACGGCGTCGAGCGGTTGGGTGACGAGGTACTGGTGGGACATCGGGATCACCGGGACGCGGACGCCGGCCAGGCGGGCGATCTCCGCTGCGTACATACCGCCGGCGTTGACGACCACGTCGGCCTCGAGGTCGCCCTTGTCGGTCTGCACGCCCCAGACGCGGCCGCCGCTGACGTCGATCCCGGTCACCCGGGTGTTGGTGAAGATCCGGCAGCCGCCCTGGCGGGCGCCGTCGGCGAGCGCGTAGGTCAGCTGGGCAGGGTCGATGTAGCCGTCGGTCGGCAGCCAGCCGGCGCCGAGCACGCCCTCGGTCGACATCAGCGGGAACATCTCCTGCGCGTCGGCGGCCGAGATCAGCTCCAGCGGCAGCCCGAAGGTCTTCGCCCAGCCGGCCTGGCGGCGCAGCTCCTCCATCCGCTCCTCGCTGGAGGCAAGGCGGATGCCCCCGCACTCGACCCAGCCGGGGTCGAACTCCGACTCCTCGCCGAGCCGCCGGTAGAGCTCGACCGAGTCCATCATCATCTGCGTCAGCGAGACCGAGCCGCGCAGCTGCCCAACCAGCCCGGCCGAATGGAAGGTCGAGCCCGAGGTCAGCTGCGAGCGCTCCAGCAGGACCACGTCGTCCCAGCCCAGCTTCACCAGGTGGTAGGCGAGGGAGGTGCCGCCGACGCCACCGCCGACGATTACGCAGCGGGCGCGATCGGGCAGCTCAGACCGAAGCACCGCCGGCCTCCTCCAGCAGCGCCTCCAGGCGCCCCTCGCCGGCGCTCTCGCGCATCCGCTCGAAGTGCTTGGCGCAGTAATCGGTGAAGTCGAAATCGAGGTCGGAGATCGTGCTCTGCACCGCCCCCCACATCGCCTCGCGGAAGTCGGACATGAAGCGCATCAGCCGCAGCGAGGCGAGCCGGCAGGAGCTCGCCGGCGCTCCGAAGTAGGCGCTCAGCAGCTCCGCCTCCCCCTCCTCGTCGAGCTCGTTGTTGACGGCGAAGTTGCCGAGGTCGAAATAGCGGTCGTTCATCCCCGCGTACTCCCAGTCGATCAACCGCAGCCCGCGCGGCGAGCGGATGAAGTTGGCGGCGAGGAGGTCGTTGTGGCAGGGGACGGGATCGTGCTCGGGGCCGATCAGGACCGCTTCGATCCGGTGCGCCGCCGCCAGCGCCCACTCATACGAGCTGGGGACCTCGGCGCCGCGGTCGGCCATCCGCGCCGCATAGGTCTCGACGATGCGGAAGCTGGAGAACTCGACCGGGAGCAGCTCCTCCCGGGAGTGCAGGGCCCGCAGCGCCGCCGCCACCTCGGCCAGCACCGGCGGCGTCCGCAGCTCGCCGGGCTCCATCGGCTCGCCGGCGACGAACTCGGTGACGAGGCAGGGCGGCTGGTCGAGCATCGCCACCACGTCGGGGCCGATCCCCGCCCGCGCCGCCAGCTCCCCCGCCGCCCTCTCGGCGCCGCGGTCGATCTCCAGCAGCTCGGTGTCCTTGCCCGGCAGCCGCACGACCACGTCCTCGCCGGCGAACCGGACCCGGTAGTTGCGGTTCGTGATCCCGCCCTCGAGCGGGACCGGGTCGCCTTCGAGCTCGCCCAGCCGCGCTGAGATCGGTCCGAGGGTGTCCGCTAGGGAGGCCATGGAGGAGGTAGGTGAAACCCGCAGCTGCGGGTAGAAGATTCTCCACCGGCCCATTGACACGGGTCAAGGGCAGGATCTAGGCTCGCGTCGAACCTTATAGGTCGGTTCGCAATACCTTTAATCCACGAGTTGGGTGCTCGGGGGAAGGGAGAGGTCAATGGAGAGCAGCGCGTCGGCACCGAGCCGGGACGAACAGCGTCTCGCGGAACTCGGTTACAAACAGACCCTCAATCGCGCTTGGAGCGGTTTCTCCAACTTCGCGATCTCGTTCACGATCATCTCGATCCTCGCCGGCTGCTTCACCACC
>Ga0070712_100001816_pt1 | contig 13003 bp, 20 predicted proteins | sample LARL81metaG_FD_71396 | JGI IMG/M metagenome (GOLD analysis project Ga0070712, IMG submission 71396) | Corn, switchgrass and miscanthus rhizosphere microbial communities from Kellogg Biological Station, Michigan, USA - LAR L8-1 metaG | ecosystem: Host-associated > Plants > Roots > Rhizosphere ...
GGTGACTTCACGAGCACCGTGGTGGGGGACTCCTTCATCATCCGGGACGGCCGGATCGCCGCCCCCCTCAAGGCCAACACCGTGCGCATCAACGACAACATCATTCGTGTCCTCGAGAGCGTGGCCGGCGTCACCAAGGACGCCCGGGGCACGATCGTGTGGGCGGCCGACGAGGTCGTGTACACGCCCGAGATCGCCGTGACGGGCGTCCACGTGGACGCCATCGCCGGCTTCATGGAGGCACTTGCCTGATGGCCAATCCCGATCTCGCCAAGCTCGAAGCCATCGCTCGGGAGGGCCGCGTCCAGATCATCCGCATGCTGACCCACGCGGGCTCCGGACATCCGGGTGGCTCACTGTCCGTGATCGACATTCTCACCGTCCTCTACTTCAACCGCATGACCTACGATCCGAAGCGCCCGACCTGGGAAGACCGCGACCGCATCGTGCTCTCGAAGGGCCACTGCGTGCCCGCCCAGTACTTCTGCATGACCAAGGCGGGCTACTTCCCGGAGAGCCTGCTCCTCACCCTGCGCAAGCTGGGCAGTCCCCTCCAGGGACATCCCGACCGTATGGCGCTGCCCGGCATCGAGGCGGCCACCGGCTCGCTCGGCCAGGGCCTGTCCGTGGCCTGCGGCATGGCCCTCGGCCTCAAGCTCGGCGGCAAGAGCTCCCGCGTCTACTGCGTGCTCGGCGACGGCGAAGTGCAGGAAGGCCAGGTGTGGGAGAGCCTCATGTCCGGGCCCAAGCTCGGGGCGCCCGATCATCACCTCGACAATCTCTGCGTCATCCTCGACGGGAACGGCATACAGCTCGACAACTTCGTGAAGAAGATCCTCGACCTCGAGCCCGTGGTGGACAAGCTCAAGGCCTTCGGCTGGCCCGTCATCGACATCAACGGCCACGACCTGGCCCAGATCGACAAGGCCCTCGATCAAGCGGAGGCGACCAAGGGATCGCCCACCTTCATCGTGGCCCATACCATCAAGGGCAAGGGCGTGTCCTTCATGGAGAACGATCCCGAGTGGCATGGCAAGGCCCCCAAGCCGAGCGAGGCGGTGGAGGCGATCCGGGAGATCGTGAGGGAGCCCGTGCCGGCGTGGGTCCAGCCCGTCATCGCGGAGATTCAAGCCGTGGAGAAGAAGTGATGCCGCCCAAGGCCTCCCGCGCCGCGTTCGGAGAAGTGCTCGTCGAGCTGGGTGCCCAGAACGAGCGCATCGTCACCGTGGATGCGGATCTCTCCAAGTCCACCATGACGGCTAAGTTCGCCAAGACCTATCCCGCCCGCGCCTTCAATGTCGGCATCGCGGAGTCGGGCATGATCGGCCTCGCCGCGGGTCTTGCCCTCGCCGGCCGCATACCCTTTGCCTGCTCCTTTGCCTGCTTCGTGGTGGGGCGCTTCGAGACCATCCGCGTCTCCGTCGCCTACACCAACGCTCCCGTGAAGCTCGTGGGCACGCATGTCGGGGTGGCCATCGGAGAGGACGGCTACACGCAGATGGGCCTCGAGGACATCGCCTGCATCCGCTCGCTGCCGAATATCCCTATCATCCAGCCCGCAGACGAGATCGAGACCAGACAGGCGGTGGCCTTCGCCACGGAGCACGACGGCCCGCTCTATCTCCGCCTCACCCGCCAGAACCTGGAGCCGGTGCACGACGGCGCGTACCGCTTCCAGTTCGGCAAGGCCGATGTCCTCCGCGCGGGCAGCGACGTGAGCATCCTCGCCACCGGCGGCACAGTGTGGAATTCACTGGAGGCGGCCAAGAAGCTCGCGGAGTCCGGGATCCATGCCGAGGTGGTCAATGTCGCCACCATCAAGCCCCTCGACGAGGAGACGCTCCTGCTCTCCGCGGGCAAGACCGGTCGCGTGGTCACCGTGGAGGATCACTCCGTGCATGGAGGTCTGGGAGGCGCTGTCGCGGAGTTGCTGGGAGAGGTGATGCCCACCCCGGTCAAGCGGCTGGGCGTGAGCGGCTTCGGCGAGTCAGGCGACGCCAAGGGTCTCTACGTCAAGCATGGCCTCGATCCCGACGGGATCGCCAAGAGCGTACAGAAGTTCCTCAACCGCTGACCTCTCCCCTCTCCCGCTCGGGGAGATGGTCAGAGTGAGGGGGGCAAATTCGCCGTCACTCCTCGAGCGCGGCTTCCGGAGGCAGCAGCCCCCGCTTGGCCAGCCAGGCCGCGATCCATCCCGACACGGCGCCGATCAGCTCCGTCTCGTCCGGGTGCACGTGCTCTCCCCTGACCCACAGGATGTCCTTGGGCGGCCGCGCCGCCTCGTAGAGCGCGTCGACGTTCGATCTCGGGATCAGCGAGTCGCTCGCACCGTTGACCATGAGGACGGGCCGCGGCGAGATGCGGGCGGCATAGCGGGTGGGCTCGAGCGGCAGGAGTAAGAGGGCGAGCCCGCGCCCGGCCACCGCGGCCTGCCAGGGTGATATCGCATCCCCGCCTCCGAGTCGCAGCACGTGGCTGACGAGGCTCCCGATGTCACCACCGCCGTACAGCGTGATGACCGCGGCGGGCCGTGGATCGACGCCGCCGGCGATGACCACGGCGGGCGCCCCGAAGCTCGAGCCCACGAGGAAGATCCGGTCGCGCGCCACGTCCCGGCGGGACAGGAGGTAGTCGACCTGTAGCCCCACGTGCGCCACCAGGTCGAAGGCCGCCGACCGGAGACGCGGGCCGGCCCGGAGAAGGCCCAGCCCCTCGAGCGAGCGCCGCTCGACCTGGACCGGGTAATCCGGGGAGATGATGAGGGCGTAGCGCGCGATGGCATCTAGCCCTCTGAGGGCAGCCACGCGCCGACCCATCTCCATGCCGCCCACCAGCACCACCCCGGGGTACGGCGGCGAGCCCCGGCGCGGGACTCGCACCATGGAGTGGACCACGGACCCGCGGGAGCTCCGCAGATTGACATCGAAGAGATCGGACACGGCGTCCGTCCCCACCGGAGTCGACGTGACCTGCTGGAGCCCGCCCTTCCGATGCTCGAGGCCGGCGGCCGAGCCCTCGTAGAAGGCCCAGCCCACGACGGCCGCGAGCCCGAGGCCGATGCCCCCGAGTACGATGAGCGGGGTCGGCCTGCGCATGCGCTCGTGCAGAGCCCCGCTAGAAGCGGAGGAAGAGACCGTCCACGAAGCCGATCTGCACGAACAGACACAGGCCGAAGACGAACGAGCCGACCCCCGTCCCTATGGTGAGGCCTCGATTGACGATGAGAAGCGGGACGCGGAAAGGAAGAGACAGGAGAGCCGTGATCACCGTCATCCCGGTAATCGTCCCCAGGCCGAAGAGCAGCAGATAGGCGGTGGCGGCGTAGGGACTCTTCACCGTCGAGAGGACGAGCAAGGCCACGGCCGCGCTACCCGCCAGGCCGTGCACGAGCCCGATCGCCATGGAGCGCGCCGCCTGGCCCTTGCCCACCGCTCCGAGCGCGCCGCGAAGCCCCAGAGGGGCCTTGGACGGTGGAGGCTCGTCGTGGTCGTGATCCTGGACGAAGCGGACGATGCGAAAAATACCGAGCACGAGCAGCATCACCGCCACCCCCAGCTCCAGGGAGAGGCCAACCGACGGCGTCACCGTGACATTGAAGACGATGATGGCCATGCCCATGGTCAGCATGGTCGCGCTGTGGCCGACGCCCCAGAAGGAGCCGATGAGGGCTCCGGCGTCGAAGCGGCGCGTCCGGCTCACGATGGTTGCCACCGCGACCACATGGTCGGGATCGGTGGCGTGCTGGAGGCCGAAGAGAAAGCCCAGCCCCAGCGTGGGCAGCAGTCCGGCGTCCATCGGCTTCAGGCCATGTAACCCTTGGCCTTGAGGCTCGCGTCGATCTTGCTGCGGTGATTCTTCTCCCACGCGTCGAGGGTCATCTTGGCGTCGGCCTCCGCCTTGGCCTGGGCCTTCTTGAGCACTTCGTCCGCCTTGGCGAGCGGTATGACCACGATGCCCTCGTCGTCGGCCACCACCATGTCCCCCGGATGCACCACCACGCCTCCACAGCGGATGGGATGATTGATCTCCCCCGGACCTTCCTTCGCGGCGGGAATGGGCGAGCGGCCGCGGGCGAAGAGAGGAAAGGCGTTGGCCCGGCTCTCGCCGATGTCCCGGATCACCCCGTCCACGATGAATCCCGCCACCCCCCGCTTCTGGGCGATGGCGCAGACATTCCCGCCCGCCACCGCCATGGCATCGTCCCCCGCTTCGACCACGATCACGTCTCCCGGCTCGGCCCGGTAGATGGCCGCGTGGAGCATGAGGTTGTCGTGGCGCGGCGTCCGCACAGTGAAGGCCGGCCCCGCGATGCGCCCGATGTCCGGCCACAGGGGATGGATAGCGTAGCGCATCACGCAGGAGAGATCGATGATGTCCGCGACCGCGGTGGTCGCTAGGCCCTGGAAGCCCTTGACGACGTCGGCGGCCGGACGCGGGATGGTGAGGCGAATGGCCTGGGAGGGTTCGGTCATGGCGTCACTCCGAGAGTTTGAGGAGAAGCCCGGTGCGCCGCGAGCGGGTGATGGCCGCGGCCAGCCCCCAGTGCGCGAGCACCACATAGAGCCCGGTGAGGCCGAAGCCCCAGAGCCACGCGTGCGCGTAGTGTGCTTCGAAGCCGTATCCCTGACGGAAGGCGTCGAGGAAATAGGTCAGGGGCACGGCGGCGGATATGAGCTGCACCCAGTCGGGGAGGACAGAGACGGGATAGTAGATGCCGGACAGCATTACCACGAAGTTCACCGCCGCCCACGCCGAGGTCTCCGCGCGCGTGCCGAAGAGCACCACGAGGCTGCACACGAGGACGCCGATCACCAGCGAGGTGAGGAAGCACCCGAGGAGGAAGAGGGCGAGGGGCCCGGGTCCTCCCCCGATGAAATCGAAGCCGAAGGCCCAGGAGCCGATGAGGGCCATGAGGGCGAAGACCACCACCCCGCGCGCCACCCCGACCAGCCACGAGCCCACCGCCATGTGCCGGATGCCGATCGGGGTGAGGAACTGATGCTTCATGGACTTGGACCAGATGTCGAAGAGCACGGCATAGGCGACGTCGAGCTGGCACACCTGCACGGCGGACAGCGCCACCGTGCCCACGAGGATGAAGGCGGTCATGCGCGCGTCCAGGTGGAGGAAGCGCGTGAGGAGCCCGTGCGAGAGCATGGCCACCCCGGGCCAGAAGGTGAGCTCGAAGACGAAGAAGACGTTCCGCCGCGCCATGATGACGTTGCGGTAGGCGAAGGCCCACGTCCGCACCAGCTCGACCATCCATGGCTCGGAGGGAAGCGGCTCCCGGGGAAGCTGCTCGCGCGGGAGAGAGTCAGCGAGCAAATTCAACGAACACCTCCTCGAGCTCGGGCTCCCGCACCTGGCAGTCCCTCACGAGGACGCCCTGCTCGTGCAGCCAGCGCAGGATCTCGGCCAGGCGCTTCTCCGAGGAGTCCACCGTGCACTCGATGTGATCGCCCTTGACGTGGAGCTGGAGCACGCCGGGAAGGTCGGCGAGGCCCACGGGCGCCCCCGGCTCGAGGCGGAGGGCGATGACGTCCCCGATGCGGATCTGGCGCTTGAGCTCGTCGGGCGTGCCCTCGGCCAAGATGCTCCCCGCCTTGATGAAGGCGATGCGATCGCAGAGCTCCTCGGCTTCCCGCATGTAGTGCGTGGTCAGGATGATGGTGGTGCCGCGCTTGCGCCGGAGCGACGCGATCTGGGCGCGCAGGCGTATGGAGATGTCGGGGTCCAGCCCGAGGGTCGGCTCGTCGAGAAAGAGCACCTCCGGCTCGTTGATGAGCGCCTTGGCGAGGGCGAGGCGCTGCTTGAGCCCGGTGGAGAGCGCGTTGTACTCGGTCTTCCGATGCGGCCCGAGCTCGCACTGTTCGATCAGCATTTCCACGCGGTCGCGCAGGACCTTGCCATGGAGCCCATAGAGCCCGCCGTAGAACGTCAGCACCTCGGACGGGCGCAGGCTCCACACGAAGGACGCGTTCCCGCTCGCCATGTTGAGGCGCCGGCGGATCGTTGTGGCCTCGCGGACCACGTCGTGACCCAAGATCGACGCGGAGCCGCCGTCGGGCAAGAGGAGGGTGGCGAGGATGGAGAGGAGCGTCGTCTTCCCGGCGCCGTTGGGGCCGAGGAGGCCGTAGATGGCCCCGCGGGGCACCTGCAGGCTGGCCCCTCGGAGCGCCTCCGTACGCCGCTGTCCGCGCCAGCCGCTCTTGAAGGTCTTCCGTAGATCGCGCGCTTCCACCGCGAGCATAACCTGCCTATCGTAACACGCGACCCCGCGGCCACGAGGCGACGGGTGGGTCGTCCACGGCGGTTTGAACAGGCTCCTCGCTTCTGGTAGAACCGACGCGTGGAGGCGCGCGAGGGTGACGGCTCAGTCTGGCGCGGTGAGGCGGGCGCGCTCGCCCCGGGTCGGACGGTGAAGTTCCGCCTCATGCGCCGGGGCAAGCCGATCGACGGCTTCGTGGTCAATGTCGACGGCCGCTATCACGCCTATGTCAATCGCTGCCCCCACGCCGGGACGGTGCTCGATCTCTGGCCCAACGAGTTCATGACCGAGGACGGCGGCCATCTCATCTGTTCTACCCACGGCGCGATCTTCGAGAAGGACACCGGCATCTGCGTCGAAGGTCCCTGCCCCGGCGCCGCCCTCGATGCCCTCGCCGTCGAAGTGGACGGGCCATCGCTGATCGTGACATGGCCGAGCTGACTCCCGACGAGGAGCACACCGAGGTGCAGGAGACCAACGCGCGGTTCTACCGCGCCATCGAGAGCCAGAACCTCGAGGCCATGGATGCTGTGTGGCGCCATGCCGACTACGTGCGCTGCGTCCATCCGGGCTGGGGCCTCCTTACGGGCTGGGAGACGGTGCGCCAGTCGTGGGATGCCATCTTCAAGGACAGCCGGGAGCTGCGCTTCACCCTGTCCGACGTGCAGATCCGCATCGAGGGTGGAGTCGCCTGGGTCACCGGCACGGAGAACATCCTCTCCCAGCTCCAGGGCAATATCTCCGTCACCGCCGTCCTCGTGACCAACGTCTACGAGAGGACGGGGACACGCTGGCGCATGGTCGTCCACCACGCCTCGCATATCCTGACCGGGGAGCCGGACCGCGAAGAGTGAACCGGTACGCCTAGCTCTCGCCGGCCGTTCCCGCGGGAGCCTCGCGTGAGCGAAGCCGCTCGAAGCTGGACTCCAGCTCCTTCAGCTCTTCGTCGGACAGCTCCTCCAGGCGCACCAGCCCCGTCCGGGCCCCCTGCACGCCGCGAAGGAGCTCGTCGAGCTTGAGCTGGATCGCCTTCGCGTCGCGATTCTGCGTGTTCTGAATCAGGAACACCATCAGGAAGGTCACGATGGTGGTGGCGGTGTTGATGACGAGCTGCCAGGTGTCAGAATAGTGGTAGAGGGGGCCCAGAACGGCCCATACCACGATCAGCACCACCGCCCCTAGGAAGACCTCGGCCCGGCCGAGCACCTCGGAGATCTTGCGGGCAAATTTTCGAAACAGCTCACTCATCGAGTTTCCTTTCGGTCCCAAGCTGCTGCATGTTCGCTGCCACGCCTGATTGCCCGGAAAGCCCGCCGTTTTCGCTCGCGGCTCAGATCGTAGTTCTCAGCCAGTAGAGCTTACCGGGTCCGAACGGAGCATCCTTCTACCCGGGGGTAATGGAGGCGGCCTTCGCGGCGAAAAGTGCAGAACCTAACAAAGGTTTAGGAGGCTCCTCGATCGTCCTCTGGACACCTCGCATGGCACCGCAAATGCCTCGGCTTGCTTCATCACGCCTTCCAGCGCTTTCGAGCCGGCGAGGCACAGGAAGAGGAAAGGGGAAGGGCCATGTCAGACCAGTTCAAGACCGTCGGAGCCTACATCGTCGCCCTGAGCATTCTCATGTTCGCGTGGTCAGTCTTCAAGACCTGGGAGCCGCCGATCCAGGGACGTCGCGCGGTGGCTACCCAGACCATCGAGACGTCGGCGCCCGTGAACACGGTCCTTCCCACCCAGGTCGCCTCGGAGTAGGGCATCCTGAACGAGCGGTGCGTAGCGATCTCGGGGATCGCTACGCGGGAGGTCAGGCCGCTCGCTTGCTGCGTCGTGAAGCCGAGTGGGCTTCGCCCTGAGCGACCCCCACCCTGTGAACGTAGACCATCTCCCCACCGAGCCAGCCGGTTACCACCAGTCCCGCCACTCCCACCACGGAGAGCAGAACCGGTAGCACGGCGTCCGGCCCGAGGACAGTGCGGATCCATGCATTGACGGAGTAGAGGACCACGAGGGCGGCGTTGAGGACGAGATGGGTCATGCCGACCTTTCCCGCCCGGGGATCGCTGATGGAGAAGAAATCGATCAGGCCGGGAATGGCCGCCGCAATCGCGCCAACCACCCCGGCGAGCAGCGTGTACCAGGCCATCTGATGCCAGACCGCATCTCGGCTGGCGAACCTGAATATGAGATCGCAAACCAGCGAGAACACCCACAGCCCGATAGGAAAGGCGACCAGGATCGAGTGCAGCGGATGTTTATTGACGCGTGCCGGGGTGGTGGCCATTTGCGTGGGCTCTGGCCCGCAGTTAGCAGGGGGCGGCTGTCCGCAGGGTCGCTTCCAGGCGGTCGCCTACCAAGTTGGGGCGTATGTTCCAATCGTCGGTGTGCATTCCGGAGGCTGAGGATTCCGAGGAACGCCGGCGGCGGCATGACCACCGCCGGCGTCCTCGGCCCTGGAGCCCCTTCCGCGACTCTCGTGGTCGGCTTCGGTCCGACCGCTACTTCTGGGGCGCGGCGGGGGCCAGGCTGCTGCTCGAGGCGTAGGTCAGGTCGTTCTTCACAGAGCGGACGCCGGGGATACCGCGGGCAACCTCGGAGGCCCGAGCGCTCGTGCCGATCGACTTCACCTCTCCGGTGAGGCTCACCACACCCGCATTGACCTTGGCGTCGATCTTGGCCTTCTTCAGTTCAGGATCCTGCTTGAAGCGGTCTTCCACGCTCTTGGTGATCTGCTTGTCATCCGTGTCCACGGCCTTGCGGGCGGAGGGGGCGACCACCTGCAGCTCGTTCTTCACGCTCTTCACCCCTTCGATGCCCTGCGCGATCTCGGCCGCCGCGGTCTTCGCCTCGTTCGAGTCCACCTTCCCGCGCAGCATGACCGTGCCATCCTTCGTCTCGACGTGAACCTGGGTCCCCTTCACCCGATCGTCGGCAAACACCGCGATCTTGGTCTTCGAGGTGATCCAGGAGTCGCTCATCCCCACCTTTGCTTCGTGGCCCATGGTTTTGGCCTTGTCCTTCGTCTCTTCGGTTTTCTTCTCGATCTTCTCGCCCGTGGTGTTCTGGGCGTAGACGGGTGCCCCGCCCGCGGCCACGAGGGCGGCGATGGTGAAGCCGGTCACGACGATATTTTTCCGCATGACGTTCATTCCCCCCAGTTAGGTGTTTTCAGATTCGTCCGGCCAGGGCAAGGATCAGCACGATGAGAAGAACCAGCCCAAGCCCGCCGCTCGGGTAGTAGCCCCAGCCGCTGCTGTACGGCCATGTCGGCAGAGCTCCGATCAGGAGAAGCACCAGCAACACCAACACCACTGTGCCCATTGATTCCCTCCATTAGGATTCTCAGTTCCATCTCATCCGGATGCTTACCGTTCACAAAGGCAACGACTGTGCCATGTGGAATGAAAAGGGCTCGCGGCCAGGAAAATCGCTGCCGGGAGTCGGATTTGCCGGCTCAATACCTGGGAGCTTCACGAGCGGCCACACCGGCGTGGAGAGAAAATGTTTCCTGCCCGGTAAGTCCAACCGACGTGAAATCGCTCACGCCCGGCCATCGTTCCTTTGATTTGCGCGGCACATGAGTTGCACCGCATGAATCACAGCAGTGATCACACATCTCGCGATATACGAAAGGAGACACAGATGAATCGCGACATCGTGGCTGGGAAATGGCAGCAGCTCCGGGGGAAGGTCAAGGAAGAGTGGGGCAAGCTCACCGATGACGACCTCACCACCTCGGAGGGCAAGTTCGACAAGCTCTCCGGTGTCATCCGCGAGCGCTATGGCTACACGCGGGAGAAGGCGGAGGACGAGCTGGAGCGCTTCTACAAGAAGTATGTCTATGTAGATGAGGCCGCCAGGCGCTAGCCGGCGACGGAAGGGGCAGCGGGGGGCCAGCCGGCCTCCCGCTGCAATCCACCATGCCCCTCGAGACCTATCATAGGAAGCGAGATTTCGCGCGCACCCCGGAGCCGCGTGGCTCCCGCGCGCGCCGGTCGAAGGCCTTGAGCTTCGTCGTGCAGAAGCACGCCGCCCGGCGGCTTCACTATGATTTCCGCCTGGAGCTCGACGGCGTACTCAAGAGCTGGGCCGTTCCAAAGCAGCCGAGCCGAGCCGAGAAGCGGCTGGCCGTTCACGTGGAAGACCATCCCCTCGACTATGCGACCTTCGAAGGGATGATCCCGGCGGGGGAGTACGGGGCGGGCAAGGTGGAGATCTGGGACGCGGGGACGTGGACTCCGGAAGGCGATCCCCGGAAGGGCTATGCCGAGGGAAAGCTCAGCTTCACGCTCGAGGGACGGAGGCTTGCCGGTCGATGGGCCCTTGTCCGGATGGGCGGCCGAGCGCGGGACGGGCGTCGCGACAACTGGCTCCTTGTCGCTCCGGCGTCATCTGCCGGAAAGCGGCGCGCCTGATGTCCCGGCCCAGGACCACGCCGGTACCCAGCGAGGTGGCTGGGGTGCGGCTGACGCACCCCGACCGTGTGCTCTATCCGGAGCAGGGGTTGACCAAGCTCGACCTGGCGGAGTTCTACGAGCGGATCAGTGAATGGATCCTCCCTCACATCGTCGAGCGTCCCTTGAGCCTGCTTCGCTGTCCGGAGGGACGAGGCAAAGCATGCTTCTTCCAGAAGCATGCGGGAACGGGCGTTCCAGAGCATCTCAAGCCTGTCGAGATCATGGAGAACCAGACCCGGCGGGAATATCTCTTCGTGGAGGACGAGCGCGGACTGGTCAGCCTCGCTCAGATGGGTGTCCTCGAAATTCATCCGTGGGGCTCCCGGGTCGGACACCTCGAGGAGCCTGACCGCATGATCCTGGATCTCGACCCGGGCCCCGGCGTGAGCTGGCCCCGGGTCATCGAAGGGGCGCGAAGGCTCCGCAGCATGCTCGATCAGCTGAAGCTCGTCTCCTTCGTGAAGACCACCGGCGGCAAGGGGCTTCACGTGGTCGTGCCCCTCGCTCCGCGTCCGACCTGGGGCATGCTCAAGGAGTTCTCTCGGGCCATAGCGGCCGAGCTGGTGAATCGCTACCCGCGGGAGTACACCGCCACCCTTTCCAAGGCCGAGCGGGTGGGCAAGATCTTCGTCGACTTCCTGAGGAACTCGCGCGGGGCCACCGCGGTGGCCGCCTACTCCACGCGAGCGTGGGCGGGTGCCCCCGTATCGACGCCCGTCACCTGGGCCGAGCTCGGAGCCGGCCTCCGATCCGATCGTTATACCGTTGCGAATCTCGAGAAGCGGCTCGGCTCCCTCGAGAAAGATCCCTGGGCAGGATTCTTCAAGATGCGCCAGGGCATTCCCAAATCTCTCTTCAAGAAGATCAATCAGTAGCGCGGCCTCCGCGCGCCGGCGTTCAAGTCATTTGTTCCTGCCGCGTAACTTCTACTGAACTCCATTGCCGGTAAGCCGCCATATCCGTGCCGATTGGCGGCAAATCGGCACGGCATGCGACTTGCTTCATCCGCCAGCAGAATGCGACGGGATGGACACACTCACAACCAGACAGGAGGTTGATATGTCCAGGCCCACGGCCATGATTGTTCCCCTACGGCCTCGCTCCCAGAAAGTCGATCTCGCGTTCGCGCTGGCAATGCTCAGCAAGGGCGTGAGGGCGCACGAGAGAGCGGAGCGGGCCCGGCAAGGTCTGCTCGCGCGCTCACCGTTCCGTTTTCTCAGTGTATATGCCCATGCGAAATCCCTGGGAGCGTGAGTACGGTCGCACCCCGGATCGGTACATCTGGGGCAAGGCTCCTTCCGTCTTCGCGAAGGAGCTCGTCGACCTGCTACCGGAAGGGGGGCGGGTGCTCGACCTCGGATGCGGAGAGGGGCGCGACAGCGTCTACTTTGCAGCCTGCGGCTTCGAGGTCACTGCCCTCGACCTCTCGAGCGACGGTCTGAAGAAGGCCCAGCGGCTGGCCGAGGAACGCAAGGTCAAGGTTCGCTGGCTGTGCTGCTCGATGCTCGATGTGCCGGTGGCCGGCCGCTTCGACCTCGTCTACTCCTGCGGGGCGATACACCATGTTCCGAAGGAAGCGCGACATCGGCTGTTCCGTCGCCTCAAGGTATTGACGCGACCCGGCGGAGTCCACGCCCATGTGGTCTTCACGGACGTGCGTGTTTACCACGAGAAGAGCGAGGAGATCGACTACTTCTCCCGGGGCGACCTCGGTCGGGTGTACGGCGACTGGTCGGTCCTGACGGATGAGGGAGGCCACATCACCTGCGCCCAGGACGGCACCCGTCACTCCCACAGCATCGAGCGAATCATCGCCTCTCGTCCTGTCGCGACGTCCCCGTCTCCTCTCCTCAGCGCCTAGGTCCGGGACCGGGCTCCCGCGGCGAGAAGGACAATGCCGCCGAGGACGGCCGCCCCGCCCAGGAGCGGGGAGAGGGGAATCGTCTTCTTCGTCTCCTTGCTCGCGGTGATGGGTCCGATCTCGAGGATCTTCTCGGACTTCGTGTACGTGATCCCCTGGTAGGCGAACGAGACGAGACCGAGCACGAGCAGCAGGATTCCTATGACGATCCGTGGTCCCTTCACGAGCGGCCTCCTTTGTGGATCGACAGGATAGAAATGGGAGCTGGTGCCCCGGCCGCAGGTGGGGCCGGCGACCCCAGCTCCCGTGATGCGCCCTTCCCGGCGACCAGCGCCGCCGTGCCGGGCGCTTGATTTCGGCCGCTACGGCCGCGACGTGCCCTCGGTCTTGTCCTCCCACTGGCCCCGACTCGTACGATCCGGT
>Ga0070712_100001819_pt1 | contig 12980 bp, 11 predicted proteins | sample LARL81metaG_FD_71396 | JGI IMG/M metagenome (GOLD analysis project Ga0070712, IMG submission 71396) | Corn, switchgrass and miscanthus rhizosphere microbial communities from Kellogg Biological Station, Michigan, USA - LAR L8-1 metaG | ecosystem: Host-associated > Plants > Roots > Rhizosphere ...
CCTGCAATCTACTGGAAGATCGCTTCGCAAAAGCTGCCGTGGAAGCGGCTTACGATCATTCCGACCGACGACCGCGTCGTCCCGTTGGAAAGCGATCTCGCCAACGTGCGCGATATCGCCAAAGCTTTCCTTCCGACGGGGGCCCGCGTCATCCCGATCGTGAGCGGCACAGCGCAGGACTACAAGCTGGCTGGTAATGCGGCTGATGCCCGGCTTCAGGACCTTCCCTGGCCGCCGGATCTCGTGTGGCTTGGAATGGGCAGGGACGGACATACTGCGTCGATATTCCCGGGCCCAGACCTGCAGGCGGCCCTCGACGCTCCCAGGGCTCGGCGAGCGGTCGGGGTCATGCCCGATCCTCTGCCCGCTGAAGCGCCTGTGCCAAGGGTCACGCTTACCCGTGCGGCAATCCTATCGGCGCGCACGATCTTGATCACCGTTACGGGTCAGGAAAAGCGAGAAGTGCTCGAACGGGCGATCGCCGAGGGCCAAAGCTCAAAAGTTCCGATCGGTCGAGTGCTCGCCGAAATCGATCAGCCGATCGACATTCACTGGTGTCCGTGAACTAAACCTCTTCGAGTCGCCGACCAGCGGTTTCCTTCAGGAACAGGATCGACACGACCACCGAGATTCCGGTGAACACGACCGCATACCAGAGGCCGCTGAAGATGTTCCCGGTAATCGCGACGAGCGCGAAGCTTGTGACTGGCAGGAAGCCGCCGACCCAGCCGGTGCCGACGTGATACGGAAATGACATGGCGGTATAGCGAACGCGCGTCGGGAACATTTCGACCAGGGCCGCGGCTTGCGGTCCATAGAGCGCAGTCGCCGCGACGACGAACAGCAGAAGAATGATTATTAGCAGCGTCATATTGGCGTCCTTGGGATCGGCACTCTTCGGATAGCCGGCGGCGGACAGTTCAGTGCCGATTGCCTCGGCAGTTTTCGCTTTAAGCGCCTTAAGACCGGGTCCGGACAGACCTTCACCGCCCTTGATGGGCACGGCTTCGGTGCCGACAAAGACGCGCGTTTCGCCATCTGGCGACGTCCTGGTGATGAATGAGATTCCCCTCGTGATCAACGCGCTCTTTGCAATGTCACAGGCACTGCCGAACTTGGCCGTGCCGACCGGGTCGAATTGCACCGAGCAGGACTTGGGATCCGTCTCGACCTTCACCGGAGTGTTGTTCTGGGCGGCGATCAGGGCCGGGTTCGCTGCCGCGGCGATCCAGTGGGACGCAGGGAAATAAAGCAGGAGCGCCAGCAGCATTCCCCCGACCATCACGGGTTTGCGCCCAAGGCGGTCGCTGAGCCAGCCGAAATAGACATAGAGCGGCGCGCTGACGACCGTCATGATGATAAGCAGCAGGTCCTTGGTCTGACTTGGCAATCCGAGCGATTTTTCGAGGAAGACCTGCATGTAGAAGAAGGTGAAGTACCAGACCGCACCCTGCGCACACATGATGCCGAAAAAGGCTATCAGCACGCGCTTCAAATTCTTGCGGTTGGCGAAAGCTTCGCGAAGCGGCGCCTTGGCGATCTCGCCGTCCTCGCGGAGCTTTGCGAAGTGCGGGCTCTCGGCAAGCTTGGCACGCATCCACACGGAAATGCCGAGGAGGATCACCGAGGCGAGGAAGGGTATGCGCCAGCCCCAGGCGTTGAACGCATCCTCGCCAAGGTAAGTGCGCGTCGCGACGATCACGAGAAGCGCCGCAAGCAGACCGAACGAGGCTGAGGATTGGATCCAGCCGGTCGAAGCGCCGCGCTTCTGGTTTGGCGCATGCTCAGCGACGTAAATTGCAGCGCCGCCATATTCGCCACCGAGCGCAATCCCCTGGAGGATGCGGAGGATGATGAGGAGCGTCGGACCGAGCGTTCCGGACTGCGCATAGGTGGGCAAGAATCCGATAAGGAAGGTAGCGGCACCCATCAGGCTGACTGTGATGAGGAAAGCGCCCTTTCGCCCTAGCCTGTCGCCGACAACTCCGAAGATGAGTGCGCCCAGCGGGCGGAAGGCGAAGCCGGCAGCGAAGAGGGCAAGTGCCGCGATCAGCGCGGGCGTCGGATCGAGGCCCGCGAAGAAGACCTTGGAGATGACCGGCGCCAGGCTACCGAAGATGAAAAAGTCGTACCATTCGAACGCCGTGCCCATCGACGATGCAATGACGACCCGCGCCATCGACCAGGGTTTATGACGATGATCTTCGGCAATGGTGGCCATCTGCGGTCCCCTCCGATTGCGGAGGATAGCGGCGCGATTGCTTCAGTCCAGCTTGCGGATCGTTCCGTCGATGTGTGCGAAGACCATGCCGAACTTACGCGCGACGACATGGTTCGACAGTAATTTACCACCGGGCTGGAGTTGGAGCTGCTGAACGATCGCGAGGTGTCCGTCCTTCATCACGTAGCTGATCGTCGCCGAGTCCCCTTTGACGACGATATCGACTGGACCCACGGCGTCGCTGAGGCTGCCAGTGAAATGGCTTGGTCCGTCCGGGCGCATGATCCACTTGCGGGTCCTCGCCGGCTTTCCTTGCTCATTGATGTTGTCGATGAGGACGAAATCGCCGCGATCGCCCTTGCCGCCGACGCTGTCCACGATGAGCGACTTGGGCCCATGAAACGCAACCTTCATCACATTGTCAGCGTGCGTCTTGCCCGTGAAGAAGTCGAGCATGTCGAGCCTGGGCGGCGGCGCTGAGCCGATCAGCATCGATGCCAATGCGGCAACCGCAACTCTCATTGGCGCCCCGCGAGAAGTGCGTCGACCACGGTTGGATCGGCGAGGGTAGAAGTGTCGCCGAACCCTTCATCCGCGCCTTCGGCGATCTTGCGGAGAATGCGGCGCATGATTTTTCCCGACCTGGTCTTTGGCAGCGCCGGCGTGAACTGAATTTTGTCAGGCGCCGCGAGAGCGCCAATGTCGTGGCGCACCTCCTGGACGAGCTCCTTGCGAAGTTCGTCGCTGCCTTCCTCGCCGGCGTTCAACGTGACAAACGCGTAGATCGCCTGGCCTTTGATATCGTGCGGGAAGCCGACCACCGCGGCTTCAGCGACAATATGGTGGGAGACGAGAGAACTTTCGACTTCGGCGGTGCCGATCCGGTGACCCGAGACGTTGATTACGTCGTCCACGCGCCCAGTGATCCAGTAATAGGAGTCCTCGTCGCGGCGGCAGCCATCGCCCGTGAAATAGAGTCCGCGATAGGCTTTGAAATAGGTCTCGAAGAAGCGGCCATGGTCGTTCCACACGGAGCGCATCTGACCTGGCCACGAGCCTGCAAGGCAGAGATTGCCACTTGCGGGCCCTTCGAGGACATTGTGCTCGGCATCGACAAGAAGCGGTTCCACGCCCGGTAGTGGCTTCGTCGCCGATCCTGGTTTCATCGGCGTTGCGCCGGGGAATGGTGAAATCAAGATCCCGCCCGTCTCGGTTTGCCACCACGTGTCGACCACGGGGCAGCGGCCGTCACCCACGACACGCCAATACCATTCCCAGGCTTCCGGATTGATCGGTTCGCCAACCGTGCCAAGCAGGCGGATCGATTGGCGGCTGTACTTCTTCACCGGTCCGTCGCCTTCGCGCATCAATGCGCGGATGGCCGTCGGCGCGGTGTAGAAGATCGTTACTCCGAGCCGATCAACCGTCTCCCAGAACCGCCCGAAGTCTGGATAATTCGGAACACCGTCGAACATCACGCTTGTCGCGCCCATCGCAAGGGGTCCGTAAACCACATAGGTGTGACCGGTGATCCAGCCGATGTCCGCGGTGCACCAGAAAATGTCGTCCTTCCGGTAGTCAAAAACCCAGTCAAAGGTCGTGGCGGCCCAGGTCGCATAGCCGCCCGTCGTATGGACGACCCCTTTTGGCTTCCCGGTCGAGCCTGAGGTGTAGAGAATGAAGAGCGGATCTTCCGCGCGCATGATCTCCGGATTGCACTCGGTCGAGAGTCCGCTGCGGACGTACCGGATGTCGCGTCCGTCCTTCATCGGGACATCGGCGCCGGTGCGCGTGACAACAATGACGGTAGGCACGTCGCGAGCCTGAAGTGCCTCATCGACGTTCCGCTTCAGCGGAATGCGCTTGCCGCCCCGAACACCCTCGTCAGCAGTGATGACAGCGCATGCGTCGCAGTCTTCGATGCGGCCGGCGAGGCTTTCGGGAGAGAAGCCGCCGAACACCACCGAATGGATAGCGCCGATGCGCGCGCAAGCGAGCATCGCCGCAGCGGCCTCGGGCATCATCGGCATGTAGATCATGACCCTGTCGCCGCGCCTGATTCCATGCTGCTTCAGCAGGTTAGCGAAGCGGCAGGTCTCTTCATAAAGCTCGCGGTAGGTCCACCCGCGACCCGCTCCGGGCTCATCGGCCTCGAAGATCAGCGCCGTGCGATCGCCATGCTCAGCCAAATGGCGGTCGAGGCAGTTGACGGATAGGTTGAGCTCTCCGTCGGCAAACCATTCGATGTGGAAATTGTCCTCGTCGAACGACCAGTCCCCGGCCTTGGTCGGAAATTTGTTCCAGGTGAGCCGGCGCGCCTGATCGAGCCAGAAGCGGTCCGGGTCGGCGCGAGCGAGATCGTTCAGCTCCCCGAACTCGCGGGGACCGATGCGGGCATTGAAGTCTTCGGGAACGGGATGAACGCTTGGACTCATAGGCCTCGACTCATGTCGATGACGAAGCGGTAACGGACGTCGTTCTTAAGCAGTCGCTCGTAAGCTTCATTGACCTGGTTCATCGCAACGGTCTCGATATCCGGCAGGATGCCGTGTTCGGCGCAGAATTCGAGCATCTCCTGCGTCTCCGGCACTCCGCCGACGCCTGATCCGCCTAGCGCCTTGTTGCCCATGATCAGCGAACCGCCATGAATTGACGGAAGGGGTTCGATCGCGCCGACAATAACCATTCGGCCGCCGCGGCGGAGCAAGGCCAGATACGGATCGATCGGGTGGGCGACCGGAATGGTGTCGAGAATGAAATGGAAGCGGTTCGCCGCCGCGGCAATTTCGTCTTCGTTGCGGGAAATGATGACGTCATGGGCGCCGAGCTCACGCGCATCTGCGGCTTTTTCGGGGGAAGTGGTGATCATCGTCACTCGCGCGCCAAGCGCGGCCGCGAATTTCACGCCGAGGTGGCCTAGACCGCCCAGTCCAGCAACGGCGACTTCTTTCCCGGGGCCGACATGCTCAGGATATTGGCGCAGCGGCGACCAGGTCGTGATACCCGCGCAAAGCAGCGGCGCGGCTTTCGAAGGATCGAGCTTCTCCGGCATGCGAAAAACGAAATGCTCGCGAACGACAATGTGGTCGGAATAGCCGCCTTTGGTGATCGTCCCATCTATCTTGTCGACGCCGTTGTATGTGTAGATCGATCCCGAGAGGCAGAATTGCTCCCAGCCTGCGATGCACTCGCGGCAGGTGAGGTCGGCATCGACGATCGTTCCGACCGCGACCAGGTCGCCGACCTTATACTTCGTGACTTCCGGCCCGAATGCCGTCACCTCCCCGATGATCTCGTGGCCAGGGATGACGGGATATACGCTGTTGTGCCAGTCGTTCCGGCACTGGTGCAGGTCGGAATGGCAGATGCCGGCATAGGTGATCCTGATCGCGACATCGTCGGGACGCAGGGCGCGGCGCTCGAATTCCATCGGCCGAAGTGGCCGGTCTGCCGCATCGGTGCCCCAGCCTTTGGCGATCGTCGGCTTCCCCCTCGCTTCGATCGTCGTCGTTTGACCGGGTTCAGCTGTCGTCGCCATGAAAGCCTCCTATCGTGCTCGTTCCAGTACGCGCCTGGCCTGCACTAGGTGCGGGCGATCAACCATTTTTCCGCCAACCGACAGCACTCCCGCGTCGGGATGTGCCTCGAATGCGGCGACAATCTCTTCCGCATGGCGCACCTCCTCGATTGAGGGCGTGAACGCGGTATTGATGATTTCGACCTGATTAGGATGAATCGCGAGCTTGCCGGTAAAGCCTTCATGCCGGGCGGCCTCGGCTTCGTTCTTTAGCCCCTCCCAATCGTTGAAATCGGCGAAGACACCGTCAACCGGCTGGACACCCGCGGCCACCGCGCCCGCCAGGCAGAGAGAACGCGCCATCCTATACGTGAAGCTCAGCTCTCCGCTTTCATCATATTTCGACGAGGCTCCAAGCGCTGCAGAGAGATCTTCAGCGCCCCAGCTCATTGCGGCCAGTGGTGAATTCGGGTGCTGGTAGGAGAGCAAGCCAAACAAGCTCGATGGCGTCTCGGTGACGATCGCGTGGATCGGAATGTTGCCCGTTCGGTGGGCGAGTTGCGTGACATCTGCGCCGCTTTCCGATTTCGGAAGCACGATGCCGTGAAAATAAGCGCTGCTGAGTAGCTTAAGGTCATCTTTGTGAAATTCGCTCCCAAGCGGGTTCACGCGCACCCACCATTGCGGCCCATTGGAGTGTTTCGGCAGGGCTTTCAGGATGTCGCGGGCCACCCGTTTTTGTGCCGGGGCAACGCTGTCCTCGAGGTCGAAAATAACCGCGTCAGCGTCGCTTTCGATCGCTTTCGCGATCTTCTTCTCACTGTCGGCCGGCACGAACAGCCAGGAACGCGGCTCGCTCATTCCGGCTTTCTCAGGAGGAGCGCGGTGCGGGTACATTCGCATACCAACTCGTCACGCTGGTTGAAGCTCCGATGTGTCCAGGTAACGATGCCTGCGTTCGGGCGCGATTTGCTTCCTCGCACCGCAATGCACTCGCTCTCGCTGCGCAAAGTGTCGCCGACGAACACGGGGTTCGGGAAGACGAGCTTGTCGTAGCCGAGATTGGCCACGAGCGTACCAAGCGTTGTGTCGTGAACGCTGACTCCAATCAACAGACTGAAGGTGAAGCAGGAATTCACCAACGGCTTGCCGAATTCGGTCTTGGCTGCGGCCTCGTAATCCAGATGAAGCGGTTGCGGATTGTGGGTGAGGGTAGTGATCAGGACATTGTCGGTTTCGGTCACGGTGCGGGTGATCGCATGCTGGATGCGATCACCGACCTGCCACTCGTCGAAATAACGCCCAGCCATTCCTGCTCCCTAGGCAGGCAGCAGTAGTTCGGCAACGGCTTCGGTGATCGCAGAGCCGTCAAGGCGATAAGCGGCATAAAGATCGGCGAGGGCGCCTGTTTGACCGAACTTCTCGACGCCAAGGGGCGCGACGCGCTGACCGAGAACTCCGCCGAGCCACGAAAGGGAAGCTGGCGCAGCATCCGCCATCGTGACGAGGCCTGCTTGCGGCGGGAGCGCGGAGAGTAGTTGCTCGACATGGCTGGGCTTGCGATCGCCCCGCCAGCGCGCGGCCTGCGCGGCGATCCAGTTGCGGTGCAGGAGGTCAGGTGATGTCACCGCCAGAAGCCCGAGCCCCGGCACGTCGTCCTTCAGCTCTTCCCAGGCGGCCTTTGCCTCCGGCATCACGGCGCCCATTGCAACGATGGCGGCCTCCGCAGTCTGGCCGGGATGGCGGAGCCAATAAGCGCCCTGAAGCGCGCCCGCGCGCCAACTGTCGTCGGAGCGCTCCTCCTGAATGATGCTGCGAGTCGAGAGGCGCAAATAGGTGCTTTCACCGTTCGGATCGTCGATCAGTCGGAAGGCTTCTTCCATCATCGCCGCAAGTTCGTCGGCAAAGGCCGGTTCGTAATGCCGCAGACCGGGTTGGCCCAGCGCGATCAAAGGCGGGTTGATCGATTGGTGCGCGCCGCCCTCAGGCCCAAGCGTGATGCCGCTGGGCGTAGCCACCAGAATGAAGCGGGCGTCCTGGTAACAGGCGTAGTTCAGGGCATCGAGGCCGCGAGCTATGAAGGGGTCGTAGAGCGTTCCGATCGTGAAAAGACGCTCTTCGAACAGGTCGCCCGAAAGGCCGGCGGCGGCAAGCATCAGGAAGAGGTTGCTCTCGGCAATTCCAAGCTCAATATGCTGGCCTTTGTTATCACCTCTCCATTTTTGTGCAGACGCAATTTTTGCTTTTGCAAAAACATCAGGCGTCTCGCTACGCCTGAACAGGCCCCGCTGGTTCACCCAGGCGCCGAGGTTCGTGGAAACGGTCACGTCAGGCGAAGTTGTGACGATTCGGTCCGCAAGATCGCCTCCTGCCTTTGACAGATCGAGCAGGATTCGGCCGAATGCCGCCTGTGTCGATTGTTCTTCGCCGGCAGGCGATGGAAATGCGGGGATGCTGACTTTGCCGAAGCTGCGAGAGCGCTTTTCGCGGGCAATGCGCGTGCGGTCGAGCAGCGCTTCGACGCCCGTGCGTGCATTATCGCCAATGCCTTCGAGCGGCTCCCACTCGCTCCCCTCGCTGACGCCCATCGCGTCGCGCAGCGCGGAAAGCTGGGTCGGGTTCATCAGGCCTGCGTGGTTGTCCTTGTGGCCAGCGAACGGGAGGCCAAACCCCTTGATCGTCCAGGCGATGAAGAGGGTGGGGACATCGTCCTGGGCGGCGTCGAATGCCTCAACCAAGGTCTCCATGCAATGTCCGCCAAGGTCCGTGAACAGTGACGCGAGTGCGGCGTCGTCATATTCCTTCAGGAAAGACGCAGCCGCCTTTCCGAGCTCGGCCTGAATCCGCGTCCGCCACGCCGCGCCGCCTTGATAATGCAAGGCCGAGAGCTCAGCGTTGGGAAGTGCCTCGAACCAGGACTTCAAGTTTGGGTATTCGGCGAGGACGTTCTGCAACCTCTTGCCGTAGCGGAGTTCCATCACCCGCCAACCGCAGCTTTTGAAAATCTCGTCGAAGCGCTCGAACATGCGATCGGCACTCGTCGCATCGAGGCTTTGGCGGTTGTAGTCGACGATCCACCAGAGATTGCGGACGTCATGTTTGAAGCCCTCGATCAAGGCTTCATAGATATTGCCTTCGTCGAGCTCGGCGTCGCCAATCAGTGCGACGAAACGGCCGCGGTCTTTCTCATCCAGCCATTCGTGGCCCGTGAGATAATCCTGCACAAGGCTCGCGAAGAGCGTGATCGCAACACCGAGACCGACCGACCCTGTCGAAAAATCGACCGGAATCTTGTCCTTGGTGCGGCTTGGATAGCTCTGGGCACCGCCGAAGGCCCTGAATCGCTCGAGCGCCTCACGCGACTGAGAGCCGAGCAGATAGTGGATCGCATGGAGCACAGGGCCGGCGTGCGGCTTCACCGCAACGCGGTCGTTCGGTCCAAGCGCGTGGAAGTAAAGAGCCGCCATGATCGCGGTCATCGACGCGCAGCTCGCCTGGTGGCCGCCGACTTTCAGTCCGTCTTCGCTGGGCCTGATGTGGTTGGCGTGATGGATCGTCCAGGCCGACAGCCAACGAAGGCGATCGTCGAGGATCTTGAGGGCTTCGATGTCGGTCGTAACGGGCTTTAGCATCGCAGCGCTCTAGCTCCGCGAAGCGTGAGCGCAAATGCTAAGCTGCCTCGGCCTTGTCGTGCTCGGTGTCGAAGCGAGCCTGTGCCTGGTGGATCGCCTCGACATTCTCCATGGCCCAGGTGGCGAGCCCACAGATCGGCTTTTGCAGCGACTTACCAAGCTCAGTCAGTTCGTAGTCTACCCGCGGCGGAATCGTCGGAGTGACGGTCCGACTTACGAGCCCGTCGCGTTCCAAGTTTCGCAATGTCAGCGTCAGCATCCGCTGCGACACGCTGGGGATCTCGCGGCGCAGCTCGTTGAATCGCTTCGAGCCTTCTCCGAGCGTCTGGACGACGAGCACGGTCCACTTGTCACCGATGCGCGCGAGCAGGGTGCTGATCGTGCGGCAAACGGGGTTGGTCGGGTCTTTCATTTCGCGGTTCCTTCAGTGTTACCGTCCCACAAATTTGTTCTTGGGCCACAAAAAAGTGCGTTCTTGCGAGGGTTTCGACGATGGTTATTTAGGGTGCCTCAGTAACAAATCCATACCAAGGAGGCAATAGTGACCACCCTTCATATCGACGCGAGCATCAATGGCGACAACAGCGCCAGCCGCGCCATTTCCAAGTCGATCGTCGACCAGATCAAAGGCAAACACCTGGGTGGCAGGGTTATTTATCGCGATCTCGCGGCCGAGCCGTTGCCGCACCTGACGCTGGATGCCTTCGCTGACAGTTCGGTACTCGACGAGTTCCTCTCGGCAGACACTGTCGTAATCGGCGCCCCGATGTACAATTTCACTCTGCCGACGCAGCTGAAGGCCTGGATCGACCGGATCGTCCTCGCCGGCAAGACTTTCCACTATACCGAGAACGGGCCCGAAGGCCTGGCAAAGGGCAAGCGAGTGATCATCGCGCTCGCGCGAGGAGGTTTCTATAACCAGGCGTCGCCCGCAGCAGCGCTGGAACACCTCGAGACTTATCTTCGAGGTGTGTTCAACTTCATCGGTATCGAGCCGGAATTCGTCGCCGCGGACGGTCTGAACATTAGCCCGGAGCAGCGCGAGGATTCGATCAAGCTGGCGCTCGGCGAAACAGTGCGCCTCGCCGCGTAATTGCCCTGGCGGCGACTTCCTCGCTCCCTTGATGTCGCCGCTACAAGAGCCTCGGCCGCTTTCATCCCCTCCGGCGGCCGGGGCTCTTTCATTACAAATGCGAACGCGACTGCTGTTCGCGCGTTTGCTCGGTTGAGGAGGAGCCGATGTCAGAACTTAACGAGAAGCAGCGTGACAACCTGGACGAGGACCAGTTCGCCTTTTCCAAACAACGCAAGGAACCGCTGAACAATGCAAGCCACGTGCGGAATGCGATCGCGCGGTTCAACCAGGTAGAGGGCGTATCCGACGATGAGCGTGATTCGGCGTGGCGGCGAATCAAGAAGGCCGCCGGGAAGCATGGCGTTGAGGTCAGCGAGAAGAGCTGGCGCGAGCTGGGGAAGAAGTAGCGGCTAAGCCGAAAGCAAGCGCAGCGGGTTTTCGATGTAGCCCTTGAGGGATTGCATGAAGCTCCCGGCGTCCCATCGTCGACGGTGATCGCAGCTTAGCTCGCGAGCCAACCCGAACTTAGCTTACATTGGGACCCTGCCAATCCACATCCCCGCCATCTCCGTTTGAAAAGCAAGTTCCAGGAGCACTCGTTCTTGTCCCGCAGCGCTCGCGAACTGAACTCCGATTGGAAGCCGGTCTCGTGACAAGCCGAGCGGAACGCTAACTGCACAATTCCCTGCCACATTGTTGATCGGCGTATAGCCGACATAGCGGGCGATCCTGTCAATCATAGTTTCGAGATGCTGCGTTGGTGAAAACCATCCGATGGGAGGGGGAGTTGTCGCGAGCACCGGTGAGATGACCACTTCGTGGCGGTGAAAAAGCCTAAGATATTCGTGTCCGAGCGCCTCGACCGCAGTCTTCGCAGCCTCGGCCCTGTCGGGCGAAGCACCGAGCTTTGCACCTAATTCTAACGTAAACGGCTCCAACTCGCCGCTGGTCACTGTCCGACCGAGTTGCTTTGCCCAATCGTCAGCAATATTCTTGGCGAGCCCCGCCCAGAGAACAAGAAATTGCTCAGTAAAGTCAGAACGGGACAGACCCCAGTCAGTTTCTTCTACTTCATGACCAAGGTTCGCCAATCCGGCGGCAGTCCTCCTCACGGCCTCAGCAACGTCTGGCGAACAGGCTTTACCCTCCACATCATGCGTCACAAACCCGATCTTGCGCGCCGGCAGGCGATCTCGAGGAGTCACTAGGCCCACTGGAGGATAGCCAGGAGCGGGAAACCTCTGCTCAAACGCGGCGAACATTGCCGCACTGTCGCGGGCAGTGCGAGTGACGCAGAAATCTACACCAAGATCACGCCCGTAATTTCCCTTACTGAAGCGACCGCGGGAGGGTTTCAGACCCATCAACCCGCAACAGGAAGCAGGCATTCGGATCGAGCCGCCACCGTCGCTTGCATGTGCGATCGGGATTGCTCCGCTCGCAACTGCGGCTGCCGAACCCCCCGACGAGCCCCCTGCCGAACGACGTGGGTTCCACGGGTTCCTGGTGGCTCCGAAGGCAACCGGATCCGTATCAGGAAGAAGCCCGTACTCGGGTGTTGCGGACGTCCCTAAAAGTATGACGCCAGTCGCCAAATAGTCGATAATTGGTTCGTCGCTCGCTGACGCACGCTGCTTAAACTTGGTAACGCGCGATCCTCTGCGCGAAACGAGGCCAGCTACGTCATTTAAATCCTTGACGAGGGTGGGAACCCCAAAGAACGGGCCTTGGGGTGGCGCCGCCGCAGCTATTCGCGCACGGTCGAAGTCAGCCGCCACCAGGAAATTGTAAGCGGGGTTTAGTCGCTCGATCCGAGCGATAGCCGCGTCAACGGCTTCACGTGCACTGATCTGCCTCGAAGCGATTAAGTCAGCCGTCTCCGTCGCATCCGCCCAGCGTAAGTCGGCAGCAAGCTGGGTAGAGGGCCTTATTGAACTGCAGGCACTCAGACCGGTCGCCGTCGCTAGACGAATGAAACTTCGGCGATCGTAATGAGCCGGCATGATTGTATTTCCGTCGCGGTTTGCTCAACGCGACGTTGGTGGGGTCGCTTCCGCAAGACAAGCACGGCATCGCTGAACAATACAATTGGACCTTTCGATGTTCGAAGTTAACGGGCAAATGCGCCGAGACGAAGGGGTTACGCGGACAGCAGCCGGAGCGGATTCTCGATATAGCCCTTGAGGGATTGCATGAAGCTCGCTGCGTCCCATCCGTCGACGACGCGGTGGTCGCAACTCAACGACAGGTTCATACGCTTGCGGACCTCGATCTCCCCGTCAACGGGAACGAGCTTTTCCTCGACCTTGTTGACGGCGAGGATGGCTACCTCCGGCCGATTGATGACAGGCGTCGAGGTGACGCCGCCCATCGGACCGAGGCTCGAAATGGTGATGGTCGAACCCGTCAGCTCGTCACGCGCGGCCTTTCCGGTCCGCGCAGCATCGGCCAGGCGGAGGATTTCGGAAGCGATCTGCCAGACGCTCAAGCTCTGAGCGTCGCGTATGACCGGGACCATCAGCCCGTTCGGCGTCT